>Ga0129299_1000167_pt1 | contig 38624 bp, 34 predicted proteins | sample ConPoolayeCmetaG_FD_94477 | JGI IMG/M metagenome (GOLD analysis project Ga0129299, IMG submission 94477) | Hot spring microbial mat communities from California, USA to study Microbial Dark Matter (Phase II) - Cone Pool mat layer C metaG ...
AGCGGTAACGTTGACTCCCTGCCTGGGTGAACCCGGCTTTGTTCTGTTTTTCTGTACTCTGGCAGCGTGGACATTGTTTCATCTCTCTATTTTGCCACGAATCCACTCTTTTGGACACTCCCGAGGTCTCCCTTGCCTTTCCTCGACCTCTCTCCTGACGTATAATAGGCTCCGATCAGGTGGCCTGAGTACTTGATGGCCCCCCTCTCTGGGAGCGCAGGATATGGTCGCTGAGTCGGACGCCCGCCCCTTACGGGAGGAGTTGGAATATATCTGCAGACTCTCGGCTGACCTGCGCGATATGCTCAGGCAGCAGCGGGAGGCGCTCAAAGACGGCGGTTTTCATCTGCCCCCTGGAACGACTACAACGCTAGATACGGTTGTGCGACGCGCTGAGTTGGCTGCCAGCCGCGCAGCCGCGCTTGAACACGAGCGCGATCAGTATCGCGCCCTGGCTCACGTGGCAGCGTTGATCAACTCCTCACTCGACCTCACCCAGGTGCTCAACGAGGTGATGGACACGATCATCGAGCTAACGGGGGCCGAGCGCGGCTATCTGATGTTGCGCAATGAAGAAACCGGGGAAATGGAATTCCGCATTGCGCGCAATGTGGATCGGGAGACTATTGATAGCGCGGCATTTGAGGTGAGCCGGAGCATTCTCAATCGGGTGGCGGAGACGGGCGAAGCCGTTGTGACGACTAATGCCCAAGAGGACGCACGCTTTCAGGATGCAGTGAGCATTGTCAGCTACAGCCTGCGCTCAATTCTGTGTGTCCCGCTCATCGTCAAGGGCGAGGTGACGGGTGTCATCTATACAGATAACAAGATACATGCTGGGCTATTTACCGAGGAGACGCGCGACCTGTTGGTGGCTTTCGCCAACCAGGCTGCTGTAGCTATCGAGAACGCCCGGCTGTTTGCCCGTGTCACAGCGACGCTTGAGGCGATCAGCGCCATGAAGAATTTACAGGATAACATCTTCGCCTCGATTGCGTCAGGGGTCATTACGACCGATGATCTTGAGCATGTCACCCTGATCAACCGCCGCGCTCAGCAAATCCTCGATCTAGAAGACCGGGAGCAGCTAGTGGGATTGGGCTTGCGAGATATTCTGCCGATGTTGGGGCCGCGGTTTGATACCATGCTGGCACAAATCCTGCTGGCGGGGCAGCGGCTGACCGGTATCGAGTTCGAGACCGAAGTCGGCAGGCGAGGACGAGTTAACCTCAGCATGAATCTCAGCCCGTTGCGCGATGCCTATGAGCATACGCAGGGCGTCGCCATTGTGCTGGACGACCTGACTGACATCAAGCGTCGTGAGGCACAGATTGCGGGAGTACGTCGTTACCTTCCAACCGAAGTGGTAGATGGCATCCGCAGTGCCGAAGAGTTGAAACTGGGTGGAACTCGGCAGGTGATCTCCATCCTTTTTGCTGATATTCGCGGGTTTTCTACGTTCAGCGAGCAGTTGGTTCCAGAGAAGCTGGTCGAAATTCTGAACATCTATATGACAATCGCCTCAGATGCAATCCATATGCAACAGGGGGTCATCGATAAATTCATGGGTGATGCCGTCATGGCCCTCTACAATACACCCCTCCGTCCCCAGCAGGATCACGCGCTGCGAGCCGTACGCACTGCAGCGGCAATGATGGCAGACATCCGCGCCTACCACCAGACCGCTGCTGCTAGTGAGCGGCTACAGTTTGGTATTGGGGTCCATACGGGTGAGGCCGTGGTTGGCAACATCGGTAGCCCGGAGCGCCTTGACTACACAGCGATGGGCGATAGCGTGAACCTGGCCAAGCGATTACAAGAGGTCGCCAAGCCGATGCAAATCCTGCTCAGCGATGCGACCTACCAGGCTGTCAAGGATTACGTTGTCGTGAGCGAGTTGGAGCCGATTCAGGTCAAGGGGCGCACCCAGTACACCAAGGTCTATGAGCTGGTGCGTGTCTCCTGATCTGCGCCTGATGGGGCGGGGGGGGGCGGAACATGCAACCTCCACCATCGCGGGCCAGGTTGCACAAGTAGTGCGGCCTTTAGGGGAGGTAGTTGTGGCGCTCACCGGGTTCGGTCCTAAGGAACACTGCGGGTATCCCGGATCGGGATAAAATCGTAAGGGTTCTGTGCCGCATCACTGTCCCGGATTTCAAAGTGCAGATGAATGCCTGTGGCGTTGCCGCTCATTCCCATCTGGCCAATGATCTGCCCTTTAGATACCTGATCGCCGCAGCCAACAAACCGCGCTGAAAGATGGCCGTAGTACGTCGTCCATCCATCGCCATGATCGAGGATGATCAACTCGCCATAGCCATCTCGGTGCCAGCCTGCAAATACAACAACCCCGGTCTCAGCAGCATATACCGCTGTGCCATACTCCCCTGCCAGATCAACGCCGGGATGCCAAGCTGCAAAACCGGTCGTGACACGGTAAGGGGCATCGCCCAAGGGGTTGTCATACACGCCAAGCCCCCCTGTCCCGGAGTAATGCGCCCGGCAGGAGCCAGGATGAACCGCCCCCTCGGGATTGGCCGATCCGCTTTGTGTACCTGTGCGGATCGGTGCCTGCCACGCAATGAACTCACGCCGGCCCCCTGGCACAACAATCCGAAGCCCAGCGGGGGGCACATAGCTACTCCCGACATCGGACAGTTGATTGAACTCGGAGTACAGAATATCACCAGGGGTAACGCCGTATTGGGCAGCGATCTCTGCAATGGTCTGGGTTCCATCTGAGAAATGGTAGACCCCATCCACAGGCAGGATGTATAGCTCTACGCCCACTTGCAACAGATTGACATTGTCTCGAAGTATCTCCGTGTTGGCCCAGAAAATAGTGGTCGGTTCCAGGCCGAACTGCTCCGCGATGCCAAACAGGGTGTCTCCAGGCACAACCGTATGTTTCAATACATGCCGCCGGGTTGCGACTGGAAAGCCATCCGGGGCCAATTCTTGACCCTCGTCAAAGATGGGCTGAGTTTGGCTGGAGGTGTTATTTGGAGGCTGGCTACTGTGCCCAGCCAGAGGGGCAGGCTGGCGCTGGAGGATCAGATCGGCCAGGGCGGCAGGCAGGGGATCTATATCCAGGTCCGGTATGCCCCACTTCAGGCCGACACCGATCAGGATACCCAGGGCGATGATCAACAACAGGAGGAAGTTGGGGGACAAGCGGTCTCGGCGCATGGATGATGCTCAAGGAGCCGATATGCTCACTGAGTGGCATGTGCGGATCATAGCGCTCGGCTTACTGGGCGTCAACGGATGGTTCGCAGAGTGACCTGCGTTTTGCCGCGCGACATAGGCTGTGCTACGCTAGAGCATGGATCGCTTGTTCGAGGCAGGAAGGTGGCCTTGACCGCAGGGTAGGGCTAACGAGGGAGGCACATGGACAGCGACGCTCATGTGCTGGTGATCGGCGCGGCTAATCTTGATATCAAAGGCCGCCCTGAAACACCGTTGGTGCGTGGCAGTTCCACCCCAGGGCGCATTCAACTCAGCCCTGGCGGAGTCGCCCGCAACATCGCTGAGAATCTCGCTCGCTTAGATGTGGATACCGTGTTGCTAACCGCCGTTGGAGACGATGATGCAGGCGCGCGTGTTCTGGCCCATGCAGCAGGAAGCGGGATCGACACTAGTGAGGCGCTTGTTATAAGCAGCCAGCCAACCAGCGTTTACATGGCATTGCTCGCCCCGGATGGCTCCTTAGATGTGGCCATGGATGATATGAGCTGCATTGCTGCTCTCACGCCTCACTATCTTGAATCCAAGCAGCACCTATTTCAGCAGGCAGCTATAGTTGCCATCGATGCCAATCTGACACCAGAAACGTTGACGGCGGTGATACGTCTGTGCAAGGAGCACCAAGTTCCCCTATGTGCCGATCCCACATCGGCAGCCCTGGCGGGCCGCCTGCGGCCCCATCTTGCCAGCTTTTCCATGATCTCTCCCAACGTGCTCGAAACCCAAGCACTATGCAGCCGCTCCTTCGCAGCAAATGACACAGAGGCTGCCAAGTCCGCAGCCAAGCGTCTTGTGGCTTTGGGAGTAGACATTGCAATCATTACATTAGCGGAGTTTGGGGCAGCCTATGCGAGCGCGGAGACGACTGGGCACGTACCTGCCCTCCAAACACAGGTGGTTGATCCGACCGGGGCAGGAGACGCCATGACCGCAGCCATCATCTTTGGTCTGCTGGAAGGCATTCCACTCGACGAATGTGTGCGACTGGGTGTGGCGGCTGCCTCACTGACCCTGCGGACGACCGACACAGTCCGCCGCGATCTCAGCGTTGACTTACTCTATGATGCCCTAATAACGTGAGTGGCAACCTGCGCCAACTATGCTACCCCGACAATATGTCAGAATAGCCTCCGAGGTTCGCTCGGCACTTGTTGCAGGCCAAGCCGTTGTGGCTCTGGAATCAACGGTGATCGCACATGGTCTGCCACGCCCCGCCAATCTTGACACGGCCCGGCGCATCGAGGCGGCGATTCGTGAGGAGGGCGCGATCCCGGCGACGATTGGTATTATTGATGGGTTAGTCACCGTCGGACTTAACGATGCGGAACTGGAGCAGCTCGCCACGAGTGAAGGCGTGCGGAAGGTGTCGCGGCGGGATATTGGGATCGCGGTGGCGCGGGGGGAGAACGGCGCGACAACTGTTGCTGGGACCATGATCGCCGCTCATTGGGCAGGGATTCGCGTCTTTGCCACTGGCGGGATTGGTGGAGTACATCGGGGGGACGCTGGGGACATCTCGGCTGATCTACCGGAGCTGGCCCAGACTCCCGTCGCGGTGATATGCGCTGGCGCCAAATCGATCCTCGACCTGCCGCGCACACTTGAATGGCTGGAAACTGCCGGGGTCCCGGTGATCGGCTATAACACGGATACCTTCCCGGCCTTCTACGCCGTCAGCAGCGGGCTGCCGGTGGATGTCTGTGTGAACTCACCGCAGGAAGTAGCAAACATCCTCCAGGCCAAGTGGGCGCTGGGGCTGACCGGTGGCGCGTTGATCGTTGTGCCTCCACCCGCCGATCTGGCGCTGCCTGCCGTTGTAATGGAGGAGGCTATCGAGCAGGCCCTTCGCACATGCGCTATGGAGGGCATTAGCGGGAAAGCCGTTACCCCCTTTCTTCTGTCCTGCGTGAATGAAGCCACCAGCGGGCGTAGCCTGAAAGTTAACATCGCCCTTCTTGAACAAAACGCGCGGGTTGCCGCGCGAGTTGCGTTGGCCCTGGCTGGCGCTGTATAGCCATCTTGCCGGTCGGCGGCTACGATCATCGGGGTTGCTCCCAGCGATTTCCCCCTTCGTATTGCGCATCGCGGTACGCGACGCGCCCAGTGGAGCGCCCGCCTGCGGGAGATCCAATGACTGAGCCAAATCTGGCCCCGACTCCATCTCGTCTAGCCGTAATGGCAGCCTTCGCAGCCATCTATCTGATCTGGGGTTCGACCTACCTGGGCATCCGCATTGCTATTGAAACCCTGCCGCCGTTCTTTATGGCCGGAGTGCGGTTTCTGGTCGCCGGAGGGCTTCTCTACATCTGGGCGCGGCTACGGGGTGCTCCCCGCCCAACTCGCTCTAACTGGGGGGCCACATTGATCATTGGCGGATTGCTCCTGTTAGGTGGTAATGGTGGTGTGACCTGGTCGGAGCAAACCGTCCCATCTGGCTTGGTAGCCCTGCTGGTTGCACTTGTTCCCTTATGGGTGGTGGTGATCGATTGGCTTCGTCCTGGTGGCGTTCGCCCCAGCGCGCCGATCATCGGCGGACTGGTGCTGGGCCTAGCCGGGATGGTGCTGCTGATCGGGCCAGGTGACATCGGTGGAGGCAGCTCAGTGGGCCTTGTCGACACTCTGGTACTGATGGGGGCATCGCTGTCATGGTCAATTGGCTCGGTCTACTCGAGGTACGCCGCCCTGCCGGAGTCGCCATTGATGACAACGGCCATGGAGATGCTGTGTGGCGGGGCATTACTCTCAGCACTGGGGGGGTTGACCGGTGAATGGTCGCGGCTTGACCTGGGCGTTGTTTCGCTCCGTTCGATCTTCGCTCTAGCCTATCTGATCGTTTTCGGGGCCATTGTGGCTTTCAGTGCCTACACCTGGTTGCTGAGAGTCGTGCCGCCCGCCCGCGCGGCAACCTACGCCTACGTCAACCCGGTAGTGGCTGTAGTTCTGGGCGCCCTTGCTGGAGAGCCATTGACAGCCCGGACTCTGATCGCCGCTGTGATCATCATCATTGCTGTTGTGCTGATCACAACCTACCGACTGCAGGGCGCAGTGCCTCCGGTGCGACCATCGCCTGTGCAGGAAGTCGAGCAACAGATCGCCGGTCTGGGGGATTGACTCGCTTCAATCTGGTGGGACTGCCGGGGTAGCGTTCCTTGCGCGGCCCCAGGCGGTTCGTGGGCCTTTTTATGAACACTCTTTAATCCGGCAGCATAGGGAGGTGGATCGGTGACAGCAACCTTTTATGATCTCACCGAAGAGCAGATCATCGCGGATTTTGGACGGTATGTCTCGTCAGGCAAAGTAGAGCTTTACCGTCAGATGGGGCTGGCAACGGTTCCTGGAAAGCGCGAGGGGGTGCGTATTTGGAGCCGCGACGGCAGCCGCTCACTGATCAACTGCCGTGCCAGCGGTGGGGTATTTAACCTGGGCCACCGGCCTCCTGCCATTGTTGATGCGATCCGGTGCGCTCTGGACACACTGGACATCAACGATCACCTGCTTATGAGCGAACCTCGTGCCATGCTAGCCCATCGCCTCGCGGAGCTGCTGCCCGGCGACATACAGTACACGACGTTCGGCGTCAGTGGAGGGGAGGCAGTGGACTTTGCCCTGAAGCTGGCGCGCGGGTTCACTGGTCGGCCCGGCGTGATCTCAGTACGAGGCGGCTATCACGGTCACACCGGGCTGGCACTGGCGGCAGGCGACCCTGCCTTTCGGGACCCTTTTGGCCCCCCGGCACCAGGTTTCACGCAGGTTTCATTTGGCGATGTCCCGGCGCTGGCGCAGGCAATGAGCGATCAGGTAGCTGCTGTCATCATCGAGACAATTCCAGCCACTGCTGGCATTCTTATCCCCCCGGAAGGCTATCTCACCGCGATCCGGGAGTTATGCGACCAATACGGGGCATTGTTCGTGGCCGATGAGGTACAGGCAGGGCTGGGGCGCACAGGGCGACTTTGGGGTATCGATCACTGGGGGATCATTCCCGATGTGATGGTGCTGGGCAAAGGATTAAGCGGCGCGATTTACCCGATCACAGCCACTTGCTACAAGCCAGAGCTGGATCGTTGGCTGGCAAAGACCAACCCCTTTATCCATATCTCGACCTTCGGAGGTTCTGATCTCGGTTGTATAGCCGCGCTGACGATGCTCAATATCATCACTGCGCCCGGCTTCATGGAGCATGTCGAGCAGATGGGGGATCGTCTCATGCATGGGCTGCGGACACTCCAAGCCCAGATGCCGCAATTGATCAGCGAGGTGCGCGGCAAGGGCCTGATGATCGGGGTTGAATTAGCTGGTGAGCAGTTCGGCCCGATGTTGACGGTGCTGCTGGCCCAACACGGCGTGCTGGCCGTGTATGCGAACAACCGGCCATCCACCATGATCGTTATGCCACCGCTGATCATCACCGCTGACGAAGTAGATGAAGTGCTCGACGCCTTCGGCAAGTGCTTTGCCATCATGGCCGGACGCCTGGGGAATGAGGGAGAATGAGATGCCCCATGTGATCCTCAAGAATCCGCCTGGCTTTGAGATTGATCTGGAACGCCTGCGTGCTTTCGAGCGTGGCCTCAACCCGCGCCGCCCAGAGCGCAGCGCGATCCCGGCCCAGGTGCTGGGCTATGGCGAGATCAGCACTGTGTTTGCGATTCAGATGGAGGGCCTGGATGGGCTGGCATTCAAACGCCTGCCAATCTTTCATTCTGACCAGGAAATGACTGCCTATCTGGCGATCTACGAGGAGTACAACCGGCTGCTTCAGGACGAGGTTGGCCTCTGTGTCGCGTTGCACGGACATGCAGGCTTTACGACGGACACAGGACACCCGGTCTTTTACATTATCCAACGCCGTGAGGCTGCCGAGTGTGTCGGCCATCGAGCGATCCACCTGATCCCACCGGAGCAGGTGTTGGAGCTGTTTCGGCGCGTGCTCGACCACCTGTGCCGTGTTTGGGCGTTCAACCAGCGACAGGATCGCGTGCAGATCGGGATTGATGGGCAGATCTCCAACTGGGCAATACAGGGGTTCGACCCTGCATATCCCGCACTGCCCCCTCATCCAGACCTGTGTTACCTCGATACTAGCACGCCCCTGTTTCGTGTGGAAGGTCAGGAGCAGCTCGACACAGAGCTATTCCTGCGCAGTGCGCCATCGTTCCTGCGGTGGGTGTTGCGGCTGCTTTTCCTGGAGGATGTAGTCAACCGTTACTACGATCTACATCTGGTGGTGGTTGACCTGATAGCCAACTTCTATAAAGAGCAGCGTTCCGAACTGATCCCAGACCTCATCCGCACGGCCAACGAATTCTTTGCTGGGGGTGGAGCGGTATCAGGGATAGAGCCTGTGTCAGACCGGGAAGTGGCTGGCTATTATCGTGAGGATCGGCTGATTTGGTCGATCTACCAATCCATGCGCAGGCTGGATCGATTCCTCTATAGCCGACTCCTACGCCGCGAATATCCGTACATTCTGCCAGAGGCCATCAGGCGATAGGACAAAGATCGGGCTTTGGCCCCCCTCATGGGTGGGGGACGATGTTACTACCGTTACGCCTTACTTGGTGACCCCTAAGGACATGGGATGCACACCGGGCGTTTGCTCCCCATAGCAAACGCCCGGCGTGGGATGCAGCACATTCGGCGCGATGATGTTGTGGCATAGCAGCGAGTCTATGCCTGGGCGCTCAGGGTGATTCCGGGGCGGTCTATCCGAAGCTGAGCAGGCGATTCTCTTCGCTGGGCCGGAATTCAAGAATTTTTACAGTGCCTAGCTTTGCCAGTTCTTCCTTCAGCTTGCTTTCATCCCCGCCGCGCTCCTTGATATCCGCGATAGCATAGCCGGGCTTATCATAGAATAGAGTTACTGAGACGATGTAACTACCAGCAGAAGCCATCGCCCCCAGGATACTCGCCAGTTGGCCCTTCTCATCGGGCATCTGCACTTCCACGTGAGAGCCTGGCTGACCACCTCCCATGATGTCCACAAATGATTTGAAGATATCGGTATCGGTGATAATCCCCACAAGGCGATCTTCTCGCACCACCGGCAGGCAGCCAATCTCGCGGTCGATCATGAACCGGGCAGCGGCGGCAAGGCTGCAATCCTCCTCCACCGCAAGCGCCGGCTTGCTCATGATATCATCCATTGTTACCTTGTCTAGCAACGAGTAGATCTCAAAGACGCTCAGCGAGGTTACAGGCGAGGGGGCTGCACTGAGCATATCACTGTGCGAGACAACCCCAACAAGGCTTCCTTTCTTGTCAACAATCGGCAAATGGTGAATATGGTTGTCTTGCATGAGATGCATTGCCTCAGAGTAGGTTGTCTGCGGTGTGGCGGTAATGGGGTTGGATGTCATGCGCAACTTGACTTTCATTACTGTCACCTTGTCCTTTCTCTTAGCGAGGCGACTGAATGTGCTGGGCAACTGAGGGTAAGATCGGCCTACACCTGCCGGTAGTATAGCGCGAAATTCAGGCAAGTAACGGAAAGCTTGGATGGAAAGATTATCGCCTCACGGACAAACGGCGCCTTTCCTCCAGCCCATGATTATCTCAAACTCAAAGAGCATCCAGCCTTTGGAATGCCACAACCGTTGGTCTCACCAGAGGGACGAAAGTCAGGTTTCGGTTGGACCCTCATCAATGATTTCAAAGTCATGGGTGACAGGCACGCCGAGCCTGAGGGTCGCAGACACACAGCAATACTTCTCATCCGAAAGATCGATGGCGGCACGCACCGCCTTTTCGGAGAGACCGCGTCCGATCACACGATAGTGGATGTGGAAGGCCCGAAAGGCCCAAGGAGGGTCAGAATCCTGTTCTGCGCTAACGCGGATCTCCAGGTGTGTCAAGGGCTGGCGCTTCTTCTGGAGTATGCCGATCACATCTACTGCGGTGCAACTTCCCAGCGAGAGTAGCAGGAGATCGGAGGGCTTGCAGCCGATCTTGCCATCTTCGCCGGTGGAGGAGATGACGATGCCATGATTGGTGCTGTCGATTCCGACAAACTGCTTCTCGTCCAGCCATTTGATGGTGACTTCGGGCATGATGTCCTCTTGTATGTGCAGTTAGAAGGAAACAGGAAACCAGGATAGAAGGATTATAGCGATAAGCAGAGGGGGATCGGATCGTGGGGACGGATAGCCAAACAAAGCGGCTAGATAGCACGCCAAACCCGTAATGGCCTTCGAACGGATGATCAACTTAGCTCGTCCTGCCCCCCCGCTTCACAAGCCACCACACCCACGCGCAGAACCAATACAGGATAGTTAGCCCCAGTAGCAGGAACTTGAGCGAGGCAGCTAAGCCGGCCAACAGCGGGGTGAGAACTGGCACAGATGGATCATTCAACATGCTGAGCAGCATCAGGTTCTCTAGCACATCGAACAGGGCAGCAGCCATGCAACCTATCGCCAGCATGAACCCTATAGTCTGCCCCCAGCCTTGCTGGGCACGGGCAGTGAGCAGGGTGATCCCGGCCAATGAGAGTGCGTAAGCGGGTATAAATCCAAAGTCCACCAGCAAGCTGTGGCGGGCCGCCTCACGCCCTTCAGGCCCCCAGGAAACCAGAATCTCCTGAGCACGCCCTGGGGTAAAAGCCAGCTCGTAAGGCACGATCCCAACTCCGCTCTCCCGGGTCATCACCTGCTCAGGTGCTCTCATTTGCACCCACAGGGCCACCATAATCATCGCCGATATCAGGCTGGCTACAGCCAAGATGGGGTTCGATGGTCTCACCCGCAGGGTATTCATATCCTAACTCCTTTCGGATGGAAGTGCGTGTTATAATCGCACATCGAGGATTTCGGCAATGAAACGGTCGGTGTGGTTCCGCGCGGGAGCGATGCTCGTCCTGGTCGTTGCATTGTTCGCACTGGTTGGACAAGCCAGCGCCCAACCTGTTTTGGTCGATGCGTCACCTGCCCCCGGCTCAACCTTGATTGCTCCACCGCAAACGGTCATCCTGACATTCGATCGGATCCTCAGTGGTCAGGGAACAACCATCCGCATCACTGACGAGCGTGGACAGCGAGTCGATCAGAACGACACACACCTTGATCCTACCAACCGGTTTCGGGCATCCATATCGCTTCAAACCCTGATTGAAGGCCGTTATACCGTGTCCTACACAGTAGCCGCGGTCGGCAGTTCAACCGTGTTGGTTGGTAGCTACGAGTTCGCCATCGATCTCCCGCCACCCACGCTGGCCTTGATCGCGCCTGTAGACGGCCAAGCGTTCGGGGCTGGTATTGTTCCGCTCCAGATGCAGGTACAGTACTTCGACTTCGGCCTGTATAACAACCGTATCCGGCTGTACGTTGATGATGGCCTTTATGCGGAGTTGCGGACGCTGAGCTACGACCTGGAAAGCCTGCCACCCGGAGTCCACAAGATCACAGCGGTGCTGGCGCAATTCGAGGATCAGGAGCTGCCAGAGACGGCGGTCACCGTCACCATCGCGATAACACAGCCGGACCCCGAATCCGAAGGACGGGAACAAGCAGCAGTTGCTCCTCCTGATCCTGGCCTGCAACTGACCATACCCCAGCTAGTTGGCACGATTCTGGCGACTATGGTTCTGCTATGGTTGGGCATTTGGCTAGGCCGCTTACCAGAATTAGAGGCCAACGGCAGCGATGTCAATCCACGACCGTGAACGTGCGCGAGTCTAGCAACCGGTCACCGATGTAGAATTCAATCTCATATTCCCCGGCTGGCCAGCCGCCCTGGGCATCGAAGTAATAGTATGCGATCCCCTCCTCGCCACGTTCCCAGAGTTCGCTTTCAGCCCGGACCACAACTCCGTTTAGCAACAGCACCCGTGACCACGAGATGCCATTTGCCATGTTCGCATACTCAATCCACATGTAGAGGCGTGGCAGGCCCGCCGGGAACGTCGTAGCCGCATTGACTGGCCTGAGATCGGACGAGATGCCGCTGGAGATGGCCGTGACCCGTAGTGTAGCGTTGGTTGGAGGCGTAACCTCCGACTCAACGGTGGCAAGGAAAGGTGTGGGAGTCACCGTCGGGGTGGGCTGCGTGGGTGTGATGGTCGGCGGTGCGAAGAGTGGGTTCTTAGGGGTCAGGCTAGGATTCGGTGTGACAGATGGAATCATGGGCACGGCAGGCGACAAGGTCTCCATCGGCGCAAGGAACAACGAGCCAAGGCTCGGGCGCGGGAGGGTTCGCCGCGCATAGATAGCGACCACGGCCAGAGCTAACGCCACAATGCAGATCATCACCCATCGCCAAGCTGCCCGGGCTGCATCGCGGCGGATGCGAAAGTAGGGTGCGCGGCGCGCGCGGCGAAAGTTGGCTGACGATCCCAGCAAGGCAATGAGTATGACCAATCCAAGGATATAGGGGATGACATAGACCAGGAGCGAGATCACGGATGACGAATCCTGGGGTGCTCACTCTACGAGATGCCATCACCTAGTATAGCATAGGCTTGATCCTATTGAGCTTCCCCTTTGGCTGGGGTGTGCCATTTTTAGGTTAAAAGCCGAGCACCATCTCCCGTATCGATCCCCTGAAACGAGCCGGGCCTATTGATGTGGCCCATAAGCGCTTGACAATAAAGAACGTTTGGTCTATTATCGTATTAGGTAAATATCTATTAAATATATACCTACCTAACAATGGAGCCATAGCTCTTTGGAATAGCCTGGAATCACACCTGGCCTGCCTTTGACAGTGCCCCAGAGCGAAAGCATACCGCTGAGCCTGGGAGGCAGGTCTTACAAATGGGCGCAACCTCTCGAGCGACCCTCTTTGCCTGGAGAGCGACCTTCTCCGCTGAAGCGGTACGCTGGGTGCCTGCTCACTTGTAGGCTTTCGGCCTACGCTTTGTTTATGTGGGGGCGGGTTTGGGCCGCAGGAACATTTATCGCCCGCCGCTTTTGTGCTTGGCGTTTCCTGTAGAATAGGGAGGAGTCTCCAAATAGGGTTGAAGTTGGATTGACGGTGTGCGGTATGGCGTTCACGGAGCAGAGAGCATGAATACCTCGTACGCGATTCAAACAAATAACCTAGGGCGTATCTATAAGCTGCGCGGCCCCAGACACAAGAATGACCCAAGAGAGATTGTCGCGCTGGAGGGTGTCTACCTGGAGATCGAGCGGGGTGAGTTGTTTGGCTTGCTCGGCCCAAACGGTGCAGGTAAGACGACTTTGATCAAGATTCTCTGCACCCTGTTGCTACCAACAAGCGGCAGTGCCTTAGTAGATGGCCTAGACATCGTCAAAGAGGCCAGGGAGATTCGGCAATCCATCAGCATGGTTAGCGGTGGTGAGACCAGCGGTTATGGCCTGCTGACCGTTGAGGAGAATCTGTGGATGTTCGCCCGCTTCTATGGCCTGGATAATCAAACCGCACGCCAACGCATCGGCGAGATGTTAGAAGTGGTCGGTCTGACGGACCGTATGCGGACGAAGATATCCGACCTTTCCACCGGACTACGACAGAAGATGAACTTCGTGCGCGGGTTTGTCAGCGATCCCAATGTGGTGTTCCTCGACGAACCAACGCTAGGGCTTGATGTAGGCGCGGCCCGCGAAGTTCGAGGCTTCATCCGACAATGGATGGCGGAACACCCAGACCGTACTATCCTATTGACCACTCATTACATGGCTGAGGCGGACGAGCTGTGTGACAGGCTGGCAATCATCGACCGAGGACGGCTGTTAGCGCTCGATACACCGGCCCGACTCAAGCGCCGCCTCCAGCGCGAGGCGATCTTCCATCTGAAGGTTGGGCCGCTTGGCCCGCGCCCCAGCAAAGAGGCCATGATCGAGAATGTGCCGGGTGTGCGTCAGGTAACTATTGGGGAACAAAATGGCCATACTGAACTTAGCCTGATCCTAGAAGGGGAAGACGCGCTGCCTGGTGTGCTGGCTCACCTTACCGGGCGAGGTTCGCACCTGATTGCGCTGGAGAAGCGCGAACCAACATTGGAGGATGTATTCGTCGATCTTGTCGGACGCAGATTGGATGTGGATACATCCCAACGCAGCGGGGAGGACGAAATCTAGTGGTTGCTGGAATTCATAGCGCTGAGCGGGTGAAGAGGCTGGTCGGCTTCCGGCTCTTCTGGGCCACAATGTGGGCACGGGCTTATCCCCGCATCGTTGGTGCGATGCGAGAGCGAAGCTGGATGTTCTTCGAGACCCTGCTACCACTACTCGGCGTGACATCGTATGTATTCGTATACCGCGCCATAGGAGCACCGGAGGAATACATTGGTTTCGTGGTCGTTGGCGGCGCGATGACGGCTTTCTGGTTGAACGTGTTGTGGAGCATGGGCAGCCAGTTCTATTGGGACAAGGATATGGGCAATCTGGAACTCTACGTCCTGTGCCCCGGTCCCATGATGGCGATCCTTCTAGGTATGGCGGTCGGCGGGCTGGTCTTTGCTGGCGTGCGAGCGGCAACTATCTTACTTGTGACCACATTGCTGTTCCGCGTCAACTATCAGGTCGCCAACCTGCCACTGCTGGGTGGCGTATTCTTTGCAACCATGGCCGCTCTGTATGGCATGGGAATGTTGTTTGCCTCGGTGTTTTTGGCATCGGGGCGCGAGGCCTGGCACATCTCAAACCTGCTCCAGGAGCCGATCTATCTAGCCTCGGGGTTCTACTTCCCAGTGAAGGCATTGGGGTTCTGGATCGCCACCTTCGCCTCGATTATCCCTCTGACACTGGGACTCGATGCGATGCGGCAATTGCTGTTCACCGCCGACCCCACATTGGGCTTTCTCTCTGTGCCGCTGGAAACTGCGATCCTGATCGGATTGTCAGCGTTGTTCATCCCCCTAGCCTATGTAGCGCTTAGCAAGCTAGAGGAGATCGGTCGGCGCGAGGGGCGGTTGATCGAGCGGCGGCGCTAAGGAGGTGCGTCATGCTCCGTCGGAATATCCTAGATATCTCGTCTGTCCGACGCAGTAACGCACTGCGCAGCTTCTTGGTCGCGGCGTGGCTTGGCTGGCAGATTGAGTCCAACTGGACCGACCCACTCCTGTTTGCCATTTACTCAATTGCTCGCCCTCTTGCCAGCGTGGCGATCCTGGTGGTGATGTACAGCGTGATCACTAACGGCGCGCTCCAGGAACCAATCTTTGCATATATCTATCTAGGCAATGCTCTATACATCCTCGTTGGGCAGGTGATAACTGGTGTGAGCTGGGCAGTGATCGACGACCGCGAACACTACCGAACTCTGCGTCACCTGTTCACCACGCCAATGGATCACTACTGGTATCTGATGGGGCGCGGAGTGGCGAAACTGATCATCGGCACAATCTCCGTATTAATCACCATCATCTTCGGGCTGATCGCCTTTCGGCTACCGATCCAATGGGCACCGATCAACTGGCCCCTGTTCATAAGTAGCACGGTTCTGGGGATCGTCTCACTGGCGGCACTGGGTATTATCCTCGGAGGGTTGACGCTGATGATGGCACGGCACTTCTGGGCCATCGGCGAGGCGGTGGCAGGGGCGCTTTATCTCTGCACTGGCGCGATCTTCCCGTTAGACACACTACCTGCCTGGGTTCGCCCTCTCGGCTTTGCCTTCCCAGTAACTTACTGGCTGGAACTGGCCCGCCGTGGCCTGTTGGGACCAGAGGCGCCCCGCTTCCCAACGTTGGCTGCCTTCAGTGATATAAACCTGCTGAGTATCTTGGCAATGCTTACTGCTATTCTAATAATCGGCTCTGTCTTCTTCTACCAGTGGGCAGTTCATCGAGCCAAGGAAAAAGGACTGATCGACATGGAGACGGCGTATTAGCGCCATTAGCCAAAACGACCGGAGGCCCAGCTTGGTGGGCCTCCGTTTTACCTTATACCCGCTCATCGTTGGGGGGCAGCTCGGGTGGGGTTGGATTCGCTGGTTGTTCCTTCCCGCTAGCAGGTGAGGTTTCCTGGCCTGAAACATCCTGTGAAGCAGACCGCACTCCTTCCGGGGGAACCGCTTTTGTGGAGCCGCGTCTCCTCACTGAAACAGGCGTGGCCGATGCAGGTTTCTCCTCCAAGCTGCCTCCTGTCTCCAACGCCGTTGTGGGGATGCTCTCACCTGATGCATCGCTGTTGATGGAGGCGCTTTCCTCTGGGGTTGGCTGGGTCTCCTTCACTGCCGACGAGCCAAGTGCTTCTCCTGTGTCCTTTACGGGCGGCTCGGCCAGCCTGTCAACAGGGTGCGGCAGCTCCGTGCCAGTGGAAGTCACCGACGCCATTGGTTGGGTAACTTCGCCAGGGGCTTCCTCGGGGGTCGGTGGCCGGTGCATTGGCTGTGGAGGGAGGGAAGGGGTTGGGTGAGTGGGCGCACTGGCCCTCCGGCCCAGGGGGCCGGTCTTGTCCTTGTCCGCTTTTTCCACTGGCTTGGTAGCCTCTGTCTTGGCAGCTTCTTTTGGTTGCTCCACGCCCGCAGGACCATCGATGATTCGCACCGTGAAGGTCAGCTGTCCCAGCGTGATGCTGTCGTTGTTCTGGATAGCGCGAGTGATGCCTGCTCCCAAGTGAAGGGCATTGTGCTGCGTACCATTGGTGCTGGAAAGGTCAATGATATACAGGCAGTTTCTCGTAGGGCGAAGCAAGGCATGACGGCGCGAAACCCCCGACTCAAGCCCTCCGTAGGGTTCAAGGTCAATATCAGGTGCATTCGCACCGGCCACCCCACGGCCCAGTACCACATCACCAACAATGTCCAGGCCAAGCGGACCGGCGTCCCGCCTGAGCCCATGCAGTTCGATGCGCCAGCGAGGACTATCCTGAGGCGGCGCCGCGGCGAGCTTGGCAGGCACGACTGTATATACCTGCGCCGAGCCGAACTCCGTTCCGAATGGAAGACGGGCCGAGTCCGGCATCAGTTGGTCATCTTCCTGTTCGAGGCGGTTGGTTGGCTGGCTGGCTGCCTGTTCCGCCAATTTGGCGACGGCAGCTTTCATCAGCCGTTCCCTTTCCTTCTCAACCACACTTTTCGCTATAGGCTGCTTTACTGACCCCGACTCGCCTGGCGCAGCATTACCGTTCTGACTACTCGCATTCTGTGGTTCATCTTCCTGAACAGGCATCGATTTACCTTCCGCCTCAACCGATCACTCGTCCTTGTGAGCGGCTGGCTTATATCGAGAGGTAGCCTCCGAACCTTTGTGGCCCGTTTGAGTCCTCTCTGAGGGCGATCCAGAGGGGGAGAGAGGCTTAGTTCCCTCGAAGTCGGGATGGGGAGTTCTCATTGGCACCTTCGCATCCTGCGAGGTTCCCTCAGACGTTACGCGATCCTCCCGAGTTTCCCCTCCAGTCAGCGCTGATTGGGGGTGAGCTTGGGGTTCCTGGTGGACTGGCTGTGTCTTCTCAACAGGATGCGCTGACGGAGAGGAAACAATGCGAAGGGTCAGGATCAGATCTCCCAGCATCAGCACGTCCCCATCAGCGAGAATGCGCGCAATCCCGGGGCCAACCGGTACAGAATTGTGCAGCGTCCCGTTGGTACTCCCCAGATCAATAAGGTAGAGCCGAGTGGGTGTTGGTCGCAGCATAAGGTGCTGGCGCGAGACGCCCTTCTCCTTAGCTCCCAGGTCGCTAAGATCGACCCCCCCGGGTGATGCAACCCGCTCACCGCGCCCCAGAATGGTATCCCCCTCCAGTTCCAAGCCGATTGTCTGGCCGCCATCGGCCAACAGTTGGACGCGCCAGGGTTCCGCCAACCGCCCCTGGGGGAGGGGACCGGTTTTTCTATAGCGGACTTCACCGGGAAGGGCCAGTGCCCCAAACGCAATACGGTGCGTCTCCGCTCCATCAGTTGGTGTTGTGCGATCCTGATCCTGTGACTTCACTTTGATCCCTGCAACAGCGTTAGAGTGCGCAGATTCGCCATTCGACTTCTCAGTAGCATGGCGCGCCTTGGATGAGAGAGCTGCTCGCGTACTGCGCGCATAATAGTCTGTGATGCACCAATCTCTATCGTGTCGTGAGCGAGGGAAAGATCCATCACTCCCTCTCATCTCCCAATTATAGACTTTTTTCGCTGATTTGCTTGTCCGTGGGTTAGGAGATTCGTGGATGCAGGGAGGACTCTGAATTGCACCGCCCTTCTATACAAGAATTTGGCTCCCTGTGCTTCCGAATTCGCCTAATGGCGCCCCAGGATCGCACCCCAGAGATGGTCAAATACCCTCTTCTAGGTTGTCCTGCCCTCATGGGCGTGATACCATCGTCGCTATGTACACACGAGGCATCACCATCCAATCCGCTGACAGCGTAGCCATCGCCGATCTGGTGCGGGCCTTCAATGCGTCATACATAGATTACTACACACCTGTTTTCCTGACCCCCGACTCCTTTGAGAGAATGGCGGAACGGGAGTCGGTACGGCTGGCTGTGTCAGCCGTGGCCTGTGAAGGCGACAAGATCGTGGGTCAGGGCTTGCTGGCAATACGTGGATCGCGGGGTTGGATTGGCGGAATGGGCGTTCTGCCAGACTATCGTGGACATGGGATTGGACGGCGGCTGATGGCGCATCTGATCCATCAGGGCCGTTGCGCTGGGCTGGTGACCATCCAGCTTGAGGTCATTACCCAGAACGACCGGGCCTATGCCTTGTATACCTCGATGGGCTTCCAGACAATCCGGCAATTACGGGTGCTGGTGTGGAGAGGCAATGCGAAGATGTTGATGGATCAAGCTGGTAGGCCGGGTGATTTCCGTATAACCTCCCAGGAGCCAGCAACGCTATTGACCGCGATGCAGCCACTGATCCAGGTGGCCCGGCCTTGGCAACGCGACGCGGATGGGATACGCAACATCTCTCAAGGGCTGAGCGGGCTGGCCATCAGAGGAAGCGATAGGAGACTGGCGGGTGGTTGTATCTATCGTGCCGAGGGAGGGCAAGTAGGCATTCTGGATGTCGTCTCGACTACGGTGGAGATCGGAAGGGCCATGCTGGCGCATCTGATCACGACAACAGCAGCCGTGCACGTTTCCTATACCAACGTTCCGGACGATGATCCGCTGCTACCAACACTACGGGAGACCGGCTTCGCAGAAACACTCAGCCAGTATGAGATGGTTCTCCGTCTGGATCAGGGAGCGGTCCAGTGACAGTTGTTCGTCATGGTATACTTCCCCAGGCCCCTCATCTCTTAGCGCTGATATCTATACTGGCAACCCTGGCAGGCTGCCAAACCATGCCGCCTACCTCGGAAAACGTGACCCCGGCTTCCACCATCGAGCAACCCGGAGGCCCACAGCCAGCCGCAACTCCTACCGAATTACCCATGCCGACTGTGGCCCGCGTTGACCTGGGTCTACCTCCGGCTACGCTCGATCCAGCGTTGGTCGCGCCACTCGATGTTGCGGCGAACGACTTGGTGGAGAATCTGTTTGCTGGCTTAACCTCACTCGATCCTGATACAGGCCATGTCGAGCCTGCACTGGCGCGGGAGTGGGAGCGATCTGAGGACGGGCTGACCTGGACAATCTACCTGCGTGATGATGTGTTCTGGGTGAGAGGCAATCCAGAAACGGGCCAGATCGAGGCGGTGCGCCCCGTAACGGCAGGGGACGTAGTGTATGCCATCGAGCGTGCCTGTCGGGCCGGCACAGGTGCACCGTTGGCGGGGTCGTTGTTTGGCATCCAGGGCTGCCGAGATATGTATGGGCAACTGCCCAATGCATCCCTAGGAGTGCGGGTGTTAAACGATGTGGCCGTCGAGTTCAAGCTCACGACCGGCACCTCAACCTTCCCGGCCATCCTCTCCATGCCAGTGACACGCCCGGTGCCTGCTGAACTGATCGACTCGGCAGGTAACTCATGGACGCATCCAACCAATGTATGGACCAGCGGGCCGTTCACCCTCCAACCCACGGTCGATCCAGTAGCAGGCTATACCTTGCTGGCAAATCCCATGTGGCCCCTGGCACGTCCTGGCAACCTCGATATAGCACAAGTGTCGTTTGACCCATCTTTAGAAGAGGCACTGACGGCGTGGCAAGCTGGCGATTTGGACGTATCAGCGATCCCGCCCAGCGCGGTCGGGACGATCCCCTTCGATGAGACCTCTAGCTACCGGTTGCTGGCCCGTCCGGCAGCAGCCTTCCTGGTCGCTTCCTATGATACTCCGCCGATGGACAACCCTAACGTGCGCCGCGCCCTCGCGCTGGCGCTCGACCGGCAGGCGCTGATCAACACGGTGTTCGAACCGGCAGGCGTGCCCGCCATTCCTGCCGGGGTGCTCACCCCGCCAGGAATGGCCTCTGTCCCTACTGATGATGAGGTTGGGGTCACATACGACCCAGACGCAGCCCGTGCGGCACTGGCGGCGGCAGGATATTCTGGTTGCAGCACCATGATACCGATCAGCCTGCTGACCGATGACTCCGTGCTATCTATGGCGCTGGCGAACCGGCTGGCTGAGATGTGGGCGGTGGTGCTGGGCTGCCAGGGACGCATTCTGCTGGAGCAGCGACCACTTCAGGAAGTGTTGGCTCTCTTACACGAGCCACCAGGAGCACTACAGCGACAATTTCGCGGACCGCGCCCAGGCCTGATCCTGCTGAGTTGGCAGGCCGACTACCCGGACGCACAGCACTGGCTGGCGGACATCCTGGGTTGCCGCGAGTTCTTTCCAGAAGCATACCTCAACTCGGCGCGCCCCTGTGTGGATGCGGATCAGCAGCTTATTCAGGCCGGATCAGAGTATGACGAGGCTGTACGGGCCGGCCTATATCGCCAGGTTGTGGCAGCGTTGTTTGGGCCAGATGGTGAGATGCCGGTAATTCCCCTGATCTTCCACGCACGAGCCTTGGCCGTTCAACCATGGGTGCACATCAGCCCATCGCGGGCCGGGGCGTTGCGCTTTGACCGATGGGTAGTCGAGCCATCCGATAGACCTTAAGGCTGCCAGGGGCTAGCCCCTGGGTGATCGGAGGTGCGCCCCCCACGAGAGGAGTTCGATGACGGAGCAGGAACGGAATAAGCTGATGGCACGTCTCGATGAGACCCGGCGCGAGACGATGAGGATGTTAGCTGGGATCGACCTCAGCCGAACGGTCTATCCAAGCCCGGTTTGGCGCGGGCAGGATGTGATCGGGCACATTTCTCTGTGGGAGGGCGAGGCTGCAAAATCGCTGCGGGCGTTTGCTCAAGGCCGCGAATACGTGACTGACTGGGCCGGGGATGAGGATGGATTCAACAACGCTGCCGTCGATGTGCGGCGCAGTTGGAGCTTGGAACAAATCATGACTGAGCTGGCTACGACTCGTGAGGAGATGAAAGCAGCCCTAATGGCGCTGCCAGCGGATCGGCTCTCTCAAATAATCAGGTGTCCTTGGGGCGAGCTTGGCAGTGTGAGCTATCTGATCGAGGGCATGATCGAACATGAGATCGAGCACCGTGATCATATCCTTGGAGCATCCCACCTGTAGGAACGAGCGGTATTCCCCGCGATGCCCATGCACGTTGACATTCTCACCCTGTTTCCAGAAATGTTCCGGGGGCCGCTGACAGAGTCGATCCTCAAGCGAGCGCAGGAAATGGGCGCGCTCTCAGTAGCTCTGCATAACATCCGCAACTATGCTACTGACAGACACCGTACTACGGATGATGCACCGTACGGCGGAGGCGGTGGGATGATCATGAAGGTGGAACCCATCGTTGCCGCCGCCGAGGACATAATCCCGCGTGGTTCGAGCAGTCCGATGATTCTCCTCAGCGCACAGGGGCGGGTGTTTAATCAGCAGATCGCTGCTGAGTTGGCCCAGCACGAACGGATTGCGCTGCTGTGTGGACACTACGAGGGAATCGATGAACGAGCTATTGAATTGGTCGTCACTGACGAGATTTCCATTGGCGACTATGTTCTGACCGGGGGCGAGCTGGCGGCAATGGTGGTTCTTGATGCAGTTGTGCGATTGCTTCCAGGCGTGCTCGGCGATCCTGATGCGCCGGGTAAGGATAGCCACGCTACCGGTCTGCTGGAAGGTCCGCACTACACGCGCCCGCCGGAGTTCCGGGGGCTGCGCGTGCCAGATATACTTCTCTCCGGCCATGAGGCAAATATCGCTCGGTGGCGGCGAAAGGAATCGTTGCGGCGGACGTGGCAACGCCGCCCTGATCTGTTGCTGACTGCGCCGCTTAGCGAAGCAGATCGAGCTACTCTGTTCGAGTTGGCACAGGAAGAAGCCGAGCGCCGCCCTGAGAAGAGATCGTCCGGTGAGCCAGAATAGCGATGGAATTCCAGGGCGTTATCTTCGATTTCAACGGAGTCTTATGGTGGGATGGCCCACTGCACGAGCGTGCCTGGCAGCAACTTGCAGTCGAGATTCGGGGCAGGTCACTTTCCGAGGAAGAAATAGCAGCCCATGTGCATGGTCGAACCAACCGGGCGATCCTGGAATATCTGAGTGGGCGGGCTATGGCTAAGCACGAGTTTGAGGAGCTGGCGCAGCGCAAGGAGGCTCTGTACAGGCGTCTGTGTTTAGAACTCGGGCCAGAATTCCGCCTCTCGCCTGGCGCGGACGATCTGCTGGATTTCCTGGCAGCCCATCGTGTTCCACGCACTATCGCCACATCATCAGACAGGATCAACCTCGATTTCTTTATCCAGCATCTCCGTCTGGAACGCTGGTTTGAGGTCGCTCTGCTGGTATATGACGACGGCCTCCGGCCTGGCAAGCCTGCGCCGGATATCTACCTGCAAGCAGCGCACAACCTGGGTCTGGAACCCTTGTGCTGTATGGTCGTCGAAGATTCCCGTGCGGGGGTCCAGGCCGCCCATACTGCTGGGATCGGGCATATCATCGCGCTGGGGCCTGCTCATCGTCACGCGCAGCTTGCCCAGTTGGAAGGAGTTGACGAGGTTATTGAGAATCTGGAGCAGTTTCCCGCCGAGCGCCTGTCACTGAGGGATCCAACTTAACTACGCGCCGTATCCTCCAACACCGGAACGAGTCACGCTCGATGAGTGAGAAGAAGCCACGCCTCAAAACACCAAAACGCCCCCGACTGCTTCCGATTCCAGTCTGGCTGAAAAACCTGCAAAAACCTCGTATGACAATCCACCGGGGGGAAGCTGCTCGCGCTGTGCAGGAGGAGGCGGAGCGCCGCCCCGTGACAATCTGGGTGGTTCTGGTCAGGCTGTCGCCGATTATCGCACTAGCCGCCATGATTCTTGTCCTGGAACCAACGTTGCCGTTGCGTGCCATCGAGGCAGGAATAGAGGGCATCATTGGGCTGCTACCACGGCGGGCCACGCCTGCTGCCGCTGAGCCGGTATTCATCGTGCAAGCCCCGGAAGATGCCTCCGTGCCCGCAGACCTCCCACCACCTAATTGGCCCCTTGAGATTGCACCGATCTTCACTCCAGAGGTGCAACACTGGAAGGAACGCATCGCCCAATGGTCAGTGACGTACCGGATCAAGCCCAATATGATCGCGACCCTCATGCAGATCGAGTCATGCGGGAACCCACAGGCCATATCACCGGCAGGGGCAATCGGGTTGTTCCAGGTTTTACCGCTGCACTTCCAACCTGATGAGGACGGTTTTGATCCCGATACCAATGCCAGGCGCGGGCTGATCTACTTCGGCCAGCAGCTTGCCAGCGTCAACGGCGACCCAGGGCTGGCGTTTGCGTCCTACAATGGCGGCCCTTCCATCATCACCAGCTCCCCCGCCGAATGGTCGCGGGAGACGCAGGACTACCAGTTCTGGGCTAGTGGCATCTACGAAGAGGCCGAGATAGGTCTGGCGGAGAGTCCAACCCTTCAAGCGTGGCTTGACGCGGGCGGCGCCGCATTATGCTCCCAGGCTGCCCAGGTGTTGAGCCAACTGACTTCCCAACCATAAAAAAGTGTGTTCATGGCTTATAACGCGGTTAAGAAGCTCATCACTCGCATCGTGCGGGAGCCTCCCTCTACCCCTCGCGCGGTATAATTGCCAGCACTACGTTATTAGGAGCGGGCTATCATGCTTCAGCTTGGACTTGTGGGCCTGCCGATGAGCGGCAAGACCACCATCTTCAACGCGCTGACCGGCTCCCAGCGACCGGCCACAATGGGTGCGCCGGGGAGGCTCGAAGTGCAGGTCGCAGCGGTTGATGTGCCCGATCCGTACTTAGATAAGCTAGCTGCGATCTTCCGGCCCAAGAAGAAGGTACACATCCAGATTACCTATGCGGATATCGGGGGTCTGGCGAAGGGGATCAGCGAGGGCGGGCTGAGTGGGCCGTTTCGCAATCAGCTTGCCCAGATGGACGGCTTTCTGCATGTGATCCGCGCTTTCGAGGACCCTACTGTCCCCCATCCCGAAGAGACCCTCGATCCTCAGCGGGACCTCCATATCCTCGACGCAGAATTCATGCTGGCTGATCTCATCACGGTGGAAAATCGCATCCAGCGCATTAAGGACGAGATGGGCAAGGGCAAGAATCGGGCCATAGCCGCTCGGGAGCTGGAGTTGTTCGAGCGGCTCCAGGTTGAACTGGAGAGGGAACGCCCCCTCCGCGACCTCGATCTCACCTCTCTTGAACGCGATAGCCTGCGTGGTTACAGCCTGCTGACGCTCAAGCCCCAGCTCATCCTACTGAACCTGGGTGAAGAGGCACGTCCCGCTGAAGCGCTTGTTCGGGTGGAGAGCAGGGGCACTGCTGCCCTAGCGATTCGCGGCAGGCTGGAGATGGAGATCGCGCAGCTTGCGCCGGATGAGGCCGCCGAGTTCATGGTTGAATATGGCATCACGGACCCAATGCGTGATCGGGTGATCCGCGAGTCTTTTAGCCTGCTACACATCCAGACGTTCTACACGATTGGTGAGGAGGAGGTTCGTGCGTGGACTTGTCCGGTCGGTGCAACGGCTCAGCAGGCAGCAGGGCGAATCCATAGCGATTTTGAGCGGGCATTCATCAAGGCGGAGATCATCCCGGTGGATATGTTGATCGAGTTAGGCGGTCTGGCTGAGGCCCGGCAGGCAGGCAAGCTGCGCATCGAGGGACGCGATTACATCTTGCAACCGGGAGATGTGATGACCGTTCGGCACGGGGCGTGAATCTCGCCTCCAACTCCTGGCGGGTACAGTGGCGCTAGCGTGGGGCGCGGAGGATGGCCCGAACAGGGCTGCCGCAGACACCGTCTACCTTCAACGGCAGGGCGATCAATTCATACCCCCCATCAGGAACGCCCTTCAGGGATAGGCTCTCTAGGTTAGCGATCCGGTGCTGGTGCAACCGGAGGTGGCATGGCAGCTCCAGATCGCCGAACCGGTCGACCGATGGCATATCTACGCCCAGCAGCACTACGCCCAACGCCGCCAGCCAGTCAATGAACTCCACCGTTAAGTAAGGAAAATCTTCCGGCCACTGGTTGTCTGGAACATCGCTGACCCAGGTATGGACCAGGAGCCGGCGAGCTTGCCGCAGGTTATACATCGCCACATCTCCTGGCACGATTCCGCCGTGCTGGCGCTCGATTGTTACTACTTGGGCGGGTCCGATGTAAGGCTCTAGAGGTACATCGGCGGGGTGTTCGCCTGCGTGATCGTAGTGCCAGGGGGCATCCATGTGTGTGCCAGTGTGCGGGCTTAGTCTCAACGTCGTCAGGTTGGCCCCTGATTCGCCTATGCGGCGCGAAATCACCTCGAATGAGAATGGCGCATCGCCAGGCCATACGGCTATGTCTGGTGAGATAGTGCGGCTAATGTCGTAGAGCATACCAGACTCCTCAGAGCGCCGACGAGGCCTCAGATTCCGCTTCGTCTAAGAGATGTTCAGCATGTTCCTTTAGCACAGCGATTCGATCAGGATCGACGTTGCGACTCCTGAAGTAGCGCTCCAGCAACTCAAGCGGGGTTAAGCCTTCTGGGCGCTCTACGCCGAGCCGCGCCCGGGCCGGGTAATCTATATCTCGCTGGATTGCAGCCAAATAGGCACATCTGTACAACGCAGCCTCGATGTCCCGGTCACGAATCAGCGCTTCGTTTTCTGGTGTGGCAGTGACAATCACTCGCACTATTGCCTCATCTACTTCGTGGCGTGAGATTGCTTGGATGATGGCATCAGTGGGATCGGCCTCGCCACGCACGTCGATCTGGATGGTCAGGAAGGGTCGGGCGGGCAGATCGACAAATCGGTAGGTAGTCTTACCGCGTGCCAGCTCCACCCAACAGAAACCCTTCGGATCGCCTTCCTCACCGAAGTCAATCCGTTCGATACTTCCGCTGTATACCACCGGCGGGTAACGGCCCTCGTTCATATCCTGATGGCAGTGAATATGCCCCAGTGCCACATAGTCCCAGGTTGGGTCAGCCAGAGTGCTGGGCAGCACCGCCACATCACGGCCCAACATAACACCACGCTCCGATCCAAGCCGCGCGCCTTGTACTGTGAAGTGACCTGTCAGCACCGCAGGGATGGTCGGATCAACCTGCTGGGCCAGGTTGCGGATCAAAGTATCGACCTGCTGGCGCAGCAGCAGGTCAAGGTGTGCCAAGGACATACCGCTGGTGTGGACATCGGCCAGCAGGCGTTGTCGAACCGGGTAAGGAACCGTTGCCACCTGGACCAAGCCATGTTGTGTTTCGACAAGGTGGATCCTATCGGTACGCCCGACGATCACGTTACCGACTTCCAACGTATGGAAGATCTCGACGCTGGACGCCTTCTGGGTCATAGCTGGGATGTCGTGATTACCGACGAGAAGCACGACCGGACAGGTGGTAGCCAGACGCTTGATTCGGCGGGCAAACTCGCGTTGGTAGGTGGGGTTCGGCGAGCTGGATTTAAAAGCATCCCCGGCAAAGATCACCAGATCAGCCTGATGTTCCTCCGCGTACTCACAGATATCGGTCAGGCGGCGAAGGAAATCCATCACCCGGCTGCTAATGCCGGTGGAGGGGTCGATCTTGCCATAATTCTCTGTGCCGATGTGGGCATCTGCAAAGTGCAGCAGGCGGATTGGTTGAGTCATCTATACCTCAGAGCCAGGTGCAGAGCGCATGGAGCAGAACAGGCAGCGAACGGAGAGTAAGGGCTTACCTAGGAGCAACTTGAGCGCTAACCTAGCCATCCGATCTATACAGGAGCGCCCCAAGGGGCACTGCCGATCATCCCCTATCTTCAGGTAAGGCGCGATCCGCATGTTCCATCCGCAACAAAGCGATCTGCTCCGAGATCAGCCCCAACATGAACAACATAATCCCGGATAGAATCAGCAGCACTGCCATATTGCTGAACCGATGCCAGAACACCAGCAGATAGATTCCGTACCCCACGCCCAGCACAAACAGCCCACCCGCTACCGGCAGGAAGATACGCAGAGGCACAAAAAGCGTCCCGATCCGTAGCAGAGTCAATAGAAAGCCTATGCCATCACGCAACAGCCGGATTTTGCTACGTCCCTGCCGCGCCGGGGCCACAATGGGATGGTAGCAGACAGTATAGCCTGCCCGGAAGAGCGCCAGAGTGATTGTCGTGGGGTATGAGAACCCATTGGGCAGCAGGTAGACGAACCGTTTGGCAACCGGTGCGCGAATAGCGCGAAAACCGGAGGTCAGGTCCGGGATAGGCCGACCAACGAGGTAACTGGCAATCGCGTTATAGAGATGGTTCGCCAAATCGCGGTGCGGTGCGGTGTCTGAGGTTGCCAGACGTGCCCCGACCGCCATATCATAGCAGTCCAGGTAGCTCACCAACTGAGGAATATCTGCCGGGCGGTGCTGCCCATCCGCGTCCATCAGCACGATGGCCGATCCACGCGCTGCCCGGATGCCCGTTTTGACCGCCGCGCCATTGCCGATGTTATAGCCATGCTCGATGAGGCGCACCCCCCTCTGCGCTCGTACGATCTGGGCAGTCTCGTCCTGGGAGCCATCGTTGACGACGATCACCTCGGCATCAAGCCCTAGCGCAGCGATCTCATCCAGCACACGCCCAATGGATAGGGCTTCATCATAGGCCGGGATGACAATTGAGATGCGGGGTGGCGAGGTCGCGTCCATCACACAGAATCAGGTCGATACCTGTTCTGCCACTGGGATGAAGCCACGTTCTTCCAAGTAAGCGATGATTCGGTTGGCGCTCTGTTCGGGCGTCTCGTGGGCAGTTGGGATCACGATCTCCGGTCGATCCGGTGGCTCGTACGGATCGGAGATGCCGGTGAAATTGGGGATTTCGCCTGCTTTGGCCTTGGCATACATGCCCTTGACATCGCGCTCCATGCATACTTCGAGAGGGGCATCGACAAAGACCTCGATGAAGTTGGTGGTCTCTCGTCGAACCATCGCGCGGACAGCCCTGTAGGGGGATATGAATGCAGCGATCACGCCAATGCCATTTCGTGATAGCAGTTTGGCGACGAATGCCACGCGCTCAATGTTCTTATCTCGATCTTCCTTGCTGAAGCCCAGATCGCGCGTCAGGGACTGGCGCACTACGTCTCCATCCAGCCGCTCCACTTTGATCCCGCGTTCCTTAAGCCGGGCCTCGACGATCTTGGCAATGGTGGTTTTTCCCGCGCCGGAGAGACCGGTCATCCAGAGTGTAAAACCTTCACACTGAGTCAACCCAAAACCTCGCAGTGATTAGGATATTGTGTTGCCGGGCGGGGAGTATAGCGAATCCAGGCCGGACGGTCGAATCAGGGATTGATTGGGTAAGATCACCGGCACATGAGATTCTTGACCCATCCAATCCGAACAGCGAACAACAGCAAGGAGGAGGCGCGACTTGGCAGGGTTAGAGGATGACACTCGCCACTTGGAAAGCCTACCTGAGCATGTTATGCTGGCAGTGGTTTTCCCAGGTGACCACAAGGAGGTAGTGAAGTGGGCGCACTCATTCTGGACGGCAAGGCCGTTGCCGGGCGTATTCAGGAGGAGATCGCCGAGGCTGTCAAGGAAATGAAGCGCAGGCACGGTGTTACCCCTGGCCTGGCCGCCGTGTTGGTCGGCGAGAACCCGGCCTCGCAAATGTACGTCAAGATGAAGCGCAATCGCTGTGCTGAGGTGGGGATCGAATCGTTCGGCTACGAGATTCCTGCTACGGTCAGCCAGACGGAGCTTGAAAACCTGATCGCAGAACTGAACGCCGATCCCAAGATTCACGGCATCCTAGTGCAGCTTCCGCTGCCAGAGCATCTGGATGAGCAACTCGTTCTGCAATCGCTAAGCCTCGACAAAGATGTGGATGGCTTCCACCCCATCAACATTGGCCGCCTGGCGATGAAGGGCCGCGAGCCTCAGTTCGTCCCGGCTACCCCTTACGGCTGTATGGTCCTGCTGGAGGAGGCCGAGAAACTGGTCCCGGGCTTTAAGATCGCCGGCTCGAATGCCGTGGTGCTGGGCCGCAGCAACATCGTGGGGATGCCCATGTCCCTGCTATTGGTCAAGGCCAACGCCACGGTGACCATTGTCCATAGCAAGACCAGGGACATCCCTGAGATCGTTGGGAAGGCGGATATCGTGATCGGAGCGATGGGGCGCCCGGAGATGATCAAGGGGGAGTGGTTCAAAGAGGGTGCGGTGTGCATTGATGTGGCGACAGTCAAGGTGGACGATCCTACCAACCCGAAGGGCTATGTCTGGAAGGGCGACTTTGAGTTTGATAAGGCTGCTGAGCGCGTAGCAGCCATCACGCCCGTCCCAGGCGGTGTTGGGCCAATGACCATTGCCATGCTGCTCAAGAACACCCTACACGCGGCGGAGATCGCCATTGAGAAAGGTGTAGCCGTCTGACGGCCTGCGAACTATTGGCTCAAGACCAACCGCCAGCCCCCGATCCGGAGCGCTGGCGGTTTTGTCACCGCGTCAGAGAAGTGCAGCAGACCAGCAGATGAAAAAGCCAGGGCGCGGTTGTGAGGCCCCAGTGGGTGGATTACACTGAGGCCACACACCCACCAAGGAGTCGCATATGCCAACCACACTGATACGCCGCGCGGAGGTTCTGGTGACGATGGACGGGCAGCGGCGCGAGATCCACGACGGTGGTTTGTTCATCCGGGACAATGTGATCGAGCAGGTAGGACTAACAAACGAACTCCCGGCTCAAGCTGATCGGGTAATCGACCTGAGCGGACACGTGGTGCTGCCGGGACTGATCAACACTCACCATCACATGTACCAGACCCTCACACGCGCCGTTCCGGCTGCCCAGGATGCCAATCTCTTCAACTGGCTCAAGACCTTGTATCTGATGTGGGCCAACTTGACCGGGGAAGCCGTGTATATCTCGGCACTGGTGGCAATGGGCGAACTGATACTTTCTGGCTGCACCACATCCAGCGATCATCTCTACCTGTACCCGAATGAGGCGAAGATCGACGACGAAATCCGCGCCGCGCAGGAGATCGGGCTGCGCTTCCATGCGGCGCGCGGATCGATGAGCCTAGGCGAGAGCAAGGGAGGACTACCACCGGATCGGGTGGTGGAGAACGAGGCAGCTATCTTGGAGGACTGCCAGCGGGTGATTGAGACGTACCACGACCCCAAGCCCTACTCGATGCTGCAGATCGTGCTGGCCCCGTGCTCACCATTCTCCGTGACGGGCGATCTGATGCGCGAGTCGGTAGCAATGGCACGGCACTATGGCGTTACTCTGCACACCCATCTGGCAGAAACGCTGGATGAAGAGGCGTTCTGTCTGGAGAAGTTCGGCAGGCGGCCCGTGGAATACATGGAAGACCTGGGCTGGATCGGCGACCATGTATGGCACGCACACTGCGTCCATATGAGTGAGCGCGAGATTGCGCTATTTGGACAGACCCGGACAGGGGTCGCGCACTGTCCCAGCAGCAATATGCGGCTGGGCAGCGGGATCGCGCCTGTGAAAGGGTTCCGGGCACGAGGAGTACCACTTGGGCTGGGCGTGGATGGATCGGCCAGCAATGATAGTAGCCATATGCTCGCTGAGGTACGGCAGGCCATGTTGTTGCAGCGGGTGACCGGCGATCCGGCGGGGCTGACCGCACGCCAGGCGTTGGAGATCGCCACTCTCGGCGGGGCCAGCGTGCTGAGGCGCGATGATATTGGCTCACTCGAATCTGGCAAAGCTGCGGATGTGATCGCCATCAAACTCAGCCGCGTGGAATATGCCGGTGCGCTGCACGATCCGGTTGCAGCAACTGTGTTCTGTGCCCCGGTGCATGTGGATTGGTCGATGATCAATGGGCAGGTGGTGGTACAGGATGGGCGGCTGACCACTGTTGACATGGGTCCTGTCGTCGAGCGACACAACGCCATCGCCAGGGGAATGATAAGGGAAAGATAAGCCGCATTTCTGCTGGGAGTTGCATACTGAACAAGGTTTCCCTAGACTTTGATCGTGTGGACGATGCGGTGAGTTGACCCCGGCGGCATCATGCACCTTCGCTTCACCAACACCGCCATTCTCATTCTCGTTATTGTGTTGAGCCTGACCGGTGGGTACGGCATCATCTGGACACTGAATGGCTGGGTGATGGAATTGCACCGGATCGCGGGGTGGTCTCTGATCGCGCTGATCCCATGGAAAGCTGCGATCTCCTGGCGTTCCCTAAAGCGAGGGTTAGGGCGCCGCCCTGATCGCAACATAGTCGTGGGCATCTCTATCGTCCTCGCTATCGCAACACTGGCAGCGCTGGCATTCAGCGTGATGTGGGCTTGGCGCATCGGGCCGGACGTTCTATGGTTGTACCAGACCACCGTCTCCTGGCACTGGATCGCCTCTCTGATCCTCCTAGCTCCCCTCCTCATTCACGTATGGCGTCGTTGGCCCCGCCCACAGGCCCAGGACTTTACCTCCCGGCGTGCGATCATCAGGATGACCGGCCTCGGGATAGCCGGGCTGGCGGGATGGTGGATCGCTGGAAGGGTAGCAGCCATCCGCGTTGCGCCGGAGCACCCGCGACGGGTGACGGGTTCACGAGAGCACGGGAGCGGTGGTGGGAACAGCTTTCCAATCACGGGCGAACTAGCACCCGAAGTGAGCCTGGAAACGTGGCGACTGACGCTTGAGGGAAGGGGCCAATCACCCCTACGTCTGACCTACAGCGATCTCCTCACCATGCCATGTTCCGAGTGGGTAGCCACACTGGATTGCACAATGGGTTGGTATAGTGTGCAATCGTGGCAGGGGATCAGGTTATACGATCTGCTGAATGTGGCTCATCTGGCACCGGGTGCGCGGGCTGTCCGATTGAAATCCGTCACGGGCTACAGCCAGGTCTTCTCACTGATCGAGGCGCGGCATATCCTACTAGCAACACACGTTGGTGAAGAGCAGCTTGATCGGTGGCACGGCTATCCCCTAAGGGCCGTGGTGCCCTACCGGCGGGGGTGGTTCTGGGTCAAGTGGCTGGCTGAGGTCACCGTGCTGGTTGATCCGGGCGATCCACTTTCCTCAGCAACGGGGATGATACCGTGACTCTGGTCTATCTCGTTTGTGCATGGTTGGCCGGAATCGGGTTCGCGCGTGGCGTGCCAGCGAATTGGTGGATGTGGCTAGTTCTGGCCTGCTTGGGGTTAGCAGCAGTGATTCTGGCCCGAGCCTATCCTGCCTGGCGAACTATTTTCGGCTGCGCTGCGCTGTTTGCCCTCGGCGCGGCCCGTGTGGCGGTTGCTACCCCCCACTTTGGCGAGACCGACCTTGCCACATACAACGGGGTTGGGTTCGCCAACGTGAGGGGGATGATCGCTGATGCGCCTGACGTGCGGGACACAACAGTCAACCTGCGTGTGCAGGCCGAATCCATCACCCTCCCAAACGGCGAAACTCGCCCGATCCGAGGCCTGGTTCTGGTTCAGACTCCACGCACACGAGCCTTCCGCTACGGCGATCCCATCCAGGCGCGCGGGGAGCTGATCGCTCCTCCTGAACTCGATGAATTCTCATATCGAGATTATCTGGCGCGTAAGGGTGTCTACAGCCTGATGCGCTATTCAGAGGTAACGGTTATTGGCCCCCGGCAAGGGAACCCCCTGAGAGCCGTGCTGTTGGACTTCCGCGAGCATGCCCATCAGACGATCCTGAGGCTGCTACCCGATCCGCAGGCTTCCCTGTTGGCCGGCATTCTGCTGGGGATCGAGACGGGCATCGCACCAGAGATACGTGAAGCCTTCAACGCCACGAGCACCACCCACGTCATCGCCATCTCTGGGACTAACCTCGCCATTCTGGCTGGTCTGGTCGGCAGCATCACGCGGCGATTCCTCCCGGCGCGGGGCGCAGCAGCGGCGACCATCGTTGCCGTGCTGGTGTATGCGGTGTTCGTAGGGGGAGATGCGGCGGTCCTCCGGGCGGCCATCATGACGACGTTGGGGTTAGTTGCAGCGCAACTTGGCCGCCAGACATACGGCCTGGCATCGCTCTCCTTTGCTGCCCTGGTGATGACGGCGATCAACCCACTTGCATTGTGGGACGTTGGCTTCCAGCTCAGCTTCCTGGCCACGCTGGGGCTGATCCTGTACGTTGAGCCAATGCAGCACGGCCTGGCCAAGGTCCTCGAACGGTTTGTGACAGCCGAAGCTGCGCAGAAGGCTATTGGCATGATCTCGGACTCGCTACTGGTGACGATTGCAGCCCAGATCGCAACCACTCCGATCATCGCTTACCATTTCAAGCGGTTCTCGCCGGTCTCGCTCCCAGCCAACCTGCTGATTGGGCCTGTGCAGGCCCCCTTGATGGTATTGGGCGGGCTGGGAGTTCTGCTGGCGATGGTGTGGTGGCCGCTTGGGCAGGTGTTGGCTTGGGGAAGCTGGCTTTTCTTAACCTACACACTGGCGATTGTCCGGGCGGGGGCAAAGTTGCCCTGGGCTTCGCTTGATGTTCACCTCGCAGGAGCGAGTGTGTTTGCTCTCTACACGGTTCTGTTTGGCGCGAGTTGGCTCACCATCCAGCCAGAAGTCGATCGTGCCCATTGGCGCGAGTCGCTGCGGAAGGCATTTAGTACAAAGGTGGCGGCACTGGCAGGGTTGCTGGTTGCTGCTCTGCTGATCGCCGCCGCGTGGTCGGTCCCGGATCGGCGGCTGCACATCACCTTCATTGATGCAGGAGACGAGGCAGCAACGCTGATCGAAACGCCAAGTGGGCGGCAGATTCTGGTCGATACGGGAAGCAGCGGGCGCAGACTCTCGGCGGCGTTGGGGTACGCTCTCCCTTTCTGGGATCGCCAGATCGATCTGGTTGTGCTCACACAACCAACCCAGTCACACATAGGGGGGGCGCTATCCATCCTGGACCGCTACCAGATTGATGCGGTGATGACCAACGGGCTGCATGGTGAGAGCGAGATCGCAGATGCGCTGTGGGGAACGCTCGCGGCCAAGCAGGTCCCTGAAGTAATCGCACAGCTCGGTACGCGGATCGCTGTTGGGGATGGCGTTCTGCTCACCGTGTTACATACCCAGGGTGGAGCGCCGCCGGGCAGCTTCTCCGATCCAGGCCAGCCTGTCGTATTGATGTTGACCTACGGAAACGCACGAGTTCTGCTGGCCGATGATCTGAGCGCGGATGGAGCGGCTATCCTGCTGCGAAGCGGGCAACCCCTGCACGCCACCGTGTTGCACGTGCCGCGTGGCAGTTTGGCAGGCTCCGCCGGCGAGGCATTTCTGGCAGCTATCACTCCGCAGGTCAGCATCATCACCGGCAGCCGGGGCGGGCTGCCGGATACCGAGATTCTCGCTCAGATCGAAGCGACAGGCAGTGCCGTCTACCCCATCACCGAGCAGGGATCAGTGGAGGTGATAACAGACGGGCAGCGGTTGTGGGTCGAGACAGGTCGCTGAAGCACTGTGCTGCAGCAGCCAGCGGGATGGCATGTCGCAGAGCGAGATGTGGGCTTATGGGATAAGCCCTACTTCAATTGCTCCAACGCAACAAGCGCACGCCGCCGATGTACGTCGCGCAGATCGACCAGAGTTTGCGCCATTGCAAAGGCCGGGGAGTGCCCCCCAGTCTGCTGTTTGACCACCCATTCGGAGATCGTCCACTGCTGGAGAGCTGCCACTATCACATACAACGGCGGCCCGCCGAACGCCCGCCCGCTGGCGCAGAGGTATGTGTCAAGAAAGCGATCGGCGGCGCTGGCCGCGTCGAAGTCCACGAGCTGGCTATAGGCGTTGGCGATGTCCCAGCGTGGGTCGCCCAGCGCACAGTATTCCCAATCCACGATCCCGCTGATCCGCCCGTCGAACAGCAGGGTGTTGGAGAAATGGTAGTCACCATGCAACAGGACAGCCTCTGTCTCTGAGAGGTCGTAGGCGTGCTGCATGGCCTGCTCGATGGCCCCCACCAGTTCCGGCAGGCCAATCTGTGCTGCCAGAGCCATCAGGCTGGCAAGCGCGGTGGGCAGGGTCACCCTGGGCACGACCTCGCGCACGGCCTTCGGCGGATTGAGGCTGTGCAGCCAGGCCAGTAGCTCCGCAAACTGATCCACATGCGGATGGACTACCTCCGGGAAGGGCAGCTTACTCGCCGACCAATCCTGGCCGGGGAGCCGCGAGAACAGCACCACGTCCCCCAGCGCCCCGAACTCCCGCGCGTAAACAGCGGGCACAGGGAAACCCTGCTCGTGTAACCAGCGGGTGACTGTCGCTTCCCGTTGCGCTTTACCGAGGTCGTCGGGCCGCCACCAACTCAGTGTGCTGATGTAGCGCCGCGCGACCAGCGATTCGTCATGTTCGCTGTCGAGGGCATGCCAGCGCAACCGGAAGGCCACCATCTCATGCTGGCGACCTGGCAGGGGCTTGACTGCGCCGATGTGCTGGTGGGGCCGGTCGGGGAAGGTGCGGGCGCACAGCGTTGCGAGATCGCGCTTGGTCAACTTGGGTGGAGAAGCCATGCCTCCAAGGATAACACACGCTGCGTATTGCGTGGAAGCGGCGAAAGTTGCTTGAGCTTAAGCGTTTCACGGAAAGTCTTTCGGCCAAACACACTTAGCTAGCATCTACACCAGCGGAATGCCTCGATGCAGACATCAACGCCGGGCGTGACCCAGCTCCTTCTTTCGGCGGTATCTGGCTCATAGCGTACTCTGCCAGCGCCGCGATGGTCAGGCTGGGGTTGATCCCCGGATTGGCGGGCATCACCGAGCCATCCACCACATACAGGCCGGGGTAATGGTGCACCTCGAAGTTCAGGCCGATCACCCCCTCAGCCGCATCCCGCCCAAACGGCACGCCACCCATGAAGTGCGCCGTCGAAGGGATGTTGAGCAGGCTCTCATTGATCATCCCCTGTGGGTAGCCGCGAACCTTCTGGGCGAATCGCTGCGTCACTCGGTAGCCGGTATCAACAATAGCTGTTACCGGACGGACCTCATCCCGCACGCTCACTAGATCGCGGCGGAATAGAGTGAACAGGTGGCGGCCCAGCCGCACTTTCATTAGGTTGTCCTCAGTCTGCATGATCAGCAGGATCGTGCTACGCGGCGCCCAACGGGAAAAGAACTTGGCATCCAGGAAGGCCAGTGGTTGGCGGATCATGCGCCACAGCGTTTTGGCAATACGGAGAGGGATAGCAAGCTGTGTGTCACTCACATCGCTCAGGGGGGCGGCAAGCAGTTTGGCCAGCAAGGAGGAACCATCGGGAAAGCGCACTGGCTCGATCTGGGTTACTGTGTCGGCCTGGAACACGGACGTGATGGCAAGGCCCTTCGAATAATCCGCCTGGCCGCGTGGCCCGGTGACCCCGGTCAGCGCCTCGCTATTGGTGCGGACGTTCTCCCCTAGGCGAGGGGAGAGATGAGGCAACGACCGGGTTTGGTCGCGGCAGCGTAGCAGCAGCCGGTTCGTGCCAACTGCTCCCGCCGCGACGATCACATTCCGCGCCCGGATGCGCCGAATGGATCGGGGCAGCCAATCCGTCGTGCGCTGGCACACGATCTCGTAGCGCGCCCCGTCGGGCTGGCCCTCCCCCAACGGGCGGATGTCAGTCACACGCGCTTCGGGAACGATCCACGCGCCACCCTTCTCAGCAAAGTACAGGTAATTCTTGACCAGCGTGTTCTTGGCATTGTAACGACAGCCGACCATGCACCCACCACAGTGCTGGCAGCCCCGCCGATCCGGTCCTTCTCCCCCGAAGTAGGGATCAGGAACCAGCTCACCCTCATGCCCTTCGTTGAAAAATACCGCCACGTGGGTGGGCCTGAACGTCGAACCTGTACCTAGTTCCTCGGCGATATCACACAATACATGGTCGGCAGGCCACAGGCGTGGGTTGGGAGTTACCCCCAGCATCCGCCGGGCCGTTTCGTAATGGGGGCGCAGCAGCGTTCTCCAGTCCGCCAGGTGACTCCAGGCGGGAGCCTCGAACAACCTGTCGTCCGGCTCCATCAGCACATTGGCATAAACTAAACTCCCCCCGCCGACCCCGCTGCCGTGCATCACCAGAATGCCGTTCAGCAAGGTATACTGCCAGATTCCGAAGCAGCGTAGCGCTGGAATCCATAGCAGCTTCCGCACATCCCAGTCAGTCCGGGCGAAATCCTCATCCCGGAATCGTTTCCCTCGTTCCAGTACCAGCACGCGGTAGCCCTTCTCGGTCAACCGCATCGCCGAGACGCTCCCGCCAAACCCGGAGCCAATCACCACGAAGTCCGGTGTGCCGATAGGCTCATGGCGCCAGAAGTCTGCGTCTGCCAAGGTCGACGATCCTTTCCGGGGGCAGTTCAAGCCAGCGCCGGCGGGCACGCTCCCGTAGACCCCGCCTGTGCGGGAGTCTACAATGGTTTCCTCGTGCCGCCAACCAGGTCAAGCCATACCATCTACATCACCAGGGGAACAGATTGGCGGCGCTATAAGGCTATCTGTACGGACCTTGGCGCTGACACCACTTATCGCACTCGCGCCCGCACCGACTCCACGATCTCCGCGATCAGGTCGTAGCGCCCAAACTGGGGCATGAGGTACAGCCCGGCGGCCCGCTGGCGAAGCTGATGTGCTAATTCCTGCGCGATCCGCACGCCTTCCTGTGGAGCATCTTCGCCTGCCGCCTCGATGCGCGCCATGATCGCCTCGGGGATCAGAATCCCGGGAACCTCGTTGTGCAGGAAACTGGCATGGCGCGCGCTATACAGCGGCAGTAGGCCCACCAGGATCGGCACGCTGAGCGTGCCGTACAGGTCAGTGTAGCGGGCCACAAAACGGTCGTAAGCGTCCAGGTCAAAGATCGGCTGGCTGATCAGGTAATCCGCCCCGTTCTCGATCTTCCTGCGCGTCACGCTCACTTCCCGATCCAGGTCGGGGGCGCACAGATTGACAGCACAGCTGACCAGGAAGTTGGTCGGTTGGCCGATCTGGTTGCCCGCTGAGTCTCGCCCCGCGTTGAGGTTCTGCTTGATCAACCGCACCAGGCCCGACGGGACGATGTCGTAGTTATCGGCGGCTTCCGGGTAATCGCCGATGTGGGTTGGATC
>Ga0129299_1000168_pt1 | contig 38608 bp, 31 predicted proteins | sample ConPoolayeCmetaG_FD_94477 | JGI IMG/M metagenome (GOLD analysis project Ga0129299, IMG submission 94477) | Hot spring microbial mat communities from California, USA to study Microbial Dark Matter (Phase II) - Cone Pool mat layer C metaG ...
CTTCCGACGCGAATTCCGCTCTGGTGGATCGCGCGGCGGACCCCGTCAAGGTCGCGTCTAAGAACCTCTGGAACTCTGCCTTCCCGGCCAGACTGTGATCAGGTCCGTGCCTTGCTGGTGTTGATCTGGCGAGGCACGGATAGCTGGTAAGGGGGAGTCTGCGCCTGCTCCGTACCTAGTCACGAGCGCCGTTTCTATGTTTCGGTCACGCGACAGGTGGGTCGCCTGCCCGCCAACACCCGGCAGGCGGCGCAATTCCTAAATACTCACGCCGAATGCTGCACCCCCCAGTCGTGTCCCGACGACGGTGCACCTCCGGCCAGGCAAGGCGCCCGGCGATCGCGCCCGCAGTTCGTTGACACTTCGCTAAAGGGCCACCTGCGGCAATTGAGCCAGTGGCGCCGGACCTACCAATCCGGCGTCTTCGGCTCGCCGGCACCGTAACGCTGGACTTGGCGGCCCAGCACGGCAGTTCTTCTAAGGTCGCTTGAGCTTCCGAAGGGTCGGCCTGGTTTCACGAAAATCAAATTGACAACGTAGTGAAATGTCGGCAGAATGCGTACCAGTCTGGTCCTATTCGGGCCTCGGGACCAGCACCTGCGTACCACCCGCGCGCTGCCGCATCTGCCTTTCCGCTTCGTTCCTTTCTGCCCGCGCGGCTCACTGGTGCTGGTGGAATCACACGGGTCGCGTGACTCGGGGCCGGGGCCCGGGAGACCGGCCGCAACCCAAAGGAGCTTGGAATGAGGCACATCCTGACATCGTGGGGTCGGCTTACATTGCTTCTGCTATCGCTGGCCGCGGTAGCCCCTGCCGGCGCCTTCGTGCGCGAGGTCCGCGTGCGTAACAACGTTTTTGTTCCCGACACCATAACCGTCGCGCCCGGCGACACCATACGCTGGATATGGGAGCAGGGCTTTCACACCGTCACCTCCGGAGCGAACTGCGTCTATGACGGCCTGTACTTCGATGCCAATATCAACAGCGGGGCGCCAGTCTTCGAGTTTGTCGTGCCTGCCGGCGTGAATCAGATACCCTATTTCTGCCGCCCGCACTGTGCCTTCGGCATGACCGGCCTGATCCTCATCGACAGCGACGCCGAGCAATACCTCATCACGTTGGACGGTTTTCAAGAGAACCCGCCGGTGACTACCGGCGCCAGCGGGACGGGCGCGGCCAAGCTCTACCACGCAACGAACACGTTGGCTTGGGACATCAGTTTCAGCGGGCTTTCGAGTCCTCAGACCGCCGCCCATTTTCACGGTCCCGCAAGCCCTTGCCAGAACGCCGGCGTTCAGATCACGCTGCCGTCCGGCACTCCCATTCGCGGTTCTGCTGTTCTCACTGCTCAGCAGGTCGTCGCCCTTCGCCTGGGACGCTGGTACGTGAACGTGCACACCACTAATTTCCCGGCTGGCGAGATTCGCGGCCGGGTTGCCCCGGCGCCGTTGGACGATCCGCTCCCGGACCCGATCAGCTTCGGCGACGTTACCGTCCGCCTGGAAGCCGTTGCCGCTGGCCTGACGGCACCGAACTGGGGCACGTTCGCGCCGGGCGTGCCGCGTCGACTGTATGTGTCCGACCAGGTGGGCATCCTTTGGGCGATCGATTCGCTCACGGGAAACAAGGTCGTCTTTCTGGATGTCAGCAGTCGCCTGGTTCCGCTCGGCATCTCCGGGCCGAACTCTTTTGACGAGCGCGGCTTCTTGGGCTTCGCCTTCCATCCCAACTACCAGAGCAACGGGTTGCTTTACACTTACACTTCCGAACCTGCCACGGGCATCCCAGATTTCTCCACGATGCCGCCCAATACGACTCCCAACCATCAGACAGTCATCGCCGAGTGGCAGGTGCCCAACCCCGCCGACCCGAATTCGGTTGTCGATCCCAATAGCCGTCGTGAGCTGCTGCGCATCGACCAGCCTCAATTCAACCACAATGCTGGTGCCATGAATTTCGGTCCCGACGGGCTGCTCTACATCGCGCTGGGCGACGGCGGCGGCCGCGACGATCGGGACGACGGTAGCTCCCTGGGCGTACCCATCGTTGGTCACGGCTGCGAGGGTAACGGAGCCAACCCGGCCACGATTCTCGGCAGCATCGTTCGCATCGACCCGCTCGGCAACAACTCGGCCAACGGTCGCTACGGCATTCCCCCGGGCAACCCCTTTGTCGGACAAATGGGCTATGTGGCGGAAATCTATGCCTACGGGTTCCGAAACCCCTTCCGGTTCTCGTTCGACAGCCACACCGGCGACCTGTATGTCGCCGACGTCGGCCAGAACGACATCGAAGAGGTCAATATCGTGGTGCCCGGCGGAAACTACGGCTGGCGCCACAAGGAGGGCTCCTTCTACTTCGTCTTCAACGGCAACCAGCCCGGCTACGTCACCGACCGCGTGCTTGACGTGCCTGCCGGCTTGCTCGACCCTATCGCTGAGTACGACCATGACGAAGGCATTTCCGTCATCGGTGGCTTTGTCTACCGCGGATCAGCCCTCCCAGCCTTGGCAGGTCGCTATGTGTTCGGCGATTTCGCCCGCACGTTCAACAACGACGCGCGCCTTTTCTACCTTGATGTTGCCAACCAGGTTCGCGAGTTGCAGATTGCCGATCCGCCCGACTTCAACGTATCCCTGTTGGGCTTCGGGCAGGACAGCAACGGGGAGTTGTACGCTCTCGTCAACGCCACCGGTGTGCCGTTCGGAAACACGGGCGCCGTGCTGCGCATCGGCCGGACGATTTGCCGCGGCGATTTGAACTGCGATGGCATCATCAACTTCGGCGACATCAATCCGTTCATTCAGGCCCTTTCCAACTTCCCGGCCTGGAAGGCTCAACACCCGTACTGCCCGGAGCAGAACGCCGACATCAACGGTGACGGCCAGTACGGCGGTGCGCAGGGCTTCGGCGATATCAACCCGTTCGTCGTGTTGCTTTCCTCCGGCGGCGGCCCCATTCCATGTCCGTAAAAGGTCTTGATGATTGGCCCAGCTTAGCTAGCACGTCCCGGCTCTCGCGAGGACGGCTCGCGGGAGCCGGTGGCGTTGTCGTCACTTAGCGTGCTCCCAGAACGCTCACCAGCACGGCGCGCATGCGCCTCAAGAAGACGCTGCGGCTGAAGCGGCGCGCATGCTGGTGCAAGACGTGCGGGTCGAAGATCATCTGCTCGCAGCGTCGCATGGCCGCCATCAGACACTCCGGCGTTTGCTGGTCGAACAGCACACCGGTGCGATCCGCCAGGACCGTCTCGGTGGCGCCGCCCACTGCATAGGCGATTACCGGACAACCGTGCCCCATCGCTTCCACCGGCACGATGCCGAAATCTTCCTCGCCTGGGAACAGCAACGCTGCCGCTTGGCGGTAGTAATCAGCGATCACGTCCGCCGCCTGCCAGCCCAGCCACGAGACATGCCTCGTTGGTCCTCGGCGGAGACGCTCCACGTCCGGACCATCGCCGATCACGATCAGACGCCGCCCAAGGCGGCGGCAGGCCTCCACCGCCAGGTCCAAACGCTTGTACCCGGTGTGGTATCCCACGCACAGGTAGAAGTCGGCGCGCCGCCCGCTGTGCGGTGCTGCCGGTACATCCACCGGCGGATGCACCACCACGGCATCACGCCCGTAGTGTCGCCGAATGCGCTCTGCCACATGCCTCGAGTTCGCCACGAAGAGGTCCACTCTCTGGGCGGCCTGCTGATCCGCCTGACGCACACACCGACAGAGCGGTCGCCACAGCGGACGCAGCCCGCGCGGCACCTCGCGCAAGTACTCCCCCGCCAAGTCCCACACGTAGCGCATCGGCGAATGGCAGTAGCACACCAGCTTGCTGCGTGGGTCGGGCCTCATCGCTTTGGCGATCGCGGCGTCTGAGCAGACCACCAGTTCGACTGCCGGCAGCCGCACCTGCCGCGCCGCCCACGGCAAGAGCGGCAGCAGTTTGGGGTAGTGTCTGATCGCACCCGGGAAGCGCTGGAGAGGCGACGTATGCACTCGGCGGCGCGCCAGCGTCGAGGAAGCGATCCCGAGCGGGTCGTGCACCAGCGTGTATATCGCGCTGTCGGGCAACAGCTCCGCCAACGCTTCCAACACCTTCTCGCCGCCGCGAATCCGCACTAGCCAATGGTGCGTCAGGACCGCCGTGCAGCGCAACGGTTCTATGTTAGCGCGCTGGCCGGCAGACGGTGCGGCTGTGTCCACGGCCGAAGGCAGTACCATGCTCGACATGGTAGTGCCCAGACGCCACGCTTGGGAACCGCCGGCCGGTGGCCTGGCAGCCAGCGGTGCGCCGCTGGCTGCCAGGGATGGTTTTCCTGTCAGGTGAATTGCAGTCGGTCGGAATAGGACACGCGTCCTAAGCGCGTCACTGCCCAATACCAGTTCTTGGTGCCGGAATACGAAACGGTCAAGTCCGCCACGCCGGCACCAGTCGTCAGGACCAGAAACCGTTTCTTGCTGACGACCGTCTGGAGCAATGTCCCCACGTTGACGCTGACCGAGTCCGGCTCCGTGCCAGTCAGTCCGCCGCCCACTGCGTCTGCCAGCCAGCAGTCCAGCAGACTCACCGCTGGCAACGCCGTCCGGAAGGTCGAACGGATCGCGTTGCCTGTCTCGCCGCCCACGTCGATGCTGAGATACGCCGCGTAGTCCGGTGCCAACCGATCGGCAAGCTGCCGGATGAAGTCGCCGTGAGAAAGCAGGTCCGCGTCGTTGCGCGCCAGCGGAGCGCGCACTTGAGCGAGCGCGGCCGCGATTTGCAGGACGGCGACCTCCATGCGACCGGCCGAGAATGGCCCGCGTCCCAGGTCGGCTCCGAACCACTCCAGGTGACGTTGATTGAACCCCGGCATAGCCTGCACTCCCGCGCCGCGCGTCGCGCGGCACATTTCCAATATGACCGCGCTGCTGCGTGGCAGCAAAAGCGGTGCGCCCGGCTGGCAGTCTCTGTCGCAGGCAAGCGAAATCGGCCGTCCCGGACCTCGGCGCAGTAATCGTTCCACCCGTGGCCCCTCTCCCGCGGCCCGGCAGGTCGGACGCTTACCGGCCGGCGCCGGGACGTGCGACGCAGTTCTGGCATCCGGAAACCGGCTCAGACGTTGTTCAGCTTGTGCCCCAGCTTGTACTTCTTGGCTTCGAGGTAGCGGCGGTTGTGCTCGGTAGCCGGCATTTCCAGCGGCAGTTGCTCGACCACTTCCAGACCGTACACCTGTAGGCGACTGACCTTCTTGGGATTGTTGGTGAGGATACGAATGCGGCGCAGTCCGATGTCGCGCAGGATCTGTGCTCCGATGCCGTAGTCGCGGTAGTCCACACGGAATCCCAGCACGCGGTTGGCTTCGACCGTATCCAGCCCTTCGTCCTGGAGTCGGTAGGCGTGCAGCTTGTTCTCCAGCCCGATTCCGCGTCCCTCCTGCCGTAGATACACCAGCGCCCCGCGCCCTTCGCGCGCGATCATCTCCATAGCTGCCCGAAGTTGCTGCCCGCACTCGCAGCGCGCCGAACCGAACACGTCTCCCGTCAGGCACTCTGAGTGTACCCGCACCAGCGTGGGCTCCTCCAGCGCACGCACCACGCCGCTGGAGTCCAGCTCCCCAATGCCGCCGCGACACAGCGCCACGTGCGTGTGCGGATCGGTGCGCGCCCGGTAGGCGATCAGCAGCCAGTCGCCGAACTCGTTCTTCAACGGCACACTCTCCACGCGCTCCACCAGCCGCTCGCGCTGCATGCGGTATTCGATGACGGCGGCAGTCGTGCACATCTTGAGGTTGTGTCGTCGGCAAAACTCGATCAGTTGCGGCACGCGCGCCATCGTGCCGTCCTCGTTCAGAATCTCGATCAACGCCGCTCCCGGCAGCAGACCCGCCAGTCGACACAAGTCCACTGAGCCTTCCGTCTGCCCGCCACGCACCAACACACCCCCATCGCGTGCCATCAGCGGGTTGACGTGTCCCGGCCGGACGAAGTCTTCGGGAACCGCTTCCTCGGCGATCAGATGTCGGATCGTCGTGGCCCGATCGAACGCCGACACCCCGGTGGTCGTCCCCAGGTGCGGCCCCGCGTCTACGGTTACCGTGAAGTTTGTGCCGAACCTGGTCGTGTTGTCCGAAACTTGCGGCGCCAGTTGCAGCCTCTTGCAGCGGCTCTGCGTCAGTGCCACGCACAGCGTTCCACGGCCGTAGCGCAACATGAAGTTGACTTTGTCTGGCGTGATAGCCTGGGCGGGACAGACCAAGTCGCCCTCGTTTTCACGATCTTCGTCGTCCACCAAGACGATCATCCGGCCCTGACGCAACTCTTCCAGGATCTCCGGAATCGGGCTGAAAGGACTGACAGGGGCTTCGTTCTGGGCCGACATCTTGTTCTCCGCGACGCCAGGTTGACCCACTATGATAATAGATGCCGCTATCCGGTGGCCATGTCTTCAGGCCGGTCGCTGCGCCTCTGTTGGCAGGTACGGACTGGAAGCTATGAGCCAGGCGAGTGACACTGCTGCTGCCCCGCTGGCTGCCCGCCCGCAGCCGCGGCCGGCACCACTGTGGCACGTCGTGTTATTGGACGACGACGAACACACCTACGCCTACGTGATTGAGATGCTCGGCAGACTGTTCGGCCACAGCCCCGAGACGGCTTACCGAATGGCCTGCGAAGTGGACACCACCGGGCGCGTCATTGTCGAAACCACCGTCCTGGAGCGCGCCGAGTTCAAGCAGCAGCAAATCCACGCTTATGGCCCGGACTGGCGTCTGGAACGCTCCCGCGGCTCCATGCGGGCCATTCTCGAACCCGCCGAGCGCTGACCGGCCTGCCTACGTCGGACAGCTTCGCACCTCCTTGGGCGCGACCAGCCGGCGACAGGAATACCACATTGCAGACCAACGAGCCCGACCGGCCGTTTCTAAAACGGCAGAGGTCCCTCCAGAAACGGTACTGCCGCCGAGCCGGGAATCGGATCGGCATGGGTGCACGAGCGCGCCTGTTGCCAGCGTGCGCATGACGCGAAGCCGCGCCGCAGGCGCCGACTACGGTCTGTCAGCATTTTTCTGCCGGCTCACTCTGCGCGCATGCCAATCCCGCCATTGCTGCGCCGCAGACATGCGCTCCTGCCTGGATTCGCAGGGTAGCGCCAGACCGGTGATTCGTTGCAGCCCTTCGGCTGCCCGGCCGGCGATTGTGACAACGCCTTGGCTGGTCGTTGACGGTGTGGTCGAAAGGCGGTAGCCGGCGATCTCCAGCTCGGTGGCGAGCTCGCCCCGCAGAGAGACCTCTGGTGCTGTGCTCGAGTACTCGCGCTCGTCGTCAAGCAGTCTTAATAGGCCGGGCACGCATTCCGGCTTGCCAACATGCACCAAGGCGTCCGCGAGCGCTGACCGGCGCGACGTCTCAGCGGGTTCCCGCGACAGTTCGTTCAGGGTATTGACGGCGGCCGGGCTCCCTAACCGCGCCAGTCCCATGCAAGCGGTTGTCGCCGATATCTCGTCCCCCGCCTGGTACAGCCACTTCAACACGGGCACAACGCTGTCGTCGCCGTGCAGCGCCAGGGCCGCTGCTGCCAGTCGGCGTACACCGGCGTCCGTATCCCTGGCAGCCTCCAACAGGTTTCGGCGTGCCCAGTCGTTCTCCAGACGCTGCGAGACCAGCACAGCGTACTGCCGCACTTCGGGCTGCGGATCGATCATCAAGGCCCTGATGGCCCAGCGCGCCGCTGGACCGGCATTGCAGAGAGCCGCCAAGTACGTGCAGCGTTCAGCGGCGCTGCCCGCATGAGCCAGGCGCCAGGCCCAATAGCGCGTACGTAGGGGGGTGCGAAAGAGCAGGGCTGCTGCGCACATCAATATCGTCAAGACGATCGCCCCGTGCGCTGCGCAAAAAGCTCGACGCCGTAACCCCGTCCGGCTGCTTGACATGCATACATATTACATCTGTTGGGCCGAAGGGTTGCACGTGGCGGTCTTTCATGGCGGCGAAGAATCTGCGCGCCGGCCCGCTGCTCCGTGCGCGCTTCATCGCCTGGTGCTAGCAGTGGTCTGATAACCGCCAGCGAGATTTGCTCTCGCAATCCTGACCACTGGAACGCTATCATCGAACCAGAGGCGTGGAGAGGAGAGAATCGCTCGGCTTGGGGAAGGGCAATGACTTCTCACCCTTTCGATTTGCTTATGGAACTCCAGACGGACCAGATTCGTCTGGACTGTGCGGCGCTGCACCTGGCGCGCGACGCCTACCCGATGCTGAATGTCGGTCGTTACCTGCGCAAGCTCGACGAGTTGGCCGCAGAGGTGGCCGCCCAAAGGCCCGGACTGGCCGCCAATCTGCGCTATTTGGCGATGCAGCGGGTACTGGTTTCTGAGCACGGCCTGCGCGGCAACGAGAAAGACTACTACGCACCTGAGAATTGCTATCTGAATCACGTGCTCGACGTTGGTCGCGGTATGCCCATCACGCTCTCCACGATCTGGATCGAGGTGGGACGACGTCTGAAATGGCCGGTGGCCGGTGTGGCACTGCCTGGGCATTTCCTTGTCCGCTTCGACGACCCGGAACGCTTTGTTCTGGCCGATCCCTTCTATGACGGCCGCACGCTCACCATCGACGACTGCCAGGAGCTCATCGAGAGCAGCTTCGGCAGCCAGCTATCCTTCTCCACCGACATGCTCAAACCGGTCGGGACGCGCGCCGTCCTGCTGCGTCTGCTGCGCAACCTGCGCAACATCTACTTGAGCCGCAACGAACTTCCGCAGCTTGCCCAGGTGTTACGGCGCTTGGCAGCTATCGAGCCGACCAATGGTCGTCACCTACAGGAATTGGCCGCCGTTTGTTGTCGTTTGGGTGACGTGCGCGGCGCCTGCGCGCACCTGGAGCTTTACCTGCATCGTTCGCCGCACGCGCACGATTCTCCCTTGGTGCGCTGCAACCTGAAGCAACTGCAAGCAGCTCTGGTAGCGCGCAACTGAGTCGAGGCAACGCGACGGTGCGCGGTTCGCACCGCAAGGCTTTCGCCCGGACACCCCACAACCATCGCCCGGCGCCCGGCGCTGCGTGGTCCCCGTGTGGCTGCAAGGCCGCGCACTCGTTAAGGCGAAGGTAGTCCGGCACGGCGACGCTTCCGCCGGTAGCCGCTATCATGGCGCCAGTCTGATTTGCGACAGCACCAGCCGATCCGCTGACCATGCGCCCGCCGACTAGCAAACTACTCCGCGCTTGGCTCTCCCCTGTGCACGTGCGCCAGCAGGACGGCGATACATACCTGGAGTTCGACGCCGATGGCGATGGCCACGTGGACTATGTGCAGCGTTTGCGCGGCGGGTACAAAGATCGACTGATCTTCGGAGGTGGTGTTTGCGGCAAAGTCGTTGAAAGGCCCGCTGTTGTTCAGGACGGGCGCCCAGTAGTGTTCTTGCTTCTGGATGGTGTCGCCTTCGAGCGCATAGGGGGTTTGTACGCTAGCGGACGCTTCCGCCTTTTTCGCCCACCGGCGCGCGTCATTTCAGTTTTCCCCACGTTGACTGATCCCGCTTACGACCTGTTGTTTCGGACAGGTCCGACACCGGGTTTCGAGCCGGGATACTTCGACCGAGGCCGCAACCGGTCGACCGGCGCCATCTGGGACTACCTGCGGGGTGCGAACGAAGCCTGGGTTCGATTCACAGACTATCGGTTGCGCTTCATCGAGGATGCTGTCATGTATCTGTTGCCCCGGTGGGTATTCGCGCTCGAGCTGCGCCGGGCCCGCCGCGTAGTAGACGACCGGCTGCGAGCTGGTCGGCAGCGCGTGGCCATCTATCTGCTGAGTACCGATGGCTTGGGGCACATGTTGGAGGCGTCCGAGATCGACCGTGAACTGCTCCGGCTGGACGAGTGGATCGAGCGCCTCGTGTACGACTATCGCGGGCTGCTGGAACTCGTGCTGGTGTCGGATCACGGGCTGAGCCAGTTGCCGCCGGAGCAAGCGCCGGTACGACGGTTCAATCTCCACAAGATATTGCGTGACAATGGCTTGCGAATGCAGGCGCGTCTGCGACGACCAGGCGATGTGGTGTTGCCACAGTTTGGTTTGCTTGACGTCGCGCGTGTGCACACGTTCGACGAGGAGACTCGCGAGAAAGTGGTGGAAACGCTACGCGCGCGTCCGGAGGTGGAGTTTGTGGCTGCCCGTGATGCTCAGTGCGTGCGCGTCTACCGGGGCTCCCAGGTGGCGGTAGTCAGTGCGCGGGGCGGCGCCAAAGGGGATCTTCTGTACTCGTATCACGCCGAATCAGGTGATCCGCTGGAGCTGGCGGGAGCGGTTGCGCAACTCCGGGAGGCGGGATTGATGTCTGCCGACGGCCACGCCACTGCGGCCGCATGGTTACGGGCTAGCGCAGGTCTGCCTTTCCCGTCCGCCCCGCAGCGCCTCTGGCAGGCGTTTTTCGTGGTGTCGCGGGAACAGCCGGATGTGATCGTTTGTCTGACCAAGTGTTGGTATGTCGGGAGCGGCCTGCTAAGCGGGTTTGTGAAGATGTGGGGCACGCACGGCGGCCTGCATCGGCGCGCTTCTGAGACATTTGCCATGGCGACGAATGTCGACTTTCCGGCGGTGATGGACTTGGATCTGCTGCGGTGTCAGCTCCGGGAGTGGTTTGGGTGGCCGGCCTAGGCCGTCCAGTGGTAAACTGACGTTATCTTGACTGATGAACCTGGGCTGACGTTGGAGACGAGGGTAAACTTATGTAGTGGGGGTGGTCGCGAGACGCAAGTGGCTTCGGCCCAGCGACCTGCGCGAGGAGCAATGCCATGTTGCGCGCTACGAGCCTTACGCTCTTGTTGGTGTTGGGCAGTGCCCAAGGCTTGGCGCAGAACCAGCCCAAAGCGGCGGCGCGAGCCGCTGGCACCAATACGGTCCGGATTCTGAATCAGCGTTTGCCAGAGATCACTTTCACCGAGACGCCCTTTGATCAGGTCATGGAGTGGCTGGCCGATTTCACGGGGCTGAATATTTCGGTGCGTTGGCAGGTGCTGGCAGACAGTGGCATAGAACGGGATACCCCGATCAGCATTCAGGCACGCAACCTGCGGCTATCACAAGTGCTGTGGCTGATCATGAACGAGGCGGGCGGGTCGGAAGTCAAACTTGCCTATCGCGCCAGCGGCTCCCTGTTGGTTCTTTCTACTGCGGAAGACTTGAGCCAGGAAATGGTGACCAAAATCTACGACGTCTCCGACCTGTTGCTCAACGTGATGCAGGCCCCGAGGCAAAGCACGTTCGACGTCACCCAAGGGATGGGGCAAGGTGGTGTGGGCGGTGGTGGCGGCGGTGGTGGCGGCATGTTCGGCCAAGGTACGCAGCAACAAGGCCAACAGCAAGGCGACGAATTCGGCCAGCAGGGTACGCAGGAGCAGATGGAGAAACTCATCGAGCTGATCAAGCAAACCGTTGAGCCGGATAGTTGGCGTGATAACGGCGGTCTCGGCACGATTTTCGCCTTCCAAAACATGCTAGTCGTGCGCAACTCCATTCTGGTACATCAACGCTTGGGCGGCTACTTGACCGAAGAAGAAGTACTGGGACAGTAGCGGCCGGCTCCACTGTCAGGCCAGTCTTGGTATGCGCAATGAGCGGGATGACCGCGAGCAGAAGCTGCTCTCGGGCCGCCGGCTCGTTGACTTGTTACACTTGGGCAGAGTCGGTGGCACTCTTTTCTCTGTGGCGCTGACCCGTTTGGGTGCAGATTGTTGTTGCTCCGCGCAGTAAACTAGATCAGGTCAGGCGATGTTGCGGCTTGCGCGCCCCCCAGACTCGCGCCCGCGGCGAGGCGAAGCCACGTTGAGGCGCGCAACGCCGCTGATTCGCGCGCGGTGACGAAGCCGGCGATGCGTTCTTCGGTCGAACTGGCGTTGTCGCAAACTTTCTTGGGACCGCTAGCTGGCACGCCTGCCCCAAGCGATGTCCTGGAAGTGTTCTTATGGTTCGCGGTGGCGGCGGCAGCAGCGTTGGCGGGGTTCTATATCGCGGTGGCCGTTCGTCGCTGGGCGCAGGGCAGCGACACTGTCCAGACGTTCACATTTCAGGACTTGCGCGATATGCGGGCACGCGGGCAGATCGACGAGCGTGAGTTCGCCGCCATGCGTGCGGCGTTGCTGTCGCGGCTGAATACAACCGATCTTCAGGGTGGTGCCGCGGATGGCGACACGGCGGCGGATGGAGGCGGCTCGTCAAATCGCGATCAGGAGGGCGGGCCGCAGCGCCCCGAGTCGCCGGCAGACTGAACGCCGGCCTGAACCTGTGGGCCCGGGCGTGTTCGCGGGCGACGGTGGACGGGGTTGGCTCGACGTGCGGCCGTGGCAGTCGGCGTGTTTGGAAACGCTGCCCCAAGCGGCTAGAATGCCTAATGTCGACGGCTAGAACCCGTCGAGATAAAGAGGGACCGCCGGCGCGGGGCGGTTTCTCGACTCAGCTATCGAGGAGTCGACATGAGCAATAGTCGTGGACCATCCGGTGGTCGCGGGCGCCGAGCGAACGTATGCAGTTTCTGCGGCAAGAGCCACCGTGACGCCGGTCCGATGGTCGAGGGGGCCAGCGACGTCTTCATTTGCTCATCGTGCATCGAGTTGTGCCACAATCTGGTGCGGGAGGAACAGCGGCGCGCTGGACGTAACCGCTTGGGAATCAAGAATATACCGAAGCCGCGCGAGATCTTCGAGTTCCTCAACCAATACGTCATAGGTCAGGAGCAAGCCAAACGTGCCATCGCGGTCGCTGTCCACAATCACTACAAGCGGCTGGCGCATTTCGACAGCATGGACGACGACGTGGAGATCGACAAGAGCAACATTTTGCTCATCGGGCCGACCGGCTGCGGTAAGACTCTGCTGGCACGCACCTTGGCACGCGTCCTCAATGTCCCGTTCGCTATCGGCGACGCAACTACTCTGACTGAGGCCGGATACGTCGGCGAGGACGTGGAGAATATCCTGCTGCGGCTGCTCCAGAACGCCGACTACGACCTGGAGGCGGCCCAGCGCGGCATCGTCTACATCGACGAGATCGACAAGATCGGCAAGACTTGGAACAACATCTCGATCACGCGCGACGTGTCCGGTGAGGGTGTGCAGCAGGCCCTGCTGAAGATGCTCGAGGGCACCATCAGCAACATACCGCCGCAGGGCGGGCGCAAGCATCCCGAGCAGCAGTACATCCAGATGGACACCACCAACATCCTGTTCATCTGCGGCGGGACGTTTGTCGGTCTGGACAAGATCATTAGCAAGCGCCTGGGGCGCAAGAAGATCGGGTTCGTGGCGGATGATCGGGAAACTGACGACACCAAGGCGCTGGGGCAGGTTCTCCAGCAGGTCACGCCTGACGACCTGATCGAATTCGGAATGATTCCGGAGTTCGTTGGGCGCATGCCGATCATCTGCGCGCTGGAGCCGCTGGACGTGCAGGCGTTGATTCGCATTCTGACGGAACCGAAGAACGCCATCGTCAAGCAGTATCAGAAGCTATTTGAGATGGAAGGGGCCCGGCTGGAGTTCACTGACGAAGCCCTGAGACTGATCGCCGAGCAGGCCCTGCAACGCGATACCGGTGCCCGTGCGCTGCGGGCCGTCACCGAGGAGTTCCTGCTCGATTGCATGTTCGAGCTGCCGGAGTTGCAGCGCGGCGTAACCTACACGGTTACGCCCGAGGTGGTGCGCGGGGAAGCGGAACTGCTGGCACCTGGTCGACTGCGCAAGGAATCCGCCTAGCAGGCCAGTGAGAAGCTCTATCGCTGCGTCTCTCAGTCCGGCGCGACTGTACTGGCGAGCCCCAGACGCCCGACATGGAGGTCAGGCACTAGTGACTCAAGGGCCCCGGTGCGTGTTCAACGAACTGCCGGAAACGCGCTCAAGCCGATGAGCAGCGGGAACGGCGGTAGGGGCAGCACGATCGGCACGCTTTTCAGCGCCGGGAGCACTGCTAGGGGCGCTGCTTGGAGCGCTAGTCGGCGGGCCGGCGCACTGGTCATCCGGCGGAGCGGTCAAGCTGTCGATATCTGCCACGATTTGCCGGCCACGCTCCTGGTCAGGCACAGCTTCAAACGTTCCCATCATCAGGTAGCGGCCCGGCAGCCCCCACCCGCCCAGCATCTGCTGCACCTCCCGAGCTACCAGCAGGCGGAAACTGCCGCGCAGCCGGTCCGACGGCCGGCGGTACAAAGCCACCACGCCGGAAATTGACGTAAAGCGGCTGCGTGATGGTCCAAAGCGCGCGACGGCGCGCAGTTCGCGTTTGGTGACCCGGTAGTCGCGAGCGTGGCCGGCGGGCATCTCGCCGAGTTGCAAGACCATCTGGAAGCGAAATTGCCAGGCTGGTCCGAGCGGTGCCGGGGCATGGCGCTCCATGGCGACACACACGCGGCCATGGTCATCCAGCCACCAATAGCAACGGTCGAGGGTGATGTTGGTGAAGCGCGGCGGGGGAGCGCCGGGCGGGTCGATGGCTTCGAAGTTCAGGGACGCAATCTCGACGCGCCCGCCGCCAGCGCAGCCGGACAAGGCGACCGACGCCAGCACACCGAGGCTGAACGCAGAATGCCAGCTTACGCGCGCGTACCGTTGAGGCCGGCGCAGCGGGCTGCCGCGCGTCTGCGTAAAGCGTTCGTGGTACATTTTTCGGTCAGCATTCGGCGTTTCTGATTGGGTCGCCCCGGGGGTCAAAGCTTGAGCGTGTGCGGCAGCGGGAACTGCTCGCACAGTTCGCGCACCTTGCCCCGCACGCGTCCGGCCGCCACCTCGTCGTCGCCGGCCTTGAGTGTTTCGTGGATGAGATCGGCAACGATCTTCATCTGCGGCTCTTTCAGGCCGCGGGTGGTCAGGGCGGGTGTTCCGAGGCGCAAGCCGCTGGTGTGCACCGGCTTGCGTTCGTCGAAGGGGATCATGTTCTTGTTGGTGATGATTCCGGCGGCTTCCAGCCAGGCTTCAGCCTGCTTGCCCGTCAGGTCGGGGTGCACGTTGCGCAGGTCCACCAGTATCAGATGCGTGTCGGTGCCACCGCTCACCAGGCGGTAGCCGTGCGATTGCAGCGCCGCCGCCAAGGCTTGGGCGTTGTTGAGGATCTGCTGCTGATATGCTTTGAACTCTGGTCGGAGGGCTTCGCCCAGGGCTACCGCCTTGGCCGCAATGGTGTGCATCAGTGGCCCGCCCTGTGTGCCTGGGAAGACCCACTTGTCGATCAGGGCGGCGTTCTCGGCGCTACACATGATCATCCCGCCGCGCGGCCCGCGCAGTGTCTTGTGGGTCGTGGTGGTGGTGAAATCGGCGTGCGGGATCGAGGAAGGGTGCAAGCCGACCGCCACCAGCCCGGCGATGTGGGCGATGTCGGCCATCAGCTTGGCCCCGACCTCGCGGGCAATCTCGGCGAAGCCGGCAAAGTCATACGTTCGCGGATAGGCCGAGGCACCGGCGATGATCAGTTTCGGCTTGTGCTCGCGGGCCAGTCGGCGCACCGTGTCCAGACTGATCCGCTCGGTGTCGCGCTCCACGCCGTAGGGTACGATATTGAACCAGGCTCCGCTGAAGTTTACCTTCAGGCCGTGCGACAGGTGCCCACCGTGGGCCAGGTCCAGCGACAGAATGGTGTCGCCGGGCTGAAGCACCGCGCAATACACGGCGACGTTGGCTTGGGCGCCGGAATGCGGCTGGACGTTGACATGCTCGCACTTGAAAAGCTGCTTGGCGCGCTGGCGTGCCAGGTCTTCGATGGCGTCCATCTGGGCGCAGCCGCCGTAGTAGCGCTTGCCGGGGTAGCCCTCGGCATACTTGTTGGTGAAAACCGACGCGTTGGCGGTGCGGACGGCGACGGAGACGTGGTTCTCGGAGGCGATCAATTCCAGGGTGTATTGCTGCCGCTCCTCTTCACGGCGGATAATCTCGGCCACCTGGGGGTCCACTTCGCGCAACGGCAAACCAAGGTGATTCAGCATGGGATGATTCCTTACTTCTCTGGGGCTGACCCCAACGACTGCTCGGCCGGTGAACCATCGTTCGCAGTGCCCGGTGTGCCGGTCCGCCGGGCGAACTGCTCGCGCAACTCATCTAGCAGCTCGCGTTCCAACTGGCGATCGCGACGGACGCGCGTCCAGACGGCGTTCTGCTCGGCCGTGGTGGCGGCGTCACCCGAGATGGGCGTCTCCTGCCCGGGGTTGTCGCTCAAACGGTAAGCCTGCGGATGCATTACTACCTGGCGCCCCGTGTCGCGGCGTTCCACGTCCACGCGCAGCCGCGCCACGGTCTCGCCGCCGCTGCGACCGACCATGAACGTCGCCAGTCGTCGCATGGTCGAGCGTCCGCGGTACAGGTCGCGGGCCGTGCCGCTCTCGCGCTCCGTCGTGTACTCCACTGGTCCGGTCACGATCCGCCGGGCCATGGTGTCCACACGTACACGCCCAAACTCGCGTTGCAGGATCGTGGTGGCCGCGGTCAGAACCTGGTCCGGGTCGGCGTTGGGGATCACCCTTTGCTGCAAGCCCTCGACCGCCGCGGCGTCCACGCACCCGGTCACAACGGCCAGCGCGGGAAACAGCAGCAAGATCACAAGTTGCTTCATGGCGTAACCCTCAAGGCAGCCACCGCCATCGTCTCCGGATTGCTGCGCCGTACGCGCGGGCAACCGCTCATTCTAATTGCCGAACGGAAAACCGAAAGACCTGGCCGCCGTGCCCGTCGAGGAAGAGGGGGCGCGCACGAAAGGACGAACCTTCATGACGCGCGACTGCCTGCCCCGGCAGCTTGCGAATCGGGGTCAAGAAGCCACTCCGTGGCCGTGCGCAGGCCGTTTAACACCAACAAGTTGTGGCTGTTTGGCGGGATTGGCAGCGCGGGGGCCGGGCGCCACGACTACGCGGCCGGACGCAGACGCGAAACGTCCCCCTATCAACCGGCCTAGCGACCGTCATCTGGCACCCGGGCCCTGCCACATGATCATTGTGGTTCCCAAACTGGCCCTACGGTCGTCCACCGCTCCAGGCCGCGCCGAGGACCCCGCCCGTTTTCTGGGTGCGCCCACATTTTGTTGGTTGTGACACTTGAATCAATACGGGGGGGTAAAATGCGACCGCTGAATTGGGTTCGTGGCACTTCAACAGGAGGACCAGGAATGCGTGGCCTTGCTATCATGGGACTGGTGGCGTCCTTCGGGCTGGGCAGCGCGGTTGGCTGGGCAGGTTGGCACATGGATGGAGCGACTGACCAGTGCGGACAGTGTAGCGGCGGGACCGGTGGGACATACGCGGAATGCGGGCAATGCTCTCCGCGGATCTGGCTCCCAATCGGCTGCACCCAGTGTTGTATGCCGAACGGTGGACAGTGCGACAAGAAGGACGGTGCCGGTGTCGTGATCGACCCCCCGCCCCAACCTGGCTAACCGTTCTCTGCGTTGAGCTACCTGTTCGCCAAGAGCGCGACGCTTAAGCAGACCGGGCCCGACTGCGCCTGGCATACGTCGATCCGAGAAGGCAGGGCCGCCGCCGGGGCGGGCAAGCTCGGTTCGATGCTGCCGCCTGGACGTCACCCCTGCTGTCTTGCAGGGGGTCGCTGGTGTATGTTGGTTGCGTCGGCTAATGCCTATAGGGGAGAAACGTGTCGTGTGGCGTGGAGACCTTTCGCGTCGGGTGCGGGTGGGCCTTCTGGTGGCTGTACTCGGTTTGGCCGGCGGGCTGTACTGGCTGGGGTCGGCGCGCCACGCTGGGCGGAGCCGACACGTCGGAGGTCCGGACCCGACTGGCCGTCCACCGAAAACCGGGGAATCAGGACAGCGGTGGTACCAGGAACGGGTCAGCTTTTGGGAATCACTGGAATACACGCCCCTGACAGACGCTGAGCGTTTGCGCCAGACTGTCTCAAACCTAGTGCAAGCGCGCTACCCAGGGGCAGCGATCGACGAAGAGCTGTTGATTCGGGATCTTACGGCCTTTCTTCAGGCGTTGGCCGCGGACAGCCCCGAGGAGTATCTGCGGCGTGTGTCAGCGCGACGCGTACCCCGAGACGATTTGTTTCTGGACAAGGCTGTGCATGGGTGGTACCGCCAGGCCACGGGGGACGACTTGCCCAGGGACGCCGATGCGCGGCACCTTCTGGCCCGATTCTGGCGTGAACGAGACGAAGGCCCTGGTCGCCCGAGCGCAGTTGCCACGAAAGGCATCATCCAGATTGACCACAGCAGGCCTTTGCCACCCGAAGGTCTGCCGTCCGGATACCTGCTGTTCAACGCGACCATTCCCAAGTTCTCCTGGTGGTCCAGCCTGCCACCCGAGGAAGTGGAGCGGTGGATAGGACCCTTTGGCCAGGGTTTCCCGCAAATTACCCGACCCACAGTAATCTACGACGACCTCTTTCATCGTCTGGGTTCGGTGCTAGTGTGTGAGGTGTTCGTTCCGATGCGGACCAGCGCGGGAAGGCCTTTCCTCACGTCCATCGCGTTGTACTTTTCTCCCGAGGAAACGTGCTGGCATATCCACTGGTTCGCAAACTACTACCCCTACTGGGTCTGCTGGGCCTATTGAGGTCGAACACAGTGGCTGGCGGTCGGCTTGTGCTGGTTGCTTTGATTGTCACGGCGGCGGTGCCCGCCGGTGCGTTCGCGCTGGGCGGCATCGCCAAGCTGGACGATCCCCTGCTGGCCGCTCAGTTCATTGGGCACGTATTGTCGGTACGCCTCGACCATGCGTTCGACCTGACCCGCGCGATCGCGGTCTGCGAGCTGGTGCTGGCCGCCGGCATCTGCCTGTCGCTGGGACGCCGGCGCTGGCCGGCTTACAGCGGGATGTGTCTGCTGGCGTTTTTCATCGGGATGCTGCTGGTGGTCCAGTTACGCGACCCGCAGGCGGCAAGCTGCGGCTGTTTCGGCGGGCTAATGGGGCGGCTTTTCCTGCGTTCACTGTGGACGCAAATCGGCATCGACCTGGGGCTGATGGTATCGCTGGCGATGCACCTGGTGCTGTCGTACGCCCAGAGTGCCGGATCCAGTGGGCCCGGCGGTATAGATAACGCCAGCAGCGCTGCGCCGGATTAGGCGCGGCTTACGTCTGCCCGCTATTGCTCGGAGGGAGGCGGAACCTTCAGGGGCTCCATCGACGGCGTAGGCTCACCGGGCAATGCTGGCAACTGTGGCTCCGGTCGCAGCGGTGCCGTTTGGCCTTCCAACAGAGTCGGATAGCGGCCGATGAGGGCGTCCGCATGCGGGTTGTCAGCGGCCCGTTTCAGGTTTTCAAGGCCGCGCTGCCGATCGCCGCTGTGGTATTCCAGGAAACCGAGCAGGAAGCGCAGCTCGGGAACCTCGCGCAATTCCAGTTGCTGCATGAGATCGGCCCGGCGGATGTCGATGATTTCGCCGCCGCCCATGAGGGCCATGAGATCCAGACGACGGAGCAGCACGCCTGCCAGGCCGGGTGTGCGGTCAGCCAGGGCGATGCCCTGGATCAGGGTTTGAGCCGCCGACTGATAATTGCCCTGGGCCAGCAGCGCCAGTCCCTTGCCCAGCAGGGGCAGTGGGTTGGTGGGATCCAGCACGCGAGCAGCCTCGTAGCGATCCGCCGCCTCGGCATAGTGCCCGATGTCCATCAGCGACTCGGCTTTGAGCATCTGATCATTGACGGCGGACGGGCCCTGGCCGGTCATGCTGCGCAGCGGCGTTTGCAGCACGCGTGCGACGAACTCCTGAGCATTCAGGCGGGCGATTTCTTCGGCTTGCTGGAGCAGCTCCGGATGCTCCCGGACTGCCTGGCGCAGCTCGTTGAACCAAGGTGCGTTCGGTTCGGCCTCCAGCGCCAGCGCCAGCTTCATGTCCGTCAGCACGTCGAATCCTGGCAGTACGCTGGCATCGACCAGCGAGGGACGCGGGAGCATCGGGCCCGGCGGGCCCTCCTCGCGGGGTGGTAATACCAAGCCCAGTTTCCCAGTGTACGTCAAGACCTCTCCACCCGGACCGCCGACCCCGACGGGCGCGTACAGCTCGGGTCGCAGCACCTGGTTCAGCGGGGTGGCCAGTACTTCTTCGGGTTTGAGCAGGCGGAAATCTTGCCGAATGTCCAGGCGCGGGTTCAGCGGCCGCGTCAGGGTGGCGTCCTTGGGGGGTTCGCGCAGCCGGCTCCACCAGGGCGGTTGGTCCACCGCGCCCAGCGACTGCAACGGCGATTCGGTGCCGAACAGACTGCTGCTGGTCGCCAGCAGCTCCGGCAGCAGCTTCTTCAGGTCGCTGGCGGCAGCCCATGGCGGCACCATGCTGGTGGGTGTGCCGCCGGGACCGGTCCATTGCTGGCCCAGTCCGGGCATGGCGGCCGGACGCTCTTCGGTCTGCGGGCTGATCCGCAGGTCGAGCCGAGTCTGCAATCGCTGGTTCGGGGCGCCGGACGCCAGACCGGTCGGTGCCGTCGGACCGGCGAATCCTTGCAAGAAACCGACCGTGGGCACGGTAGTCGAAATGTCGTAATAGGGCAGGTTCATGCCGCCCAGCCCCAGTGGGTTGCTGCCCACACTGACCGAATCGCGTCGGAACGCGGACAGTGCGGCACTACCCAGGGAAGCGCGAAACGCCAACGGGTCGCTGATCGGCGAAGGGCTGCGCAACGACAGTCCATAGCCGACCACTCCCTGTGCATAGAGGTTGCCCTGCAAGAGCGGCGAGACCGGTCGGGCGCTGTTGACACCGCGCGCGCCCAACATCGGATTGGCGTCCAACTGGCGGCCCATCTGCACCGCCGGATTGACTTGCAGATTCACGCGTGGATCCACGGCCATCTGGCCGCCCGCAGGTCGGGCCGATGTCATCAGTAGGGCCGCAGCGCACGCCAGCACGCTCGCTGTGCGGCGACGTGAAGGGAACCAAGCTGTGGGCTTCATGGGGCCACCTCGCTTTGATACAGGCCGACGGCCGCTCGAGGCCAGCGACGCACGCTCGCTTAATATTGTAGTTCGGTCCTTTGGGCGACCCAACGTGAGGGCGGTCTGAGATCGCCTTATTGCAGGTGACGTCCTCCGTCTAGCGGCAAGATTATGCCCGTGAGGTAATCGCCGTCGCGCAAGAGGAACTCGACGACGGCAGCGACCTCCTCGGGGGTGCCGGCCCGCTGGAGCGGGATGCGCTTGGTGAGGCGTTCGCGCGTGGCCTGGTCATAATGATCCGGCCAGGCCACGATGCCCGGGGCCACGCCGACGACATTGACTTCGGGGGCCAAGGCGCGGGCCAGCGCGCGGGTCAAAGTCTCCAGCGCGCCCTTGGAAACCATGTATGCCAAGTGGTCGGGCCCGGGGCGGATGCTGGCAGCGTCGCAAATGTTGACCACCCGGCCCCGCGTCCGACGCAGGTGATGGCGCGCCGCATGAACGAGCAGCAGTGGGGCTGTCAAGTTGACGCGCATGGTGCGTTCCCAGGCGGCCACCGAGAACTCCTCCAGCGTCAGCGACTCGAACACCGAAGCGTTGTTCACCAGCACGTCGAGGCGTCCAAAACGTGCCGTCGTTTGTCGGACCAGTTCGGCGGCGGCAGCAGCCTCCTCCAGGTCGGCGCGCATTGCCACAGCAGAGACGCCAGCGGCTTGGCACTCCGCCACCGTCTGTTCGGCTTCGGTCGCCGAAGAGCGGTAATGCACCGCCACATGACAGCCGGCCCGGGCCAGCCGCAGCGCGATTGCCCGTCCGACACGCCGCCCCGCGCCAGTCACCAGCGCCACCCGGTCAGCCAGGTCCATGCTCGCCCTCTGTGGCCGCCGATGTCAGGTCCGCCAGCGGCGGCTCGTAACACACCCATTGGAGGCACAACCCGTGCGGCGGCGCGGTCGGTCCGGCCAGGGCGCGATTGCCCGTCTCCAGTATTTCTCGAACGCGTTCGGTGGGCCAGTGGCCGCGCCCGATTTCGACCAGCGTGCCGACCATGGTGCGCACTTGTTGATATAGGAAGCCGTCGCCCTCGACGTCGATCAGCACTTCCGGACCGCGACGCCGGACCTGTATTCGCCGCACCGTGCGCACCGTGGACTGGCGTGGACTGCCGCGTTTGGCGAAGCCGACGAAGTCGTGTCGGCCGACCAGCGTGGCGGCCGCCGCCCGGAGGCGTTCCAGATCGAGCCGATGCCACACATGCCAAGTGTAGCGATGGAGCAATGACTGGACCGGGCGACCGGCGGCGTTGTAGATGCGGTAGCGGTAGAACTTGCCCGCCGCGTCGCGTGCCGGGTTGAAGCCCAGTGGCACCTCAGCCGCCGAGACCACTGATACGTCGGATGGCAGCCGGTGGACCAAAGCACGTCGCAGGTTTGCAAGCGGGATGAGGTTGGCGGTGGTGAGAGCGGCTACCTGCCCGCGGGCGTGGACGCCGGCGTCCGTACGACTGGCTCCAGAGACGCTCAAGGGATGTCGCAGTATGCGTTGGAGCGCCTCTTCCAGCGTCTGTTGGACAGTGCGGAGACCGGCCTGGCGCTGCCAGCCGTGGAACTCGGTGCCGTCGTAAGCCACTACCAGACCGATTCTACGCTCCATGGTCGCCGATGGTAACGAACGACGCTCGGTCGGCCTACCGCGGAGGTGCCAGAAGCTATGGCGGGGGAGTAGTCAACGGACTGGCAGCGCAGCCTGCCCGGCAGGCTGCGCCAGGCCGCCAATCGCGGCGCAGGGAGTCGCGCCGACCGTAGTGGTCGGTCACCGGGGCCCGGCAACTGTCAGCGCTGCAAGATGCGGCAGATGGCATAGCAGGCGGCGACTTGCAAGCGGGCATCGGCGCTCTGAGCGGCCAAGTCGCGCAGGGCCGGCAAGGCGCGCTCGTCGCGCATTTCGGCCAGCGCATGCACTGCCATTGAGCGCACCGGGTAGGTGCGGTCGGGGTTGTCGGGCGTGGGGTTGGTATTGGGGTCCTTGTATGCCAGCCGCTGCATGGCCAGGTCGAAACCGTCGCGGTAGCCCAGACGTCCCAAACCACGGGCAGCCAGCAACCGCGCTTCGTCGTACTCTTCGCTCGCCCCCAGCAGGCGATAGCGCAGCGCGTCGCGTGCCTCAGGGTGTCCGAGGTCCGCCAGCAACAGCAGGGCGTCGGCGCGGGCCTCGGCGCCGCCCTGGGAGTAGTAAATGAGTTGCTGAAGTGCGTCCTTCTCGCCCAATCGGGCCAGCGCGCCGTACAGCGCGATCGTGACGCGCGTCGAGCGTTTGTTGGCCGGATGGCCCAGAGCGGCGCGCAGCCAAGGCACCGCTCGTGGCTCTTCCAAACGCCCCAGCAGAGCTGCCGCCTCGGCGCGTAGCCCCTCATCTGCATTGTCCGTCAGCGTGCGCACCAACAACCGGGCGTAGCCGGTCTTTCCGCAGCGACAGGCGGCAAAGGCTCCGGCCAAACGAACGTACGGATGACTGTCGCGTGCGGCGGCCACCATTGCCGCCAGGGATTGGCGCTCGCGCATTTCGCCGAGGGCGACCAAGGCGGCATGCCGGACGAGCGGAGAACTTGAGTTGACGGCCTTGCGGAAAGCCGGCAAACCATCCTGCGGAGCGACCCGCACCAACGCTTCAATCGCATTGCAGGAAACATCGTCCAGGTCGCTCTCGGCGGCGCGCAGCAACAACATGATCGAGCGTGTCTGGAGGTTCAAACGCTCAGCCGGTGCCAGGTTGACGCTCTGATTGGGTGACGGATTCTGGCAGCCGGCAAACAGGGCTGCCGCCAGCGCTATCGCCGCAATGCACCTGCCGACGCCGTGTGCCGCCGGCCCGGTTTCGCTGGCGGGAGGGTAGTAGTAGATATGCGTCGCGCTCCCGCCGCACGGTTTGTGCGACGTGGGGTGGTTCGTAGCCAAGCTTGCCTTCACTGGGCCGGTATCGCGCACCTATCGACCTCCTGAGCCGAACAGTCGCAAGAGTCGTTGTCGTATGGCCAATACCCAGCGTTCGAAGACAGCTCCAGCCCACAGCAGCCCGGCCAGCACCAGGCAGCCTTGCGCGAGCCAATCGCCGGTGCGTCCGTAGAAACTGCTGCGGCGGTCGAGGTACACAGGTTGCACCTCGTAGCCCACGATGCCTGGGCCGACCACGCGTCCGTCCTTGGTCACCAAGGCATACACCCGGCCATTGGGGTCGATGAAGCCGCTGATGCCAGTGTTCACTGCCCGGGCGATGCCAACGCGATTCTCCACCGCGCGGAAGACGCAAATGGCCAGGTGTTGCGGCAGTTCGTCACTGTGCAGGAACCAGCCGTCGTTGCTGATATTGACCAGGAAATCGACACGACGCCGGTGCCCCTCCCATACAAAACGGCGAACAATGTATGGCGTGGCGTCTTCATAACAGATGGGTACGCCAAACCGATAGGTTCCGGTGGCGGTCTGAAGTTCGAATACGGTGAGCTCGCTGCCGGGGGTGAGGGAATATTCGATCTGGCCGCCTTGGCTGAAAGGGCTGAGCCGGTTGAGCCAGCGATATAGCCAGTGCAAGTCCAGCCCGAGGAAGCGCGCCTGGCGGAAGGGGACCAGTTCGCCGAAGGGCACAAGATGGTTCTTGTCGTAGCGCTGTGGTCGCTGGGTCCCGTCCGGGTCGTAGATGAGGGCGGAGTTGAAATACCTCACTTTGGGATAGGCGGCCTGCGGATATTGCTCGAGCGAGACAGCGCCGACCAGCGTGGTGACCGCCGGGCCGCCTGCGCTGGGCAGTCGCGGCAGGGCGCCCGGGAGGTCGGCTGCCCCGCCGGCCGCGGCTATCCTGCGCAGGTCGCGCTCCAAATCGGCGAAGATCGCGTTGACATTGTGGTAGTCGCCGCGTGCGAAGGCCGATACGGCCCGGTGGCAGGCGACCGCCCAGGCCCAGGTGCCGGGTCGCACCTCGGGGATAAGCGCTCCCTGCTCGATGAAACTGATGTTCTGGTAGGCCGACCAGGTGGTCTCCGGGAAAACGACCAGGTCGGGCCGCTGTTGAGCCGCCTCGGCTGCCAGTGCCAGGTAGGATGCCAGCACCAGACTCGGGTCGGCGCCGTATGGTCGGGTACTATACAAGGGGAAGTCGTGCTGGATCACGGCCAGCCGTGGGCCGCGCAGTCCGGACTCCTTCTCGAAGTCAATTTCTCCCAGGCGATGGAACCCGTACCCCAGCGTCGCCGCCAGCAGGACGGCCCAAGCGACCAGACCGACCCAGAGCTGCGACCGGCCGTAGGTCGGCGGCGGGGGTTTGAAACGGCGGAGCAGCAGCTCGACCAGCACTCCGTTGGTCAGCGCTGCCAGGAACGATACGCCGTAAGCGCCTGTTATGTCGCTGATTTGTATCAGCGGCAGTGCGCGGTACAGACCGTGGGCCAGGAACAACCACGGAAAACCGGTCATGACGATTGCCCGCAGGTACTCGCAGGCCACCCAGGTGACCGGCAGAGTCCAAATCGGCGAGATGCGATGGCGTCGCCCGGTGCGGATGGCCCAGGCGGCCAGGGTCCAGTAGATCGCCAGATAAGCCGCCAGAGCTACGTAGCCCAGCCCGGTAACGGGTTGCAGCCAGCGCAGGGCGACTAGGAAGAATCCCCAGCCGACCAGCAGACTCAGCCAGTGTGTCAGCCAAGCCCGCTGTGACCGGCAGGTGGCCAGCGCCCAGGGAACTAGACAGACGAACGCCAACGGCCCGCACCCGGGCTGCGGAAACACCCAGGCCAGAGCGCCAGCAGTCAGAACGTAGGACCCGAGAACGAGGCCGCCTTCACGCCACAAGGGGGGCAGTGTCCTTCCGGCCGGGCGCGCTCCGCGAGGGTTGTCAGACTGTTGAGCGCCGCTCATGAGGCTGAGTGACCGCCTAACCCAACCAGTGACAGTCGGCAGCGCGGGCTTTCCTTCTGCACGACGGTGATTGTGCGGGCCCGCAGCACCAACGTCAACCGGACGACAATGGTTGCTGGTTCTGAATGAGGTCAGTCAGTTTGAGAGGTTGTGCTTGCCCGAGCGTCCGGCGCAGTTATACTTTGTCGTGGCGGACACGGAGGTCCGCGAAGTGAAGGCCCTATGCGCACTCCCCACATTCAAGTTAGTGTCAATTTGGATCAGATTCGTGCGGCTGCGGAAGCGATCCGCGCCCAGACCGGCGTCGGGCTGATCGCGGTCATCAAAGCGGATGCCTATGGTTTGGGCGCGGTGCGAATCGCCGACGTACTGGCCCCGGTGGTTCAGGAGTTCGCCTATTTCGCGGTCGCGGAAGCCCGCGAGGTCGGGCGCCCGGGGCTGGTGCTTGGTCCGCCCGAGGGCGAGCCGGCCGAGTTTCGCGAGCTGAATCTGCGCCCGGCCGTGACCAGCCGGGCGCTGGCGGCGAAGTTCGCGGGCATGCGCGTGGCCATCAAGGTGGACACCGGGATGCAGCGCTTCGGGTGCCGACCCGAGGAGGTTGACGATTTGGCGTCGCGCTGCGACGTGGAGGATTACTTTTCGCACGCGGTTACGCTGGAGGCGGCCATGCGGCTGAAAGCCGCCTGCGGTCATCGTGGCCGTCCGCTGCATGCCGCCGCCACCTGTTTGCTGAAGCACCCGGAAACCTACTTCGATGCCGTACGCCCCGGTCTGGCTTTGTATCGCGGCGCGGTGCGAGTCAGTACGCGTCTGCACCTGGTTCGTGATACCAGCGGGCCGGTGGGTTACACGGGCTTTCGCTATCCGCGTGTGGGAGTGATTCTGGCCGGCTACAGCAACTGGGTTGCTCCGGCACCGGTGCTCATCAACGGTCGGCGCCAAAAGCTGCTCGAAGTCGGCATGAACACCTCCTTCGTGACGGTGGATCCCAGCGACCGCCCCGGCGACGAGGTGGTGTTGTTGGGGGATGGGCTGAACGAAGCGGAACTGGCGCGGCACTTCGGTGTGCGCGAGCATGAGATACTATGTCGCTACTGCGCTATGGGACCGCGCAGCTACGTGACGGCCGGCGCCGCTACAGGTTCGCTTTGTACCATTCGAGCGAGCGTTGCAGCCCCTCCGAAAACATAACCTGCGGCCGATAGCCGAGCAGTTTCTGCGCCGTCGAAATATCTGCCAGACTGTGGCGCACGTCACCTTTGCGCGGGGGAGCGTATTGGGCCGCGATGTTGGTCCCCAGCAGACGGTTGATCTCGCGGATGATCTCGTTGAGTGTGGTGCGCTGGCCGCAGGCGATGTTCACGACTTCGCCATGCAGGTCGCGTGCGTGGGCCGCCAAGAGGTTGGCCTCCACCACGTTGTCGATGTAGCAAAAGTCACGCGATTGTTCGCCGTCTCCATAAACGATGGGTGGCTGCCCGCGCAGCATGCGACTGAGAAAGGCGGGTATGACGGCGGCGTAGGGGCTGTTCGGATCCTGGCGCGGGCCAAAAACGTTGAAATAACGCAAAGAGATCGTCGGCAGGCCGTAAACGTGCGTCCAGCAGGAGCAGTAATATTCTGCCGCCAGCTTGCTCACGGCGTACGGACTGAGCGGCTGCGGCCGCATGTCCACGGTCTTGGGCATCACCGGCGTATCGCCGTAAGCGCTGCTGCTGGCCGAATATATGAAGCGCCGCACTCCGACGTCGCGGGCCGCGATGAGCAGGTTCACGGTTCCGGTGACGTTGATCTGGTGGGCCGGTAGCGGTTCCTCGACGCTGCGGGGGACGCTGGCCCGGGCCGCCAGGTGAAACACCAGCTCGACGTCGCGCATGCAGCGCTGCACGGTCGGCATGTCACAGATGTCGCCGCAAACGAACTCGATACGTTCGGCTACTTCGGCCAGGTTCGCCAGCTTGCCGGTGCTGCAATCATCCAGCACACGCACAGCGAATCCCTCGGCCAGCAGCCGTCGCACGATGTGGCTGCCGATAAATCCGGCCCCACCGGTCACCAGGCATAGCCCCATGCGTTAATCCTCCGGCAAGTCGAAAAAACGCGCAGCGTTAGCGCTGCTGGCGGCGGCCAGCTCCGCGACATCCTCACCGCGCAGATCGGCCAAAAAACGCGCCGTGTGCACCAGCAGGGCCGGTTCGTTCGGACGGATCTTGCGCAGCGGCTCGGGCGAGAGGTAGGGCGCGTCCGTCTCGATCAGCAGTCGATCGCCCGGCACATACTGCGCCGCGGCGCGCAACCTCGTCGCGTTCTTGAACGTCACCACTCCGGCAAACGAGCAGTGACAGCCATGGTCCAGCACCCGCCGCGCCATGTCGCGGTCGCCCGAGAAGCAGTGGAAGACCACCCGACCGGCCAGACCAGGAAACTCGCCCAGTATCTCCAAAACACGCTGTTCCGCCAATCGGGCATGCACCACCACGGGTTTGCCCAGCTCCGCGGCCAAGCTCAGATGTCGACGAAACACTTCCTCCTGGCGCAGAGGAGGTGCGAAGTCATAATGATAATCCAGGCCGGTTTCACCGATGGCGACGATCCGGCGGCGCAGTTCGGCCGGCAGGTTGTCGCCGCGCAACAGGCTGGTCAGCTTAGCCCAGCGCTCGGCGCTCCAACGTCCCGCTTCGTGCGGATGCAGGCCGGCGGTCAGGAACAGGTCGGGATGTTGTTCCAGTAACCCCAGGGCGACCAACGCATCGCGCTCGTCAACCGCCACAGTGATGGCGCGCTGCACACCCGCTTCTCGGGCCCGTCCCAAGACCGCCGCGACCTGTTCGACCAGACCGCGGCTGGTAAGATGGCAATGGGTATCGATCAGGGCGGGGCAGCTCAAAGGTTACTACTCACTGGGGAAGAACACGGCTGGGGTCGGCTTCAGCATTCGTCTGTGGCCGGGGCCGGGAAACGCGACGGTGGACGAAAGCGCGGGAAGTCATTCCGCGTTGGCTACCTGTTCCTTGATCCGGTCAATCGCGGCCTTGATCTCGATGTTATGTCGGGCGATCTCGACGTCACCCGTCTTTGATCCGATCGTGTTGGCCTCGCGCATCATCTCCTGAGCTATGAACTCGAGCTTGCGCCCCGCCGGTTCGGCACTGTCAAGCAGCGTCAGAAACTGCTCCAGATGTCCCATCAGGCGGCTGAGCTCTTCGCTGATGTCGCTGCGTTCGGCGTACACGGAAACCTCTTTGAGCAAGTCATCTTCGGCCAGCCGCACATTGCTGTTGGCGATTAGCTCCTGCACGCGTGCCAGCAGACGGTCGCGGTATTCGGTCAGGACCAGCGGAGCCCGGGTGCGGACCGCGTCCAGAGCGCAGCGAATGGTCCCACAGTGCGTGCGCAAGTCGGCAGCCAAGGCTCGACCTTCGGCGGCACGCATATCCAACAAACGGTCAAGCGCCTCCTCGGTCAAACGAGACAAGAGCGCCCAGCGCTGCTGTCTTTCCTCCGGGCTCAGTTCGCGCGGCTGGCACACCCCGGGCAACGTCAGCAAGGTGGCCAAGTCGATAGTCAGCCGCTGGTTGTCCCCGGCTACCTGGGCGAGCTGGGCAACGTAGGCCCGAATCGCGGCGGTATTGAGTTCTGCGGCTGCCTGCGGACCGATCTCGCGGACGAAGAGGCGCAAGGTGATGCTGCCGCGAGTAAGTCTTTGTCGCAGCAGCCTTTCCACTTCTGTTTCCAGGAAGGAAAAGTCTTCCGGCAGATAGATGGCGGTCTTCAGATAGCGCTGATTGACACTGCGAATTTCAACGTGATAGGCGCGACCACCTACTTCAAGCTGGGACTCGCCAAAGCCGGTCATTGAGTTGATCATACCCGGCCTGCCCGCGGCCCAACACGAACGCCGCCAATGTCGGTCAATTGTCGTACCGAGCGGTCACGGTAACCGTTCGGTGTTCAGGACTGTTCCGCCCCGAAAACGGACACATGGGCCAGCGGCGCCAGTAGCGCCGGATCGCAAATCCCGGCGCCGCCAGACGGTACATTGTCGGCCGGGGACGCGGGTGCGGCTGGGGCCGCTCCTTGCAAGTCCGGCCCGCGCTCCACGAACACGTAGTTTAGCAAGGCGGTGAAGGTCAGCAGCGCGATCGCCCCGACCACGGTTACCCACGTCAGGATGTCGCCGGTCTTGGCACCGAAAGCGGCAGTGGCCCCTGTGCCGCCGAATGCCCCTGCCAGTCCCACCCCTTTGCCGCGCTGCAAGAGTATGACGATCATCAGCAAAACCGCCAGGACAGCGAAGAAGAACGCCAAGATGGTGTGGTACCATGCCGCCAGTATCATCTGAGTGCCTCGCAGAGGGGGCGCGCCGAACCGCTACAGTGCAGCCAGCCCGGGGCAAACCTCCCAAGCAGTGCAGTATAGTGCCGTCAGGTCGCTTTGACTAGCGCGGCTCGGACTATCCCAAGGAACGACTCGGCTTTGAGACTCGCGCCGCCTATCAGACCGCCATCCACGTCCCGCTGGCGAAAGAGTTCGGCGGCGTTGTCGGGCTTGACGCTGCCACCGTAAAGAATCCGAACATCGTCCGCCACGCGTCCGATGAGGGCCCGCAGGTTAGCGCGTAAGTGGGCATGGGCCTCCTGGGCCTGCTCAGGCGTGGCGTTGTGACCGGTTCCGATAGCCCAGACCGGCTCGTAGGCGATCACCAAGTCGGCAGCATGTGCCACACTGACGCCGACCAGTCCAGCGGTGAGCTGAAACGTGAGCACGTCCAACGTTTGACCGCTTTGGCGCTCCGCCAGCGTCTCCCCGACGCACAGGATAGGGGTCAGGCCGGCGGCGCGCACGGCGCGCACCTTGAGGTTGATCATGCGGTCGTCTTCGTGATGTCCGATGGTGTGTCGGCGCTCGCTGTGGCCGAGTATCACATAACGAGCGCCCGTCTCGGCCACCATATCGGCAGAGATCTCGCCCGTGAAGGCTCCGCTACGCTCGTGAAAGATGTTCTGGGCGCCCAGGCAGACGCTGCTGCCACGCAACGCGTCGGCGACGGGGTACAAGTAGATCGCCGGCGGGCAGACAGCCACCTCGACCCGGTCTTTAATAGCGGCCTGATCGACCCCCGAGCAAATGGCGGCTACCAGGTCGCGTGCGGACGCCAAGTTCAGGTTCATCTTCCAGTTACCGGCAACTAGTGGACGCCGCATAAGGCTTCTCCAATGTGTTAAAAGTCCGATAAACTACCTGCCCCCCGTTTCTCAGCCGGAGGCCACCCTTTTATTGAACGGCAAATGTCGCAGTCCGTCAAATCTGGTCAGCGGGGCATACGGCAATGGCTCTTAGCGGGCCTATTGGAAACGCCGCCCCGCAGCCGCTACACTGTGGGGCTTAAGCGCGTAGCTGCGGTTGGGGCCGCGGCACGGTCCAGTGGAACGGAGCAGGGCCGACCCGCGCTAGCATGTACTCCGGCTCATAGCGGCTTGGTGGATGGACGGTAATCCGTCGCCGGGCTGCCGTCGCAAGTGACTCGGCGTAGGTGTCACGCTTGAGCCGGACGTGACTACTGGAGGCAGCGTATGCGTAGGCTGGCTCAGGCGACGGTGGGGTTGGCAGGGCTGGTTTTCAGTGTGGCGCTCACCGCTGGCCTGATTGGAGGCATGACTACGGCCGACGCAAACCCCGTATATGAGTCAGCCATATCAACTGCTGGTCAGCACCTTGGTTCGGTCCTGGTGTGGCCGGCTGCCGCGCCCGCTAGTCCGGAGCCCGAGACGGATGATGCGTCCTGGTCGGCAGACCTAGCGGAAAGCCCGGGGACGGTCATCTATCGCATCTGCCGGGTTACCGCTTACAGTGACCGGGGCACCACCGCTTCCGGTGTGCCGGTGGGGGTGGGGCAGTGTGCAGCGCCGGCCGATATTCCGTTCGGTGCCCAAGTTCATATCCCGGCCTTGGGGCGGACGTTCGTCGTAACGGACCGGACGCACCGCCGTTTCCGCCGCAGCACGGTGGACATTTTCATCCCATCCAGTAGGCAGTGCAGGCAGTTCGGCTGCCGCTACCTTGAGTGCCACATCAAGCTGCCGGCGAAGGTGGTGACAAAGTTGCGCAGTTAGGCGCGCGGCTGGGAGGGGGCGTGTTTGCGAGCCCAAGAGGGTAGGGCGCGGCCAGGCTGCTGCGACCTCTTGCGCGTTGGCGGGTGCGCGCCTGGGAGGGCAGTTCGGGGGCTGAGGTCGGTCGGAAGGGGAGACGGGGAGGCTGACAGTTTCCAGCAGGGTCGCCCCTACCCGCGAAGGGGGGCGGTGTGTACGCTTTGGGGTTGTGTTCTATCTGCGACTGATTCTGACATCACTGCGTAGCCTGGACGCCCACTTTCTGCGCTCGCTGCTGGCGACGCTGGGGGTGCTGATCGGCGTGTCGTCGGTGGTGGCGTGCATGTCGATCCTGGAAGGGTTCTCCAACGATCTGCTCAAGCGTTTCCGCTCACTGGGGGCCAACGTGGTGTTCGTGTTCCCCGAGACCGCCCGGGTGGAGGGTCGTCCGGTCGGTGCGGCGCAGACGCTGGTGTTGGAGGACATGGACCTGTTATTGCGCGAGCTGCCGGACAGCATCGACCGCATCGCGCCGGAGGCCGCCGGGGCCGCCACCATCAAGCGGTTTCAGAAGCCGCTGGATGTTGCGCTGGTGGCCACGTCTGCCGCCTACTTCGAGATTCACGAGTACAAGGCGGCTGTGGGGCGCGTTTTCAGCAAAGCCGAGTCGGACAGCCCGGACGCGACGGTACTGCTGCTGGGGGCGAAGGTGGCCGAGAAGCTTTTCGGCGGGACGGAAGCCGTGGGGCAGACGGTCAAGCTCGGAGGCGTCAGCTATCGGGTGGTGGGGGTGATGGAGAAGCGCGGCAGCTTGGGCTTTTTGAACGCGGATGAGACCGTGTTCATACCGATTCAGGCCGGGCTGAAGCGGTTCTTCAACCGCAAGTGGCTGAATCGTTTGACCATCGCCGCCAAGCATCCCGATCAGATCGAGGAGTTGCAGAATCAGCTCAAGCGCGTGCTGCGCAAGGCGCACAACATCCGCGCTGGGCAGCCGGACGATTTCGTGGTGTTCAACCAGGAGGAGGCCCTTCAGCAGGTGACGCAGTTCATGCTGATCTTCAAGGTGGTCTTCTACAGTATCGCCGGCATCAGTCTGGTGGTGGGGGGAATCGGCATCATGAACATCATGCTGGTTTCGGTGACCGAGCGGACGCGTGAGATCGGCGTGCGCATGGCGGTGGGGGCGCGGCGTGGCGACATTCTGGTGCAGTTTCTGGTGGAGGCGCTGTTCATCAGTCTGTTGGGCGGGGCGCTGGGGCTGCTGCTGGGGACCATGTTCGCCGACGTGATGGAGCGTGTGCTGCGCCTGCTGGAATTCCGCACGGAAATAAACGCTACGGTCATTCTCTGGTCGCTGGCCACCGCGACGGTGGTGGGAGTGTGCAGCGGCTTGTATCCGGCTTTCAAAGCCAGTCGTTTGGACCCGGTGGACGCGCTGCGGCACGAGTGAGCGGTGGTCGTGGTCGGGTCGGTGAAAGTGGCGACACCAGCGCGTGCCTGCAATACGCTGCCTCAGGCGGGCAGGTAGCCTTCCGTGGGGGTCGGGTTGACTTCTGCGCCGAAACCCAGGCGGCGGCGAGCGCGCATCAGCGTGACGTACAAAGTGGGCACCACTACCAGCGTCAAAAGAGTGGCGAAGCCCAGCCCGAAAATGACCGCGATGGCCATGTTCGCCCACCATTGACTGGATTCGCTGCGCGTCGCCCAGTGCATCGCGTGAAAATCGTAGCTGACACCGGTGGCCATCGGGATAAGCCCCAGGATGGTCGTTCCGGCCGTCAGCAGCACCGGTCGCAGGCGAGTGGCTCCGGCCTGCATGGCGGCGGCCAGCAAGTCCAGTCCGCGGCGTTCCAGTTGCCGCGTGTAGTCCAGCAGGACGATGGCGTTGTTCACCACCACGCCCGCCAAACTGATCACGCCCACGCCGGTCATGATGATGCCGAAAGGCATGGCACAGACTATTAGTCCCAGGAAGACGCCGATCAGGGACAGCAGGACTGTCATCATGATGATCAGCGGGACGCTGAGAGTATTGAACTGCGCGACCAGTATGAGGGCCACCAGCAGCAGGGCCGCCACGAAGGCTTTGCTGAGGAACGCCTGGGCCTTCTGCTGTTCCTCGTCCTTGCCGGCATAGCGGATTTCATAGCCGGGTGGAACCGGCAGTCCCGCCAGCCGCTGCTTAACCTCGGCTAGTACCTCGGTGTCCAGGCGTCCTTCGGCATCGCCGGTGAGCGTGACGACGCGTTTCTGGTTGATGCGGCGGATGGTACCGTAGCCGCCGGTGTATTCGAAGCGGCCCAGCGAACTGAGCGGGACGGCCTGACCGGCGGCATTGGGAACGCGTAGACGAAACAGGTCGTCGACGGACTGGCGCTGGCTTTCGGGCAGTCGCACGGTGATGTCGTATTCGTCGTTGAATTGCCGGTACTTGCTGACTTCCGAGCCGAAGATGGCCGTCTTGAGGAAGTTGCCGACGATGGCGGTGTTGACGCCCAGGAGCATAGCGCGCTGACGGTCGACGCGGAAGGCCAACTCGGGGCGTGCCGCCTCGTGATCGCTGCGCAGGTTCACCAGGCCGGGCACGTCCGCGATTCGCTGGCGCGCCAGTTCGCTGAGGCGCTCGAGCTCGCGGAAGTCCTCGCCGATGAAACGTACCGTGACGGCGCTGCCGGTCGGCGGGCCTTCTTCTTCCTTCTCCACCTTGATTTCCGCGCCGACGAGGTCGGTGATGGCGTGGCGGATGTCGGCCACGACCTGGGCGGAGGGGCGGCGCCGCACCTCGAAGTCGTGAAAGGTGAGCGTGATCGTCGCCAGGTGCTCGCCACTGGAACCGCCCAGCGGGTCACCGGCGCCGCCGGTGCCAACGTTGGTGATGACGCGGGTCAGGTCGTTGGCGAAGGGTGTCAGGCGTTGCTCGATGAGTCGAGCGATTGCGTCGGTCTGGCGGATGTTGGTGCCTTGCGGACAGCGGATGCTGATGCTGGCCCGGCGCGGATCGAAGTTGGGGAACAGCTCGACTCCGTGCCCGAGTTTGCCGTACAGGGTTGTCAAGCCGACCAGCAAGAGCAGCGTCAGCGCCAAGGTGGTGGCACGATGGGTCAGGGCGGTCTGTAACAGGCGGGCATAGGCACGCACGAACGGGCTCTGGCGATGGTCGGCGGCGCCACGGCCGACGAACATCGAACTGAGCACCGGGTTGATCACGAGCGCGACGAAGAGCGAGCTGCTCAGCGTGATGATCAGCGTGATGGGAAGGTACTTCATGAACTCGCCCATGATTCCCGGCCAGAAGATCATGGGGAAGAAAGCCGCAACGGTGGTGGCCGTGGAAGTGATGACCGGCCAGGCCACTTCGGCCGTGCCGCTCGTGGCAGCGGCCACGCGCCGGCCGCTGAGCGTGTAATGTCGATAGATGTTCTCGACGATGACGATGGCGTTGTCCACCAGCATCCCCAAGGCCATGATCAGGCTGAAGAGCACGACCATGTTCAGCGTGTAGCCCAGGGCCTGGATGATGATGAAGCTCAGCAACATGCTGAGGGGGATGATGGCGCTGACGATCAGGCTGGTGCGCAGCCCCATGAAGAGCATGATGACCGCTACGACCAGGATCATGCCGCTGGCCAGGTTGTTCTCCAGGTCGGCCACCATCATGCGAATGTCTTTGGATTGATCGAGAGTGACGTCGAAGCGCACGCCGGCCGGGGCACGCTTTTGAAACTCCCGCAAGACGTGCCTGACGGCTTCGGCGATGAAGAGGATGTTCTGGCCAGAACGCTTCTGCACGGTCAGCGTGATGGTGTCCTGGAACTCGATTGTGCCCGCGGGCGTCGGCGTTCCCAGTCGGCTATAGGTGGCTCGGTCCTTGAAGGTGTCACGGACCTCGGCCACGTCGGTGAAGTATATGGGTCGGCCGTTGCGTACGGCGATTACCAGTCCGTCCACTTCATCCGGCTGGACAAACTCGGCCGGCACCCGGACGTTGAACTTCGTGCCGGGCGTCTCCAGGCCGCCGGCGGATATATTCACGTTCTCAGAGGGAATCAGGCTCAGGATTTCAGGTATGGTAAGCCCGTAGGCCGCCACCTTGTCCTGGTCGATCTCCAGGCGGATCTCCCGTTCCAATCCCCCGACCACGTCGCAGTTCAGGACGCCCGGGATGGCTTCGATGATATCCTCCAGCTCGTCGGCGATCAGCTTCAGCCGCACCGGTGAGGCTTCCCCGGATATGTTCACGATCAGGATCGGGAAGTCGGCGAAACTGATTTCCGTGAGAACGGGATCTTCGGCCTCCTTGGGCAGCTCTTTCTTGGCCCGGTCCACCTTGTCGCGGACATACTGCATGGCGTCGTCGACCTTGACGTCAGGCAGAAACTCGATCGTGATGATCGATAGGCCTTCCTGACTGGCGGAGGTGATCTCTTTGACCCCCTTTAGCCCCGCCAGTTCCTTCTCGATCTTGATCGTGATCGACGACTCGATGTCCTGCGGTGACACGCCCTCGTAGCTGGTGGTCACCAGGATGAATGGGATCGGAATGTCCGGCGCTGCCTCGCGCGGCAGGGTCAGGTAGCAGTAGGCACCGCCGATGATGATCAGCAGGGACAGCACGCCTACGGTGGTGCGATTTCGAATGGCAGCGTCGGAGAGAATCACGAGCCGATCCGCAAGTGGGAATTACGTGATACGGAATGCAGAGCAGGCGACGTGGCATACGGCGCGCACGTCAGAGGCGGCAGCCGCGCTGGCCTGGTGTCGTGCTTGGTCCGCATCTGGTCGGGTTGTCTCATAGAGCGTTGCATAGGTTGTGTGGACGCGGCAGGCGCGGACGGTGCTCACTGCCGCTCGACGATGTTCACCGTTTGGCCTGGTCCGACGTAGCGGTGTCCGGCCACGATCAGCTCGTCGCCCGGCGCCAGTCCGCTGAGCACCTGCACATCGCGCCCCTTGAGTACTCCTAGTTCCACCTGCCGCATCTCGGCCTGACCGTCGCGTACCACATAGACCGAGTACCCATTTTCCAGCGGGATGACGGCCGCCAGCGGGATCATGAGGGCGTCACGCAGCACGCGTCGTGTCAGCCGGGCGCGGACGATCTGTCCGCTGCGCAACCGGTGATCGTGGTTGTCCACCAAGACCTCGATACGGGTAGTGCGTGTCCCGGGGTCCGCCAGGGCACTGATGTAGGTGATACGTCCGACCAGTTGGTGCTCCTGCGGTGCCGCAGCCACGATGGTCACCTCGTCTCCCAGGTGCAAGCAATGGACATCGCGCTCCGGCACGTCGATGACGACTTTCACGCGGTCGAGTACGACGATTTCGGCCACCACGTCGCCGGGGCCGGCGTACTCGCCCACCTGCATAGGGTAACGGTTGAGGATTCCACTGATGGGGGCCTGGACGGTCGTCCGCTCCAACTCGCGTGCCACCTCATCGAGAGCAGCCTTGCTGACATCGCGACGAGTACGCGCGTCATCAAGCTCCTTCTTGGACGTGCTGCCGCGCTCAAACAGCTCTTGAATGCGACGAAACTCGCGTTCGTCGTATTCGAACTGGGCCAAGGCCCGATCGTAGCGGGCCTGCAACAAATCTCTGTTGAGATAAACGATCGGCTCGCCGGCGCTGACGGGTTCGCCTTCTTCGAGTGGGGCACCTGCGGGATACTCCCGGCCATGCCAAGTGAGCGCTCCGACGCGCTCGGCACGGCGGGAGATCCGCCCGGGTACCTCCGCGGCCACGCGCACCACAAGTTCTGGTTCGACGACGGCCGTCAGTTCCAGCGTGTCGGGCAGCTCCGGCACCGGCAATAAGCGGCGAGTAACGACGTTCACAGGAGGAACTGTCGTGGGCGGTGTGGGGCCATCGGCTGCGGGCATCAATGCCACTAGCACTACCGCCAACGCTGCCGCCGCTATCAACCCACTGGCGATCAGTTTCGCGCGTCGGCTTGGCCGACCGAATGCTTTGCTGCCCTCTGCCGGCGATTGTGGCGTACTCATCAGCACCTGCCCGCCCCGCATTCGCGGTCACAGCAACAAACACTTGATTAACACCGATACTAGCCGCGTTGGCAAGGCGTGGATGCCGGCGCTTTGTCGATAAATGTCTGCTGCGAGGCGGTAGCCGGTTATCGGAACACCGCCGGCCGCAACGCCGCCGCGCTGGCAACTTCCTTGCCGCAGACGGTTTGTACGCGACGTGGCGGCGGGTATGCTCGAACAAGCGGCGAGGCGACGTCGCTGCATGGCGCGCTGGCGCAGCAGCGCCGCAGTACAGGCGCGGCGGCACGGGTATAATATTGATAGCCAAGTCGGTCGCGTGTGGTTGCTGCGCCGCGGATGCTCCCAGGCGGCCGATTGTGCCGCGGACTGATCTTTGAAATCTCAAAAGCCGGACTTTTGGGGGCGATTGGCTTCGACCGGGCAGGTTGAGGCTTGGGTGGCGTGTCGAGGTTGTCAGGCGGCCTCGTAAAACACCTGGCAAACCCTTTACATGCCAGCAATGGCTATGCTCTTGCGGCCTAGTTGCTAGACCGCACGTCGGCCGGCAACGCCTGCTAGCCGTTCCGACGCCGACAGCAGGCTGGTTCGTGCGCGACCGGCATCTGGTCGGTCAGCGCCCGGCGACGCACGAACGAGATCAAGCCGGGCTCGGCGCGCCGATGACCTGTCGGCCGGTCTGCGGCGTGCCTAGTCTCAAATAGACCGACTACACACGTAGAGGCCCAGGCTGAAATGCTTCGGGACGGGGGTTCGATTCCCCCCGCCTCCA
>Ga0129299_1000169_pt1 | contig 38558 bp, 34 predicted proteins | sample ConPoolayeCmetaG_FD_94477 | JGI IMG/M metagenome (GOLD analysis project Ga0129299, IMG submission 94477) | Hot spring microbial mat communities from California, USA to study Microbial Dark Matter (Phase II) - Cone Pool mat layer C metaG ...
CGTTGGACGTTCGACGTTTGTCCGCCCGGCATCCGCCGGGCCACGTGTAGCGGAACCATCTTGGTTCCTAGTAGAGGAGCCATCCTGGCTCCTTAAAGGAGAGGTTTCGTTCATGTTATACGGGAGCTGCGCTCCCTCGGACAAAGCGGGAGCTGCGCTCACGCACTCCACAGCGGCTGCCGCCGCTACTTTACCGCGATCAGCGATCGCGGCTACAGAGTCCACCGCAAATTGTAAATCGTAATTCGTAAATCGTAAATCGTAAATTGTGTAGACCCCGGGGCCAAGCTGGATGAGGACAGGATTGTCTTCGGTTGGGTTTAGCGCCAGAGCGTTTGCAATTGCGGAAGAGAGCGACGAGGTTGAAACTTGATACTTGAAACTTGAAACTGGCGGGGCTGCATCCTGCAAAGTAGCGGAGCCACCTTGGTTCCTAGTGGATTCACCATCATCTAGGCGGCAGGATGCCGCCGCTACTTTTCCGCGATCAGCGATCGCGGCTACAGGGCACGCCACAGCGAAGATCGCCACGGCGGAAAGAATCAGGCAGGGATTAGAGCGCGGAAGAGCCAGCGCGGAAGAGCCAGCGCGGAAGAGCCAGCGCGGAAGAGCCAGCGCGGAAGAGCCAGCGCGGAGTACTGTGTCATGTGTTCTCCATGGTCATCATTACATTATCGGCGGCAGGAGCACAGCTCCTGCGTAAAACTAGCGGCGCGCACCGCATGTCACACTGCATCATATCATAACGTCACGTGAATGTCAAGAGAAGAAAATAGCCTGGATCCGGCGATTAGTGACATAGGACTGGAGGGGCAACGGCCGCGGGGCCGCGATGAGCCATCGCAGCTACCGTGCATCAGGCCGCCGGGGCCGCGGCCCTCCCTAGTCGCCGCATCTGGGCTTGTCGCGCCTATTGCATCCCCGTTTACCTTTTTGTATACTAGTCACATGAATGTTGATCTTCACATCACCGCCGCCTTGTGCGCCGTGCTGGCTCTGGCGGCCTGCGAGCCCGGCAAAGCTCGGATGACCGCTCCGCCCAGCGAAGGACCCGATCCTATTCTCGTGCCGCCTGCCTCTCTCGACGGCGTCGGCACACCCGGCATCCAGTTGAACAACCAAGCCGCTGCCATCCTCATTGATGACGCCGTCGCCATCACTGAAGTGTCGGCGGCAAAGCCCCGCGCCACGTCTTCTACAGATTCCTCTGCTGCCTCCTCACGCACGCCCTCCGCGGCCACCTTCTTTCATGTCACCCGCGCCGGCGAAACAGTCAATGCCCTCGCTCAGCGCTATGGCGTGGACGCTGACGCCTTCGCACGCATCAACGGCGTGGCCAAAACGGCTGCGCTGCCTGCCGGCTCCGTCCTGCTCCTCCCGCGCCCACTCGATACCGTTGCCTCCGCTCCCGACGTCACAACGTACACCGTTGTCGCCGGCGATACCTATAGCAAACTTTCCCGCACCTACAAAATCTCCACTGCCGCGCTCATGTATCTCAACGGCGCCAAAACCAGCAACCTTCAAGTTGGCGATACCTTGTACGTCCCGAAAGTAACCCGCTAAATCATCATTACCTGCTTCGCCCCATGAATGACATCCTTCGCACACCGCTGCATGACATCCATTGTTCTCTCGGCGCACGCATGGCGCCCTTCGGCGGCTGGAGCATGCCCATCCAATATTCAAGTATCATAGAAGAACACCTCCATACACGCTCCGCTGCAACCCTCTTCGATACCTGTCACATGGGCGAGTTCCTCATCAAAGGCCCGAATGCCGCGCGCGATCTTGACCGCCTCGTGACGTGCGACATCGCATCACTACCGCCAGGCCGCTGCCGCTACGGCTTGCTCCTCAACCAGCACGGCATGGTGCTCGACGATACGATCACTTACCGCCTTGCTGATACCGAATTCATGATGGTCGTCAATGCAGGCACCACGCCGCGTGACGCGCGCTGGATTAAAGGCCGTTGCTCCCCCGGAACATACTTTGAAGACATCTCGTCCTGCACCGGCAAACTTGATTTGCAAGGCCCGCTGGCCGCCGATATCCTCCAGCCACACGTCGCGTTCCCGCTCGCCTCGCTCAAGTACTTCGCCTTCGCCAAAACAACCCTCGCGGGCGCGGATGTTCTCATCAGCCGCACCGGCTATACCGGTGAATATGGTTTTGAAATCTACATCGCTGCTTCACGCGTTGCGTGGCTCTGGAATCTTCTCTTGCAGGATGCGCGCCTCAAACCTGCCGGCCTTGGCGCCCGTGACACCTTGCGCCTCGAATGCGCTCTCCCTCTCTACGGCCACGAACTCACGGAAGATCGTTCACCCGCATTCGCCGGCCTGGATTTCGCGTTTGCACTTGACAAGGATTTCATCGGCAGGGATGCTTTGGTCGCCGCCCGCTCCAGTTCAAATGAACCGCGCCTCTGCGGCCTCACGCTCGCTGGCCGCCAATCTCCCCGTGCCGGCCACGCGGTGCTCTACAACGGCGCACCTGCTGGCGTCATTACCAGCGCCTCTTTCGCCCCCTCTCTTGGCCACGCGATCGCGCTGGCCTATCTCATGCCCGCTTGCGCCGCCCACGGTTCGCACGTCCACGTTGACACCGGGCGCGCGCTCCTCAATGCCACCGTCTGCCCGCTGCCTTTTTACACAAACGGCACTGCTCGCCGCCCGCCCTCTGCACCCTAGCGCATCCGTTCCATAGTTCTTATCACTGATGTCACGGGATTCTCAGTACTTGCCCCACACGCAACTGATTCGGCCGCTCCAGAATATCGCGGTTGGCGTTGAAAATCACCGTCCAGCGGTTGCCATCCCCATACAGATCACGTGCAATCTTCATCAGTGAGTCTCCTGTCTGCACGGTGTAGACGCGCCCTGCGATAGTTTGGCTGGAGGTCTGCGGCACAACCACATTCGCTCCCGGCGCCACAGAAACTGCTGGAGCGGTGCGCGGCGCCCTGCTGCCCGGCAACCCTGCCGCTGTGGTGCGCGTAACCGCCTGTGGTACCGTGCGCATGCCTTGTTGCGCCGCCGGCGCCGGTGCCAGCGTCGCTCCCGCCGTCTCCCCCGGCCTGCTCGGCAGACGCCGCGTGTCCGCTTGCGCATACTGTGGTTGCACTGCCTCATAGCGTTGCTGAAGTATCCGCAACTGCGCTTCCAGCGCCGTGCGCGTGCTGCGTTCTTCCGCCAGCGTCTGCATCATCTCTTCGTACTGTTTGGTGCGCTCGCTCACTGTCCGCCGCAGTTCAGCCAAATGATTTGTCGCTGCATTGAACGCCGCACCTATGTTACCAGCATCATCCCTCAGCGCCAATTCCGCCTGCAAATTTGTTACCATCGCTTGAAGCATCTCTTGCCCGCGCTGGCTCTCCTGCATTGCTTCTTCCTTCTCTCGCAATGCGAGCTGCAACATCGCCACGAGCTGCCGGTTGGATGCCAATGCGTTCAGCAGCTCCGCACGCGTGGATGCCGTGCCAGCACTGCGCAGTGCCAGATTTTCTTTCTCAACCGCTGCCAGCTTCTCCTGCGCAGCACGTGCGTCTTGACGCGCAATCTCCAACTCGCGTTCGTAGCGCTCTGCCGTCTGCCGCCGCACCGCCTCAAACTGCAAGTCGCGCTTCGCGAGTTCTTCTTCAAGTGACAACTGCGCGCCCGGCGCCACCGTCGGCGCCAACGCAGGTGCAGCGCTGCGTGTCTGCCGCGCATTTTCCAGCCACCGCCGCGCATTCTCGCGCATGGTCTCGTTTTTGGCCGTCTTCATGTAGCGCTCATACGCCGCCACTGCGTTGCTCGTGTCATGCAAATAGGTGTCAAACAGCAACGCCATCTGCAAATGCGCGTCTTCAAACTCTGGATCCGCATCCACCGCCATGCGGAACAGTTTCAACGCTTCCTCGTATTGCTCCGCATCAACCAACGCCGTGCCCCGGTCAACAAGCCGCCGCGCGTGCTCCGCCGGCCGGTTGCACGCGCACAATACCACACACACGCAGATTGCTGCGCAACCCGCGTATGCACCAATGCCACGCCGTTCTTTCATAACATCAAACCAATTGTGTGTCCACAAACCGCAGTCAAACCGCACACACAGTATACCAAATTCATCATAATCATGCAACTCTGATGTGCCTAAACCCCGCAACTAGCAACATAGGCGTGGAGGGGCAGCAGCCTCGCTGCGCTCATGCCCCGCGCGCACAAGGCCGCCATGGACGGCCCCCCCTTAAGCGCCGCATTTGGGATGAACCTCAAAATAACCCTGCTGAGAAATATTCGTTGCGCCACAACAAAAGCATTCGAAATGGTAGCCTTCTGGCTATGATGTCATCTCTGTGAGCTGTTTGCGTGGCACGCAGCAGGTGCAGCGCTCACGGCGTGATGCCGGCCGCCAGCGGCCGACGCTCTGTACGAACGTTTATCCGTTGCTGAAGCGCATCTGATGCTAGTACAGTTACGTCATGCCAAGCACCCCAGCTTGCACGACGCCGAGGCGACTAAAAGCTGAAACTGCACAGCAAACTGCCCGCGCAGAAAAAGCCGGCGCCAAGGATCGGCAACCTGCCGATGACGTCCGCAAGACTGCCAACGTGCCGAGATCTGGCAACTAGGGAGGGCCGCCGGCCTCGGCGGCCTTGTGCGCGCGTAGTATGAGCGCAGCGAAACCGATGCCCCTCCAGTCCTGTGTCGCTCGTCGACGAAACTGGAACGTCTATCGGTGCCACACGCTTGGTCGTCGCGCGCCTTGAACACTTGCTGAATTAACGACGTGCAGATATAGGCAATAGTTTGTGCGGAATACCGGGCACGCACCGTCGGCCAAAAGGGCGCGCGGCGCAGCCCGTGCACCTTGCGCAGTTCGATCCCCGGCATCCTTGCATGTTCCCGAACGTGACGGCGCAGCGCCTTGCGCACGCTTGATGGCATTCGCTTCTAAAAGCTCGTTGCAGACATCGGTCGGCCAGAATTTTGACTTTTTTGTCATGCTATGTTATGATGAACAAAGTAATCAAAGTAATGGTCTTTTACTTGTTTCGGCTAAACCGCACGGATGTGCGGTGCCAAGTTTCGCAATCGTCACCGCAGTATTTCATGCGTTTTCTTTTGTACAACATTCGCTATGGCACGGGCAGCAGCCGCTATTTCCACTTGCCCGTGCCGTTCGGCGGCTACTTGAAACCCACCGTCGCAAACATTGAACGTATTGCATCATTCATCAAGTCACTCGATCCTGACGTGGTCGGCTTGGTCGAAGTGGACAGCGGCTCGTTCCGCTCCGACCGCCAGAACCAAGCCGAGCTCATCGCGCGTCAGCTCGGCCACTTTCATGTCTATCAATCCAAGTACCGTCCCAACGCCCTCATTCAACGCATCCCTATTCTGAACAAGCAGGGCAACGCCTTTCTCACCCGCGAAACTATCCATGCCCAGACCTTTCACTATTTTCAAGACGGTGTTAAACGGCTTGTTATTGAACTAGAGCTCGAAGAGTGTGTGATCTTTCTTGTGCATCTCTCCCTCTTTTTTCGCCACCGCCACCATCAATTGCGTGATCTCTATGGTTTGGTCAAAGCGGCGACAAAACCGGTGATTGTGGCCGGCGATTTTAATCTGCTGTGGGGAGATCGTGAGCTGCAACTGTTTTTGGCCGCAACAGGCCTGCGGAGCGCTAATACCAGCGGTGCCCCTTCTCATCCCAGCCACGCTCCTCATCGCCAGCTCGATTACATTTTGTACGGTCCCGGTGTGCGTGTAACGCATTTTGAAATTCCGGCCGTGCGCCTTTCAGACCACATGCCGCTCGTGTGTGATCTTGAAATCGACAAGAACACACGACCTTTCACATGATAGATCTAGCCCGTCAGCTCTGGCCCTATCTCGTACCAGCGGTTTCGCTGATTATGTCACTGGCCGCCGCCACGCACGTGGTGCTATATAAGCGCGATCCCCGTTCGGCCACCGGCTGGGTTGGTGTTATTTTGTTATTCCCGTTCGCCGGTACCATCCTGTACCTGCTGCTGGGCGTCAACCGCATCCAGCGCCGCGCTGCGAACATGCGCCGCGCCGCGCATACATCAGCAGGCATCAAACGCGCGGTCATTCCTTCGCCACACGCCCTGCAATCATTCCTGCCCGAACGTGCGCGGCACCTTGCCATGCTCGACCGCATTGTCACGACCATTACCAAGACCCCGCTGCTCTCCGGCAATGCCTGCACACCATTCGTCAATGGCGATCAGGCATATCCGGCGATGCTCGGCGCCATCGCACGCGCGCACTCCTCCATCTCCCTCTCCACCTATATCTTCGGCAACGATGATGTGGGAATGCAGTTTGTGGATGCACTTGCTGCAGCAGCCGCGCGCGGCGTCGCGGTGCGTGTCCTGGTTGATGCCGTGGGCGCACGCTACTCGCGCCCTACCATCCGCCAACCGTTGCGCCGCGCCGGCGTTCCCACGGCGTTCTTCATGCCCACCATTACGCCCTGGCGCGCCCCGTATTTCAATTTGCGCAATCACCGCAAACTACTTGTCATTGACGGCTCGGCCGGCTTCACCGGCGGCATGAATATCCGTGCAAATAACCTCGTCAGCCGCCAGCAGCCTGACGCAGTTCAAGATCTCCATTTTCTCTTGCAGGGACCGGTCGTCGCGCATCTGCAAAACACATTTGCCAAAGACTGGTTTTTCACCACCGGCGAGCTCCTCAACGGCCCGCTGTGGTTCCCTGAACTCAATCCTGCCGGAACGGTCATCGCACGCGGTATCTCCGACGGGCCCGACGAAGACTTCGGCCACATGACCAAAACACTGCTCGGCGCGCTCGCCTGTGCCCACCGCTCCATCCGCATTGTCACACCGTATTTTCTGCCCGATCCCGCCTTGATTAGCGCCCTGAATATCGCTGCCATGCGCGGTGTCACCGTCGATATCATCATCCCGCGCGTTAACAACCTGCGCATGGTCGGCTGGGCCATGGCCGCCCAATTATGGCAAGTGCTCGAGTGGGATTGCCGTGTATGGCTGTCGCCGCCTCCTTTCGATCACTCCAAGTTGCTGGTGATTGACGATGAATGGAGTCTTATTGGATCAGCTAACTGGGATCCGCGCAGCCTGCGGCTCAACTTCGAATTCAATGTGGAATGCTATTGCCCGCACCTCGCTGCAGCCTTACATCGAGTGTTTGAGGCCAAACGTGCCCGTGCGCATCGCGTGCGCCTTGCAGATGTTGACGGCCGGCCGCTGCCGGTACGGGTGCGTGACGGCTTCGCGCGCTTGTTCACTCCCTATCTCTGATTCGTCTTGCAGCCGCGCTTCATTCCTTGATGTTCAGCCGCTCCATCTTGCGGTAGAGCGTTGTCAGATCAATGCCCATGATGCGCGCGGCGAGTTTCTTGTTGCCGCCTGTCTCGTCCAGTACGCGCATGATATGCGCGCGTTCCGTGTCTTCCACCACGGCGCGCAACTCGCGTGCCACCCTGGGCGCACCTGTACTCTGGTAATTGACGATATTGTCCGGCAGGTCCTCCGGACGCAGTACCGTGCCTTCCGCCAGCGCAGTGGCCCGTTCAATCACGTTCTCCAATTCGCGGATGTTGCCCGGCCATGCGTAAACCGTCAACAGGTCAAGAAACTCCTTCCCAGCACGGTACTTCTTGCCCGTTTTTTGACTGGCGCGGTCTAGAAAATATTGCACCAAAAGCGGGATGTCACTGGCGCGCTCGCGCAGCGGCGGTATGTGAATCGGAATCACGCTCAACCGATAGTACAAATCTTCGCGGAATTTCCCCTCGCGTACCTTCTCCTGCAGGTCTTCATTGGTCGCCGCAATCACACGTACGTCCACTTTAAAATCTTTCGTGTCGCCCACGCGCCGCACTTCACGTTCCTGCAACACACGCAACAACCGCACCTGCAGCGCAGGCGATGTCAGGCCGATCTCATCGAGGAAAATCGTGCCGCCATCCGCCGCTTGGAACAGCCCGTGCCTGTCACTGCTGGCGCCCGTAAACGCGCCCTTGACATACCCAAACAATTCGGATTCCAGCAGCGTCTCGGGCAGGGCGCCGCAGTTGATTGACACAAACGGTTTGTCGTGCCGGCGCCCGTTTGCAAAAATGGCCTTTGCCACCAGCTCTTTGCCCGTGCCACTCTCCCCCGTGATCAACACGGTCGCGTCCGTGTCGGCTACCTTGCGGATGCGCTCGAAGACCCGCTGCATGGCTGGACTGTTACCGATAATGTTGCTTAAGTCATACTTCTGGCGCAGGATCTCCTTAAGCTGGTCGTTCTCTAGTATGGTTGCGCGGTGTTCCAAGGCCCGCCGCGTCACCAATTTCAGCTCGGACAATTTGAACGGCTTGAGGATGTAATCAAACGCGCCCGCCTTCATCGCTTCCACGGCGGTCTCGACGGTGGAAAACGCGGTGATCAACAGCACCTGCATGTTGGCGTCGCGCTCCTTGCAGCGCCGCAAAATCCCCAGCCCGTCCACTGGCGTCATCCGTAAATCTGTCAGCACCAGATCAAATTCGTGTTCATCCAACAGCCGCTCAGCCTGGGCTGGGTCGCTCGTCGCCATCACATCGTAGCCTTCGCTCAATAACGCGCTGCGCATCACTTCGACGATGTTTTCTTCGTCATCCACTACCAGAATCCGTGCCTTATTAGTTGCGTTCATATTACTCCATCGTTTGCCGGGGCAATTCAATCCGGAACGTCGTGCCTTTCCCCAGTTCAGAGCTGCAGGTGATCGTTCCGCGGTGACTTTCAATAATACGCTGCGTAACATACAGGCCGATTCCTGTCCCTTCTTCCTTGGTTGAGAAAAAGGGCTCGAAAATCCGCGCCTGTACGTCCGGTGATATGCCGGTTCCTGTGTCACGAATGCTGATCACGATAACCGTGTCGCGCGGCTCAATCGTGAGTTCCACCTCGCCACCGTTCGGCATGGCATCCAGTGCATTCAACCCTAGATTGAGCAGCGCCTGTTTAAACTGACGCACATCCACCACGGCCGGCACAGGCTCCGGTAACTCCCGATAGATGATTTTCATAGTCGGCTTGAACCGCCGGTTGTGATACAACAACACCGCCACATCCGTCATCAATTCGTTCAAGTCACACTGTGTCAGTTCGATCGTGCGCAGCCGCGTGAACATCAGAAAATCCTCGACAATCGAATCCAGCCGCTCCACTTCGCGCATGATGGTACGCGCCAGGCGCTGCGAATCCTCATCGTGCAGGCGTTCAAGCAGCAATTCCGCAGAGCCGCTGACCGAGGTCAGCGGATTGCGGATTTCGTGTGCAATCGTTGCCGACAACTCTACGATTCCGCTCAGCCGGTTCGTATCACGCAGCCGCCGTTCATGTTCCCGTTGATCATGCAGATCACGAAACAGCACAATGCTATAACGCACATTCCCAGACGGATATGCCACCGGCGACACCGTTACGGCCAGCGGGGCTTCGCGCCCATCACGGGTAATGGCCGTCACCTCCACTTCACGGCCCGCGTCCAACGCCGCGCGCACCTGCACACTGTCAACACGGTCTATCCCCAACACCGTGTGCCAATGCAGCCCGTGCAAGTTTTGTGCATCACACGCCAGCATGCGGCCTGCCGCTGGATTGGCATAACGAATTAACCCCGTCTCATCAACCATGAGCATGCCTGTGCCGATATTGCGAAACACGTAGTTGCTTTGTTGCTGCAATTCTAAAAGCTCTTCCGTCTTCTTCCGCAGTAGCGCGCTCAGATAGTTTGACAAATAGCCAACCCCCAAAAACATCACCGTGTGGATGTACGTCACAAACATGGCATAATCGCTCGTTACCCTGAACGTCACAGGCGCTGTGCGGTAACTGTGCAGCACACACATGGCATACAACACAATCGCCGCAACTGCAGTGACCATACCGCCCCAGCGCGAAAACACCAGTGATGCAAACACAATCACAATGATGTAGAAGCTCCCATACACTGTGTCGATCGGATCTGCAATCAACAGAATTGATGTCACGGCCAATAAATCAACAATAACCTGCAGCAGACCCAAAAACGCTATCGCCTGCGTACGCTGCAAATATATGATATACAGCAGCGACGCAATATAATAGAAATAAATGTAGTGATAAAAACGACTCAGCGGCAGCTGGAACAGCCAGGAGCCAATCACCAGTGTCAGCGAAATGACCACCAGCCGGATGATCATCATCCATTGGATGCGTGTCCGCAGATTATGCAGGTCGGAGCTCACGGGCTTACACGTCAGCTGATCACCGTTGTCAACTTGAAAATCGGCAGAAACATGGACAACATTATGCCGCCCACGACAATCCCTAGGAAGATTATCAGCAGCGGTTCGATCAGCGCCGTCAACCCTGCGACCGCCGTATTCACTTGGTCGGTGAAGAATGCGGCTACACGCCCTAGCATCTGATCCAGCCGCCCCGTGTTCTCACCCACTTCAACCATTTTACTAACCATGCGCGGAATAAACGGTGATGCTCGCAGCGCATTCGCCATTTGCTCACCGCGTTCCGTGCGCTCCATCGCCTCGTGCAACACAGCGTTGATCACTTCGTTGCCAGAACTCTCAGACACGATCTCTAGTGATTTAATGATCGGCACGCCGCTCTGCAGCAGCGTCGCCAGCGTTGAGCTGAATCGCGCAATCGCCACTTTCTGGATCAGCGGCCCAAATACCGGCAGCCTGAATTTCAACCGGTCGGCGCGCATCCTGCCCTGCGGTGTCCGGCAATACCATCGCGCCAGCCACACCAGCCCCCCCAGCACCGGTACAATGACGTACCACCACGAGCGCAACAAATGACTCAGCCCGATCAGCAGGCGCGTCGCAAGCGGCAACTCCGCGCCTGATTCCTCAAACATTCGCTCAAATACCGGTATAACTTTGACAATCAGCAACACCGTAATCGCTGCCGCAATTGTCATGACCACCGCTGGATACATGAGCGCTGATTTCACCTTGCGCCGCAGCGATGCCGCGTTCTCCATATGCGACGCTAGCCGCTCGAGGATTTCCGCGAGAAACCCGCCCGTTTCTCCCGCACGCACCATGCTGATAAACAATTTGTCAAACACCCGCGGATGATTGCCCAGTGATTCCGAGAAGCTTCGCCCGCGCGTCACGTCTTCCACTAATCCGTGTACCACTGTGCGAAACTGCCCCGGCTCCGCCTGGTCTTCCAGCGTCTGCAAACACTGCAACAGCGGCAGCCCGGCATCTATCATGGTCGCCAGTTGCCGCACGAACAGCACAATCTCTTCGTTCTTCACCCGCACGCGTGACCGCCGCCAGCGCAACCCGCTCATGCCTGCTGGTTCCTCCAATACCTGCAGCACCAGACAGTCACGCGCGGTCAGTTGTTCCACCACTTCCGCCTGCGTTGCTGCTTCAATCCGCGCACTGCTGATTGTGCCATTGGCCTCGCGATATGTACATCGAAATGCTTTCATATACCTCAATCTGCCGCCGTCACACGCAACACTTCCTCGAGCGAAGTCAGGCCTTCTGCCGCACGCGCCAGCCCGCATTGCCGCAACGATTGCATGCCCTCTGTCAGCGCTAGTTGTTTCACATGCATCGCCTCTCTGTTGGTCAAAATCATCCGCCGCAACGCATCACTCACCGTCAATACCTCAATCAGCGCCAGCCGTCCAGAATACCCGGTATTGCGGCAGTATTGGCACCCCACCGGCCCGCAAAAGTTCGCCTCACCACCCGGGCGTGCCCGGTACTGCGCCCGCTCGAGCACGCCGCTATCAATCGTAATGCTCTTTTTACACCGCGTACACAACCGCCGGCACAGACGCTGCGCGGCCACCAGATTCACTGCGGATGCGATCAAATATGGTTCTACGCCCATGTCGGCCAGCCGCGCAAACGTGCTCGCCGCGTCGTTCGTATGCAACGTGGTCAAAACCAAGTGACCTGTCAGCGCCGCCTTCACGGCAATCTCCGCCGTTTCGGCATCGCGCACCTCCCCTACCATCACAATGTCAGGATCCTGCCGTAAAATTGCCCTCAGCCCGGCGGCAAATGTCAGCCCGATGTCAGGATTTACGTGCACTTGGTTGATCCCCGGAAATTGATATTCAATCGGGTCTTCCACCGTCACAATGTTCACTTTTGGCGTATTCAGCCGCTGCAGACACGCATACAGCGTCGTGGTTTTGCCGCTCCCCGTCGGCCCAGTCACAAAAATCATCCCATGCGGTGCATCCAAGGCACGCTTAAACCGCTCCAGGCTGCCTGCATCAAGCCCGAGTTTCTCAATGTCCATCGTCTGCATGCTTTTGTCAAGCACACGCAACACAACTTTTTCTCCATACGCCGTCGGCAGCGTCGAGACGCGGAAATCCACTTCCCGCCCGCGCGTGCGAATTCTGAACCGTCCATCCTGCGGCAGCCGGTGTTCCGCAATGTCAAGCTGTGCCATGACTTTCAACCGCGACAACATTGCACGATACATGGCCAGCGGCGGGCTCGAGCGTTCATACAACACCCCGTCGATGCGGTTGCGTATCGTAATCTTGCGTTCAAATGGCTCGAAGTGGATGTCGCTCGCGCGCTCGTCTATCGCTTGTGTGAGGATCAAATTCACCAGTTTCACTACCGGTGCTGCACTCGGCTCGTCGCGCAGTTGATCCATATTGATCTCTCGCGGGCCGATCTGCGCTTCACTGACGTCTTCCGCCTCCTCAATTGTTGCGATGATGTCTTCAAATTGCTCTGTTTGATGATAGTGCCGCTCCAACGTTGCCTGAATTTCAGACGCCAGCGCTACTACGGGTATAATCTTTAAATTCGTAATCAGCCCCAGGTCGTCCAGCGCAAACACATTCAATGGATCCACCATCGCCACAGTCAGATAAGTGCCTGCCCGGCCTATCGGCACTGCTTTGTAATACGTCGCTACTTTTTCCGGTACGCGTTCCAAGACATCCGCCTCGATGTGGATATTTTCCAAGCTCACGGGCGGTATGCCATGCAGACGCGCATAACTTCCCAGCAGCGTCCGCTCTGTCACGTATCCTTTCGTCAACAGAATCTCGCACAACGTTCCCCCGCGCGTCTGTTGTTCGCGCACGGCTTCCTGGCGCGCCTCTTCCTTTAGCAGACCGCTCTGCACCAATTCTTCCACCAAGCTGTCCGGATAGTGGCTGTTCATGCTCAGGATCTGCCCGTTTTCTCTGTCACGCGCCGCAAACACTCGCGCCACTCGCTCACTCGGCACACAAACAAATGCACCTCGCGCCCGGCGCTCTTGCGGCTGCGCACCACTTCCACTTGAAACGGGTTCGGCGTAGCCATGGTCATTACCGGCCCGATCTCATCAACCGGAAAGCACTCAAACGTCATCAGAAAACTTGGCGTGAATTCCTCGAGCAACTCCGGCCGCACTGCCACCTGTAGCAACGGCAGATACGGCAGTCCAGTTTCGCTAATCACAAGCTGCAGCAGTTCATTGTCAGAAATACAACCCGCATCAACAAAATGGCTCGCCCACCCTCCGCCTTCAAGGGCATGCACCCTCCGCACTTCTGCCAATTGTTCCTCCGTGATGCGCCGCTTCTGCAACAACACCTCATCAAGCGTAGTGTGGGGATTGAACGCACCGCGCGCCATTACTGCACCTCTCCGCGCGTCCCACACATAATCGCGCCAACGTCCGGCACCTCTTCGGGACAACTCCAGCCCCGCACATCTGCTTCAGCCCCCTGCGTTAGCGCCACACGTTCCATCGTCAGCATCATCTCCCGCACCCGCACCGCTGGCACACCCCGCGCACATCCCACCCAATAGCCCGGCCTGATTCTGCCAAGCGCATCCAACGTCTGGCCTGACCGGCGCAGTACTTCCTGCAGCCACAGCGGCACCTGCGTCTCGTCGCTCATCTCTTCCGCACTCACCATCGCCGTTCGCCATGTGAATATCGCCACCGGTGTCCGCTCACGTTGCGCTCGCGCGGTTTCTTCTTCCAACCGCGCCCGCACCACTTGTGATGGCATCAGCGGTGGCAGCTTGAAATGACGTGTCTCCTTGCGTGTATCCTCGCGATACATCTGCAACGCGCGCCGCGCCGCACTCAATTGGTCTTCCATATAACACAACAGCCGCTCCAGCCGCACAATCTCCCGCGCATCCACCCCGCCGCGTGCCACCCGCGCAAGCAACGCCTGTGCTGTCTGCGCCACGTTGATCACACCCATCACTGACTCACGCATCAGTCCCACGCCGATAATTGCCAACATGACGCTGATCAGCACAACAGCACAAATCCACGGTATCGCCTGGCGGACCGGCGCTATCTGGTTCGTAATCACATACACCGCCACCAATATCGGAATCACGCCCATGAGCGCAAACCCCGACACCATGCGCACACGCACAAACCGTGGCAGCATGAACAGCTGTTTGATCAGTTCGCGCATTGCCTCTGCTCCTGCTACCTGTTCCCCCGCCGCTTTTCGCTGCCCGGTTCCAGCACTCGTGTCAAATAATGCCGCAGGTCGCTCCGAAAATACAACACTTCCGCTCGTTCACTGCGTACCGCCCGTATCCCATGCTCAATGCTCGAGACGCCATACATCGTGCACCCTGGCTCCATCACATAATCGTTCGCGCCATGATACGATTCAACCGTCCCCGCCAGCACCATGATAAAAAAATGCCCCCGCGCCTTCGTCCGCTCGCCGACAAACCCTTTGCGCTCATACACCCGCCGCTCCGGATTGAACAACGGCTCGCCAAAGTCGCTGCCTACCAGCGGATGCGCTATATAGCAGTGCCCTCCCTCATGGCGCTTAATTCCTCCCTGGCTGTCCTTCGGTATAAACGTGGCGCGGCACATGTTTGATTCGTCGTCAAAAAAATACGCCATCGGTACGTGCAACGCCTTCGCGATCAGCTCCAGTGTTGCCAGGGACGGCTTCGAACGCCCCGACTCAATGTGTGACACCATCCCATAACTTAGCCCCGTCCGCGCCCGCACCGTCGCCTGCAAAAACCCCCGCTTCGACCGTGCATACCGGATGCGCCAGGCCATGCGTTGTGTTGCCGTCAGCCCCTCCGGCGCTTTGGGCGGCCGTAATAACAGTTTGCGCGGGTCAAGCCGCATGTCAATCCATCCATACACTTCATCAACATAACAAATCACATACTCAGCCGTCTCGCTCTCCACGCTCTTCGGACCATGCGGCATATGGCTGTCAAAAAACAAACTGTCGCCCGTCTTGATCCTGTAGACTTCATCCCCGCACGCATAGGTGAACTCACCGCTCATCCCGTAGATCAACTGATCACCCCGCAATGAGTTCATCACCGGCGCAAATGAACTGCGATGCAGCCGCACCAGCGATGGTGCAATCTCCACCGGCCCAAATCCGTCGCCCGTCAGCTCCGCATCTTCATAGTGAAAGCGCCCCACACGCTGCGCCACAAACACCCGCTCATCAGGCCGCTGCACCACCACATCCAACACCGGTTTTGGCTCTTCTGCAAACAACGCACTCACCGGTTCTCCCAGCGCCACTCCCAGTGCATACAGCGTATCCACCGACGGCTTGATCTTGCCCCGTTCAATCATCGAAACCATTGCCGGTGTTACGTGCGCTCGTGCCGCAAGTTCCCGAACACCAAGCCCCTTGCTCTGCCGCATGCTCCGCAGCCGTTCTGGAAACCGCTGCAACAGGCTCTCTTGTTGTTCCGCTGTCATAGCCCCTTCCGTTCTTGTTCAGGTTATGCCCTCGCGCGTGCCTTCGGCTCACCCGCGCAGGCCGGTGTTACTTCTCGTACATAGTATATCATTTTCGTCGTTTTTTTGCATCTGTGCAATTACCTCCCCTCCTTGTTGTATGTCTCAACCACTTCAATTTCATTCGCATTTCTGCTATACTGCCTTATGCTTACCAGTACTTTTTGCCATATTCCTCACATCGGAACCCACACCGAATCGCGCCTCTGGCACGCAGGCCTCCTCTCGTGGCATGATGCCCTGCGCGATGAACACCGCGCACTCCTTCATTCCCACAATTCCAACGCATATGCCTTTCTGCACGAATCTTTTGCCGCCCTGGATGCACTCAATCCTCGTTTTTTCGCAGAACTGCTTCCCCATCGCCAATTATGGCGCCTTTTCCCCGAATTCCGCCACCGTACCGCCTTCCTTGATATCGAAACCACCGGCGTCTCCGGCCACGGCGATTATCTTACCACGATCGCGCTCTACGATGGCGCCTCCGTCTGTTACTATGTCTATGGCCACAACCTTCAGCAATTTCTGCGCGATGTCCAGCGCTTTTCCATCCTCGTCACCTACAATGGCAAGCAGTTCGACATCCCCTACATTGAACGCTTCTTCAACATCAAACTGCCCCATGTACATATTGACCTTCGCTTCGTGCTCAAATCGCTTGGTTTCTCGGGCGGCCTCAAAGCCTGCGAACGCGCTCTCGGCCTCCATCGCGGTGAGCTTGACGGCCTTGACGGCTACTGCGCCGTGCTCCTCTGGCATGATTATCGCTCCAGCGGCAATCTCGCCGCTCTGGAAACTCTCCTCGCCTATAATATAGCCGACGCCGTCAACCTCGAAACCCTCATGGTCAAGGCCTACAACTTATCCCTCCAGTCAACGCCCTTCTATCACCAGCGCGCCTTGCCGTTGCCCGAACTCCCTCACATGCCCTTCACTCCAGACGCCGCTACCATCTCCCGCCTCAAATCCCGCCTTCATCCCGCCTAGCCTCCTTCGCCTACCACAACCCCCACTTGTTGTGGAACCACACCCACCCAGACGGATACCGCCGGATGTGCCCCTCAAATACATCATTCACTGCCTGCACATACGCCGCGACCTGCGCCGCATCAGGTTTCTTCGGCACCCACACCGCATCATATATCAGCAACGTATATTCCCATGGCCGCGCCTTCTGCCGCATCAGAAACGCCGGTATGATCGGACACCCCATCTGCCCGGCCACCCGCACATGCACGTCCAGCGTCAGTGTCGGCTTGCCATAAAACGTCGCCGCCACCCCCAGCCTCTTGCGCGCGTGCAAGTCAGGCAAAAATCCAATGACCCCGTTGTGCCGCAACGTGCGCATCACATCCCTCATCTGATCATAAAATGTCGGCACCCCGTGCAGCAGCCGCGCCCGCCGGTTCAGCCAGTTCAACACCGGCGACGGAAACTTCCGCGCCACCACCCCCCCCTGTATGGTCATGGTGTGTGCCAAATAGGCCGGCATAATCTCAAAACACTGGTAATGTGCCGTCACCATAAACTGTCCCCCACCGCGCCGCACCGCTGCATACACCTCTTCCATGTTCTCCACCCTCGTCACAACCCCCCGCGCGTTCCACCGCCACCACCATACCCACAAATAATAACAATCCACCGCCGACCACACCACATTCGCGCTCACTTTTAATACCAGCGCCCGCAGCCGCCGCGCCGTCATCCGCTCCCCATACGCATACCGCGCGTTCATCTCAATCTTCTTCCGCACACACGGAGCCACCACCCACCACGCCACCCGCTGCGCCACCGCATATACTACCCGCCGTGGCACAAGATATACCGGTAACGTCAGCATCACCAGCGGCACAAACAGCGCCCCGTAGGCGCTGTATACGATAACTTTTAATCTCGGATGCCGGCTAAGAAAACTGCGCCGCTTCCTCGCGCGTACTGGCGTCACGTCGTTCATGCGTACCCGCCGTCCATCAGCGCCACAAACTGCCGGTTGCACAATTCCCGGTAGTTGCACAAACGGCACCGGCTCAAATCATCCGTCTTCGGGAACGCATCTCGCGGTAGCGCCTCGTTCCGCTCTAAATCGCCGTCCACCACATATTGCCGCATCTCCTGCACCGATTTCATAATCATGTCATACGCCCCACCCGCAATCGTTAAATCAAACGGCACACTTTGGCTCTCCCCCGATTCCAGATACTCTGCATACAATCGCACGTTCTCTACGCGTGCCTCATGTTTGCGTTGCGCCCACAAACCGTAGATCGCAAGCTGCCGCTGGTGCTCCTCGCGCCGGATACCCGTCTTCCAATCATGTATGCTGATCACATCCTGCACGCGATAGGCATAATCCGGTATCGCGTAAACTTTGATCTGCCCAACATGAAAATGCTCCGGATCACCCTGCGCAGGCCGCGCGACTGGCAACACCTGATTGATGTTCACATGCCGCATCCGTGGCAGCACATGCGTAAAAAAATTCCGCAGGCACGTCTCCGTACGACCTTTCACTTGGTCCGCCCACGCATCGCGCGTCGGACATGGCTCGCCCGGTATCTCGCCATAGTACAGCTCCCGGATGCACGTGCAGCGTTTCGGATCGCTGCGCCAGCGCTCGCTAAAATGATCCCGCCACGCATTGCGCAGCGTCTGCATCGCCCGCTCCAACGCCGCGTCATACGACACCTGCGCCCCCACCAGCATGCGCTGCAGCTGTTCCTGGATCGTCTCTTCTACGGCATCGCCCACCAGCGACCACTTGTTCTGCATCTGTTTCAAGCGGTACGCCGTGCGCGCCTCCGCCGGCGCCGTGCTCTCCCACCCGCCCCAGAAGCCATAGCGGTTCCAATAGTGCCGCCGCTTGCACTCCGCAAAATCTTTCGCCTGCGAGAACGACCAGCAAAAATTGTTCTTTAACTCCGCCATCGTTTCACGGCGCCGCCGTGCTCTTCTTCATAATCACCACCGTGCTGTTGAACATTGTGCTGTTCGGGATCAACACCGTCCGGTCGTCCGTACTCAACGTCGTATAGCGCAAATCCACGTTGCTCACCGTCCCTTCAATGCCCGTCACCACCAGCCGGTCTCCCAGCCTGAACGGCCGGTAGATGATGATCAAAAATCCTGACAACACATTCGTCAGCGCATCGCGCGTCGCCAGCCCAAACGCAAATCCTGACAACACCAATCCCGCGATAATCGCGTTCACTTTCACCCCCACCGTGTCCAGCGCCATGATCACCCCAATCACCATCACCGTGCCAAACACAATCCGGCCCGTCAACTGCAGCACATCGTACAGCGCTGCATCGCCGCGCCGCGCGACACGCATGATTACGGCCTGCACCATCCGCGCTCCAATCCAAAATACCGCAATCAGCAGCGCCGCCGTGATCAGCCGCGGTATCATCCCAACTGCATATGCCCGCGCGTCCTGCGCATATCGTGCCACGTGCCCCAGCGCGCCCCGCACCGTCTCATTTGTGTCCATACCTTCCTGCGTGCCCTTATCCGGTCAAGAGCTCCGCAATCTGCACCGCGTTGAGTGCCGCTCCTTTCAACAATTGGTCGCCCGCCACAAACAGCGCCAGCCCATTTTCTAGCGCCGGATCAACGCGCAACCGCCCCACCAGCACATCATCCTGCTCCGATGCCTCCACCGGCATGGGAAAGTAGTTCCTCCCCGCGTCTTCCACCAGTTTCACTCCCGGCGCCTGTGCCAGTATCTCTCGCGCTGCCGCCACGCTCACAGGCCGCGCACACTCCACATGCAGCGCCTCGCTGTGCGCCCGGAACACCGGCACCCGCACACATGTCGCACTGATCTTGAGCCCCGCGTCGTGGAAAATCTTCCGCGTCTCGTTGATCATCTTGTTCTCTTCTTCATTGAAGCCGTTCTCCATCACCTTCGAATTGTGCGAGAACACGTTGAACGCAATCTGATGCGGAAACTTCTTCGGCTCCGCCTTCGCCCCGCTCAACACCGCGCGCGTTTGTTCTTCCAATTCGTGAATCCCCCACGCCCCCGCCCCGCTCACCGCCTGATACGTGCACGCAATAAACCGCCGTATCCCAAACGCCTTGTGCAGCGGCCACAACGGCACATTCGCGATGATCGTCGAACAATTCGGATTCGCGATGATTCCTTTGTGCCACCGCACGTCTTCCGGGTTCACTTCCGGCACCACCAGCGGCACTTCCGCATCCATCCGGTATGCCGACGTGTTGTCTACCACCACTGCGCCCGCCTTCACCGCGCTCGGTGTATACTCCTTGCTCAGCGTCCCACTGGTACTCGACAGCACTAACTCAACGCCTTTGAACGCGTCATGGGTCAATTTCTCCACCACAAGCTCTTCGCCTTTGAAGCGCAGTTTCTTTCCCGCTGAACGCTCCGACGCCAACAGCTTCAATGTCGCCACCGGAAAGTTCCGCCGCTCCAGCGTCTTGATCATCTCCGTCCCTACCGCTCCCGTCGCACCTGCTATCGCCACGCGCCATGTTCTCATACAGTCATCTTCCAAATTGTAAATTGTACATACTCATTTGCTGGTCTACTCCGCTGCCTTTGCGGCCACCATGTCCCCCACTTCCGTCGTCGTATACCCCATCCTCCCTGCACTCAAACTCTTCAGCTTGTGCGCCACCACGTACATGATCGCCTGTTCAATCTTCGCCGCCATCGCCTTCTCACCCAGAATCTCCATCATCATCTGCCCCGACGCGATCTGCGCCAGCGGGTTGATCACGTTCTTCCCCGTGTACTTCGGCGCCGAGCCGCCGATGCACTCAAACATCGACACCCCTTCCGGATTGATGTTCCCACCCGCGGCGATGCCCATCCCGCCCTGTGTGATTGCCCCCAAATCCGTGATGATGTCCCCAAACATGTTCCCCGTGACAATTACGTCAAACCACTCCGGATTCTTTACCATCCACATGCACGTCGCATCCACGTGATAGTATTCCCGCTTGATATCCGGATAGTGCTTCTCGCCCATCTCATGAAAGGCCCGCTCCCACAAATCGTACAAATACGTCAGCACATTGGTCTTCCCGCATAACGCCAGTGTTTTCTTCTTGTTCCGCGCGCGGCAATACTCAAACGCAAACTTCAAACACCGGTCCACCTGAAACCGCGTATACACCGCCGATTGCACGGCCACCTCGTGTGGCGTGCCCTTCATCGTCACCCCGCCCGTCCCCGTGTACAAATCGCCGCTGTTTTCCCGCACCACCACGTAGTCTATGTGCTCCGGCCCTTTGTCCTTCAACGGACACTCAACCCCCGGGTACAATTTCACCGGCCGCAGGTTGATGTACTGATCCAGCTCGAACCGCAGGCGCAACAATATGCCTTTCTCCAAAATCCCCGGCTTTACATCCGGATGCCCGATCGCCCCAAGATAAATCGCGTCATACTTCTTCAATTCCTCCACCGCACCGTCCGGCAACACTTCCCCTGTCCGCAAATAGCGCTCCCCTCCAAAATCATAATGCGTAAACTCCAGCTTCACCCCAAATTTCGGCGCCGCCGCATTCAGCACTTTGATCCCTTCACGCAGCACTTCCGGTCCCGTTCCATCCCCGCCGATCGCCGCTATCTTGTACGTCTTCGCCATGGCCATGTTCTCATGATGGTTACATATCCACGTTCAACTGTGGCAGATTATACCAAATCACCTCTGTTTCTACAACTGCATAAGCCCTCCTAGCTCCGGCGACTAGTGACATAGAATTGGAGGGGCAGCGGCCTCGCTGCCCTTGTGCCCCGCGCGCACAAGGCCGCCGGGCCGGCGACCCTCCGTAATGATTCCCATACCAATGATGGAAGGGGCAACGGCCTCGTTGCCCTTGCGCTGCAGCCATCAGGCCGTCGTGGCCGGCGTTCTCCCTAGTCGCCAAATCTAGGGGCCCTCCTAGCTCCGGCGACTAATGACATAGAATTGGAGGGGCAGCGGCCTCGCTGCCCTTGTGCCCCGCGCGCACAAGGCCGCCGGGCCGGCGGCCCTCCATGACGATTGCGATTTCGATACCGATACCGAAACCGAAACATGGAGGGGCAACGGCCTCGTTGCCCTCATGCGACGTGCTCACAACGCCGCCAAGGCTGGCTGCCCTCCATAGTCGCCGCATCTGGCTGTGGCGGCGCTGTGGCACTGCATTTGTCTCCCGAATCCCTTTATGCTATAATTTTTCTATGCAACGCATTGACTCATCTGAACGTATTGCAGCAGAATTCCCAGATTATCTGCGCGACGAATCCCGCGTTACCTCGCCCGGCGCTGAGGCGCTCGTCTGGCCGCGCTCCGAAGACGATATCCGCGCCGCGCTGGCCGACGCGCGCTCCCACGGCTGGCCCGTCACCGTTTCCGCCGCCCGCACCGGTATCGTCGCCGGCTGCGTCCCGCTCTGCCGCGGCATGATTCTCTCGCTTGACAAAATGACCATGCTGACCGCCTTGAAGCATGATCCGGCGCGGGATGCCTGGTCGCTTGTCTGCCAGCCCGGTACGCTCTTGTGTGGCGTGCAGGAGAGCGCTGATAACCTTTTTCGTTTCTACGAGCCCCTATGGCCTGATGAGGCCCGCACTGCCGTCCAGCTCGCCCGCAGCCGCGGCATCCGCCTCTTCTATCCGCCCGATCCCACTGAAATGTCCGCCACCGTGGGCGGCTCAGTCGCAACCAACGCCTCCGGCGCCCGCACCTTTAAATACGGCGCCACCCGCGCCTTTGTGCGCCGTCTGCGCGTCGTCCTCGCCGACGGCGCCGTCCTCGACATCCCACGCGGCGCCGTCCACGCGCACAACGGTGTCCTTACGATTCCTGACCGCGTCATTGCCGTATCTGCCGGCCGCTCCTATTCAATTCCTGTGCCCACGTACCGCATGCCCAACACCAAACATTGTGCCGGATACTTCGCCGCGCCCGATATGGATTTGATCGATCTTTTTATAGGCAGCGAGGGCACACTCGGCGTTATCTCCGAAATCGAACTAGACCTCCTCCCACGTGTCAAACAACGGCTCAGCATCACGGCTTTTTTCCCAGACGAAACTCAAGCGCTGCACTTCGTGAATGAAGTCCGCGCAGGCATCCGCGCCCGCGCCCTTGACGTTGAAGCTCTCGAATTCTTTGGCGCGTCGGCCCTGCAACTCTTGCGCGAGCGGCGCACACCGGGCGATACGGCGATCCCGGAAATTCCTGACGCCGGCGCTGCAATCTACACGGAACTCGCCTATCACGATGGCGCGCTTGACGATGCCTTTGCGTTACTTGAACAGTACCTCATCTGCTGTGGCAGCTCAACCGATACCGCCTGGGCCGGCCTCGAAGAAACCGAAATCAAAAAAATGAAACTCTTCCGCCACGCCGTGCCTGAAACCATCAATCAGATCATCGGCGATCGCAAACGCAGCTTGCCGTCGTTGCACAAAATCGCCACTGATCTGGCAGTGCCCGATGATCAACTCGACACAATTATGGCCTTCTACCACCACCAACTTGACACGGCAGGCTTGCAGTATGTCATCTTCGGCCATATCGGCAACAATCATTTGCACGTCAACATCATGCCCCGCAACGAAGACGAACTCGCGCGCGCCAAACTGCTCTATCGCGCCTTCGCCGCAAAAGCCATTGCGCTTGGCGGCACCGTCGCAGCGGAACACGGTATCGGCAAACTCAAAACTGCTTTTCTTGCCGACATGTATGGGCCACGCGGCATCGCCGAAATGCGCGCCGTCAAGCACGCGCTTGATCCTGACAATCTCCTCGGCCGCGGCACGCTCTTTCCTGAGTGAGGCAGAGCGGCAACCATCATGCGACAAAATGTGCCGGCTGCAATCGACACAGCCTGCTGATTGTCCGCTGTATTTCACGGCACCGCTGTCTTCGCCTGTGTGGCCGTTCCCCTACTAGTGGACATTTGCACGGTAATTCTGTACAATATACACATGTATGCATATTCTTGTAGAACAATCGCCCTCGGGCAATTGAGGAGCATGACAATATGAAACCGTGCGCATCTTGCGTAGTGGTGCTCATGCTGTGCGCCGTTGCGCCGCTCATGGCCAGCGCGGCCGAAACCGAAGCCGAGCGCATGGTCTCGACCCTGCTCGGCGCTACCAATCTCACGCCCGCTGAACTGCCCTCTACTCCACCACCGGCCGACACGCTCGCAGAAGAACCGGAAGTCGGCATTGACACTGCCGTAACTACGCCAGAAACCCGCACCGAGCCCTTGCCCTCAGCCCAGCCCGACGAAGACGTCGAAGTCAGCGTCTTCCCCGCCGGCTCCGAAATCAATCCCGCCCTCTTCAGCGAAGACACCATCCCCACCGACCTCGTCATCCAGGTCGAAACTGATACCGAGCCCGTGCGCCCCGACACCCCTGACGAACAACTCTTTCCGCTCGTCACCCCGGGCACGCTGGCCGGCAAGCTGACCGATCATCGCGGCCGCCCCATCCGCGGCGCCCGCGTCGTCTTGTTCAATGATACCACTTACAAGAGCATGCAGTCCACTCCGGGCGGCAACTTCGGTTTTAATGTCCTTGTCTCTAACGAATACACCCTGACTGTCTCCTTTGAAAATCAGTTCTACTACACCAATCTCTACCTTGCGCCACCCGACGCCTCCCTCATCAAAATTGCCTTCACCATGCCCATTACGGTCTACGGCCAGTTGATCATCGACAAAGCCCCGGCACAGTACGGCTTGTTCCTGCGCCTCAACAATGCCGAAGGCGGCCGCGCCGGCGCCGTCGTCCTCAGCAACGGTCTCTTCCGCATTCCCAACCTCACTCCCGGCCGCTACACCATGGTGCTCGAACGCCGCAAGCGCTTTATTGACCGCCGCCTCCATGAATCCCGCTTCTACGTCGTCCCTGTCACCTTGACTACTGATACCGTCCGCATCGTCATCAACCGCGACCGCCGTAATTTAACCGGTAATGTTATCATTGACAATTTGCCCCGGCGCTATGTAGACGCCATCGTCATCCTCAAAGACGCCCGCACCGGCGGCCGCTTGATCCACCGCGAAGTCCACACCTACTATCAGGAAGGCAACTTCCTCTTCGAACACGTGCAGCCGGGCTTCTATACTATCGAGGCCATCCAAACCCAACGCGAATGGCAATCCGCACGCAAAACCATCGTCATCCGTCCTCAAGATAAAGAGCCCCGTGTTGTCATCAATGTGCAAACCGATCCCAACGCTGACAAAAAACGCATCGAACAGTTAAAACGTCAATTCGCACCCAAGTCCTTCTGATGCCAGAAGTCTTCCGCCATGCCCGGCGCCGCAGCCGCTTTCATGCCCGCCTCCGTGACGAGGCGGAACGCGCGCATGCCAGCGCCCGCCGCCGTCCCCGTGACGGCAGCGCCGCGGCCCGCCGTGCCGCCGCGGCCGACTCCGACTGGCGCCGCCAACAACGCCGCGCTCCTGATGACGCGTGCAGCCCCTCCGCCGCGCCCCAATCCCGCGGCCCTCTAACGCCGCCACCTCTTTAATCTTCACTCGCTCCCTCCCATGATGCATTTCCGCTTCTTTTGCCTGTCTTGTCTTATCCCTGCCGCCGTGCTGCTCTCCGGCTGTAAGCGCCCCGCGCTCACAGATCGCCTGATTGGCCCGCTCTCAAGCAATACCCTGATTGCCGTCGTCAATGGTTCCAATATCTATGCCGGCCCAATCGAAGACATCGTGCAGCGCTACATGGCCCAATATCAGGAAGCCACCGGCAACGAAATGACCGCCGAACAACTGTCCCGCCAGCGCCGCCAGTTGATTGACCAGTTGATCACCGCTGCCCTTCTTCAACAACGTCTCGCTGCGTCTGATATCACCGTGCCTGCCCACGAATTCGAGCAGGAGTATATTGACATCGTCACCAACAGGTTTGGCACATGGGATGAGTTTGAAACAAGCTTGGCACACGACGACGTTACTACCGCGCAATTCGCCCGCGCCGTCTGCGACCAGCTTAAGCTCTTCAAGCTCGTGCGCAAGGAAATGAACGTCAGCGACGCCACTGAAGACGACGCCCGCGCGTACTATGCCGAGCATTCCAATCAATTTGATTTCGCACCTGCAGTCTCTCTGTCTCACATCCTCATTAAATCCGGCGCCGACGATGCCCCTGACGTGCAATCCAACAACGTGGCGCGCCTCGAAAAGGTGCGCGCGCAAGTCCTCGCTGGCCTCCCCTTTGCCGACGCCGCCAAGAAATACTCCGAGTGCCCTTCAAAAAAACACGGCGGCTATCTTGGCACGATTTTTGAAGATGACCTCGGCATACCCGAGTTCATCGCAAACGTTGCTTTTTCCCTGCCCGTCAGTAACGTCAGCAGCGTGGTGGAATCGGATCATGGCTATCATCTCTTCTACGTAACCCAGCGCATCCCGGCCCACACCGCCAGCTATGACCAGATTCGCGCCGAACTGTTGCAGGCCCTCAATCAACACAAGTTTCAGGACGCCTTCCAACAATGGTTGATCAAAATCCGCGCAGATGCCGTCATTGAGGAGAAGCTGTGAGCTCTATCCCTCGCTTCGCCACCCATGTTGTGCTGACATGCGTTCTGGCCACCGCATGTCTTGCCCGCCCCGGCGTCTTTGAACCCGGCGCAACCGCGGTCAAACTGGCCAGTGGCTTTCAATTCGCCGAAGGCCCAGCTGCTGATCCTTCCGGCGCCATTTTCTTTACCGACAAACCGCGCTCCATTATCTGGAAGTGGTCTGACACCACGGGCTTGTCGCCCTGGCGCTCCAATTCTGGCGGCGCCAACAGCTTGTTCTTCTGGACAAACGTCTGCTTCTACGCCTGTGAAGAATTTCTCCACCGCGTCACTTCAATTGACATGGCGCACAACGTCTCCGTCTCGGTCAGCACCTACAACAACAAAGCCTTCAACACCCCCAATGACCTCTGGGTTTCGCCCGCAGGCTCAGTCTGTTTCACCCATCCATATTGGCCATGTAACGGCTCACCGCAGGGCGTACGCGCCGTGTATTGGCTCGGATTAGGCAGCACCACCGCCACGCGCGTCATCACGACGTTGCAGCAGCCCAACGGCATCCCCCACATCTTGAATGTCATGGACATCGTTCCCGAGCCAGCCCTGTGGGCCGGCCCGGTGTCTTCGCTAATCTCTTTCCATCGTTTTTGCTCTTAACCATGTGGACAACTCTCACACGAACAGTCATCCTCCTTACCCTCTCAAATGTCTTCATGACCTTTGCCTGGTATGCTCACCTCAAAAACCTTTCAAGCCGCCCGTGGTACATCGCTGCCTTGGCTAGCTGGTGCATCGCGTCGTTCGAATACATGATTCAGGTCCCGGCCAATCGTATCGGCTATGCCCATCTGACACTCCCACAACTTAAAATTTTGCAGGAAGTCATCGCCCTGAGCGTCTTTATTCCGTTTGTCATTCTTTACATGCGCCAGCCCCTCAAATGGAATTATCTCTGGGCCTGTATGTGCATGATTGGCGCGATCTATTTCATTTTCAAACAATGAAAACCTTCACTGAATACCTGTGGTTCAACACCAAACGCCATCGCGAGTACGTTAACATCACGGACGACGTCGCGCGCATCCTCGCGCGCAGTGGCATTCAGGAAGGCTTCGTCCTCGTCGCCGCCATGCATATCACCGCCGGCGTCTTCATTAACGACGCTGAAGATGGCCTGCTGGCCGATATTGACGAGTGGCTCGAGCGCCTCGCCCCCTATCGCGATGACTACCGTCATCACCGCACCGGCGAGACAAACGGAGACAGCCATTTGAAAAATCTTCTCACTGGCCATCAGGTCATCGTGCCGGTTACCAACGGCGCGCTTGACCTCGGCCCCTGGCAGCAAATTTTTTATGCCGAATTCGACGGCCAGCGCCGTAAACGTCTCGTCGTAAAAGTGCTGGGCGAATGATCTCTTGTAACCCGTATTAGTACTAACCTATGTGTGGCATTATCGGTTATCTCGGCAACGAAGACGCTTCCCCCATTTTGATCGAAGGTCTCAAGCGCCTCGAATACCGCGGCTATGATTCCGCCGGCATCGCCACCGTCCGCCCCGGCGCGATTGACATTCGCAAGCGCCCCGGCAAAATCGCCGCCCTCGAATCTCTCCTCGCTAACCAGCCTGTCGCGGGCTCCGCCGGCATCGCTCATACGCGCTGGGCCACCCACGGCGCCGCCAACGAAACCAACGCCCATCCCCACACCGGCATTACCGGCCGCATTGCCATCGTCCACAACGGCATCATCGAAAATTACGTCACCTTGCGCGCTCACCTCGAGCGCGAAGGCCATCTCTTCCGCACGGAAACTGATTCCGAAGTCATCGCCCACCTCATCGAGCGGCACATCTACGGCGCAGCCGGCCCCGCCGCACCACCCTGCTCCCTCCCCCAGCTCGAAGCCGCCGTCAGCAACACTGCCAAAATGCTTGAAGGCACCTTCGGTATCGCCGTCGTCTGTGCCGACGTGCCAGATGCCATTATCGGCGTCCGCAAAGGCAGCCCCCTCGTCATCGGCGCCGGCAACAACGAAATGTTTCTTGCCTCTGATGTCAACGCCTTTGTCCTCTTCACCCGCCAGGTCATCTACCTCGATGACAACGAAATGGTCACCCTGCGCCGTGACGGCTACCAGATCAAAACGTTCGAGCGCACTCCCGTCTCTAAAGACGTCCATGAAATTTCGTGGGATGCCAACGAAATCGGCCGCGGCGGCTACCCGCATTTTATGCTGAAAGAAATTTGCGAGCAGCCCGAAACCATCCGCAACGCCTTCCGCGGCCGCCTCCTCCCCGAACACGCTACGGCAAAACTCGGCGGCTTGCATCTCTCCAATCGCGATATCCTCAACATTGACCGCATTGTTATCGTCGCCTGTGGCACGGCACTGCATGCAGGTATGGTCGGCAAGTATCTCATCGAGCAACTCGCCCGCATCCCCGTCGAGGTTGACTATGCCTCGGAGTTCCGCTATCGCAATCCGATCATCCGCCCAAACACGCTTGTGCTGGCGATCAGCCAGTCTGGCGAAACAGCCGACACCCTCGCCGCCGTGCGCGAAGCGCGCCATAAGGGCGCCGCCGTCATGGGCATCTGCAACGTGGTGGGCAGCACGATTGCGCGCGAATGCGATGGCGGCGTCTATGTGCATGCCGGCCCCGAGATTGGCGTCGCTTCCACCAAGGCCTTTACGTCCCAACTCACCGTGATGATCCTGCTCGCACTGTACTTTGGCCGCGTGCGCGACTTAGCGCGCGGCACGGCCCTTGATATCATCAATGCCTTTGCGTCCCTGCCTGAAGTAATTGCCGCGTTTCTCAAAGAGCGCGATGCCATACGCGCCATCGCGCAACGCTACACTGATACCCAGCACGCCTTCTTCATCGGCCGCGGCGAGCTGTTCCCTGTCGCCCTCGAAGGCGCGCTCAAACTTAAGGAAATTTCCTACATTGATGCCAATGGTTACCCTGCCGCCGAAATGAAACACGGGCCCATTGCCCTCGTTGATGAACAACATCTCACTGTCGCCCTTGTCCCCGAAGGCGAATTGATTGAAAAAATGATCGCCAACGTCCAGGAAATCCGCGCCCGCCATGGCCGCATCCTCGTCGTGACGGACAGCGATCATCCCATGATCGCTCAGCGCTGCGACGACATCATCCGTGTGCCGCGTGTGCATCCTGTCCTGCGGCCGATCATGATGGTGGTACCCTTGCAGCTCCTCGCCTACTACATCGCGGTGGCACGCGGCTGCGACGTGGATCAGCCGCGCAACCTCGCCAAATCTGTCACCGTAGAATAATACGCGCCAAGCGCCATGGGCACCAGTTCTGTTTCGCCACCGCGCGTCACCGTTATCATCACCACGCGCAACGAAGAACGCAACATCCCCGCGTGCCTCCACGCTCTTCTCGCCCAAACTGTCCCGCGCTCCGCCTATGCAATTATGCTCGTGGACAACAACTCCACCGACCTCACCGTTGAACTCGCGCGCCCCCTCGTGGATGCCGTCTTCACCCACGGCCCCGAACGCTCCGCTCAACGCAATTTCGGCGTCGCTCACGCCACCACCCCCTTCGTCCTCTATCTCGACGCCGATATGCGCCTCTCTCCTTCCGTCCTCGAAGAATGCCTGCGCCTGATGGACAACGACCACACTCTCGTCGCGCTCTTCATTCCCGAAAAAGTCATCGGCTCAGGCTTCTGGATCGCCGTCCGCAACTTCGAACGCTCCTTCTACGACGCCACGGTGATTGACGCCGTCCGCTTCATCCGCCGCGATGCCTTCCTTGCCGCCGGCGGCTTCGATACCTCCCTGTGCGGCCCGGAAGATTGGGACTTGGACCGGCGCCTCGCCGCTTACGGCCGCTTTGCCCTCATTTCCGCTCCGCTCTATCACGACGAAGGCGCTTTCTCCTTCCGCCGCTACCTCCGCAAAAAAGCTTACTACGCCCGCTCTTTCGATGCCTACGCGCGCAAGTGGAACAACGATGCCACCGTGCGCAAACAACTCGGCGCATGGTACCGCTTCGCCGGCGTGTTCTTCGAACACGGCAAGTGGCGCCGCCTTCTCCGCCATCCCCTGCTCGCCTCAGGCATGTATCTGCTGCGCTTTCTCGTCGGGTGTTCATTTTTATGGTCAAAACTAACATATACTTCTCCCAAGGAGTGACATGAGAGATTTCGCTGATCGCGTGCAGTTTATCGCCCGTCAAGACGCGGACCTCGCTGACTTGATTGTGCGCGAACAGGTGCGTCAGGAGTTGTGTATCCGCCTGATCGCCTCTGAAAATTATGTCTCGCGCGCCGTCATGGAGGCCACCGGCTCGTGCCTCACCAACAAGTACTCCGAAGGCTATCCTGGCAAACGCTATTATCAAGGCCAGGAGTTCATTGACAAAGTTGAGCTCCTCGCCATCGAACGCGCCAAAGCCCTCTTCGGCGCCGAACATGTCAACGTGCAACCCTATTCCGGCTCCCCCGCCAATCTCGAAGTCTTCTATGCCCTGGCCGAGCCGGGCGACACCATTCTCGGCATGAGCCTCCCCCACGGCGGCCACCTCACCCACGGCTGGAAAGTCAATTTCAGCGCGCGCTTCTACCGCGCCGTCCAGTATCCCATCCGGCCCGATACCTGCCTCATTGATTACGACGAACTCGCGCGCCTCGCACGCCAACACAAACCCAAAATCATCATCTGCGGCGCCAGCGCCTACCCGCGTATTATTGATTTCGCCCGCTTCGCCGAAATCGCCCACGACACCGGCGCTCACCTCGTCGCCGACATTGCCCACATCGCCGGCCTCGTCGCTGCCGGCGCGCATCCATCGCCTGTTCCCTTTGCTGATGCCGTCACCACCACAACCCACAAAAGCCTGCGCGGGCCACGTGGTGCGATAATCATGTGCCGCGCCGCATTTGCAAAAAGCGTGGACAGTGCCGTCTTCCCCGCCTTGCAGGGCGGCCCGCATAATCACACCACCGCCGCCATGGCCGTCGCCTTCCGCGAGGCCGCCACGCCGGCCTTCAAAGCCTACGGCCACGCCGTGGTCGATAACGCCCAGACCCTCGCAGCTGCCCTCCTCTCACATGGCTTCCAACTTGTCACCGGTGGTACTGATAATCACCTCTTGCTGGTTGACTTGACGAACAAGAACATCCCCGGCAAAAAAATGGCACGCGCACTCGAAGACGCCGGCATCGTCTGCAACTGCAATTCCGTGCCGTTCGACACCCGTCCGCCTTTTGATCCCAGCGGCATCCGCATCGGCCTCTGCGCCGTCACTACCCGCGGCTTTGGCCGCGATGAAATGCGCGTGCTCGCCGATTGGATCAATGACGTCGCCGTGCATCACGATGATCCCGCGCGCCTCGCACGCATCCGCGCCGCTGTGCGTGAACTCTGCCTCGCCAAGCCCGTCCCCGACGTCTTTGTCTAATCTCTCATCAGGCGCCGTGTCAATCGTGAACCGTCAACCGTGACTCCCGTGCCCGGCCCCGCTTCGCCCCTCCCCGCCTTCATCCAATCCCTCAACGACCTGTTGCCTGCATGCGTCCAAAAATGCGGTATCCTCTTCTCTCGCGCGCTCGTCTTCCGCTTGGCTTCTCCCGCAGGAACCCGCTATCTCTATGCCGCGCCCGGCTTCGGCCTCCGTGCCTGCGCCTGCGCCGCGCAGTCCCCGCAGATCGACTATCCGCACGCAGATTGGCTGGGCCATCATCTCTCATCCGTCGAAAACGCTGATCTTCTCCGCGTCGAGCTGATACCCGCCGAAGATGTCCTTCTCTTCACCTTCTCCTCCACTGTCCTCCTCTGGATTCATTTTTTCGGCCAAACAGGCAATGCCGTCCTCACCTCCAACGACCTCTCAATCCTTGCCGCATGGCATCTCCGCGAACACCACCAACCCGGCACACCCTACCAGCGCACTCCGCCCGCGCCGCATCCTTCCGTCATCACTATCACCGAGCCCTCACAACTCCTCGGCCAGCTCTCTTCTCTCGCCTGCGCAGAGCTGCGCCGCACCCTGCTCCATCTCCTTCGCACGCAACGCGCGCGCCTCATCCGCCGCCTCGAAAAAATTGATGCCGACGCCGCCCGCGCCTCGCACGCCCCTGAATTCCGCCGCCACGCCGAGCTCCTCCGCGCTTACTACCATCTTATCCGCCCGCGCGCCTCCCTCGTCCAAGTGCCTGATCTTGAACCCCCCGGCACATCCATAACCATCCCACTCGATCCGCGCAAATCACCACAGGAAAACGTCCGCTGGTATTTTCATCAGGCGGAAAAATGGGGCCGCGCTCCCGCCGCCATCGCACGCCGCCGCACTCAAACCCTCGGCGAACTCGCCGCGCTCGATCAGCGCGCCGCCGCCCTCGATGCCGCCCATGACTACGCTGCCTTGTGCGCCATGCTCCCTCGCCCCGCGGCCTCCGCGCGCCCGGCGCGCAAAGACCACTCCGTCTCCCGCTTCCGCCGCCTCCGCAGCAGCGACGGCCTGCTCATCATCGCCGGCCGCTCCGCCCGCGATAACGACGAACTCACTCTCCATGTTGCCCGTGGCCACGATGTCTGGATGCACACGCGCAACCGCCCCGGTGCCCATGTCATCATCCGCGTTAACCGCGGCCAGCCCGTACCACCGCGCACGCTGCGCGAAGCGGCTCTTGTGTGCGCGCACCTCTCGAAGGTGCCTGATGGAGAAGTTGAAGAAGTGCTCTACACCCTCCGCAAACATGTCACCAAGCCCAAAGGCGCCAAGCCCGGCCTCGTCCTCGTCGCCGGCGGCAAAACCATCACGGTGAAAGAACGCACAACTGCAATGGAAGACTGGCTGCGCACTCATCAGTGGGACGCGCCGGCAACATAAGCCTGCCCGTGCGTAAATGCGCGCCGTACACCTCCAACAGCTCTTACAGCACTCAGTGCCACAGGCAAACAACACGCATCATGGCGCGTGAGCCGCTGGCTCCATGTGCGCATCAAATCACCTCCCGTCCTGCATCCCTGGCAGCGTTGCCAACTGCATTACACGCTGCACTTCTGCGCACAGGTCTTCGATCCGGAATGGTTTTGACACCACACCATTGAACCCGTATTGGCGGTACTCAGACATCACCGGATTTGACGAATACCCGCTCACCACAATCGCCTTGATATGCGGGTCTATGCGGCGCAGTTGCCTAGCACATCCACGCCACAGATACCGCTTGCGCATGGTGGAAAAATCTGATTCCCGATCGCGCAGCCTGCGGGCGCTTCCTTCTCTGGCTCCCAGTCACCGCTGTAGGTTACATCGCGTCGAAATGTGACATTCGAAAATCCCCGTTGCACGCACGCGGCATAAAATGCCAATTGATGCCTTTGGACAAACCAAGTCATCGTGGCCCTGCATTGGTCTCACCAACGATTACTCTCACCAGCGCTGGTCCGCCCGCACGCGCAGCCAGCCGGCTTCCGGTGAGACGTACAGATAAAGATTGGACGCGTCATAGGCAATCATGCCCGGCGCGCCAGGCGCGTGGCGCTGTGCCGGCACAGGGACGCGGCGCAGGTAGCGCGCATCCCATACGCCCTGCGCTGCAGCTCCTGTCACACTCGCTTCTACGAACCCGCGATTGGCCGCCGCTGCCCACAGCCATTCTCGCGGACCTGCTGCGCATTCATCTGACGGCGATGGAACGTACAGTGTACTGTAGTTCTCGCCGGCTATACGCCGCCCGCTCGCAGGATCAATAAAAAATACCCCGCCCGGCCCATACGCAGCATCTTTGTAGTAACCGATTAGTTCGTCGTTCGAATATACCCGCTGCTCAAGATACAAGTGGTATTCGTTGCTCTGCGGCTGCCACGCCATTGGGTGCGCATCGCTGGCCGCGTCCGCTGCGCGTTGCGGGCGCAGCTTGAACATGCGGCGCACCCCTTCGCGGCTGCTGACAAAACTGACATTTTGTTCACCGGCCAATTCCACCCCGGCGCGTGGAATGATGCGCACAAACACATTGCTCGCATCGCGTGCGCGAATCCACAACTCGCCGGCCAGATCGAAAAACACGGCGCCGCTGTCGGCATCTAGCTTGTGACGCCCGTCATACAAATACCGCGGCCCATTCCACGCTATGCGCAATTGTTCGCTTACGGCCAGCTTCCATCCCAGCGCCACCAGCCCCAGCAGCAGGCATACGCCGATGGCAACAGCATGGCCGCGCCGCATCCTCATCGGAACATCTGGCCGAGATTAAAGGCATCCAGCCACGTGCCGTGATGATGCAACTCGAATTTGACCGTGTCACCTTGCGTCCGCCCCATGAAGTTAAACCGTATGATCGTCGTTATGGTTTCCGGGTCATACGACAGTCCAAGATGCGTGCTGCGGTAATCGTACTGGCGCAACCGGTCTATGTTCAGTTCGATAATCTTGTCTTGCATGGTCGTTGCTTTCTTTCCGGGCAGCAAATACGCAGCCGCATCCGGGAAAAAGAAGACACCTCCACCGCCCGACAGCAGCTCGCCATCAAAGTGCGACACACGCGGCCCAAAGCCCGCAAGGCGCATCCGCCCGCTGAAGCGCCCTTCCAGCCGGTTCGTTGTCAGATTCATCAGCCTGCAGACCTGCCCCGCATCCGCATTGGTCAGACTGCATTCAAGATCATACAGCCAGCGCCAGGCAAGTTTATCCTTGACTTTAACACGCCGGACATTGCCGCGGGCCTCTAGCACGCCGCCCATGGCCTGCAAAGACGCCGTGGCTATGTCCACCCTGCCGGACAGCACGTTCGCGATCACCGCTATGTTGCTGATGTGCACGGCATCAACCGTCACCAGCGTCGTGCGCGCAGTGCATACGCCTTCGATGCGTGCCAGTAAATACGTCAGCGTGTCTCGCGGGCGATCTGTGCTCAACAGCGGCCTGCTCAACGCCAGTACTATCTCGCCTTCGCTATCGTAGATGCTCGTCTTTTGCGCGGCAGCGCGGATGCGCTCGCTTTGGAATGACAACCTGGCTGACGCACCGTGTAACACCGTCGTGGCTGGGCTGATATTTGCCACGGCATATACGTCGCCAAACACTTTGCCTTTTGACACTGTCACTGGAAGCTTCACAGGCAGATACCGCACGACATAGTTCACACTGCTGACGGCCGGCGCGCACCACACGTGCAGTTGATGCCCCGCCAATGCCGCTGCACCCCGCAGCGTGCCACCTGCCGGCGTGCGCATGGACAAATCAATGCCCGCCAGCGCCTGAGTAGGCGCATCGCGATCGCACCACATATTCGCGTTCCAGTCCAGCGTCAGCAAGTTGGTGGTGTACGGCAGCGACACGCACACTGTCATCGTACTCCCAGCTAGTTGAATTGGGATACGCGGCAGATACGACGCAAGCGGTTTCATCACCGGCGGCGCTTCTCCCGACGGCTTTTGCGGTGCAACGCTCACATCGATCCTGCCTGTCAGCACCGTTGCCGAAAGCATCCAGCGCGCATCTTTCATGCGCCCTATGCGCAGCTGCGCCAGCGCCACTTCCGCAGTCACATTCGGCGCTGTTATGCGCAGACCATGCACATCTGCGCCGCGCTCGCGCCAAGTAATCGCCTCAACCGTACACCTGCCCGCCGTGTAGTATCGCTCGCTCAACCAGGCAAACGCTTGTTCCGGCCACAAAGCCACATACCACACTCCTAGTGCAATCACGCACAGCGCCAGCACGACTACTACCGTCGCAACCTGCCGTATCCTGCGCATCATTCCGGCACCTCCGTAAGCGTGTGACAGATGAATATTACATCCCGGCTACTGGCCCTGCCGCGCAGTGCCGCCGCCAGCCTGCCTGCGTGGCCTTCGTCATCGCATAACGCTGCCACGGTGGGGCCGCTCCCGCTGATCCATGCCGCGCACGCCCCGCACGCCCGCACCTCTTCCTGCATCGCGCCCAAGAGCGGCAGACATTCTTCCGCCGCACTGCCAAGATTGTTCCACACTGTTTCCGCCAGGCGCCCAGCCCCGTTGCCATACGCGCCAAGAAACACCGCCATGTCCCGATGGGGCCGCGGCCGCTCATCAAACGCCGCATATACGGCCTTGGTGGAAAGCGGCATGCCCGGATTCCACAGCACCAGCCAGTGACGGTAGGGCGTCACCGCACTCACCTGTTCGCCAATCCCCGTGCAGGCCGCCGCAGGCGTGCCGAGAAAAAACGGCACATCAGCGCCGAGAGTTCGCGCGATCGCTTGCAGTTCTTCAGGTGCGATGTGAACGCCCCACACACGTTGCAGGGCGCGCATCACCGCTGCCGCGTTCGACGAACCCCCGCCCAGTCCCGCTGCCACAGGAATGCGTTTCGTCAACTTGATGTATGCCCCGTTCTTCTTCCCCAAATGCATGCGCACCGCCCGCGCCGCACGTACCACAAGATTCTCATCTTGGCTACAGCCGCACGCCACGCCGTCCGTCGTCAGCGTAATCACACCGTCGTCCGTTGCCGTACATTCAATCACATCGGCCACGCTGATCATCTGCATGACGGTTTGCAGATCATGATAGCCATCGTCGCGGCGCGTGCCTACGTCAAGAAACCAATTGATTTTCGCGGGACTGGTGACCCGCACGGCCTCTCTTTCACGACCTTCTCGCATGCTGACTCATCCTCGCATGAGTCGCGCGAATCCGCTGGGAACCCGCGCCACACCTCACCGCTCTAACGCAGGCCGTTGAGTTTGCGTTCGATACGCACGTTCCCAGCGTCAAGCTCCAGCGACCGCTCCCACATCTCACGTGCCTTCTCCCGCTGGTTCAGTTTAAAGTAAACATCCCCAAGGTGATCCATGATCACCGGATCATCGCCCTCGAGCTCGTGCGCGCGAAGAATGGCACCAAGCGCCTCCTGATGCTGGCCACGGCGAAAGAGTATCCAGCCCAGTGTATCAATGTACGCGCCGTTGCTCGCATCACGTTCCAGCGCCTGGCGCACAAGCTGCTCTGCCGTGTCAAGCTGCTCGCCCGCCTGGGCCAGCGCATACGCCGCGAAGTTCAGCGCATCGGGGCTGCGCTGCTTGCCGGGCACAATGGCCAGCGCCGCCTCGGCCGCGCGTGAAAAGTACTTCTGCGCTCGCGCCTCATCCCCGCGGCGTTCCGCTGCCTCCCCAAGCGCAAAATACACTCGCGCCGCCCTCATCACCGGCTCGGTGTCGGTGCCATCCAGCACCGTCGCAGCCGCATATGCCTCCAGTGCGCCCGCATAGTCCTCCAGTAATTCACACAGCAGACCGTCTTTCAACCGCAGACGTGCCTTGTTCCTGTACTGCGCCAGCCCGCGCAGTTCTTCCTGCGCCCGCCGGAACTGCTCGCGCGCCAGCTCGTCGTCACCGCGCTGCCGCGCCGCCATGCCCGCCTCAACATACACATCAACGATGTGCTCGCTTAACGCATTGTTCCGTGGCTCCAGCGCCAACGCCTCGCGGTACGCCTGCACCGCGCGATCCGGCTCCCCACGCATCTCATACAAGCCTCCCAGCCGTGTCCAGATGGCCGCGCTCGGCGCAAGCGCGCTCAGCCGCTCATACGCAGTCAGAACCTTCCCCGGGCGGCCAAGACCATGATTGAGCGCCGCGTATTCCCACCACAGATACACCGAGTCAGGCGCGCTCTCCAACGCCCGTTGCAGATACAGCTCGGCCTCCAGCATCAGTTCCTGCGCACCGCGCAACGAGCGCCCGCTCTCCACACGGTGGGTCACCAAACGGCGCAAATAGGCCGAGCGCAAATAGTACGCATTGGCCATGGCACTGTCGCGCAACGCGGCCATGCGCGCGGCACGCAGGCTCAAACCATCCCCCTCCGCTGCCGCCGCACGCGCTAAAACGGCAGCCACGCTGAGCAACGCGACAAGGCACGCGGCCCCGGCAGCGCCGCGCCGCCACGCCGCCGCGCGCCCCTTATTTGTTCTTGTGACGGTTCGCACGCAGTCGTTTTTTCCGTTTGTGTTTGTTCATCTTCGCTTTGCGCTTCTTGCGTCCACAGGGCATTGTGCTGCTCCAAATAGTGTTACGTACGGTTACTCTATGTTATCAAGTTACTTACATTCATTTCCTGATTATAGCAAATTGACACCAAACAGGCAATTATGCCCGCACGGCATAAAACAACCCGTGATTCTCCAAGCCGCGTTTGGGCACCAGCGTTACCTGGAATCCACGCGCCGCCAGATGCGCACTCAGCGCCTCAATGCGCGCCCGTGCCCCGCC
>Ga0129299_1000170_pt1 | contig 38541 bp, 54 predicted proteins | sample ConPoolayeCmetaG_FD_94477 | JGI IMG/M metagenome (GOLD analysis project Ga0129299, IMG submission 94477) | Hot spring microbial mat communities from California, USA to study Microbial Dark Matter (Phase II) - Cone Pool mat layer C metaG ...
CACAAAACAATCGAAAATCGTATCAAATTTTCTCCTTAAAATATGTGCACGTTTTGTAATCTCAATATTATCTATCATTACTAGATTTTAACCACTTTTGTAGCTAGTTATCTAGTCGAGACCAGCGCATTTTGAAAAATTTATCCATATTATTCCGTTTTTGGTGGTTTTTTTTATTATTGTATTTGATTTTTCTATTTGGAAAAATAGAAAATGGGTTAAGGGTGAATTCTATTTTCAAAACTCTTTATTAAATTACATCTAAATCATCATCTTCTATTATCTTACTAAGTTTTAATAATTTATTTACTGATTCAGGTATATTTTTAATTTTTGGTTCAAATTCTTCTAAATCTTCAATTTTAACCCATTTATATTCAGAATATTCATCATTTAATTTCACCTCACCTTTCAGGTGTTTAGCAAAATAATGAGGCAGTATCATATTAGAACCATCTTTTTTCTTAAAAGTAAGGTTGTTAGAGAATTCATGATAAAGTTGAACTTTAAAATCCTCACCTACTTCCTCATTTTTTTCTCTTTGCATTGATGAGAGAATATCTTCATCAGAAGATTCCATTTTGCCACCGACAAAAGAGTATACTCCATCGTAGTCACTTTCTCCTTTTCTCTTGCATAACAAAACCTTTTTTAAATCTGACGAAAAGATTACTATTTTTTGACAATATTGAAAATTGTACTTTTCTTTATTTTCCATATTTTCTATTATATTTTTATTTAATTTAATTGGCTGATAATTTCTTGACTTATCTCTATAAATTGTAACTCCTTTTAAATTTAGAGCAATAGATTTTTCAATTATCTTCTTAATTTCTTTAACTGTTGTGTCTTCATTCACATTAACTGTTTTTGATATGGATTCATCTACAAACTTTTGTATAGAGGCAGTTATTAACAATTGATTTTCAACGGAAATATCCAGCATTTCTTCAAAATATGGTTCAATGGATTGTGAAGCTCCAATTATTAAACTCGATCTTCCTGTCGGTGGCAATGCTATTGTGGAACAATTTCTGATACCGCTTTCTTTAATTTCTTTGTCTAATTCTATCCATTGATTTTCTGTAATTATTTCAGTTGGTTTTTTAGAATATTTTATAATAATATTCTCTTCAGTTACATATTTTGACTCACTAAATTTTCCAAAAGCTCCGCGTTCTTTTGCTAATTCAACAGATGCTTTTTTAGAAACATAATTTATGTAACTAAACAAATTTTCAGTAATATTAATAGCTTGTTCACTGGCATAATCTAGTTTTAACTTTTTTAATAAATCTGCAAATCCGCAAACTCCAAGTCCGATTTTTCTTTTATCTTTTGTTATGTTTTTACTAGCCTCATTTGAATATCTGGAAATATTATACTCAACAACATCATCTAAAAATCTTACTGCAAGAAAAATTGTTTTTTTTAATTCCTCATAATCAATTTTATTATTTTTTACAAATTCACCTAAATTTATGTAAGAAAATTGACATGTCTCTCCAAGAGAAAGCCCTACTTCTCCACATGGGGCTAATGATTCATACTCTCCGGCGCTAGGAACCTGATTATCATCATTAAGACGATCAATAAAAACTAATCCTGGATCACCAGTTTTATAGATAGCTTCTGCAATAGAATCCAAAATTTCTTCTGTATCAATTTTTAAACCATTTTTTAAGGTTATAGAACCTTTTTTTAGAAGTTCTTCTAAAATAACATTAGGAATGTTAACTGAAAAATTAAAAACCCATTGCCTATCTTCATCTTTAGTCTTTAATTTTATAAATTCAATAATTTTTGGATGATTAATTGATAATGTACCCATATTACCAACTGGTCTCAATTGTTTTTCATTATTTTGACCATCTATTCCAATTTGATTTAAATATTCTATCAAGGGAATCGGATCTTCTATGTCGTCAAAATGAAATCCTGTACCCATGCCATTAAAATGAAAATTATCAACTGATTTTTTAATTTCACTCAAATCTTTATGCAGATTAATCGGAGGAACAGCACATGCAGACAAAGGTGAATTTTCAAACCTTCCTGCATTCATTAATATTGTTGTGCTTGGAATAAATTTTTGCTTTTCCAGCACACCCAGTATTCGTTTTTTGAATTGCGATGTTATCTCTCTACTAGAAAATTGGTTTTCTATTTTCGTAATTTCCGATGAAACTCTACTAAAAACATCGTAAATTGATTCATGTTCTTCACTAATTCCGAAATCGTGTATTTTCTTTTGGTCAAGAAACTTTTTCATCTCTGGTAAAGATTCAAATATACTATGATTATTTTTTCCATATTCATATTGTAATTAAATATAAAATACGTTTTCGGAGCCATAGTGGAGAAAACACCTTTTTTTCCCCCTCTCTTTAAAAAATAAAAAAATCAAATTCCTTATTTCTTAAAGCCCACCAAAAACATTTTAAAAACAAATTTTTCCAAAATATGTCGCCTAACTTATTTTTATACGATATGTTTTTATAAAACTAACTATAATTTATGTATTATACGAAATTATAATAAGTTTAATTATATAATAACTATATTAATTTTAATACTTTTCAATAATTTATGCAAATTGAACTTCAAAAAACAGAACGTGAACTGAAAATCAGGAATTATAGTCCCAAAACTATAAAAAGTTACCTCTACGGTTTACGGGCATATTTTAATTTTAAAGGCAATAATTTTTCAGAACTCGATCAGGAAAGCATTAAAAATTTTTTACTTCACTGTGAGCAAAAACGCATTTCACCTCAAAGCAGAAATTTGTTTCTAAATGCCATAAAGTTTCACTATTGTCATGTCGTTAAAGGTCACCAAAAAATTGAGATCCAATCAGCAAAAAAACAAAGAGCTTGCCTACTGTATTGTCTCGAAATGAAATAACTAAAATTTTAGAATCTCCGGAGAATGCTAAACACAAACTTCTTCTCTCCCTTGCTTATGGCGCTGGACTAAGAGTAAGTGAGATTATTGGGTTACAAGTACAAGATTTGGATTTTGAGGAACTAACGGTGCGTATCACAAGCAAGCCAAAGGTCAAAAAGACCGAATAAGTGTGATACCGACAAGTTTAATTGACAGCTTGAAGAATTTAATTGCTTGGAAAAATAAAAATGATCTTGTATTTGCAAGTGAACGAGGAGGGAAACTAACCACAAGAACAGCACAAAAAGTTTTTGAAAATGCTCTACGTAATTCGGGTATGAAAAAAGATGCCACTTTTCATTCGCTCAAGCATTCTTTTGCTACCCATCTACTGGAAAATGGTACAGACGTTCGTTTTGTACAAGAGTTACTTGGACATCAAAATATCAGAATAACACAGATTTATACGCATGTCACAAAAGATGGCGCGGCAAGCGGGTGGAGGCGCATCTTTGTCGCTTCACGATCTACGGTGTCTGTTTGAAAATATCCGAACGGAACTGACTGGGCTCGGCGGGCGGAATTCCCCCCACAGCCCGCCTCGCCATGAACCGGAGTGGAAAGGCAAACTGCCAAAGAACCTGTTAAAAATGTCGGCTCGAACTTTATGCTGAATTCAAAACGGCTTGAAATTTCCCCGAAAAACGGCTGGCGAGCCCGCGTAGCAGGCGAGCCAATGACTTCATTTTCCAACTGGCGGTCTCTTTACGAAAAAATTCGAACTATTTTTCAAAGGTAGCGCGGCGAGTGCCCCCACCCACTCGCCGCGCCATCTTTACCGCTCGGCCTTCGGCCTCGCTTATTTTTTGCGCGCGCGATTTTCTCGCCCTTCGGGCGAGTAAGGAAAAATTTATTGTATCCTTGCCTCACCTCATCCGTCCGCGGACAACATTATTTTACTCCCTTTTAGGATTGAATTAAATAACGAAGAATCAAGTGGTATTCTATTTATGTTATGATTGCGGGCTTCTAAAAAAATTCCTATCTCTGATTTTATCAACAAACCTTAAATCACTGTCCATTATTTCTTCGACACGTGAGAAGGTTCTTGTATCCCCACCTTGCATTTTTATCATAATTCCTTTTGAACTTATTCTGACTATTTTCCCCTTTTCTCCACCAAGAGTGACAGTTAATCTTCTGTGCGCGCCAGTTAATTCAATAAAACTACGAAGTGAATTGATAGCCGGTGGTCTATTCCCTGGTTGTAAATCTTTATCCTGAGAGTAAACTGGATTATATTGTCTCTCAAAATCCCACTGAATATATTCTCTCTGTCCGTCAGCATATTGTAAAAGTTCCTCGTTGGAAACCGGTGTACCGACGATATTGGGGGTAAATTTATACAGAATAGTTCCCAATGCAAACATATAGGGATGAGGAGGTATCTGTGCTTCTGGAAGAGTTGGTGATTGTGACCTTTGTAGTCTGATTACATAATCATGATCATAAAATGGCCCTTTTAAATATGGGTATTGTCTTAAGATTGCAGTAAGGGCTGATGCGTCATTGATTACCCTGTTAATATCATAATCTTTCCAGTAATCCGTTGCGAGAATTTCTGCTACTTTTGCAGTTGCCTCTGCGAGAGAATATTGCTTCCCTAATTGGAATTTGTCTGGATTAAGTACTGCTGGTAGCCAACTTACGATATCTCCTCTTTCTTGTGCTTGCTTTGCACCTTCTGCTTTTGGGCCAAGTTTCTTTTCGCCGGTAACCGCTTCTTCAACATTAACATCTAATTTATCAGCTTGGCCCGAATACCATTTATCTAACCTCCGATACTGTTCAAGTAGTATCCCCTGTTCTTCTTCTGTAGCACCGTCAATTAGTCGTGTTATTTCTGCAGATAAAAAGTCATATTCTTGTTCCCGTGGATCATTTGGATCAAATTTATTACCTAAATCTTGACCTATTAATAAAGATACTGCACCTGGTAAATCCGTAATGGTAAGAGGTTTTCGCTGTTCTGGCAGTCCCGTATTTTGTGCACCTATTTCTGGGTTTATTCCATCTGCTGGTAGCAGAGTAGTTGGCGATTCTGTCATATATTTATATTTAAAAATTTTGTTTATATCTTACTATTTCTTTGCAACAAAATCAATAGCATTTTGGAGGCTAAATGAAAAGAAATATATTGTAGTGAATTTGTGCGGGGCATACGAGAATTTCGATATGCCAAAAAGTGCGGCAAAAACGCTAAAAACAATGGGGCGGAAAATTCAGAAATTGCGAAAAACGCAAAAAATGTCGCAGGAAGAATTTGCTCACAGATTAGGAATCAGCCGAACATACATGGGATATATCGAGCAAGGCAGAGAAAGTCCGTCGCTAAAACTGTTGATGAAAGTCTCGCGAAGATTTTTAGTGAGGATCGAGGAGTTATTTCATCGCTAAATTTCCCAATTTTCTGACTAAGCTTTATCTTATAAAGACTTTCGATAAAGTCCGTTCCCGCATATCCAGCCAAAAAAGATACTTGCCATTCTGTATCGGCGAGTGCTCCAGCAGCCGCACCCACAATGCCAGAAATCAAAATAGTAATCAAAAAATATTGAGGCTTGAAATGATCAGCTTTTTCAATAACTTTGTTTTTTACAAAACCAACTAAGCCCCTGATTATTCCTCCAGCAAAACCAGCAACTAAATAGATTAAGAACTTTTCCATTTTTACCACCTCTAAAATCATTATACACAAAATAATTGGTCTTGTTTCAGAAAACAAAATTTGATATATTTTTGTTGGAGTCAACTTTTACCGATTGCTATTTTTAGTGGCGTATTCGGACAACTTGAGTAATCGGGTTGACTCCACCGGATACGCCACTTGAAGTTTAATAATGTTCTTTTAAATTTTTGCATTTTCTTTAAGCAGAAAATCATTTGAGATTTTTTGCTTGTTCGAACCGACTTTTTACGAGGCCGAAGGCCGAGCGGTAAAGATGGCGCGGCGAGTGGGTGGGGGCACTCGCCGCGCTACCTTTGAAAAATAGTTCGAATTTTTTCGTAAAGAGACCGCAGATCGTGAAGCGAAAGAGGTGCGCTCGCCGCGGGATCGGAAGCGCTGAGCGCATTAAAGCCTCGCAACGGGGAAAATTCGAGGCGGCGGCCGAAAGAATAAGAAGTAAAAGAAAATGCAAAAATTTTAGGGAAACGAAAACTATGACCAAATACTTTATTTATTGCAGAAAATCAACAGACGAAGCGGATAGACAAGTTTTGTCTATCGAAGCACAAATTGCCGAGCTTAAAGAATTCGCCAAAAGAGAAAATCTGGAAATTGTCGATTGTTTTACTGAAGCAAAAACCGCCAAGAAGCCGGGAAGAGAAAAGTTTGAGCAAATGCTTAAACTGATTGAGAAAGGTGAAGCAAACGGAATTTTAAGCTGGCATGCGGATCGTCTTGCCAGAAATTCCGTTGATGGTGGGAAAATTATCTACCTTCTTGATACTGGTAAACTCCAGTCGCTAAAATTTCCTACACTTTGGTTTGAAAATACTCCACAGGGTAAATTTATGCTTTCAATCGCTTTTGGACAGTCAAAATATTACATCGACAATTTAAGTGAGAATGTTAAACGGGGAATACGCCAAAAACTTCGAAACGGTGTTTACCCCAATAAAGCACCAATTGGCTACTTAAACGAACCGAGAAAACGATCAATAGAAGTTGATCCAAAAACAGCAAGACTTGTGCGAAAAGCGTTTTCGCTTTTCGCAACTGGAAAATACACATTCGTTGATATTGACCGTTTTTTCTTCGAGCACGGAATAAAAAGCTCAACCAATAAATATTTGCGGATGGATAAAATTCGCAAAATGTTGAGAAACCCTTTTTACTACGGCGTTTTTGAATTTGCCAAAGAAACATATCAGGGAACCCACAAACCAATAATCTCAAAAACTCTTTTTGATAAGTGTCAGGAGGTTATTAAAAGAAAATCAAAAACTCATAATAACCACAAAGATGAATTCTGGTTTTTGGGTTTAGCCAAATGCAAAGAATGCAATTCAGCAATAACCGCTGAAAAGCATTTCAAGTTCTACCCAAAAACCAGAAGGAGGGTCAGATATGATTATTACAGGTGTGGTAAAAAGCACGGATATTGCTCGCAAAAATATGTTTCCGGTCAAGAGTTTGAGAAACAAATAAGAGAAATTTTGTGGAGACATTCGCTCCACGTACTGAACGCCAGAAAAATGTTGAACTGGTTACAAGCCGATGAGATAAACAAGAGAAAAACCGTAGAAAACAAAATTTCTCTTTTAAAACCTCAACTTTCGAATGTCGAGCAAAAGCTCGACAGACTTTTGACCGGATATCTTGACCAAGTTATCGAAACCAATGAATATCAAAAAGTAAAGAAAAAACTAATCGAAGAAAAAACAAATTTTGAAGAGCAAATCAGTGGTTTTGAGAAAAACCAGTTTCATTGGGTCGAACTAGTCAGGGATTTTATAAATAGTGCGCTGGAGGCGCACAAAATCGCGCGCGCAAAAAATAATGGCGAAGAATTATCTTTCTTCGCCAAAAAAGTCGGTTCGAACTACTTCTTATCCGGCCGCCGCCTCGAATTTTCCCCGTTGCGAGGCTTTAATGCGCTCAGCGCTTCCGATCCCGCGGCGAGCGCACCTCTTTCGCTTCACGATCTGCGGAGAGAGCGAGATTCGAACTCGCGGTACCCTTTCGAGTACACTGACTCTCCAGGTCAGCCCATTCGGCCACTCTGGCATCTCTCCAAATATTATTGAATGACTACTTCCTTTTTCAATATATAACGTATTTGAATCCTTAATAATCTTTTACATTTAGTCAAATTGTAAGATATCTTCTGACCCAGAACAACCATTTAGTCCTTGATAGTATTGTTAAATTTATTTTTGACACATAATCATATTTCTTTGCACTTCTATACAGATGTAAAACAAAATGTTGTATTTGTTCACTCCATTTCAAATACATTCCTTTATTTTTCATAGATGGTTGTAATTCAATAGGATTTAATTCTTTGTGTTGCTTTATTAATTCTGTTTTTTTATTTATTCTCTTTTATTTTATAACCCTTTGATACGACGTACATTATTTTTCATACTCCTTATCGTACTTAAAATCTGTCATTTTTTCATTTAAAATTTTCTCGTTATAAAAAAAGTTATTCATAAACATATACTCATCAGCATATATATCACTAAGAAAATCTACCATTTTTGGCTGCTTATCAAATTGTATCCTATTATCTTTTTTATTAAGTGATAAATTTTTCCTCCAATATATATCTGATCATTTTTCTATATAATCTGCGTCTTGTAAAACTTATATTTTTTTTGAAATACACATAAGAACCAAAGTTCACAAATTCATTCTAATTGTCAAAAAAGGAAGTTTTGTTATACCTTTATCTAACAGTTTCAATATACTCAAATCTAGTTGCCATTGTATTCATAACACCAAATTAAGAGATTAATTCGGTGTCATAATTATATCTGGCATCAAGAATATATATTAGAAATCATCATGGTTTTACAGAAGGAGTTGGAGTAGTCTCAACTATATATTGAACATTATTATCATTGTTATCTTTGTTACCAGATTTATTATTATCGGTATCGGATTCTTTATTACCTGTCTTCTTTTCTATTTCATCTAGTTGGTATTGTATTATTTTTGCAAGTCCTGTTTCTTCTAATATATTTGAAATTATTGGTATACCACCCCCAATATTAATAATATAAGCTAAAAAAACTATCGTAACTGCAAAACCTACCGTTGTTCCTAAGGCATAAAATATCCCTAAAATACATCCACGAAGTATAGACTGATCTATAGCTAGTAGCCTATTTTGGCGTTTTATTGCCCTTGTAAGCTCTCTTATATCATTATCCTCCATTTTTTTTTTGCTTTTATTTATTAAGAATTAACGTTTTGAATATTGAGGAGCTTTTCTTGCTTTGAGTAAACCTGTCTTTTTTCTTTCTTTTTTTCTTTCATCCCTCGTAAGTAAACCAGCTTTTTTCAAAACTTTCCTAAAATCTGCATTCATTTCTGCCAGACTTCTAGCCAAAGCATGCGTTATTGCATCTCTCTGTCCAACTTTTCCTCCACCTTTTACTTTTGCAGTAAAATAAAATTGACCTTTTTTTTCTAGCAACACAATTGGTCTATATATTCTTTCTAGATCAACTATACTAGCATATACCTCTTCTACTTTTTTGTTATTGATTAAAGAATTTTCATTACCTTCGTATAGTCGTACAGTAGCTACTGACTTTTTCCTTCTCCCTTTTGCATAATAATATTTATTTACCATTTAATTAATTATAATAACATTTACTATTCAAATTTGATAATTTTTGGTTTGCTAGAAACTTCTTTATATTCTAAATCATTGTAAACTCTTAGATTTTTGAACATCTTCCTGCCCTGTTTAGTCTTAGGTAACATGCCCCATACTGCGCTTTCTATGACTCTAGCTGGATTTTTGGCCAATAAATCCTTAAAAACTATTTCCTTAAAACCTCCTGGATATCCAGAATGGGAATAATATTTTTTCTGTTCACGTTTAGTTGGATATATATCAATATTTTTTGCGTTAATAACAATGACCTTATCTCCACTAAATACATAACCAACTCTGTTTATTTTATTTTTACCAATTAACAATTTAGTAATTGTTACAGCAGCTCTTCCTAATCTAATTCCAGATATATCAACCAAATAACATTCTTGTTTTATTTCATTTTTTCTTATTGATCTTGTCTTCATATTTTTATTATTTATTATTTATTATTCATCTTACTATATTCCGGATCTTGATTTAGCTCTTTCTGTATCTGTTTTGATTTGAGACTGTCTCGCTGCCTCTTGTTTGCCCCTTCTACCAACAGTTCTAACTTTATCGAGTAGTCCAAGTCCACCTGTTTTTTCTATTTTTTTCTCTTTTTTCACTTTTCTCAACTTTCTACCCTTTTCTTTTGGCTTGAAATCAACAAAGGCTAAACGAAAAAGTCTACTATTATCCCCCTTAGAATAACCCTCTTTATAAATCGAAATGAAACCTGACGATCTATCTTTAAATCTTTCTACTAATTTATTTCGTAACTTAAGCGTTGCCTCTTTATTCCTTAATTTATCAAAAATAATTTTATCTGACTTGTCTTGATGTTTTTTGGCTAAACTGATAAGCCTTTCCATAAAAGACCTAACAACTTTAGCCCTGGGGCCAGTTGTACTAATTGATTCATGACAAATAAGCGCTATAGCTAAATTTCTCGTCATTGAAATTGTATGTTCTTTATTTGATCCAATTTTGAGCTTTCTTGTTCGTTTCATACAAATCGCTACTGAAATAAGTTCTCTGATCTCATTCTAATAATTTAAGATTATATTTCTGCATGATTTTTATTAATTCAGATAAAGATTTCTTTCCCATACCTTTAAATTCTAGAACATCGTTTACATTTTTATTATTTAGCTCATTTAAATCAGTAATACCTCCATTCAATAAAGAATTTGTTAGCCTAGTCGACAATCCTAGTTCAGATATAGAGATCTTTGTTTTTTCTTCAACTTTTGAAGATTTCTGTTTTATTTGTTCTTCTGCGAGTACGCTATCACCTCCTAAAAGATCAACTAATCTATTAGCCATTTCATCATAAATCTCTGCTGCCTTTAGCAAAGCGTCGATTCCAGAAATTGTGGCGTTAGTGTATATCTCTAGTGAAATTTTATCTAAATCTGTCATTTGACCAACACGAGCTGGGAGAATCTTCGAAACAACCCTAACAACTGGATTATAATTAGCATCAACAGGAATCATACCAACTTCTCTTCTCATAGAATCATCAGGCAATGCGTACCCTACTCCAGAATTCACAAAAATATCGGCTTCTAGTGACGATTTTTCATCTGACAAAGTAGTGATTTCAAATTCTGGATTTTTTATTTCAACTTCACCCGTCAATTGAATATCTGCTGCTTTTACTGATCTTGCCTTTCCTTTTATCCCTTTTACTTTTAATTTTAACTCCTGAATTTCTTTAGCATGGGAGATTATAGCTATCTGTTTTAATTTTAATATTATTTTCAATATATCATCTTTCACTCCTGTTATCGTAGAATATTCATGTTCAACTCCTTTAAATTTCACGCCAATTATTGCTGCACCAGGTATAGAAGAAAGTAAAATTCTTCTTAGAGAATTTGCTAGTGTATGTCCGTAACCTCTAGGAAGAGGCCATATCTCAATATGTACATAATTTTCCTCTTTTTTTATAACATTCACTTTAAATTTATCAAGACTAATCATAATTTTATACTAATATTTAAATTATAAATAAAATACATTATAGCCAATCTATCTTGAATATAATTCAACTATCAATTGTTCCTTTATAGAATTATCCATATCCGCTCTTATTGGCATAGCCACTACTTCTCCTTCGGAGCTAGTACCTGCTAACCATTTTGGTAATTTTTCTATTTTGCGTTCTACTTGTATCATTTTGATGAGTTCACTATCTTTTAATTTTTTTGATAACGAAATTCGATCACCAACTCTTACTGTATAAGATGGTATATTTAACCTCTTGCCATTAACCATTATATTACCATGAGTGATAAACTGCCTTGCTTGAGCCCTTGTTTTCGCAAATTTTAGCCTATATACAATATTGTCCAACCTCATTTCAAGTAGCTGTAAGAATCGAGTACCCGTATTACCAGTAGCTTTTTGAGCCATTTTGAAAATCTTTTTAAATTGTTTCTCAAAAAGACCATAAGTTCGTTTAACCTTTTGTTTCTCTCTGAATTGAATGGCATATTCAGATGGACGTCTTGACCTAGATGCTCCATGTTGTCCTGGAGGAGTCTGACGCCTTTTCCACGAGTCATCACCCAAAATCGTAGCATTTTCTCTTCTGTTTATTCTCCATTTTGGTCCTATATATCTTGCCATTAGTCATATAAATAATAAATATTTGATTCTCTATTTCCTTCCATTACTTTACTTTCTTGGCGGCTTTCTCGAACTACAACCACCATGCGGTATAGGCGTATGATCAGATAGAGAAGTTATTTTTATACCCGCTGCCCTTACTCCCTTCACAGCAGCTTGTCTCCCCAACCCAGCACCTTTTACAATGACAATTGCTTCTTTTACACCAAATTTTAATGCTTTATTTGCAGCATCTTCTGCTGCTTTTGTCGCTGCATAAGCTGTACTTTTTCGAGAACCTGTATAACCTATAACTCCTGGACTACTTTGTGCTATCACTCTACCCTCCAAATCACATATAGAAATAATTGTATTATTATAAGATGATTTGATATAAATTTTAGCTTTTGAGATTTGTCTTTTTACTTTACGTTTAATAATCCTTTCCTTTTTGCCAGATTTTTCTTTCATCGTATTTTCTTTTTTTGGATTTTTTTCTTTCTTCTTTCCCACTTAATTTTGTTTAATAAAATAATTATTTAACAACTTCTACTGCGTAATAATAAAATACCTAACCTGCATATTGCTTACCATTCTTACTATTTTTTCTCAAGTTTCCTATTTAGGCCGCCTACTGCTATATTCTTACCTTTTCTGGTAACTGCATTTGTTCTCGTTCTCTGGCCTCTCACTGGTAAGCCAAGTTTATGTCGTATCCCTCTATAACATTTAATATCTTTTAATCTTTTAATATTTCGGAAAATTTCTTGTTTCAATTCTCCTTCGACTTTATAATTCTGTTCAATCACACTTGCAAGTCGCTTAATTTGTTCTGATGTGAGATCAACTGTCCTAGTATCAGGATTAATATTTGTTAATTTCAGTATTTTTTGCGATAATTTAAGGCCAATGCCATATATGTATGTCAATGCAATTTCTATTCTTTTTTCTTTTGGGAGCTCTATTCCACTTATTCTTGCCACTAAATCAAATTAAAAATTATAAATTATAAATTATAAATTATAAATTATAAAATAATATTATCCCTGCCTTTGTTTATGTCTTGGATTTCTTTTACAATATACATATACAATTCTTTTACCCTTCGAATTTCTTCGTTTAACAATGTAACAATATTCACATCTTTTTTTAACACTAGCCTGTACTTTCATTTTTTTATTTATTATTTTTATTTGCCATTTATTATTTATACATTCTAATTCAGTATCTATAAATTATTCTCCCTTTTGTCAAGTCATACGGAGTCATCTCAACTTCTACTTTATCACCAACTTGTAATTTTATATAATTCATCCGCATTTTTCCAGATATATGAGCTAAAATCAAATGTTCTTCTCCCTTTAAATTTATTTTTACTCTGAAACGAGTACTAGGCAAAGTTTCCACTACATATCCTGTTACCTTAAATTTTAATTTTGGACTGATTATACCTATTTCTGCCATAATATATATAATATAATGAAAAATCCCGAATTGTATACGGAATTTTTCTATCTTTAGACAACACAATTACTCCCATACACTCAATTGGGATAACATATTTCGTAACTCGCGTTAATTATATCAAACCTTGTGAATATTCACAATGAACTACTTATTTTCAAAATAACAGTTCTAAAAAAATAAACTATAATTTTTAATTCACCATAACTTCAAATTCTATATTTGGGTTAAAATTTCTACACCCTGTTTTGTGACAAGAATTGTATGCTCAAACTGTGCAAAATCACTACCATCTTTCATCTCCGTCTGCCAATATTTACCTCTTGATACGACCTCATAATCTCCTACACTTATTAATGGCTCTATGGCTAATGTCATACCAGCAACCAAACGTTCTCCTGTATTCTTTTCTCCATAACAATAAATATTTGGTGGTTCGTGTAAATGTCTACCTATACCATGCCCACTATATTTTCGTAGAACATTAAAACCAGCCAGTTCTGCTATTGTCTGTATAGCGTTTCCTAAATCTCCAGTATACGCTCCAGCTCGAGTAACTTTAATTGCAGATTGTAAAGCAAGTCGTGTAGTATTAATTAATTTTTGTCTTAAAGAACTCACATTCCCAATACCAAAAGTTTTCGCATGATCTACATACAAGCCATCACGCCCTATGACAGTATCAATTTTTACTATATCTCCATCTTTAAAAATTTTTTCTTTGGCAGGAAAACAATGAACCGCTTCATTATTTATTCCCAAGCACAATCCATAAGGAAATAAATTCCCATGTTCATCTGGATAGCCTTTACACGCAGGGATTACATCATTTTTTCTACAAAGATCAATAAATTTCTGTTCAACTGTCCACGCATTTGTATCTGGCTTTATCAAGTTCTCCAACTCATTCATTATATTAGCTAGAATTTTCCCCAGTGTACGCATAGTTTCTAACTCATCACTAGTCTTCATCAAATATTTATCTATCATATTATTTTTATTTTTAAATTTTGTATCTCTATCTGTACATCTCATAACTTCTTGATACGGTTAATGATTTCATCTGTCTTATAGTATCAAGTACCACCCCGATTATTATTAACAAACTTGTTCCACCAATACCAACAAAAATTGACATTGTACTTCCACGTTCAGTCAGTCCAACAAGATTTGGTAGTAGTGCAATAATTGCTAAAAAAAGTGCACCAACTACAGTAAGCCGTATCATCACATGTGTAATATACTTTGCAGTCAAAGAACCAGGCCTAATACCTGGTATGAAACCTCCGCTTTTTTGTAAATTATCTGCTGTATCTTGCGGCTTCATGACTATAAAAGAATAAAAAAATGTAAATACAATAATCAAAATAAAGAATACTATAAAATATTGTGTCGAAGGTCCTCCAGAAGTTATCGTACCAAATACAGGAGAATTATTGAGATACTCACCAATCTGATATAGCGTGCTACCTGGATCTGTAGTGCCAGTCAGAAGGCTTGCAATGATGCCAGGAAACGTAAGTATAGAAGATGCAAAAATAATTGGCATAACACCAGCCTGATTTATCTTCAGCGGCAAGAAACTTGATAATGCTTTTCCCGTTGACCTCACCCTTCGCGCATATTGTATACTTATTTTTCTGGTACCTTCGTTTATAAATACAATTCCGGCAAACAAAAGCAAAAATCCAATTATAAATAAATATACAAATATCATATCACCACTGAACAGAACATTGATATTTCCTATACTTAATTCTGATGATACAAATGAAAATATGTGACTAAAATCATTTATAAATAAACCTGGTAAAATAGTTAGAATACCTACCATAATTATCATTGATGTACCATTGCCAATTCCATATTCAGTTATCAGCTCTCCAAGCCACATCAATATAACACTTCCAGCAGTTATCGTCAAAATCATTAATGCTAAATCTTGTGATGTCATATCTGAGACTAACTGATTTATAAAGAATCTTCCTCCAGATGAACTAGTTATTTGCACAGTATTGCCACGCAGATACGTGTAAATAAAAAAGCCCTGCATCATTGATAATGGAACAGTAAGAATCCTAGTCAGCTGAACAAGCACTCTTCGTCCATTAGGACCCTCTTTCGACATTTCTTTTAATTTTGGAATAACTGATTCTAATAACTGAATGATTATTGAGGCATTAATGTATGAGCCTAATCCGATCACGGCTAAAGATGGAGTATCTATCCTACTACCAGTAGCCAGTGTCAGCAAATTCGTAAATGAATTACCTGTATTAGTATTTATAACAGCTTGATAAACCTCCAAATTGATACCTGGTAATGGAACAGCTGCTAAAATTCTAAAAACTATAATCAATAATATCGTAAATGAAATACGCCTCTTAATCTCTGGCGTTTCTAGCATAGCCTTTAGACCACCTGCTTTTTCTTGTGAAAGAATTTTATTTATAACTATTCTAAAAGGAGATAAAATCACCTTCAGAAATGACAAAAATTGATTTTTTATAAAATGAAGAATGTTTCGCATTGATTTTTTAAAATATCTTTCCTCCTGCTTTTAAAATTGCTTTTCGTGCTGATTCTGAAATAGACAAACCCTTTATAACTAACTTTTTGTCTAGCTTTCCATTTCCAAGTAACTTAACCTTTATCTTTTTACTTCTACTTTTCACTAATCCTAATACTTTTAAATTATCTATAGTCACCTCAGCATCATTTTGTAGCTTGTTAAGTCTTTCTAAATTGATTTTTATCTCTTTATATTTAGAGACAAATTTTTCTCTAGAAAATCCTTTTAGTTTCGGAATCCTTTTCATAATAGGAGTTGCGGCACCTTCAAATATTTTCCTTGGTGCGGAGTATCCAGTTCTACTTTTTTGGCCTTTTTGGCCTCTGCCTGTAGTATGTCCTCCTCTTTTTGATCCATAACCTCTTCCTCTTCGGACGTCTTTTTGAATTGTTTTTGGTGATCTTAATCTATTTAACATTTGAGAATTTATAATCTAGTAATTTTTAATTTCTTTAATGCCTTTAATGTTGCATAAGCATTATTAATAGGATTTCTAGCACCTAATTGTTTTGTTAAAATATCTTTGATTCCAGCAAGCTCAACAACTGCCCTTACTGATGAACCAGCTATAATACCAGTACCTGAAGCAGCAGGTTTTAATAAAATTTTTGCTGCCCTAAACTTACACTGAACTTCATGTGGTATGGTATTATTTTTTAAATTTATATAACATAAACTTCTAATTGCATGATTATACGCCTTTTCTTCTGCAGTTCTAACATCTTCTCCTTTACCTAGACCTACGCCCACATTTCCTTTTTTATTTCCAACGACGATAAATACACTTAACCTCATTCTCTTTCCACCTTTATAAACCCTTGCAACTCTACGAATTAAAATAATCCTTCTTTCATATAAATCTTCTTCTTTATCAGCTTTTGAATATCTAACTTTTCTTATTAACCTTCTAGATTTTTTCATTTCATAAGCTACCTCTTTCGGACTTTTTTGTTTTAAAGGTAATTTTTTTATATTTGTTTTATTAACTTTTGTGTTCAACTTTTTTTCTACCATTTATATTGTTATAAATAATTTAAAATTCTAAACCAGCTTTTCTTGCTGCTTCTGCCAAAGCTTTTATTTTTCCATGATATTTATAGCCCCCTCGGTCAAATATAACTTTTTTGACTTTCACTTTCTTTGCTTTTTTTGCGATTTGCTCACCTACCCAGGCTGCCATTTTTAATCCTCTCTCATTTGATCTGAAACCAGAGGCAGCAGCTAATGTTTTCCCATCTTTATCATTAATTATCTGGGCATAAATATAACGATTGCTTCTAAATATACTCAATCTTGGTTTATTATCAGTTCCAAATATTTTTTTTCTTACTCTTAATTTTCTTTTTTGCTGTCCGATTGACTTTTTCATATTATTATTTATGTGTAATATTTATCCATTGGTAATAGCTGCTTTACCTGCTTTACGTCTAACATACTCTCCCTTGTACATGATTCCCTTACCTTTGTATGGCTCTGGTTTTTTAAGTGCCCTTATCCTTGCGGCAGTTTCCCCGACTAATTGTTTATTTATTCCACTGATACTGATCTCTGTATTATCAGAAACAGAAAACGTTATACCACTCGGAGCCTTTATATATACTGGATGGTTCAATCCAATAGACAATTCTATATCATTACCTTTAAGCAAAGCTCTATAACCTACTCCTACCATTTGAAGAACTTTTGTAAATCCTTTTGTAACCCCTACTACCATATTAAAAATCAATGTTCTGTATAGACCGTGATAGCACTTACTCAGCTTTATATCATTTTTTGCCGTTAACAATATTTCTCCATTCTTTAGTGCAATATCTACACCTCTTCTGATATCTTCTGATAATTCTCCTTTTGGGCCTTTTACAATCACTTTCTGATGGCCATATCTACCTCCAGTCAAGATTTCTACCTGCACATTTTGCTCAATTTTAATTGGTTTTAAACCTATTCTACTCATTTTTAATGACTTAAATAATAGATTCTTATTACCAGATTTTTGCTATAAGTTCTCCCCCTATCTTATTTTGCCTTGCCTGTTTATCTGTTAGTATTCCTTTTGATGTTGTAAGTATAGCAACTCCTAAGCCATTCTTGATTCGCGGAATATCTCTGTAGCCTATATAAATCCTTAAACCAGGCTTTGAAACCCTCTCTAGATGAGAAATAGCGCTTTCATTATTTACATACTTAAGTTTCAAAATTAGCTCATGTTTATTTTCTGTGTTATTTATTTCAAAATCTTCAATAAACTTCTCTGATTTTAGAATTTTTGCAATTCCAATCAGTATTTTATTAGAAGGTATCAAAACCGTTTTTTTCCTTCTCGGTATTGCATTTCTTATCCTTGTCAACATATCTGCTATTGGATCGTTTATCATAATTAATTAATTTAAAATTAAAATTTCAGAATTAATCACCAACTAGCTTTTCTTATTCCAGGTAGCTCTCCGCGATTTGCCATATCTCGAAAGCAAATTCTGCACATATGAAATATCCTAATATAACCACGAGATCTACCACATATCTCACATCTATTGAAAACTCTAGCTGAATATTTTGAGTGCTTTTTTAATTTTCTTGCTTTAACTTCTTGTGCTGTTGTTGACATAATTTATTATTTTAAAAGGAAAACCTAATAATTTTAATAATTCTAGCGCCTCTTCATCTGTTTTAGCAGTTGTATTAATTATTACTTGTAGAGGTTTTATCTTTACAACTTTATTTGTATCTATCTCAGGAAATACAATATTCTCTTTCAGACCTAACGCAAAATTACCTCGCTTATCAAAAGCTTTTGGATTTAAGCCCCTAAAATCTCTGACCCTAGGCAGGACTATATTTACAAGTTTGTATAAAAAGTGCCACATTTTATCTTTTCTAAGTGTTACCTTTACACCAATTTTCGTACCTACTTTTATTTTGAAATTTGATATCGCAACCTTTGATTTTGTTACTACAGGCTTCTGGCCTGTTATCAATGTTAGTTCTTCAACCATTTGTTCAATTAATTCTGGATTATTTTTAGCCTCACCAAGCCCAGAATTTATTACCACCTTTTCTATACTAGGAACAGCCATAATATTTTTATATAATTTATCTTCTATTAATTTTGGTCTAATTTCTTTTATATATTTTCTTTTTAATTCAGGAATATTTTTCATCCTTAAATTTTTTAATAATCTAATCTATTTTTTTCCCATTCTTAACAGATACTCTATGTTTCTTTCCGTCTTTTTCTCCGAATGCAAATTTAACCCTAGTAGGCTTTCCTATTTCCTTGTCAATAAGCATTATTTTACTAATACTTATAGGAGCTTCTACTTTGCTTAAACCACCTTTGTGAGTAGCGGTTTGTTTTCTATGCTTAGTCACAATATTTATACCTTTTACCACCACTCTGTTCTGCTTTGGTAAAACTACTACTATCTCACCAGTTTTGCCTCTTTCCTTACCACTCAATATTTTTACTATATCACCTTTTTTAAATTTTCTCATTTAAAGTACTTCCTGAGCTAAACTAATAATTTTAGTAAAACCTTTTTCTTTCAACTCTCTAGCTACCGGTCCGAAAATACGTGTTGCTTTTGGTTCTTTATTATCCAAATTAATTATCACTGCCGCATTATCATCAAATCTAATGTAGCTTCCATCATCTCTCCTTACTTCTTTATTCGTACGAATGATCACAGCATATAAAACTTCTCCTTGCTTTATATTACTATTCGGCTGGGCCTTCTTCACTGAAGCACTAACTATATCACCTACAGTACCATATTTTTGGTATCCACCCCCTTTTGGATTACCCAGTATCCGAATAACCATTACTTCTTTTGCCCCACTATTATCTGCGATTTTTAATCTACTTAATGTTTGTATCATTTATTTTAAAAATTCTTAGTAATAAATCCATACCACCTCGAAGCGGTATCAGAAATCTGATAAAATAAACCTTTTCAAAGTTTTGTCTTACTCTTACGATACGACGATCCATCTTTTTTTCCTACTCTTTGGATTCGTCTCTATAATTTCTACCACATCTCCTATATTGTATTTTCTATCTTCATCATGGACAAAATATTTTTTATGCGATTTAATTATTTTTTTATATAGTGGATGTGATTTTCTTGTTTCAACTCTAACCACAATAGTTTTATCCATCTTATTAGAAACTACAATTCCACTAAAAGTTCGTTTATTTTTCTTTCTTTTTTTTGTCTTTTCCTTTTCCATCTTGTTTTGATTTAATTATTTTATCTTTTTTATTTTCTGATTCTTTATCATTCTTTTTTACACTCTTTATCATACTTACTTTAACTTTATTATCCTCTGTTTTTGATTTTTCTTGAAGTACACTTAGTATTCTTGCTATATTTTTTCTATTCTTAGAAATTTGTGAATAATCTTTCTCCTGGCCACTTCTTATGTCAAAATATAAATCATTTAATTTTTTCCTTTCGGCTTTTAATCTATCTTGTAATTCTTCTGTTGTATATTTTCTTAATTGTTTTGTTTTCATTATTCTTTTGTGATAACTCTTGTTCTCATTGGTAATTTATGTCCAGCTTCCTTCAGGGCTTTTAGTGCTACCTCACGACTTATACCACCAAGTTCAAATATTACTCTACCTGGTTTGATAACAACAACATAACACTCTACATCTCCTTTACCTTTGCCCATTTTCACCTCAGCCGGCTTTCTCGTATATGGTTTAGCAGGAAATATTTTGACCCATAATTTTCCACGCCTTTTAGTTTCTCGCACGATAACCTTTCTAGCAGATTCTAACTGATTTGCTTTTATTATACCTCTATTTAAAGCTTGTAAACCATATTCTCCCATAGTTAGTTTATTTCCCCTAGTAGCTATACCTTTCATCCTTCCTTTAAATGCTTTTCTAAATTTTGTTCTTTTCGGCTGTAACATTACTTATTAATATTATATGTATAAATTCTTATCATAATTCACTTTCTATTCCTTGCTTTTCGCCTTTATATACCCATACTTTTATCCCGTGCTTACCTGCATTCGGTACTCTCGCATCTATCTGAATATAATCTATATCTGCCCTCAAAGTCTGTAATGGTACTGTTCCCCATTGAAATTTCTCAGTTCTAGCTATCTCAACGCCTTTTATTCTACCTGAAATCCATATTCTTATACCTTTAATTAATCCTGTATTTCTTGCATTTTCTATCTCTCGAGAAGCTGCATATTTTGGCACAACCCTTCTTTCTAATTGTCCTTTTATATTATTAGCTATTAATCTCGCCCCTAGCTCTGGCCGTTTCACTTCAAAAATTTTTAATTCGACTTCCCCTGCTATTATTTTCTTTAATTCTTTATTTAACTCATCTATCCCAGATCCACCTCTTCCTATTACTACTCCCGGTCTTGCAACGTGCACTTCAATCACTACTGCTTTTGTATGCCTTTTTACTATAACATCTTCAACTCCTGCAGTACTCAATTTCTCCATTATGTAGTTACGTATTCTCAAATCAGATAGAACATTACTTGCATAACTTGACTTCTCAGCAAACCACAATGACTTCCAATTTTTATTTACCCCCAACCTAAACCCAGTTGGATTTACTTTGTTTCCCATCTATATTAGTAAATAAATTATTAAATAATAACTACCATATCACCTAAAGCCTAAACCCTAATATCTATTTAGATTCAGACTTTGATTTTATCACTTTATGAGTTTTCTTAATATCTTTTTTTAGTCACTTTCTCCTTGTCAGTATTTTCTACAGACAACTTTATTATTATATGAGAATTTCTCTTTAAAATTCTATGATATCTCCCCCGAGAAACTGCTCTGCCCCGCTTAAACATTGGAGCTTCATCTATCCTGGCCTCGCTTATTACAAGAAAATTTTTATCCAAATTATTATTAACAGCATTAGCAATAGCCGAATCTAAACATTTCTTCACTAATAAAGCGGCTTTTTTATTTGTAAACTTAAGAATCTCAACTGCATCAATCGCTTTGACTCCTCTAATCATATCAACAATAAGCCTTGCTTTTCTTGGTGAAATTCTTTGATATTTTGCTTTTGCTATAACTTCTTTATCTTGATTCATTTATGTAAATAAATTATTCGGTTAATACTCTACCTGCGCTACCAGTTGCTTTTGCTACTTTACCTTTCTTACTATGACCTGTAAATTTTCTAGTCAGAGCAAATTCACCCAGTTTATGCCCAACCATAGACTCATTTATAAAAACCTGCATAAAAGTTTTACCATTATGCACTTCAAACGTCATACCTACAAAATCCGGATGTATCGCTGACCTCCTTGCCCAAGTTTTAATAGGCTTTTTATCACCATGTTCACGATATTTTTTTACTTTCATTAATAATTTTTTATCAACATATGGACCTTTTTTGCTTGATCTGCTCATAAGAAAAAACTCTCAGCTAACAGCTTTTAGCTGCTAGCCTTATTTCTTAAAAAGTTAAATTATAGTTTTATAAGTTTTTGACTTTCTAGTTTTTGTTTCTACTCTTTTTATAATATATTTATTAGTACTTTTATTCCTCCTTGTCCTCTTACCTACTTTGTTACCCCATCTATCTTTTGCAGGTCTCCCTGGACCTACTCTACCACTTTTACCTTGTCCTCCACCATGTGGATGTTTACTGCTCATAGCTACCCCTCTAACTGCTGGCCTTATTCCTTTTCTTCTTGATCTACCTGCTTTACCTAATTTAATATTTGCATGATCTATATTCCCTAGATAACCGATAGTAGCCATACATTCCTCTCTTACTAATCTAATCTCCCCACTTGGCATTCTCAATTGAATGTATTTTTTATCACCACCCATAATTTGTATTCCTGTACCTGCCGATCTCCCAAGTTGACCACCTTTGCCTGGAGTCAATTCTACATTATGAACTATTGTCCCATAAGGAATATACTTTAAATATGTTGCATTACCTGGTTTTATTGGCACATCTTTTTTTTGTGATAACACACTATCACCTATATGAAGGCCTTCAGGAGCCAAAATATATCTTCGCTCTCCATCTATATATTTAATAAGAGCAATGCGCACAGAACGATTTGGATCATACTCGATAGTCTCAACTACTCCTTTAATATCAAATTTATCTCTATGCCAATCAATAATTCTATACTTCTTCTTTACTTCGCCACCTTGATGCCGTACAGTAATTTTCCCATGAGAATTTCGACCTGCATTTTTGTGTAATCGAGTAACCAACATTTTTGGTGGCCTTGTCTTCGACAGTTCCTTTGTACTTACAAGCACTGTATGTCTTTGCCCTGCTGTTGTTGATTTATACTTTTTTAGCGTCATACTATTCTTATTAAATAAAATTACTTCAAATTAAATACTGGTATCTTGTCGCCAACTTTCAGTGTTAGAATAATCTTTTTATAATCACGTTTTTTGCCTTTTATTCTCTTTTGTCCAAAACTTACTTTTTTACCTAGAACATTAATAATTCTTGCTTTCAAAACCTTTACATTGAATTTACCTTCAACAGCCTTTATTATTTCTATTTTATTTATATTTTTTTTCACAATAAAAGTATACTGATTTTCTTTCTCTGCCAGTTTTAAACTTTTTTCAGTTATAACAGGTTTTATAATTACCATATGCAAAACAATTAAATATTATTTCTTAATTACCTTTTTCTTTGCAACTTTTTCAGATGTTTTTTTCTTCGGTTTTTGTTTTTTAGTTTCTGCATCAAATACCTTAGTTTTTAAATCACCCCACAACTTAGAAATTTCATCCAATGAATTTTCAATAAAAATCAAATTTCCTCCGTTTAAAATACTATAAGTAGATAATTCTCCCACTCTCTTAACGTAAATATTCTCTATGTTTTTTACACATTTATATAAACCATGTTCATCTATTTGTACAAAAGTCACTTTCTTATCACTTAAGCCCATTTTTTTTACTATATTTATAACTTCAATCGTTTTTTCTGGTACAAAGTCTTCTATTACAAAAACTTGATGTTGTTTTACCATATACGAAAAAGCTGATCTAATGGCATTTTTTCTCATTTTCCTGTTTAATAGTTTTTTATAATTTCTCTGATTTGTTGGGCCAAATACAACACCTCCTCCTTTCCAAATTGGACTACGAATAGATCCATGTCTGGCTCTACCTGTTCCTTTTTGACGCCAAGGTTTGACTCCTCCACCGCTCACCTCTCCTCTATTTTTTGTGCTGGCATTTGCTTGCCTTTGCCTAGATTGATATACATAGATTGCTTGAGTTAATAATTTCATATTAACCTTAGAGGCAAAAACTTTTTGATCAAGATCGATCTTAGTTGTCTTTTTTTTACCAGTTTTTGTATAATAATCTACTTTCATTTTCCTTTTATATATTCGTAACTGCTATAATAAAATTTTTCTCTAAAATATTTATATAATTTATCTGTAAATTCACTCTCTCCTTCTCATCAATTCTACAATCAAGGTTATTCTTCGTCATACAAGATTCTAAATTGCTAAAAGATGTATTTAATAATTTTAAGTTCTCTATAAGTTCATCTATACTTTCTCTTATCAAATTATTCTGTATATACAAATCTTTTAAACTATCAGTCTGCGCATAAAATTTATTTCTTATCTTTGCTAATTCTGCTAATTTTTGCTCATCAATGGCAGACTGACTAAAAGATAAGTCATTAAATAAAGATACATAATTATTTACATCATCTATTAAACTACTTAGTGTAGCACTCACATTATTAACCTGTTTTACTTGCCAATTCCGCTGTATCCTAATGCCAACTAAAAAGACTAAAATTAACAATAATATTATAAAAATAATAAATTTATATCTCATAACCATCAAACTCTAATAATTTTTCCCAGTAATTAGCCGACTTTGTATAAATAACTTTCTTCACATCTGCTATATTAAATTTACTTACCATTCTATCTAAATTAGTTAAATATAAATATAATTTATCTAAATCTTGATTACTTACCTCATTATCATTTAAATATTTATCCATCTCTATAAAAATATTGTCAGCTAAATCAAATTCTTTAGATGAAATATATTCAATCTGATTATTCTCTATAGAATTGATAACACCGTCTACCAAATATAACTTATATTCAATTAGAAAGAACAAAATAATAATTTCTATTATTAGAAATATAAATAAAAGTTTTCTTCGCATATTATTGCTTAATTTTTATTATTGAGCCTTTGTTGCCAGGTACAGCACCTTTTAGCAAAACCAAATTATTTTCAATGTCTACTTTTACCACCAATAAATTTTTGACTGTAAAATTTACTCCACCCATACGCCCTGCCATCCTTTTGCCTTTATATACACGACCAGGTGTAGTACGTGCCCCGATTGAACCTGGCGCTCGAAGTCTATCAGACTGACCATGAGTTCTAGGTCCCCCTTTGAAACCATGTCTTTTGACAACTCCTTGGAACCCCTTTCCTTTTGTAACACCTGTAACGTCAACCTTTGTTCCTTCTTTCAAATTTCCTATATCTACCTTATTGCCAATTTCAAATCCTTCAATATTATCAACTCGGAACTCAGATACATATTTAGGTACATATCCAAGTGCTTTGTATTTTCCGATATCTGCTTTCGTTGGATATCTTTTCTTACCTGAGCCAATGACCACTGCAGTGTAACCATCAGTATCTTTTGTTTTTATACCAACCACTTTGGAATCATCTATATCGATAACAGTTACGGGCAATACTTTACCTTTTTTATCAAAAACCTGTGTCATTTCAATTTTTTTTCCAATTGCAAAATTCATAAAATACTCTACTTAAAACTAAGGATTAAATCACTAATGTAAACAAAGTGAAAAAACTCTACTATTTAAACCCACTTTTAATAAACATCTTTCATTTTTTGAAAATAGACCAATTGTTGCATAACTATCAAGGGTTTAATCTTACGTTTCTTTGAGTAAAGACAGAAAATTCTCACTCTTTCTTGTATAAAACAGGAACCTTAAGAAAGTTCCTGTATTTATATTCTTTCTTGAGAACTTATCTCCCTAGAAAATTTTTCATTTTTTATGAGACAGTATTCTGTATTTAATTTAATTTTATTTAATTTCCACACTAACACCAGTTGCTAATTGTAAATGTGTCAATGCATCTATAGTTTTCTCAGTTGGTTCAATTATATCTATAAGTCTTTTATGTATTCTCATCTCATAGTGTTCTTTACTTTTACCATCTATATGCGGTGAGCGTAAAACTGCCCACCTTCTTTTCTTCACAGGTAAAGGTATTGGGCCAACGGTCTTTGCTCCAGTTCTAACTGTAGTATCAATTATTTGTTGAGCAGCCTTATCTATCACCTTATGATCGTATCCTTTTATTTTTATTCTTATTCTCTGCATTTTCAAAGAAATTTAAATTTAAAAAGCTCCTAAAATCTTTTGGAGCTTTTTCTTCACTTTTATTTTATAATTTTTGTAACTACACCCTCTCCAACTGTAGTACCACCTTCTCGAATTGCAAATCTCATTTGCTCTTCAAGAGCGATAGGAGTTACAAGTTTAATAGTAAGTTGTGTATTATCTCCAGGCATTACCATCTCAGTACCCCCTTTTAACTGAACTGTACCAGTTACATCTGTAGTTCGAATATAAAATTGTGGTCTATATCCTGTAAAAAATGCTGTATGTCTACCACCTTCTTCTTTGCTCAAAATATACACCTCTGCTTCGAACTCTGTATGTGGCTTCATGCTACCAACAGCAGCTAATACTTGACCACGTTGAATATCTTCTCTTTTCAGCCCCCTAAGTAATACACCTACATTATCTCCTGCTTGTCCTTCATCAAGAGATTTATTAAACATCTCAACTCCAGTAACCGTAACTTTTTTAATTTCATCCATCATACCAACTTGATCTAATGTATCACCCACCTTTACTTTACCTCTTTCTATTCTACCTGTTGCTACAGTACCTCTACCTTCGATAGAAAATACATCTTCTACTGGTAGTAATAATGGCTTATCAAGTGCTCTTTCTGCAATAGGAATATAATCATCAACAGCAGCCATTAGCTTTTTAATTGACTCTATACCTTCTGGATCATTCTTTTCAGCTTTTAGAGCAGAACCTCTAATAACAGGAACCTTATCTCCTTCAAAACCGTATTTAGTCAGCAATTCTCTAACCTCTTCTTCTACTAGATCAACTAAATCATCATCCATATCTTCAAACAAGTTTATAAAAACTACAAAATATTTCACCCCAACTTGTTTTGCTAATAGTACATGTTCCCTGGTCTGAGGCATTGGGCCATCTGATGCAGAAACAACTAAAATAGCCCCATCCATCTGTGCAGCACCTGTAATCATATTCTTGATATAATCCTTATGACCTGGGCAATCGACAATAGCATAATGTCTTTTTTCTGTAATCGCCTCAACATGTGCAATAGAAATTGTAATTGATTTTGCCTTTGACTCTGGTGATTTATCTAGTTTATCTTTCCATTTTTCTTTTTCTTCTCCACCAAATACATTTAGTATACCCCTTAAAAGAGTTGTTTTGCCATGATCAACATGACCTAAAGTTCCAATGTTGACATGAGGTTTTGATCTATCAAATTTTTCTGCCATGGTTAGAATGATTAAATGTTAAATAAAATTATTTATTTAAAAGATAAATAATAGATAATAAGGAGTAAAAGAATACCCCCTCCAAAAATCTGAGTTGTTTATAGCAAATAAATAAAATAAAATCAATAGCTAACTGTATAATTTTAACAGTATTTAAAGAAAAATCAAGACCATGAAGTAATAAAACTGAAGAAAAGAAAATATCCCGAACAACTAACCTTTATTCTTGCTTTCGAGTAATATACCTTATGACACTCAAATCAGCCCTGTCTAAACCTATTCTTTGTTCTGCCCTTGTCATAAATCCTTTGGTAGTCCTTTGCGAACTATGTACTTTTGATATATTTTTCTCTAGCACTCTCAGTCTATTTTCCAACAGAAAGAATTGTCTATCCACCGCTTGCATACTCATTTTTATGAGAATAAATTGTAAGAAAATAAAAAAAACAGGGTTATCATTCATTTATGAAAACGGTTTTTTTATGGAAATTCACACTGCGAAATATCTGATATATATACTTCCAGTAAATACTTTGCAGTTTATCTATATTTATTGTTTAGTTCTTGGGAATTTAACAAACTAATGGGTCTATTTTTTAGTTTTGCATAAAGTTCAATCTACCCTATATTCTCCCATGACATTTTTTAAACTTCTTTCCACTTCCACATGGACAAGGATCATTTCTTCCTACTCCCTTGAATTTATCTCCATCTAGAGCTACAACTTTTTTAATGTTTTTTTGTTTTGAATTTCCTATTAATCCTTTAGTAGAATTTTTTAGCATATTAAACATCTCGCGCGTACCTGTCAGAACATCACTTATCTCATCAGCATTTGTCTCGATACTAATACTTGGCTCAACAGCCCTTTCCATCCTTACCATTTTCAATATTCTCCTAGCTACTCTAGAATCAATAGAATGTATAAATTGATCAAATGCTGCAAATGCCTCGTTTTTATATTCCACTAATGGATCTTTTTGCGCATAACCTCTTAACCCAATACCTTCACGCAGATCTTGCATTTCTTCTATATGATCGGCCCACAAATTATCCATACTTTCCAAAATCACTAACTTAACAACATCAGGTAAATCTTTTCCATAATCATGAAATTTTAATTCTTTAACTTTATTAAATAAATTTACAAAATAATTAATTACTTCTGATTTATTTTTATTCTCCAAATCAATGAACATATGATCATATATCTTATTAGAATTTAACTTTTTCGTTTTATGATCAAATGCCTTGACTATCAAATCATCTTGAGACAGATCCATTATTTCTTTAATTATCTTTTCTAGATCTACTTTGTCTTCACGATCCTCAAAATAATGCGCATTTACTATTTGTTTAATCTCTAGATTGATATAATTTGTTATAGTCTCTTTTATCTTTTCATAATATACTTTGAGCAATTTTTCATCTTCATCTAGAATTACATCCCGCCCTTTAAAGAATTTACCTTTTGCATTTTCTGTCATTTCAAGAATTCTTCTTCTCCTCTCATAAAAAATCTCTCTCTGTTGATTCATCACATCATCATAATCAACTAGATGTTTTCTAATATCGAAATGATAACCCTCCATTTTTTTCTGCGCACTTTCTATAGAATTTCCAACTAATCCAGATTCTATAGGCATATCATCCGGTATCTTTGTCATCTCCATCAATCTCTGAACAATCTGCCCTCCTTGCATTCTCATAATTTTATCATCAAGAGCAACAAAGAACCTAGATTGACCTGGATCTCCTTGTCTACCAGATCTTCCTCTTAACTGATTATCAATGCGTCTTGCTTCATGTCTTTCTGTACCGATTACATATAATCCACCTAATTTTACAACTTCTCTATATTCCTTGTCTGTTGCATCCTGTCCTCCTAACCTAATATCCGTACCTCTACCAGCCATATTTGTCGCGACAGTAACTGAACCCTTTTTACCTGCATTCGCAATTATTTTTGACTCTTTTTCATGATATTTAGCATTTAACACTTCATGCGCAATACCTTCACCATCTAGTAAAGAAGAAAGATATTCAGAATCTTCTATCGAAGTTGTACCAACTAAAACTGGTTGACCTTTATCATAAGCTAACTTTACTTCATCTTTTACTGCGTTAAACTTAGCTACCCTATTTTTATAAACTCTATCTGTATAATCTTTTCTAATTACTGGCATATTTGTTGGCACAGACAACGAATCGAGATTATAAATCTTGTAGAATTCTTCTGCCTCTGTCATGATTGTCCCAGATGCACCGTCTAGGATTTTGTACATTCTAAAGAAATTCTGAAATGTAATAGTAGCTAAAGTTTTACTTTCTCTTTTTATATTCACACCTTCTTTAGCTTCAATTGCTTGATGTAAACCTTCAGAGTAACGTCTACCAGGCAAAACTCTACCAGTAAACTGGTCTATAATTAGAACTTCTCCGTTCTTAACAAGATATTCTTTGTCCTTTTTATATAAAGAATATGCTTTTAAAGCATTTTCTAAATGATGTGCCAATTTGTAATCCTGCCATAGATTATCAACGCCAAGAATTCCTTCTACTTTGTTAGTACCCGCATCTGTCAATACTACGCTATGAGCTTTTTCATCAACAGTATAATCTTTGTTAGGATCAAGTTTTGGGATTATAGATGCAAAACGTTGGTATAATTTATTTGATTCTTCGGCCGGAGCTGAAATGATCAGAGGCGTGCGAGCTTCATCAATAAGAATAGAATCGGCCTCATCTACTATACAAAAATATAGTTCTCTCTGGACTATACGCTCAAGAGAAAAAGCCATATTGTCACGCAAATAGTCAAAACCAAATTCGTTATTTGTACCATAAACAATTTCACAGTCATAAGCTTCCTTTTTATTACATTCTAATAAATTGTAACCATTAACATCACCTGGATTTATGATCTTTTGCTTTTTGGCTTGATCATATATCTCTTGACCTTTAAACTGTTTTATATCTTCAGTAGTTATAAATTTATATGAATTTTGCGGCGTAATAATGCCAACACTAAAACCTAGTCGTGACAAAATATGTCCTGCATATTCTCCATGGATTCGCGCAAGATAATCGTTCACTGTTATAGCATGAACACCCCTTCCAGTCAGGGCATATAAAGCTAAGGGTAAATGGAATACTTGAGTTTTACCTTCTCCTGTTTTTAATTCAGTAAGTTTTTGGCCGCTTGCTAGAATCACTCCAGCAAGTACTTGCACATCAAAATGCCTTCGACCAAATTCTCTTCGCATCACTTCACGAATAGCTGCAAATACCTCTGGACAGAATTCAAATAACTTATTTTGAATATCAATTTCCTCCTTAGGCAGTCCACGCTTTTTGTCAATGACTCTAAGTGAAGTTCGCATTTCTTCAGGAATTTTGTCAACAAGTGGTATTAATTCTTTACGCATTTCAAAAAAACGTTTTTTCATATCCTCAATGCTTGTATTTCTCATTTTATCTTCGAGAGTATTCACTTTTTCCACCAAAGGCATAAAATTCTTTAGAGCCCGTGCATTTGCATCAAATATTTTTGATAAGAATTTAAACATTAGAAAAAAGAATAAATTAGAATGCAATCATAATATCATATCATAATCTTATAAAGAATTTTTATGTATAAGCTAGAAAAGAAAAAGTTTACAGAAAAATATTAACGAATATCTACCAGCTCTTAACTGACATCTCTCAAATTCCAATTATACTAAACTAAAAACAAAATTGCTTATATTTAGATATAATTTTTTTATAAATGTTAATTCTGTTTTAGATGTTGCTATATACTCGAAAACAAATGAGTATTTGAAAATGAGTACACAAATACTACATCTTGTTTTTACATGATTATATATATCCTAACGTTCGAAGATTAGATAGGTTGTTATTTAGCTTTGTAGTTCTGCTAAAACCACCACTCTGTAATCATTTCCACCTGGCGCACCATTTTCTGTACCACAAGTTATAATTTTTACATATTCTTTTGTTGAAGGTCGCATAGTATTTAAAACATCCCCTCTAACTATAGACGTGGATATCACCTTATAAGTGAAAATCTGTCCATCCGAATTATATAAATAAATTAAATCATCTAAGATTACTTGATTCAGATTCCAACAAGTTCTTGGATCAAATCTACCAAAATATCTTCTATGGCAATAAAATATTTTTTCTCCAGGGCCATTTGTATATGAAGCTGGATAAAGCCACCATCCTTGTTTCAAAAGATCATATACATTAAAACCCTGAAGAACTGGAGAATCTACTCCTATCCTAGGAATTTTAATTCTAACTAAATTACCATACTGTATTGGAATATACTCTATCTCTTTTAATAAAGGCTCACTTAACAGCCCCTCATCAACCACTTGAGCTTCTATACTAGGATAACTATCTGATAAATCGATCGAACCAACTTTAAAGTTATAGTCTAATTCTTTATCTGGCGTGAAATAAATACCTTCATATTTGATTAAGAAATTATAATTATAATTTCTATCAATAATAATGGGAAAAGTTGTTGATTCTTGTGGAGTATTTAGAATGAAAGGAACCTTAGTTTTATATTTATTTTCACTAAATAACCCACTACTAGATTGAATTAATTGGATAATTGTATATCCAATTGCGCAAATTGTGATTATAAATACAAAAAAAATAATTATTATTAGAACTATTGTTTGTCTATCGCCTTCTTTCATATATGTACGTTAATGATAACATATATTTTTACATATACATAAAGGAAGGAATCTTACACAAATCGCTTTAGCTTATTTGCGCAGACTGCAGTGTATCTCTGATGTGAGAGCGGGGGGGCTCGAACCCCCAACCAACGGCTTAAAAGGCCGATGCTCTACCATTGAGCTACGCTCCCAATTAGTAAATCAAAATTATATAAAATTATGCCATACGTACTATATATCCTCTAAATGCTCAATTTTCAAAACTTTATTTTTTGATGAAAGTATTATACCAATAAAATCAATTTGCCAAAAGGCATCATTATAATTCCTTCTGGCAAACCACTCCTCTATAGCATTTATCATTAATTCTATTTTCTGGTCTGTAATAGTATCTTCTATATCCTCCCAACTCTCACTAGTACGGGTTTTTACTTCACAAAAAACTAGTGAGTCATTCTTTTTTGCGATAATGTCAATTTCACCACCCCAGATCTTATAATTTTTCTCTATTATCTCGTAACCTTTATTTTTCAAGTATTGTGATGCTATATCCTCACCAATATTTCCAAGAATTTTCCTGTTTCTTTTATTGTATGTCATATAGATAAAATATTAAAATTGCTTAGATGGAAGCTAATATTTCAGTTTTATCGGATAAAATGTTTTGCGATGAATTTCGGTAATTCCATATCTTTTTATAGCGTCAAGGTGTTCTACAGTTCCATAGCCTACATTATTTTCAAATTTATAGTCTGGGTATATTTCTGATAATTTAAACATCAGATTGTCTCTGTATACTTTTGCTATGATCGAAGCAGCTGCTATAGAATATACTTTACGATCACCTTTAACAATGTTACACATGTTCTTGCATATATTTAATTTTAGATTACCATCTATCAGAAAAAAGCTTTTTTCTGTATAAAACTTTTCAAATATTTGATGAACTGCTTCTTTGAAAGTTTGAGTAATACCTTTTTCGTCAATATTATAAGGAGGTATTTCTATAATAAGATATTCGTGTTCAATTAATTTTTTATACAATTTTGCTCTTCGGCTACGAGTAAGTAACTTTGAATCATTCACTCCTTGCCTCACAATATCATGTAATGAATACAAAAAGCCACATACAACCATCGGACCGGCAATACTTCCACGGCCTACCTCATCTATACCAATAATTTTGTCATATTTCTGCAGATAACTTTTTTCTATACTACTTAGACGTAAACTTTTTTTGGGCATATCTTGAAAAAAAGGATTTAATGGATGAAAAATATAAAATTTATCTCATTATAGAAATCGAGGAATTTAAGCATGAACGCCTCCACAATGTATTGCAAATTTTTATGTATTTTTCTCTACTGGCTATTTATTTTCTTCTGGCTGAATCTTTTCTTGAGGTTTTTTAGTTTCAACTGGCTTTATTTCTGATTTTCCATCTACTTCTTCACCTTTTCCTTCAATGACTCCTAATCTTTCCAGTTCTTTTAATTCTGAAACTAGTTTTTTGTCTATTTCAGATAATTTACCAGCTCTTATTTTCAAGGCTCTTTTACCAATACGTTCTCGCATATAATAAAGTTTTGATCTTTTTACTTTGCCTTTTTTCAAAAGTTCAATTTTTTCTATATTTGGAGAATATAAAGGGAATATTTTTTCTACACCAACTCCATAGCTAATTTTCCTAACAGTAAAGGTCTTTCGTAGACCAGAGCCCTTTTCTGCTATAACTATACCTTTAAAAACTTGTGTTCTTTTTCTATCACCTTCTTTAATTATTGTAAATACAGATACAGTATCACCACTTGAAAATGGAGGAAATTTTTTATCCATATAAGGTTTTTCAACTTTCTTTAATATTTCAGTATGCATAAAAAAATTTAAAAATCAGCAGCAATAGATGTAACAAATTTTGAGAGAATTATAAAACTTTGTATTCTATAATTCAATTCATTTTAAATAATTTAGATATCTAAATTAATTGTTTGAGATAGTGCTTTTATCTCACGTAGTTCTCGTCTAATGTCTCGTAGCATTATCTCAACTGCCCTTAATCTAGATGCAACTTTATATTCTTTCACGTCAACACCTATGAAAAAAGATACCGGTTTTTTTAAGAGATCAGATAATTTTAATAATTTATCTATTGGCGGACTAATACGGTTTGATTCATAACCACTGATAGTTTTATCAGAAACACCAAGGACAATTGCGACTTTTAATTGGGAAAGTTTTGCTTCTTCACGGGCTTTTTTGATATTTTCACCTATAGACGCCATAAAGTGAAATTTAAAATATAAAAAAGGAATTTTAAATTTATGATTAATATAAGTTATAAATGTGGTTCTATTTTTACTACATTTCTATATTTTTGTCTACTAGTTTAGAAATAAAAATTTGTATAGTAATTAATGATAACACTTTATTGTATAATTATCACAGGATATTTTCATTTTAATTTAATATAAATTTATAATGCATTATTCTATATATGTTTAAACTGTTTGTATATCATTCATTTTTAATGTTTCTAAATCCATTCATCCTCAATATATATTTATTTACGAAATTTTTACAAACAACATTTTATGGATAAATTAGGAAAAATAAAAATCCAGCGTTTCAAGGGTAAGGTTGTTTTTAATAAGCCACTGACAGATAAAGTAATACACTGTAGAATCGCACATATAAAACCGAAAAAATTAAATTTTCTACCCGGTCAATTTATGATTTTATTACTTCATTCTCATATTAAACGCAGTTACTCTATAGGTAGTAGTACATTACACGACAAATATTTTGATATTTATATTGACACAACACCAAAAGGTCCAGGTTCAAAATTTTTTCTGAATGTTAAAAAAAATAATATTATTGAATATATAGCACCGGTAGGACAATTTATCTATAAACAGAAAAATAATCCAGCAATATTTATATCAACCGGGATAGGTATCACACCATTTATTTCTATGATAGAATATGCTCTTCGAAGCGAGACGAAGAGAAAACTTATATTACTTGAAGGTCTTAGATTTAAAAATGATATTTTCCTGGAAAATAAGTTTAGACGATGGAAAAAAAAATATAACAATTTTGATTATCAATTTTGCCTATCTCGCGATATGTGGCATGGGAAAAAGGGTCGGGTAACAAATTTTTTAAACTCTTTGATAAAAAAACTTGGAAGAAACGTTAATGCATATATCTGTGGAAACATAGAAATAGTTAATGATATAAAAAAAGAACTTCTCAGATTAGGGGTTAAAAAAGGTAATATCCATTATGAAAAATATTTCTAAATTTTTTAGAGAATTAATATCCACGATTGAACATATATTCATATATTCTACCCTCTATATTACATATGAAAAAGAAAAAATTAAAAATAAAGAAATCAAACTCTGAGAATTCTAATACATTATATATTTCTGTAATCATTTTATTATTTCCATTTATACTCTTCCAAATTCTGATCCTAAGAGGTGCAATACAAATCCAGCCTTATTTGGTTATAGGCTCTATACGAATCTACATTTATTCAATCATTCTGTTATGTACATTATTTATTTTATTATTTTTAGTTGATAAATTTAAAAAATACGATAAAAATCTCAAAAATTTAGACGTTATCGATGCTGCTTTATTTTGTATAATACCTTCTATAGTTGGAGCTAGACTGTACCATATTATTACTGACTGGAATTTATATGCCAATAATATTTCTGAGATATTTTCTATTTGGGACGGAGGATTGGGTATATTTGGAGCAATTTTGGGAGCACTTTTTGGGATGTTAATATATTCAAAGTTCAATAAGATACATTTCTTTAGCCTAGTAAATATAACAGCATTTCTTCTACCGATTTCACAGATAATAGGTCGATATGGCAATTTAGTTAATCAAGAGATCTATGGTCCACCAACAGATCTCCCTTGGGGAGTTTTCATCCGCCCAGAAAATAGAGTAGCAGGTTATGAAAATTTCCAATTCTTTCATCCAGCTTACTTATACGAGCAAATAGGTTGTTTTATATTAGTTATCATACAATTTTATATATTTAGAAAACTAAAATTAAAAAGCAATATTTTTATTGGTACGTGGCTGATTGGTTATGGACTTATCAGATTTACTGTAGAAATTTTTCGACTAAGTGATAAAATATATTACGGTTTATCATTTAATCAAATTGTGAGTTTAGCAATTATCATTACAGGAACTATCTATTTGATTTATAAACAAAATATTAAACTCAAAACTAAAAAATTATAGTTATAATATCAAACAGAAAACAGGTATTAAGTTTAAGTTATAGATATGAAATAAGATAAAAAACCTATATAAAAAAACTATAACTATAATTCTTACCTCTAATGATTAAAACACTATTTATAGGTACAAGTGAATATGCTGTGCCTATTCTTGAAAAATTAGTAAGCATGCAGAATATCAATGTCGTTGGTATTGTAACCCAACCTGATAAACGTGTTGGCAGGCATCAAGAACTGCAATCGCCACCTATAAAAGTAAAGGCAAAAAATCTTCTACCTATACCTATGCACAATATTCCTATATTTCAACCAAAAAAGATAAAAAATGACACGCATCAGATTTTGGATAAAACAAAACCAGATTTAATTTTAGTTGTTGCTTATGGCCAGATTATCCCAACAATCATGCTCAATTATCCGAAATTTAAGACTTTAAATGTTCACTTTTCTTTACTTCCAAAGTTACGTGGCGCAGTGCCAGTACAAATAGCAATTCTTCAAGGCATGAAAAAAACAGGCATAACAATTCAAATAATGCAGGAAAAATTAGACGCAGGAGATATCATCGCACAAGAAGAGGTGAAAATAAAAGAAAATGACACTGCGAAATCCCTAAGTGAAACTTTAAGTAAACTTGGAGCTAAATTAGTTGAAAGAATTCTACCTAAATGGGTAAATAACGAAATAATCACCATAAAACAAGATGAAAATCAAGCAACGTATTGCTTTCAACGCGACATTGCAAAAGAAAAAGCCGAGATTGATTGGAGAAAAAGTGTTCAAGACATAGATAGAATTATACGAGCTTTTTACCCATGGCCATTAGCCTGGACAATTACAAAATCTACTGCAGGCAAACCAGATATTGGCATTGAAGCAAATACAAAATTTGCTGGCAAAAGATTACTGATTCATAAAGCAAAAATATTTGATAAAAATTGGCAAAATAAAAAAGGTGGTAAATTATTTAAATATGGCAACCAATTATTAGCAAGGTGTGATATCGGTTGGCTTGAAATTCTAGAGTGCCAGCTTGAAGGAAAACTCAGGATGAAAGCAAAGGATTATTTATTTTTAGCCAAATCAGAAATAAATAGTGCTAGAGCTATAATCACTCATTAAAATAAAATTTTGTTGATATTTCGACGAAAGTTTGGAATAGAATATTCTCTAATCCGCGGCAGCACTATTGATATTGAAGAAAGAATTGAATCAGCAGTTATTTGTGAAGTTAAAAAAGAAATTATTTTGGATGTAAAAGTAAAAAAATTACTTTTTGAAAATTTTGACAGAACTAATTATTATAGGAAATATTATCTATGTAAGCCAATAGATGATATTCATAATATAAAATTCATTAGTGAAGAACCAGAGTATAATGAATCAAACAATTATTTTAAGAAATAAGTCACTCTTAAAGAAGTAATAAATTTTTAATCTTGATGAAGATGTGAAAAGGTAAATTATTCTATAACACACCCCAAAAAATTTCTGACCGTTAGCTCATAGCCATACTATTCACTTTTCTTCAACTGTATCAGTCCTTGACCGAAATTACTTACTACTCACTAAATACTACCCACTCCATAAATTCCATGCTAAAATCAAAGAAAAAATTATGGCAAATTCTAAATACTCAAAAGTATATATCGTCATTCCAGCTTTTAATGAATCAACTGTTATTGCTAAAGTTATTTCTGATATAAAAAATAAAGGCTTTAAAAATATAATAGTAGTTGACGATGGAAGTAATGATGATACTTATAAAATAGCTAAAAATTACGGTTGTATTGTTCTGAAACACTTAATAAACCGAGGCAAAGGAGCTGCTACTCAGACCGGTTTGGATGCTGCCAAGATCTTAGGTGCTAAAGTAGTTGTCACCATGGATGGCGATGGCCAACATGATGCTTCTGATATAAAAAAATTAGTAAATCCAATATTAAATAACAAATGTGAAGTCACTTTAGGATCTAGGTTAGTATCAAAAGGAATGCCAATAAGTCGTAAGGTCATGA
>Ga0129299_1000171_pt1 | contig 38228 bp, 34 predicted proteins | sample ConPoolayeCmetaG_FD_94477 | JGI IMG/M metagenome (GOLD analysis project Ga0129299, IMG submission 94477) | Hot spring microbial mat communities from California, USA to study Microbial Dark Matter (Phase II) - Cone Pool mat layer C metaG ...
TTATTGCCCGGGCGCAATTGGCCCAGTAGTCAAGATTGACCATAAACGGATGTCGGCGCTGCACTGGCGCAAGCGACAAGAAAAAGGTCGACAAATTTCCCCATTGCTGCACTTAGCAAGGGGATTTGCCCACCTTTGAAGGACAAACACAAAAAGGACTCTCCTGTTTGGCTTCAGGAGAACCAGCCGCCAAAAGCTTGCTCTCTGGGTAATATGACCTGGTTATCACAAAACGAGCTATCGTCTGAATGAACAACATTGTCCCTTAATTGCGCTGCCAGCAGCTCGGCGAGCATCTTTGATCTGGCTGATATTATATCACAAATCTCCGTCCTGGCAAAAGTGAGTCACTGGCGGGGTGCGGGCAACGCCAACCAGACCAGCCCACCAATGAGAGCCGTGAGGCTGAACAGGCTGATGACGGCGCCTGTATAAAACGCGCGCGGCCTGTAGCGAAACTCGACTTGATGTCGGCCAGCCTCTAGTTCTACCGCCCGGAACATCAGGTTGGCACGGTAGATAGGCGTGCGCTGCCCATCCACCTTAGCCTCCCAGCCCGGATAGTCAGTGTCTGTGAGGACCAGATAGCCCGCGGCAGAGGTCTCGACGTCTAGAAGCACATGCTCTGGGGCATAACGGACAATTGTGACGGAATCACCGCCTGCCTTTGTGTGTTGTGCCGTCGGGTCCGTCGCGCGGGCAACCGTCCCGGTCTCCGCCTCAGTCGGTCCAGCCAGAATGACTGTGCTGGCCGGGTCAAAAGAGCGGTCTCTCATGGCAGCTATCGTCTCGGCATCGTCGGCAATCACCCTCGCCTGATGCACGACAAACGCGCGTGGCAAATTGTCCAGGTTCTCATAGATTTTGACATCCCCGCTGTAAACCAGACGAAACCGGCCAGAAGTGGACAGCAACACTGTCCGATTGCTCATAGTAGCCCGATCAATCAGGCTCACTCCTCGCAAGTCAAACTCACCTTGAGTCAAACGACTGTGCACGGCGATTTCTTTGATAACGCGGGGTCGCTCGAAGTCGAATACGGCGACGTAGTCACTCCCGTTGGGGTTGTCTCGCCAAACGTGCCCTACTCGCGCCTGGGCGTGGTTCACCGGGCCGCTCTGTCCATACTCGCCCTCGGCGGTTTCACGGCCAGCACGGAGCAGGTGACGTGTCTCCACGCCAGCAACATCGGTGACGACCACTTCGGCTGCTGGCGTGTCATCTGGCAGGTCGGCGGCGCCGCGCAGGTGAGAGATGATGCCAATGGCGATCGCCGCATCGGGCAAAATATCCTGTGTCGCGACCGTTTGGACCAGGCCGGGCCCCAACCTGGCTGTAAACTGGAGGTCATAGAACACATCGTCTATCCACACGTCGTACACTTTGTCGGTGATCACATACTTCACATTGAGCAGAGAGAGCAGCCGAGACTCGGGCACTTCTTGAAGCTGTTCTCGAAGTCGCCCATCCGCGGATACCGCATCCTTGGGCAGGAAGAGCTCCTGGAGTCTCACAAAACGCTTCAGGGGCAACAGCCCACCGTCATAACCATCCACCACGTAGAGGCGAAAGTGCAGAGGCAGGTTAAAGGCCAATACTTCCTTCTGTTTCACACAGACGATATAATCGTACACGGCACGTTTTGGCAGTTGCCAGCCATAGATGTCGTTGATTTCTTTGAGGTCGCCGGGGTCATAGGTGATGCCTGACATGCTGATAAAGCGATGCTCGCCTGGGCCGGTCAGCAGGAACGCGGGCGCGGGCCGCAGGAACTCCCAGGCTTGTGGTGCGGTGGGGGTGTTGTAGGCCAGGCCTCGGCTGGCGATGAACAGTTCGCCAATGAACGCCGCTACCAGCACGCTCTGGCCGATCAGTCGGGGCACGTGCTGGAAGGCGGTTACGGCTATGACCATAAGCCCGGCCACCATACATATCACCCAAATGAACACAGTCGTTGTCTCAGGGAAATCTAAAAAGTAGACAATCAAAGCCGCGATGGCGAGCATCATGACAATGGCGATGCTCGCCAGGCGACTGGTTTTCACAACACGCATGAAGGTCCTGCTGCTGGCCCGAACCCGATGCACGCAATCAGGTGAGAATAGAGCCTGAACTGCGTAGCCGACCAAGATACTGACCGCAAAGCTATAAAGGACCACCCATCTCACCGGCGCTCTGAACAAAGCGAATCCAGGCACCAGTCGGTATAACAGATAGTAAAAGGGATTATATCCGCCCAGGCCCAGGAAAAGCCCGGCCAACGCCAGCAAGCCGAACACGTGGCGACGCGAACCGTAGCCCCAAAGCCAGCCCACCACGGCCAAGAGCAGGCCCAGCGTGCCGACATACGCCACGTACTCGCCAAAAGACGCTCCAAATACCTGGCTCATGTCCAGGTGGTAAGGCGGTAGCAGGGACTGGAGAAGCCACTGAGGGCGAAGGGAAAAGGAGACAGCTTCCCGATACGGCAATCCACCGCTACGATGTGACAGGCCGGCCAGTTCCAATGTAGGCAAAAGCTGAACGGCAGACAACAGGCCGCCGATGACAACGCCGCCCGCCAACCAAAGTAGCCTTGACGCCGCATCTGCTACGCCGCCCAGCAGACGGCCTGTGGCAGATGGACTTTGATGGGATGGCGACAGATGTGCACCTGGGTTTGCGATCACTTTCAGAAGTGGGGGCAATACGGCATAGAGAGCCGCCCCAAACAGGGCGATGTAGAGCGCCTGGGTGTGTCCTGCCAGTATCTGGAGCGCGACCACAATGCCGGCACCCAATGCGGCACGCAAACGGGCGGCCCGCGGCCGGCCCGCCCCCGTTACCGACAGAGCCGCGTCTGGCGGGAACGAGTGCCGTTCGCCCCAAGCCAAATCTATCAATAGAAGCAATAGTGGAAACCAAATGGTCACATTGAGCTGATTGATGTGTTCTACCTGCGCGCCGAGGTAACCACCCAAAGCGAAACAACAGGCAGCGAAGAAACCGCTGTATGGCCCCAATCCCAGCGATCGGCGTGCAAAAAGATAGGTAAAAAGACCGGCCAGAAAAACGTGCAAAGCGATTGAGAAATTGACCGATTGGGGAGCGGGTAGCCAGGCTGAGGCTACATTGAAAGGATAGAGCACGGCAGCCTGAATATTGGCGAGAAACGGGACGCCCATAAACAAATAAGGGTTCCAAAGGGGGATCCGCCCCTGTCGCCAAGCATCCGCGGCGTACTCGCGGTAGGGATAGAAATAGGCAAAGATGTCTAACCCGACCAGGATCAAATTGGTCAGCAGGACCTTCCAGAAAAAGGCGACGGTCAAGGCCGCCAGCCCGAAAACGGCCAGCCCATCTTTCCATGGCTGGCGATGGGGCTGGGGCTCTCTGTAAAAGCTCCACTTAGCCATCGGGGGTGTTTTCCTCGATGCGGTACAGGGTGAACGAACGTGTGCCGTCTTCTCGATAAGCCTCGTAGATGGGTGCCGTGTTAAGCCCTGCCTGTCTGAGCGCCCAGCGGTACGCTGTCGCCGAGCGCCAGCTTGGGAAGGCTATGTATTTGGGCGTTCCAGGGCGGTGCGAGGCGTCCTCGGCCAGCTCGTCGGCCGTAGTGTACCACTGGAAGAGATAAGGAAAGTCGAAAAGGTAGAAAGAATAATGCCATCCCAACCAGTGGTGATAGATTACTGCTCCACCCGGCACATTGCCACGGATGTAGCTGACTACTGCATCAATGCCATTGTAGGCGCCGTGCGCTCCGCCGATACCATAGCGACTGCTGGCCGCGTCTCGAACGGGGCGAAGAAGCGTGAAGAGCAAAAGGATAGTTACGCCAACGCCATAAAAGAAGTGCAGATACTTGCCCGTATCTCCTGCGAGAGGGAGAACGCAATCGGGTTGAGGATTCGCGTCACGCCCATGGCAGTCCGCGCCATCAGACAAGCGCGGTGAAAGCCGACGGTGCACGAGCCTGCCGTATGTCTGCCACAGGTCGAGCGGCAACAACAACACCCGTGCCAGCAAAAGCAGGACGACAGGCGCCAGGCCCAGCAGGTAGCGGTCCCAGATGTTGAAGTCCACGAGCGTGTGCACCAGGATAAAACCTGCCGCGAATAGGGCAAACATCCAGTCCAATCGCGCGCTCCTCTCGGTTCGCCAACGCAGGCCCGCATATCCAAGTAAAAAAGGCAAGCCGACTATCAGAATGAAGTTGAGGGTACGCGACCCGGTGAAATAGCCCAGAAACTGGCTCCATTCATGAAGTCTTTCAGGCCAGGAGGCAATTGCCGCCCACCTCAGTCCTCCATAGCTGACGAGGCTCTGCTCAAAAAAGCCGTTTGGCGCGGCCCGCATGATGTCCCATATTACAGCCGGAATGAGGGCCAGGCCGAATGCGACCCCGAATCGGAGCAAGGGGGAGCCGGGCTTGCCGGCCTGGGCGGACGCCGAAGGTCGGTCTAAGCCTGTGGCGCCGACGGCAACGATCAGAGCCAAGAACAAGATGGCCGGTGGTTTGGTGATGAAACCCAGCCCCAGCAGCCAGCCACTTAACCCCCAGCGACCATAAGCGACGGCGAGCAGCGAACCCAGCACCCAAGCGACCATCATGGGGTCGGTGAGGGCAGTCGGCGCAAACAGAATGTTGAACGGTGAAAAGGCTGCCAGAGCCAGGCACACCAAAGCCACACGCTGATTGTAGAGCCGTTTGCCGAGAAAAAAGACCAGGAGCAAACTGGCTGCGCTGAACAACTCGCCCGGCAGCCGGGCGACCGTCTCGCTATGGCCGAAGAGGTGCATGAACAGCACCAGGCAATAGATATGCAGAGGTGGCTTGTCCACCGCACAGTGGCTCAGCCACGGGTCCTGACCGGTGACAACTTTCAAGGCCCAGTGCGCATAAATGGCTTCATCTTGGTGAAAGCGGCTGGCGGCGATTGGGGCAAGTCGGGCCACGACCCCCGCTACACACAAGCTGGCGACAAATCCCGCGACCCAATGGCGGCGCAACAAGCGGAACAGGTCTTTCAGCCAAACCGACATCGTTTGCGGGAGCGGACATGCCTGTAGTATCATTCTGACAAATCGTTGTCTTCTATTCTGCCTGACCTTGAGCGGGTGTGGAGTCGGCGGTCAGCCAACCGAAAAACGGCCATGCCCAGCAGCAGGAAGGCCAGGAACAGGACGACGCCACCTTCGAGCTGCACCCAATCCCTCCTGATCAGGGATACGGCGCATACATATAGCCATACAAAAGAGAATAGAACCAGGACAACGCCAGTGGTCTTCAAGTTGACGGTTTGGCCGTGCCCGACACCGTGTTCCCCATCAAACCTTTGCAGCAGCCAGGAGATGATGCCGATCCCTACAAAGGCTGTGCCGATCAGGCTCACCAGGATCAGACTGCTGTCAACAAACACGCTGCCCAATATGCCGATGATGGTCAGAATGATCGCGATTCCGGCCAGCGCGCCGTACACCGCCCTGCAATAGGATAGGAAATGCCCGCCCAACGCCTGGCTCAGCATGAAGTGCTTGTTTTTCACTCGAGCCTGAAAATACCAACCCAGGTAGAAGAATACAGGGAGAAGCATAAGGCCAAAGACAATGATGACCACACTGTTCCATGGGTCTAACAACAGCCCATCCCCTTGGGCAAATGCCCACAACTGGTACAAAAGGCCCAGTACAAACAAGGTCAACGGTACGGAGAGAAGAAAAAACCAGATGAAGGCGATGAACCTTTGAAAGGCCGGCACCTTAACTAAGAGTCCGTCTCTCTCTCGGCCGCCTGCTCGCTCATCATAGCCGTCTTTGCGACTTGCCATAGGACCTCCCGCCGTTTCAATAAAGATGGCTGCAATAGGTCACACCGAGGGTTCAATCCACAAAGCGATATTTGATGAGCGTCCACAAAGCGACCAATCCGTCACGCCAGGTGATCTTCTTGCCCTCGGCATATTCACGTCCGTAATACGAAATGGGCACCTCGATTATCCGGTAGCCGCGCTTCAGAATCTTGGCGGTGATCTCGGGCTCCAGGTCAAAGCGACGTGAGCGCAGCTTGATCCCTTCGAAAACCTCCCGGCACACCACTTTGTAGCAGGTTTCCATGTCGCTGAGGATGGTGTCGTACAGGAAGTTCGTGACGAAGGTCAGCAACTTGTTGCCCAGCATGTGAGAGAAGAACATCGCTTTGCGCGGCGCCCCTAAAAACCGGGAGCCGTAAACCACACAGGTCCGCCCTTCCAGGATGGGACGGAGCAAGACGGTGTAGTCGCGCGGGTCGTACTCGAGGTCCGCATCCTGGATCAGCAGAATGTCACCCTGCGCATGTTGGATGGCCGTCTGAATGGCGGCGCCTTTGCCCTGATTCTTCTCGTGAAAATAGGCGTGGAAATCTGGGGCCTGCGCGAGTTTCTGGAGTATTTCCCGAGACCCATCGGTTGAGCCATCATCTACAGCGATAATTTCTTTTTCCACTCCGTCTATTTGAACCGCGCGAACCTGCCGAACGATTTCTTCGAGCGTGGGCTTTTCGTTGTACACTGGAATCATCACAGATAACTTGATCATCTCTCCTCCCTCTATCCGGCAGGCTGCCGAATGGGCTGCATCGAACGGCACCCCTGAAGTTTTCCTGACAACAGGCACCGTCGCCAATACGGCGCAACCAGCACGGCAGCGAAGGTCATATCAGGCTTTCAGCCAATGGCGGATGCCGTCTTGGTTGATTTCGAGTTTCTTCAGTTACAGCTCCGATTATACCTTAAGCGTATGCGACTGGCAAGTACTGCCCGGCCGGTCGGTGCATCCAGGACTTCAGGCGAGTTAACAGAAGTCTCAACCCCGTCATGCTGAGCGCAGCGAAGCATCTCATTTCACGATGCACAACGAGATTCTTCGCTTCGCTCAGAATGACGGCCAGTCGCAGGTCAGGTATGGAAACCCGACCTACGGCGGCAGGTTTGGAAATCTGCCCTAGGGCTCACCTAAAATTTCGGATACACCCGGGCCGGTCGATTGCGCCGTTCTCCCCCCATGATTGTCGCGGCTGACAATGACAAAATGGCGCACTGTCACTGGATTACATCAACGGGGGTTTGGTACGGCGCCCATTCGTACAGCGTCCTGGCATTTTCCTCGCTCAGGATGATGCAGCCATACGAAACCGGATAGCCGATCAGTCCCTCCCACATCTTCTGGCCGGTGGAGCGGGTAATGGGCGGGGCGTGAATCCCGTTCTCGGTAGAGCCGGCATAGTAGATGCCCAACCAATACGGCATATCCAGGTCCCAGGCTCTGGCGTATGCCATCTTCAATCTGGACTGCACCTTATAGTGGCCTGGTTTGGTAGCCCGGCCAAACTCGCCCGTTGAGCAGGGCCATGTGTGGATAGACCGCCCGTTTTCATAAAGATACATGCGCTGCTGCGAGATGCTCACCACGATGCGCCTGTCGGGTTTGGTCAATAAGTCCGTGACTTCGGCCAGCTTCTGGCGAGCCAGGATGTTTTCAGGGTACAGCCGCAATGAACGTTCGTAACGCCATCTGGCCTGTAGCGCCCGCCCCATGCTTTGCTGCCAAAGCCCTTCCTGGAGAGTGGCTGCAAAAAGCCGCTGCTTGATGTCCTTGAAGTCAGGAGCGACAGCATAGACTCGCTCAAAGTGGTTGGCAGCGGCTGTCCAGCGCGAGCGCTGGTAGTTTTCCTCTCCTTGTTGATACTCACTGAGCAAGCGATACAAAGAATCAAGCGAATCGGACTGGGGCAGAATGATTCTGGCAGCATGTAATTGAATCAAGGCCGCGCGCAAATCGCCTTGCTCGATCAATTGCTGGGCGTATAGCCGGTGGGCAGTGCCCAACCGTTCCGGGATGGCAGCATTCTCTGGTTCGAGGCCATGCAGTTCAGAATACAGCTCAATACACGAAGACCAATCAGCGCTTTGCCAGGCGGCCTCTGCCACCTGGTGCAGTTGCGCCCTGCGTACCGCAGGGACGGATTCCAGCCAGCCTTTCGCTGCTTTGACCATGAGAACTGCGGTTTGGCGCAGCAACGGCGTGGAAAACAGGTCGGCGTATGGCCTGGACGCGCCGACAATGGCCGCAGTTACCACCAGGCCGATAGCCATGCCCGAGAATATGCGCACAAGATGACCGTTTTGGTTCATATCATAACAACCGGTATATTTTGTTTACAATTATACTCAGTGTGATACCGACATGCAAAAGTTTGACTAAGCTCTTCAGAAGTGGTATCATTATGCGGCACGTACCTGGTGATGAGGGAATTGTGACTGGGAGTAGAATGAATAGAGTAACGAGACTGTACCGGCGACCTCTAACGCACGAAGGAGTGTGACGTCATAGTGCAATTTGACGTTATCGGTCGTGTTTGGGAGGTAAGCTAAACATCTATGCGCATTGCTATCGACGCCAGGCTGGTCTATTACACTCAAGCCGGTATCAGCCAGTACATCAAACGGTTGGTAGAGTCTTTAGCCGAGCTGGACGATCAAACAGAATATCTGATCTTGCAAAGCCGCAAGCACCGCGCGCCCCTCGTTCAACGCCCAAATTTCAAGCGGATACCCATTTGGACGCCATGCCATCACCGTTTGGAGCAGTGGACCCTGCGGTTTGAGATTTCGCCGCTTGATATTGATGTCTTACACAGTCCCGATTTTATCCCGCCCTTCCGCGGCAACTTTAAGTCGGTCATTACTGTGCATGACCTGGCGTTCTTGCTATACCCGCACTTCTTGACCAAGGAAAGCGCCAGGTATTACGGCCAGATTGACCAGGCAGTGCGGCGAACAGACCACATCATTGCCGTCTCCGAGGCCACCAAACGTGACTTGATGCAACGGCTGGGTGTGCCGGAGAACAAAGTGACCGTGATCTATGAGGCCAGCTCGCCGCAGTATCGTCCCCTGCCTGCTCAAGAAGCCCGCTCTTACGTTCAGGCCAAATTCAACCTGGCAGACGATTATGTTCTGTTCGTGAGCACGATTGAGCCTCGCAAGAATGTCCCCGGCTTGCTGCAAGCGTTCCGGCAGTTGCTCGATTCATACCGGGTGAAGGTCAAGCTCGTGCTGGCTGGCGGACGGGGATGGCTCTTCGACGAGGTTTTCGCCACGGTGGGCCGGCTCAACCTGACTGAGCACGTATATTTCTTGGGGCGTGTTGAGACGGAAGACTTGCCCTATCTCTACAATGCGGCGCGCTTGCTGGTGCATCCCTCTTTCTACGAAGGATTTGGCCTGCCGCCTTTGGAGGCCATGGCCTGTGGGACGCCCGTGATCGTCTCCAATGTGTCGGCTCTGCCCGAAGTGGTAGGAGACGCTGGCCTGATGATTGACCCTCAGAACATCTCCGAGCTGGCGGTGGGCATGTATCGTCTGCTGACGGATGAAGCGTTGCGCAGCGAAATGATCCACAAAGGACTGGCAAGAGCCGCCTGTTTCTCATGGGAAAAGGCCGCTCGCGAAACACTCGAGGTATACCGCAAGGTCAGCCAGAGTAAATGAAAATTCTTTTGCTCACGCCTCAGCTCCCGTATCCGCCGCATCAAGGGACAACCATCCGCAATTACAACATCATCAGACAGTTGGCCCGGCGACATGAGGTGCATTTGTTGTCGTTTGTGCAGCAGACAGATGACCTGTCTGCTGCTGCGCCTTTGCGAGAGATGTGTCGGTCTGTTCGAGTGGTGACGGCGCCGCGGCGGACTATGATCCAGCGTATACGCGGATTACTGGCGTCCACCTTGCCAGACATGGCGATGCGCCTGCCATCTCAGGAGTTCCAAGAGGCCCTGGACTCTTATGTGGAACAAGTCAAGCCCGATGTCGTTCAGGTGGAAGGGATAGAGATGGCGCAATACGGCCTCCACCTGGCTGAACGTAGAGCGAGCTCCCACCCCATTCTGGTATTCGATGATCACAACGCCGAATACGTCTTACAGCGCCGCGCCTTCGAGACCGATGTACGGCAGCCGCGCCGCTGGGTGGGAGCGCTGTACTCATGGATACAGTGGCATCGCCTGGCGCGCTATGAGCGGTTGACCTGCGAACGACACGATTGGACGGTAGTTGCCTCCGAGGCGGATGCAGCCGCCATCCACGTGCTTCTTCCTCAATTGGAGCTGAAAATCATCCCCAATGGCGTTGATACGGAGTTCTACCGGCCGGATGCTGTTGTCGAGCACAAGATTATCTTGCCCGCACGAAGCATGGTGTTTACCGGCAAGATGGACTTCCGTCCGAACATTGATGCGGTGTTATGGTTTGTGAACGATGTGTTCCCAATGATCAGGTCGCAGTCACCAGACGTGCACTTCTACGTCGTGGGTCAGAAACCTCATCCCCGCGTTGTAGCCCTGGGCGAGAAACCGGGCGTTGTCGTGACAGGATATGTAGAGGATGTCCGACCATACATCGCCCAGGCGGCTGTCTATGTTGTGCCACTGCGCATTGGCGGTGGGACGCGGCTCAAAATCATGGAGGCGATGGCCATGGCGGCGGCGGTGGTATCCACCTCGCTGGGATGTGAAGGCTTCCCGCTGACGGCCGGTAAGCACCTCAGAATAGCGGATGAAGAATCCGACTTCGCTGCGGCGGTGCTGGAACTATTACGCGATGAGCCCCAGGCGCGGCGTTTGGGCGCACAGGCCCGGCGCTTTGTCGAACAGCACTACGATTGGGCCAGCATCGTACCCCTTTTCGACCAGGTCTATGTGCCCAAGAACACCTGACCACGGTTGCAACGGCCATGCTGCCGGCCATTCATTGCGCCGGATGGTGCGCCTGTTTTTGTTGAGGGCAATCGCCCGCTGGCGACCCTCGCATTGCCAAACACGCGCTCCTACGCCCTCGCCGGATTCCGTGTTGCTCATCCGCCCAGACCACCTGGGAGACATGCTCTTTACGATACCTGCCGTGCGGCATTTGCGTCAGGTCTGGCCTGCCGCCCGACTGACCATGTTGTGTGGTCCTTGGGCGCAGACGATAGCAGAGAGAAATCCATACCTGGATGAGGTGCTCATCTGCCAGTTCCCGTGGTTCTCGCGCCAACCGCGCAAATCGTTTCTCGACCCGTATTGGCTCCTCCGCGAGGAAGCCAGACGCCTTCGGGAACGCGCCTTCGACCTTGCCATTGTCATGCGCTTTGACCACTGGTGGGGGGCCTGGCTGTCGTGCTGGGCGGGCATTCCCTGTCGCCTTGGATACGACATACCCGAAGTTGCCCCTTTCTTGACTCAGGCAGTGCCTTATGCGCAGGGTCGCCACGAAGTATTGCAGAATCTGGCTTTGGCTGAAGCGGCGACCGGCAGCTCAGCAAACGCTGATAGCGGGCGATTGGAGTTCTCGCCGACCGCAGAGGAGGTTGAAACGGCGCAGCGACTGCTGGCCTCGGCGGGCGTGCAGTCCGAAGACCGGCTGGTGTGTGTCCATCCTGGGGCAGGCGCGCCGGTCAAGCTGTGGGACAATCGAGCGTGGGCGCAGGTGATCCAGGCACTGATGCGCGAATATGGCGTGAAGGTCATTCTGAGCGGCGGCCCCGGTGAGGCAAGTTTGTTGCGAGAGCTGGAGAGCCTGCTTGTTGCTGGTCTGGACTCCGGCGAGGCTGCCAGGGTGACAAACCTGGCAGGCCGAACCAACCTGGGCCAATTGGCCGCTGTGATGCAGCGATGTCGCCTGGTGATGGGCGTTGATAGTGGGCCGCTGCATCTGGCAGTTGCCGTAGGTACGCCTACCCTGCACCTGTTTGGCCCGGCGGACGCCCGGCTGTTCGGCCCGTGGGGGGACCCACAGCGGCATCTGGTGGTTACGTCGCCTCTGGGATGCGCCCCGTGCAATCGAATGGATTATGCTCCGGCCGAACTGGACAACCATCCCTGTATGCGCAACATCACGGTGGAATCGGTGCTGGCGGCCGCCCGCCGCCTGCTGGATGCCGGCCTACAGGACTGAGGTAGGCTGGTGTGGAGATTCTGTTCATCAGCCCGTTCGGGCTACGCCCCAAGTACACGGTGAGCGGACGCGCCCTACCTTTGGCGAGGGCTCTGGCGCGCCGCGGCCACCAGGTTCGTCTGCTGATCCCACCCTGGGACCGTCCGATAGACTCGGGGCGGCGCACTTTGGTGGACGGCGTTCAGGTGGAGCACATCGCGCTGCCTCCTCCACTGCCAGGAGTCAGGCACATTCTGATCGTATGGCGTTTGCTGCGACAGGCCATTTGCTCACATGCTGAGATAGTTCACGTCTTCAAACCCAAAGGATATTCAGGCGTTGTCGTCCTTGTGTTGTGGTATCTGAGACGATTGGGTATAATCCGTGCCCGTATGGTTGTGGATACCGACGACTGGGAAGGGTGCGGCGGCTGGAATGAACGCGGCGGGTATCATCCCCTGGCACAGCGTGTCTTCGCCTGGCAGGAACGATGGGGGCTGGTTCGCTGTGATGGGGTTACTGCCGCAAGCCAGACCTTACAGAGCCTGGCCTGGAGTCTTGGCGCGCGCCGGGTGTGCCATGTGCCCAACGGTTTACTCGAACCGGTGGTATTGCCGCCGAGCCGCGGTTTGAGAGCCAAAGGGCACGGGCCTGAGCTCCCAGCCGACACGAGCCTCACAGCGTTAATATACACCCGGTTTGTCGAGATTGCACCGGAGCATTTGGCGGCGATTGTGTCTGCTTTGCTGGAGCGGATAGCGGGCCTGGCCTGCCTGGTGCTGGGGTCAGGGCTGACCGATGAACTGGAGCGTTTCGAGCATTGTCTGACCAACGCTGGACACTTGGGGAGGCAGACGGCTCCCTCTCGCTCCGATACGTCGGGAGCAGCGCGCCGTGTGCAGGTGCTGGGGTGGGTTGAGGCGGCAGACTTGGCGCAGTACTGGGCCTCAGCCGACATTGGCCTGTTCCCATGCGAGGATAACCTGCTGACCCGCGCGAAGTCTCCTTTGCGATTGGTGGAGATGATGGCCGCTGGCTTGCCGATTGTGGCCCATCGCGTGGGCGAAGTGGCGCGCTATCTCGAGGACGGTGTTTCCGGCCTGCTGGTGCCTGCGGGCGATGATGAAGGGTTCGTCAACACTGTAGCCAAATTGGCCTCATCGCCAGAATTGCGCCGACGCTTGGGAACGCAGGCGCGTCAACGTGCGGAGCGTGATTTCAATTGGCGTCATCTGGCAGCGCAGGTGGAGGCCCTCTATCAACAAATCATCGCTCTTAGCTGAGAAGTGGGAAGCAACGAGTATGCCACACGAACGCAACCCGTGGAAACTGACAATCCGATGTTGGCTGCCGGTCATCCTGTGGATGGCTTTCATTTTTGTCGTCTCATCTCAGCCCAAGGCCAGTATGCCACACCACCCCAATGGTCTGTTCGATTGGGGGATCAAGAAGTCGGCGCACATGATCGAATACGGGATTTTGGCAATGCTGGTCTGGCGGGCTATCAGCGGGAGCGCGGGCGCAACCATCAGACGGTCACAGATCTGGCTTATTCCCCTGTTCTGTATAGCATACGCCGCCACGGACGAATATCACCAATCGTTTGTGCCGGGCAGGTCAAGCAGCGTCTGGGATATCCTCATTGATGGGCTGGGCGTCCTGTTGACTCTGGCCATCGTGTCATTGCTTCTCAAGCAACGAGCGCGGCGCCTATCAGGCTTCTTCTTCTACCCCTGGCTCACTCGCTTCCTCGACGGGTTTTCGCCCCTCCGGCCGGTAGTACAGGACAATCTCCCCGAATAGCTTTTCCTGACGGACCGACAGAAAACCGCTCTTGATCAATTCCAGCACAGCCAGGAAGGTGACAATCACCTCGATTCGCGTCTGGGCGGTGGCAATGAGTTCGTGAAAGGCCATCTGGCCCTTCCTGTCAAGGGCGAATGTAATCTGGTCAACCTTGTCATGGATGGAGATGGTGATCGGCGGAATGACTTGAGACACAGGCGGTTCCGCCGGCTTGATCTGCAAGGCGCGCCTGACCGCCTCAACAAGAGCGGCCAAAGACATGCCATCGGCGTCCAGCTCTCTGGCGCTCCCCGCCACCGACACCGCGCCGACCCTCACGTAAGCGCGCAGATTCTGTTTGCTTCGTTCTGCCAGAAAGGCGGCGACCTCTTTGAATCTCTTGTACTCGATCAGTTGACGGACTAAGTCTTCACCGACATCGCCCTCCTCGTCTTCTGGCGCAGTTCCCGACGGGACGGGAAGCAACAGGCGCGATTTAATCAGCAGCAGTTTGCTGGCTACCACGAGGAAATCGGCCAGGTTGGCAGCTCGTTTCTCTCCCAGGTGGCTGATGTACTCCAGGAATTGGTCGGTGACCTGCGCTAAGGAGACTGTGGTGATGTCCAACTCCTGTTTTTCAATTAGGTGAAGGAGAAGGTCTAGCGGCCCCTCAAAAACGGGTAGTCTGACTTCGTAGTTGATCACGCCATTATCTTTCAGAGAGCCTGTTTGACTGCGTCCAATAGCCTATCGCGCCATCTTGCGCCGCTGTCCCATTGGTCGCCAGGGCAGGCCGTCGCGATCAATTCCTTGTGGCCCCTGATGCTCTCAATCGGCAAGCCGAGTTGCCGCGACAGATGGGCCAGCAATCGCCCCGCGCTGGCCAACTGGGCATCCGTTGGGAGGTCACCCACGAAATTTCCGGCCAACGCGATACCCAACGATGTCTGATTTTCGCTCCTGGCGTGATACGAGACGGTTTCCAGACGATTGGTCTGATAGATCGTTCCGTCGGCCATCACCACGAAGTGATAGCCAATGCCGGGCCAGTCTCGTTCATTGACGTGATAGCGTGCGATGTCTACCGGGCCAACAGTTGGCGCAGCCGCTGTGTGGTGTATGATCGCCTGGCTGATTTCCTTCAACTCTCTGACATCGTATGTCTTACTCTGGTGCTTGGGCAAGAGGTCAGTCACGTCTATGATAGTAAGGTGGACCACTTGCGTTCCAGAGTTCCGTTCAGCTAGCTGACCTGCAAGGTCAGCGACCTGTTGTTCGAGTGTTTGAATTCGCTGTTCCAGTGCAGCGATTTTCGACTGGGCCTCGCGAACTTCTTTGCCGATTGGCTTCAGCACCACCTGACCCGGCCCGAGTTCCTCCATCGCCACGTTCTGAAAGTATTGGACGCGGACGCCGGCTTCGAGGTGCGCGTCGGTAATAGGCAGGCCGCACACCGCTGCCCCAAGTCCGCGGTAGAGAGCCAGAAACGGGTCCGCGACAGTGCAACCGGTTTCTTCAAAGTATACGCCAGCGGCGGTGGGCGCGGCTTCAACCCTCACTTCCTTGTCTAGCGTGGGCGACCCGCGAGACGAGAGCCAAATGGTGTCGTTTTCAATCAGGTCCCACTTAATCAGAAATGCGCCAGCGGCGGTGGGCGCGGAAACATAGACCTGACTCAGAGTTAGAGTCATGCCGGGACCTACGTCGGCCGGCAGGCGGGCGCGTGTCTCCTCGGCGGAATGAATCAATTCACCATGCAGAGTATACCACCGGCAGCCGATTTTCACCCGGTCGGCGTGCCACGGCGCAGTACCGGCGTTTCTCAACTTGATTTTAACCGCTTGTCGTTCTCCAGCAATCCATTTATCTGGTGCGCTGTATTCCAGCCATTCGGCCCGGTAGGCGGGCACAGGCACAGCAGGCCTTGCCGGAACCAGGGGCGGGCGGGGAATGTTGCCAACGGCCCGCACTACCGGCCGGAATTCACCGGACTCCTTGCGCCAGACAAACTGTGCCCACTGTGGGTCGGGCGACGAGGCAATGAAGCAACAAGCCGACCCTAAATAAGGGTAGTTGAACAGCTCCTGGTAGAACGTCGTGTATTGGGCGGCCTGAATATCACCCGAGAGGTTCGGCGTACTGTTGCCAAACTCGGTGATCTCAATAATCTTGTTGGGGAACCTCTCGTGGTAGAGCTTAAAGCGCAGGCCCCACTCGCTCTTCAAATGGTTGTCGCCCTGCCAATAGATATGACATCCCAACCAATCGGATGCTTGAATCGCCTGGCGGCAGATTTCCAGCCATTCCAGGTCGCGGTGGGGCCAGTGAGGTGCCAGGCCCGGAAAGCCTAGAAGAGCCCAGGGGCAGGCCTGCTTGATCAACCTGAACACCTGCAGATACCAGTCTCGAAAAGAGCGTGCCGCTTCGTCTGAACTGCCCCAGCCTTCGTACCCTTGATGATGGTTGGGCTCGTTCAGGATCTCAAACTTGGCCGTGAACAGACGCAACTCTTTGATGCGTGCGATGGCGGTGGTGGCAAAGGACTCGGGATCAGGGTGCGATGCGCCAACTCGTTCATCGTGGAGGCGAACAATAAATTCCAGGCCGGGATTCTCGGCCTTCACCCTCTCGAAAACGTGATTGCCGGTAAGGCTCAATACCTTGAGAGTTTCTATGCGCGCTTCTCTGATGACCAGATAGTCGCCTTCAGCAAAGGTGAAGTCATTGCGGGCATGTAGTCCGATCCGAACTGACCGATTGGCGGGCATGTGGTTTCTCCTTGGGCGACACAGTGAGCCGATAGCGCGTAGCCGGCTGACCCGTTTCACAACTCGGTTACCACCAGTGTATTATAGCGGCTATCAGAACACTGTCAAATAGGCCCGACAGCGTGGCAAGTTGAATTACCGTTGACCTTTTCACATCACGGTAGTATAATCCCACTTGCGTCTGTTTGAGGAGGAGAATATCTCATCAATGATGAAAATCATGGTAGTGATACCTACCTATAATGAGGCGACCAATCTCCCAGCCATCGTCGGCGAGCTGTGGTCATTAGGATTGGATTCGCTCGAAGTGCTTGTCGTGGACGATGATTCACCTGATGGCACTGGACAGATCGCCGATGAGCTGGCTGAGCAATATCCGGAACGTTTCCACGTGATCCACCGACAGGGCAAGTTGGGCCTGGGGACCGCCTATCTGACGGGCTTTCGCTACGCGCTTGAGCATGGCGCTGACTACATAATTCAGATGGATGCCGATTTCTCCCATTCGCCCAGTTACATCCCGGCTATGTTGGAGAAATGCCAGGAATATGACGTTGTGGTCGGCTCGCGATACGTGCCCGGGGGGCAGTTGGACGAGAAGTGGAGCTTTTGGCGGCACTTCTTGAGCTGGTGGGCCAACAGCATCTACGCACGCTTGATTCTGAACCTGAAGGTGCGCGATGCCACCGCCGGGTTCAAGTGTTGGCGGAGAGGTGTGTTGGAGGCCATTGATTTCGATCAAATCACATCCAACGGCTATGTCTTCCAGGTGGAAATGGCCTACGTAACAGAAAAACTTGGCTTCCGCGTCTACGAGTTGCCCATCTACTTCGAGGACCGGCGGATTGGGCGGTCTAAGATGACGATTCCCGTAAAATTTGAAGCGGCCTGGCGCGTATGGGAGATACGTTGGAGGCACAGGAATCTCAAGCCTTGAGAATCCGTAAGCTGTGGCCCGACCTGACCGCCATCGTTATGCTCTTTCTGTTGCCTTTGGCCCTTTTCTGGGCGGTCACCATCGGCCCGCGTACTCTCTTGCCTTTCGACAATCTGTTCACCATCGAACCGTGGCGTTCCTTTGCGGCACAACTGGGCGTCAGCGTCCCTCACAATGAATTGCTGAGTGACCTCATCCTGGAAAACTACGTATGGAAGCAGTTCATCCGCGAGTCGCTGGCGAACCGCCAAATCCCCTTGTGGAACCCATATCTGTTCAGCGGCTTGCCATTCCTGGCTGCCGGACAGCATTCCGCACTCTATCCTCTGAGCGTTCTCTTCTACATCCTGCCACTGGCTAAAGCCTACGGCTGGTTCAGCGCCATACAGCTTTTCCTGGCTGGGCTGGCGATGTATGTCTTGGGGCGCGTGCTCGGCCTGAGCCGATTCGGCTCTCTACTGGCCGGGATTACCTACATGCTGAGCGCGTTCTTCGTGATCAGTGTGGTCTTTCCCATGGTTATCGCCGCGGCAGCGTGGTTGCCGCTGCTTCTGGCCGTTATCGAAATCGTCATCCGTAAACAAGAACAGAAAGGCCCCATCCGCTACTCCCCCATACCGTACATCATCGCCGGCGCGGTAGTCCTCGGCGTGCAGGTGCTGGCCGGTCACGTCGAGATCACCTATTACGTCTTGATGGTCTGCGGCTTCTATGGAATTTGGCGGCTGGTCGCCTTGTGGCGCAGCCAGCGCGCCCTGGGCCCGACAGTGCGGTTGGGCGGCTGGCTGCTCATTATGGTGGCCCTGGGCATGGGGCTCGGCGGAGTGCAATTCATCCCCCTCTTTGAGGTTGCCCAACACAATTTCCGCTTAGGCTCGGTGGGCTATCACGAGGTCATCGGCTGGGCCTTCCCCTGGCGACAGGCTGTAACTTTTTTGATCCCAGACTTTTACGGCAACCCAAGCCATCACGCCTACTGGGACATTGTGTCCTGGCGCTGGCAACCCGTGCTGCGTAATGCCTTGGGCCAGGCTGTTCACACCATCGCCTGGCTCAAGGAGCTGCCAACGTGGAAGAATTACGTCGAGGCTGCCAGCTACGTGGGCGTCTTGCCCCTGTTGCTGGGATTGGTGGCGCTCTTGGGGCGACGGACGCGCCATATCTGGCTGTTTGCCTGTCTGGCCATCGTTGCGCTCTTGTTTGCTTTCGGTACGCCGCTGTACGCCCTGTTGTTCTATCTGTTGCCCGGCTTCAATCAGTTGCATTCGCCGTTTCGTTGGGTGTACCCTTATACTTTGAGCGTGGCCGTGTTGGCCGGCTTCGGCGCCTCGTATCTGTCAAGGAGCGGGGTTTCGGATTCCGGAATCCGAAACCCCTCACAACGCATAGGCTGGCCGGCTTTCTGGGCCGGCGTGGCTGGCCTGTGTCTGTTGCTCATCGTACTGGCCTTCCCTGGCCCATTCATCGCCCTGGCGGACGCGGTCCTGGCCCATTCGGAACTGACGCAGCGCGCCTTTGAGAGCGGCCGCATGTTGCTGTCCTACCAGTGGCGCAATGCCCTCGTATTTGTCGTGTTCTTGATTTCGGCGGGCGCGGTGATACGCATTAGCCGCTGTCCCATCTATCTGCCGCGCCGTTTAGGTGGCTACGCCGTATGGAAGCCGCTCGCCGTCGTCATCCTGGCGCTGGATCTGATGGTTGCCTCGGCGGGCTTCAACCCGGCAACCGACCCCAAGTTGATGGAGTTCAAGCCGCCGGTCGCCGGGTTTTTGCAGCAAGATCCTGGCCTTTGGCGACTGACCGCCTTTGTCGCGCCCGGCGAAAAGACACTGATCGCCAATACCGGCATGTATTATGGCTTTCAAGACATCCGCGGCTACGATTCCATCTTCCCGCGCCAATACGCCGATTTTATGGGCACGATTGAAGAGCAGGATGAACTTCTTTTCAACCGAATTGCTCCGCTGTCAGAATATGACTCTCTCGATTCACCGATGTTAGACCTGGCCAATGTCAAGTATGTCGTCACGACGCAGCATATACCGAACGCGGGCTATGAGCTGGTCTACGACAACGAGGTGCGCGTCTATCGAAACGAGGACGTGATGCCCAGAGCCTTTGCCCTGCCGGCCCGCGCCGCACAAGTACGGCCCGCAGGGGAAATCTTAAAGCTGCTGCCGGCGACCGACCCACGTCAGACGCTGGTGCTGGAGGCTGAACAGGTCGCGTCCAGCCCGCCGCCGTGGGGCGGTCCCGCGCCGGACGCGACCTGGCCGCTCACGCCGGCTACGGTGGCCGAGTACGGCGCGAACGAAGTCGTCATCCGCGTGGATATACCATCGGAGGGGTATCTGGTTCTGGCCGACTCGTTCTTCCCCGGCTGGAAGGCATATCGGCGCGCGCCAGAGGCCAGCGCAAAAGAAGAAGATGAGCTCCCTCTCTATCGCGCCTACGGCAACTTCCGCGCCACGCCGCTGCCTGCTGGCGAACACATCGTCCGGTTCAAATACAGTCCGTTGTCGGTCAAGCTGGGGGCGTATGTCAGCTTCATGTCGGCGATAATTCTGTTCCTGCTGGGTTGCGCCTGGGTGTGGGGGCGTTACTACCGCGAGAGTGAGGACGATTCGCCGGTCAAGCGCATCGCCAAGAACAGCCTGACGCCGATGTCGCTCTCGCTGCTCAACAAAGTGATTGACATGGCGTTCGCCATGTTGATGTTGCGTATCCTGGCGCCGGAAAACGCTGGCCGCTATCAGTTTGCCGTGGCGTTCTTCACCTTCTTTGAGATTCTGGTGCGTTTCGGGTTCGGTACATTGCTCACCCGCGAAGCAGCCAAAGACCGTTCGCAGGCCAACCGCTACCTCAGCAACACCATTGTTCTCCGCTCGGGCCTGTGGCTGCTGTCGCTGCCGGTCATGGCCGGAGTGGTGTTCCTCTACATGCGCTACGGCGGCGTGACGGCAGACACCGCCACAGCCATCGGTTTGCTCGCCATCGCGCTTTGGTTCAGCGTCGTCGCCGACGCGCTGACCGCCGTGTTCTACGCTTACGAGAAGATGGAGCATCCGGCCTCGCTGAGCACCATGACCACCGTCCTGCGTGTGCTGTTGGGCGCGCTGGTCATCCTGCCGCCGCTGAACTGGGGCTTTGTTGGACTGGCGGGGGTGGCTATCGTGACCAACGTTTTCAGCGTGATCGTCCTGTATTCGCTGCTGGCGCGCCTGTTCTTCCGCCCGCGCCTGGAATTCGACCGCGCCCTGGGGCGTCAGATGTTCGCTGTCTCCTTCCCACTGATGATCAACCACCTGTTGCAGACCATCTTCTTCCGCATAGATGTGTGGATTTTGCAGCCAATGCACGGCGCGACGGTAGTGGGCTACTACGGCGCAGCCTACAAATATATAGACGGCCTGAACGTGGTCCCGTCTCTGTTCACCATGGCAATCTTCCCGTTGATGTCGCGCTTCGCCAGCGAATCACGGGCTTCGCTGTTGCGTGCCTATGTGCTCGCTCTGCGCCTGCTGTTCATGATCAGCATACCGGTTGCGGTGGTTACGCCGTTCATCGCCCGCGAGCTTATCCTTATCTTAGGCGGCGGCGAGTATCTGCCCGATTCGATGATCGCGCTGCAACTGCTCATCTTCTTCTTCCCGTTCAGTTGCATCAACCAGGTAACGCAATACGTGCTCATTGCCATTGATCAGCAGCGTTACCTGACCAGGGCGTTCCTGATCGGCGTGACGTTCAACGTGGTGATGAACCTCATCTTCATCCCGGCGTATAGCTACAAGGCGGCGGCGGTCGTCACCATCTTCTCGGAGGTCGCGCTGATGATTCCCTTCTATTACTGCGTCAGGAAGAACCTGGGGGCGGTGCCGTGGTTCAGCCTGGTCTGGCGGCCGGCCCTGGCGTCGGGGGCAGCCGGGGCGATGCTGTGGCTGCTGCGCGACGTCACACCGCTGTTGACTGTGCCGCTGGCCGCCGCAATCTATCTGGCGGGCATGGCGTTGCTGGGCGCCTTCCGTGAGCAGGACATGAACATCATCCTCGCGCAGTTACCGCTCGGACGGGTGAAGGCGAAGATTGTCGGACTGCGGTAGGGTGCGCCTTGCGCCCAATCCTTGCCGGTTCTCCCGCACACGGGCCGGGCCGGTTGTTGGTAATAAGGCCGCAAGACTGAGACGTTGAAGCGCATTTAGTCATTGTGCCCTCAATTTGCCTCTTCGCTGTTTATCATGTATGATAATTTCTTGCGCGCAGTGCTTCCCCGAGCTCTGTGACGAATAAGGAGGTTTTGGCATGAAACGAACAGTCTATTTGGCCCTGCTGGCGGTTCTTCTGCTGCCGCTGCTGCCCGGCGCGACGCAGGCCGCCGGTGGCGACACTCCTGCCGCGGCCGGTCTGCTGATTCCCAGCGGCGAGCAGGGCCTCATACCACCCCAGGCCGGGAAGTGGTATCGCTACGACGTGGCCGACGATGTAGAGCAGGTTGAGTTCTCCCTGCACTTTTGGCCCAGCGACGAAGTGAGATTCCAGCAAGTCAGGCTGGAGCTTTTCACCGCGCAACAGATCAATGGCGACATGTTGCCCATGGGGGAGGGATTCGCCCTCAACCGTCGCGAGCAGGGTCTCTCAGTAGGCCGCCGGGTTTGGATGGGCTGGCTCATCCGGGGGACGTACTATCTCCACGTAGTGAATGAGTCGCTGGCAGAAACCTTCAATTACATGGTCACTTCGGGAGGAGGCAGCGCGGCGACGCTTTCTCCGTCGCCAACCACCCCCTCTGCCTCGCTGCCGAACGGCGCCGCTACCGACTCGGCTGGCCCGTCGCCGTCCCCTTCGCTCTTCAAGACAGGTGTCTTGGGCCTCAAGGGACTTCGTCCGCCAGCCATGACCGACAGCCCGCCCGACAGCGTGGATGCACTCCTGGAAAATGCGAACAACCTGTACCCCGCTGATGCCGCCTGGATGTATGAGACGCAGCACGGCCGGGTCAAATATGGGCAGGTGCGGTGGTACAAACTGGAAATCGGCGACAAACAGGAGCGCGTAGACATCACCATGCATTTCTGGCCGTCCAACGGTAACATCTATCACCATGTCTTCTTCGGCGTATTCACCGATTATCGGTTGCGCGTCTGGCAGGACGGCGGCGCGTTTCAGGCCATTGGTCTGGGCGGCGATACCGGCTTCGAAGAGGACCGCGCGTTGGTGATGAACAAAAAGGTCTGGCGTGGCGACCTGCCACACGGCGTCCATTATGTCGGGGTGTGGGTGGATGCGGACCTGAAGAACAAGGAATTGGGCCTGCCCAATGTTGACTTCATTGACTTTCTTCTTGTCCCGACCTACTACAACCAGCCCAACTTGCCTTTGCCCGTGACCAATATTCCCGAATGGCTGGCCCAGCCGCTGACCACGCGCATCAAGCGCAGCGGCGTGTTGGCCGGTCCGCGACTGACCAGGCCCGCGCCGGCCGCTTCGACCGCAGCCGCGCCGGCGGCGATTGTTCAGCCGCCTGCCCCCCAGCCCGGTGAGACCGAACTGCGGAACAAGGCAAACGGGTCATTGCCGCCCAACACCAACCAGTGGTATCGGTATGATGTGCTAGACCCCGACGGAGAACGTCTGACGGTGACGATTGAGTGGAGCCACGGCGATGGCAACCTGTTTCATAAGGTAGGCTTTGGTGTATACGACCGCTTCCAATTTGACACGTATCTGCGAGACAACGCCGGCTTGGGCTTCGGATTAGCTGGCTCGACTGGACTGGACACGGACTATGGCCCGCCTATCAGCCGCAAGGTCTGGAAGGGGGTGCTGCCCAAAGGCACGTACTTTATCCGCGTCTACAACGAGGCCAACAAACAGATGGACTATACCATCCGGGTTGCCCGTGAGTAATGCCCTGCGCCCGACTTTTCAGTTCAGGAGCCGCCGATGAACCACCCAATCGTGTCCGATCAGCGTCGCTATCTGCCCACCTACGAGAACTGCTTCGTCTGCGGCAGCCGACACCCGCGCGGTCTGCGCTTGCGTTTTTTCACCTACGGGGATGGCATCGCGTGGGTGGAATTCAAGCCCGAAAACAGCCTGACCGGCTACGAGGAAATCGTTCACGGCGGCGTTGTAGCGACGATGTTCGATGAGTTGCTGGGTTGGTCGGTGGGTCTCAAGACGAACCAATTGTTCCTGACCGGCGAACTAACCGTGCGCTACCTGAGGCCCGTTCTCTCCAATCGCATCTATTTGGGCAGCGCGCAGCCCATCGAAGACAAAAAGCGGTACTGGGTTGCCGAAGGCGAACTGAAGGATGAGGACGACATCGTGTATGCCCGCGCCTCCGGCAAATACTTTCCAGTTGGCGAGGAAAAAACCCGCGAGTTCGCGACTAAACTGACTTACCAGCCGGATGACCTGCCCATTTTCTTGGATTCGCGCGATTGACAGGGAACTCCCAGCCGAGTACAATAGCTGACAAACGGAGCCCGCTCGCCGGATTTGCCGCTTAAGGGCGCGCAGCGGGTGGAATCGTCACGAAATGGGATGGTGATACACAAGGTAATGAGAACAGCAGCAAAGACCTGGATTGTCTTAGCCATAGCCTTTTTCCTGTTAAGCTCTTCCCTCGGATGCGCCATCGTGAAGGTTGTGCGCAAGGGGACAAGCGAGCCAGCGCAGGTGCAACAGCCAAAGATGGCCGAGGTTCAACCGACGTTCACGCCCGTCCCGACGCATACGCCGGTGCCTACCTTCACGCCGACGCCGACGCTTACGGCGACACAGACGCCAACGAATACGCCGTCCCCGACAGCCACACCGCTGCCTCCAACCGATACGCCTGTACCGACCAACACACCAGTCCCGCCCACCAAGCCTCCGCCGCCGACCGATACGCCTGTGCCGCCAACGGATACGCCCGTCCCATTTATCACTGCGCACGGGGTCGTCGGTACCTTAACTTTGATTGACCCACAGCCAAGTTATCGCAACCGAAGCGCGGTGAAGCTCCGCTGGTCGGCAAAGAACGAGACCGGTGCGCCAATCGAGTTCGGCATTCTCGGCATCACCATGAACACGGGTACGGGACCCAACCAGTTCCAGAGTACCCGTTCGGGGCCAAACAACAAACTGGAGCCTGGTGAGGAGATTGGCGCGGAAGAAATCGTCAGGCCGCTCCGCTTTGGAGAGCAGGTTGAGGGCGACGTCCTCATCGTCTTGTCAATGTGTTTTAACAAATATGACGAATGTGAAAAACCAGGCGCGGATTGGGAGAATATCTCTCCACCTGTTGTGATTCATATTGTGCCGTAAGGTCCTCGGCTGTCGCCGAGCCGATGGCTTAGTTTGTCGGGAAATATAGAAACACACATCGGTGTGTTCGACAGGGTCGATCTCATGTTGTGTCGTTTCATCAGCCCAACGAGGTCGCCCTTTTTTGTTTTCTGAAGGACAAGAAAGAAAGGATGGGCAAAAGTCAATGCACATTACATTGTACGACACTACCCTGAGAGATGGAGCACAGCGAGAAGGAATCTCGTTTTCGGCCCGCGACAAAATCATGATTGCCCAGCGACTGGACCGCTTTGGAATCAGGTATATCGAAGGGGGTTGGCCTGGTTCCAACCCAAAGGACATCGAGTTCTTTCGCCAGGCTCGTCACTGTACCTTTGAACAGGCAATTATCACCGCTTTCGGCAGCACCCGCCGCGCCAATGTAGATGTCGCGAAAGATGCCAACATTCGCGCACTGCTCGAGGCCGAAACCAGCGCTGTGGCAATCTTTGGCAAGAGTTCGCCGTTACAGGTGGAACACGTTTTGCGCACCACGCGCGATGAAAACTTGCGGATGATCGCCGAAAGCTGCGCCTACATCAAAGCGCACGGGCGCGAGGTCATCTACGATGCGGAACATTTTTACGATGGCTACAAAGCGGACCCCGACTATGCGTTGGCGACCCTGCGGGCCGCCGTCGAGGGTGGCGCCGATGTGTTGGTGCTGTGCGAGACCAACGGCGGCTGTTTGCCCAGCGAAGTTAAGGCCATAACCGAGGCAGTAGCCAGGGTATTTGACCTGCCTCTGGGGATTCACGCGCACAACGACTCAGGATTGGCCGTCGCCAATACACTAATGGCTGTGGAAGCCGGCGCACGGCACGTGCAGGGGACCATTAACGGGTACGGAGAACGCTGCGGAAACGCAGACCTCTGTTCCATTATCCCTAACCTGCAACTGAAAATGGGTTATTCATGCGTCACACCGGAACAACTGGCCAGCCTGACCGAAGTGTCACGCTATGTCAGTGAAATTGCCAACCTGAACCCCGACACTCACGCTCCCTTCGTGGGCCACAGCGCGTTCGCCCACAAAGGCGGCACACATGTCAACGCTCTCATGAAGTGGGCCGACAGCTATCAGCACATTGACCCGGCACTGGTGGGCAATTCAAGGCGCATTCTGGTCTCCGAGTTGGCGGGCAAGAGCAACCTCCTGTCCAAGATTCAAGAATTTGGCCTGGAAAGGAAACTGAGCACAGAACAGATTAACACGGTCATCCAGCATATCAAGCGGTTGGAGAGCCAGGGTTTCCAGTTTGAGGGCGCGGAGGCCTCGGTCGAATTGATGCTCAGGCGCGCTGAAGCCGATTATGTGCCTCCCTTTGAACTCATAGATTTTTACACGCTGGTCGAAAACCGTGACGGAGTCCATAACGCCGGTATCTCGGAAGCGACTGTCAAGATTCGCGTGAAAGGCCAGGTCATGCACACGGCGTCAGAAGGCAATGGGCCGGTCAACGCGCTGGACGGCGCGCTGCGCAAGGCGTTGCTGCCGTTCTTCCCTCAAATCGCACGTATCCAACTGATTGACTATAAAGTGCGCATCCTCGACCCAGATTCGGCCACCGCCGCTCAGACTCGAGTCTTGCTGACTTCGCAGTGTGGCGACCGGACCTGGAGCACAGTGGGCAGTTCGACCAACATCATCGAAGCCAGTTGGATTGCACTCACAGACAGTTTGGAATATGGCCTCTTAACCTGTGCCCAGGAAGAGACAGGGACCGACGCCGGCGCGTCAACCGAACTGTCACATTGTGCGATTTCGTTCTAAACGTGAGTGTGTAACGACGATGGCGTGCGTCAAGGAGGAGCATGATGAAAACCTACCGTATCCCGATGGTGCCGGGGCCGACCTCAGCGCCTGAGCCAGTTCTGGCTGCATACACCGTCAACTACGGTTCCGGTGACCTGGAGCCGGAGTACTACGAACTGTACGAAGAGACCCAAAGCCGCCTGCAAAGGATCATGGGAACCTCCAACTCGATAGTCATCATGAGCGGAGAGGCCATGGTCACATTATGGGGAGCGTTGAAAAGCTGCCTCAAGCCCGGCGACCGGGTTCTTTGTATCGGAACGGGCGTGTTCGGCTACGGCATCGGCCAGATGGCACGGTCGGTGACCAGCGATGTCCACTTCGTGGACTTCAGTTACGACGAAATCTGTCGCCCGGAACGGGCCGAAGACGCCATCATGAGCTTACGCCCCAAGATGGTCACGATGGTGCATTGCGAGACGCCATCGGGCACGCTGAACCCGGTCGCTGAAATCGGCCAGCTCATTCGGTTGCACGGCGTGCCCCTGTTCTACGTGGATGCCGTCTCCAGCGCGGGCGGGGTACCTCTGCTCACGAATGAATGGGCCATTGACTTGTGTCTGGTGGGCACGCAGAAGTGTCTGTCCGCCCTGCCCGACCTGGGCATATTGTCCGTTAGCGAAAGGGCCTGGCAAGTAATCAAAGAAGTGCGCTATGAAGGTTATGACGCGCTGGGGCCATGGCGGACTGCTTTGAGCGACCGCTGGCTTCCTTACACCCCTTCCTGGCAGGCTATGGCAGCCCTGCACACCGCTTGCGGTCTCTTGCTCGATGAAGGCCTCGACCGGGTATTCCAACGGCACGCGGACGCGGCTCAATTGTGCCGTCGGCGGGCGAAAGAAATGGGGCTGGAACTCTTCCCACGTCGAGAGGAGTATTGCTCTCCCACCGTGACCGCGCTTAAAGTTCCGGAACGGATCGGCTGGGCCGAACTGGACCGACGCCTGCGTAGCGCCGGCATGGTGGTAGGCGGCTCTCTTGAAAAACTGGCTGGGAAGGTCTTTCGGATTGGGCACATGGGCACCCAGGCCAACCTGCAACTGGTCGAACAGGCGATGGATGTCTTGGAGCAAATGCTCAGACTTTGAGGAATGAGGCAGTCTGTGTTATAATTTGTCCGCCTGACAAAATTGTTCAGTAAATTGATACAGGGAGGTTTTACAACATGGATAAGTGGCAATGTACGGCGTGTGGTTACATCTATGACCCGGCAGTCGGCGACCCTGATGGGGGCATCCCGGCCGGAACAGCTTTCGAGGACCTGCCGGACGATTGGGTGTGCCCAGAATGTGGAGTGGGCAAGGACATGTTTGAGAAGCTGTAGGAGCTTAATATTGGGAATAAGTTAATCGAAATCATCGTTTAACTTGGGATAGGGGCCAGGAGTAGTTCTTCCAGTCTCTATCCCCTCCTCCAAGTGAAGGGGTCAAAGATGCGCCTGGTCATTGTCGGCAATGGCGTGGCGGCCGTTAATGCGGCGTTAACAGCCTTGAAGGTTCGGCCCAATGCCGAGATTACAGTCTTCTCCGAAGAGCCGTATTACTATTACCCCCGCCCGCGTCTATGGGAGTTTCTGCCGGGCAAGCTGTCGCTAGAGCAGCTTTACTTCTATCCGCCAAGCTGGTACGAAGAACGTGGCATCATGGTGCAATTGGGAACGCCCGTAGCGCAAATAAAGCCGACTGACAGAGCGGTGATCCTTAAGAATGGGCAGGGAGCCTCTTATGACCGTCTATTGCTCGCCAATGGGGGGCTTTCCTTTATCCCGCCCATAGAAAACGTACGGCAACGAGGCGTTTTCGCGCTTCGCAATGTGGAAGATGCCCTGGCCATCCGCGCTTACGCAGAGCGAGCACGTTCGGCAGTGGTCATTGGTGGGGGCTTGCTGGGACTTGAATCGGCCCGTGGTCTGAAGGACCTGGGGCTTCAGGTGACCGTTGTCGAAATGGCGCCGTGGCTGCTGCCGCGTCAACTCGACGAACCAGGCGCCGCCATCCTGCGAGAAATCTTCGAGGGTATTGGCATTAAGACGATTACCGGCGCGATCACCCAGGCGATTGAGGGAGAAACCCAGGCGACCGGCATTCTTCTGAAGGATGGCCGTCGCATCCCCGGCGAGCTTGTTTTGATTTCGGCCGGAGTCCGCAGCAACACCGCGCTGGCCGCGGCGGCGGGATTGCAGGTAAATCGTGGCGTCGTCGTAGATGAACACATGCAAACCAGCGCGCCGGACATCTACGCCGCTGGGGATGTAATCGAATTTCAGCAACGCAGCTACGGCATCATTCCGGCGGCCATCGAGCAGGCGCGTGTCGCTGGCGCCAGTTTGTGCGGCGAGTCTGAGCCCACTTATCAGGGCACCGTCCCTTCCAACACCCTGAAAGTGGTGGGGATCAGCCTGACCACGGTGGGTACGACGGACGCCCCCAATGGCAACTATCGCGAATATCGTATTTCTGACTCATCTCGCGGCCTGTATAAGAAACTGGTGGTGAACAACAATAAGCTGGTCGGCGCGATTCTATTGGGTTTTCCCAAAGAGACAGCCCAAATCACCAGAATGGTGCGCGAGCAAGAGCCGCTGGACCGGCCGGTGGAAGAGTTGCTGCAATTGAATTAGGCATCTACGAAGCATTCAAGAATGGGAGAGTGAAGAAGATGAGTTTGCAAGGCAAGAGAATTGCCATTCTGGCAGAGGAAATTTATGAAGATATGGAGCTGTGGTACCCCTATTACCGTCTGAAGGAAGCCGGCGCAGAGGTGGTAATCGTGGGCACCGGTTCAGCGAACCAATATCCCAGCAAGCACGGCATACCGGTCAAAGTTGATGTCGAAGCCGGCAAGATTTCAGCCGATGAGATAGACGGGGTCATCGTGCCCGGCGGGTTCGCGCCTGATAGAATGCGCCGCTACCCCGCCGTGTTGGAGTTGGTCAAGACCGCTTTCGACCGCGGCAAACTGGTTGCAGCCATCTGTCACGCCGGCTGGGTGTTGGTGTCTGCGAAGGTGTTGAATGGCCGTAGAGCTACTTGTGTGTCGGCCATCAAAGACGACGTGATCAACGCTGGGGCAACTTATGTAGATGAGCCGGTCGTGGTGGACGGCAATTTGATTACTTCACGGACGCCGGCAGATTTGCCGGTGTGGTTGCCCGCGATCATTTCATTCCTGGAGGGCAAATAGGCAATGGCAAGCCTGGATTTGCCCCATAGTTTGTGCTCGAAAGGAGGCAGATATGGCCGAACTGACCAAACAGCAAATTATCGCCATGCTTAACGAAGACTTGAAAGGCGAACACATGGCCATCATTCAGTATCTTCGCCATGCTTACGCGATAGGCGAAGGAGAGGTGGCCTGTGAGATCGAAGCCATTTCGCGGGAAGAAATGTACCACTTTCACTGGCTGTCCGAACTGATTGTAGAATTGGGGGGCAAGCCGACCCTCGAACGCGCCAAACTGGACCTTGGCGGGAACGAACCGGCCGACTGGTTGTTTAGAGACATCCGCGCTGAGCAAGAAGCCATCGCTCTGTACAAGAAACACATCAGCCTGATTGATGACCCTAAGGTCGTGCGCGTCCTGAAACGGATCCTGTCTGATGAACAGGCACACGAACAAGACTTTACCAAGCTGATGGAAGAGGTCAAAGCAGAGATGCCGTCGCCCGATGTGCCGGCGACAGAACCTGCGCCAGCTCCAGATGCGCGATTGGTGGAGATACTGAATCAGGGTGTGCGACACGAGTACACGGTTATCCTCCAGTACCTCTATCATTCACATACGACCCCCCATCGTGGCATCGGCGAAGAGCTGCACTGGCAAGCCGTCAATGAGATGCAGCACATGGGCTGGCTCTCTGAGGCTGTCATAGAGCTGGGTGCAGAGGCTGACATGGAGCACACCGAAGTCGACCTCTCGGCAGATACAGCCGCGATGTTGAAAGCTGACATTGCTGCCGAACGAGCAGTGACCATGGACTATGACGCCCAGATCAAAGAGGTGCAGGATGAGGAGATCAGAGAACTGCTGAGCCGCATCCGTGACCATGAAATCTATCACGATGAGTTGTTCACAGAAATGCTGGAAGAATTGCAGAAAGAAAACCCGCCCTCTGAACAAGACAAACCGGAGTCGGCGACAGGAGATGCTGAAATTCCGACAGTTGGCAGCCTGATCGGCAGGTAACACGAACTTTTAGCCTGGAAGCGCAGAGAGGCTTTGATTAGATTAAGGAGGAAACCATGAACGAATATCTTTTGCGAGAAGATGCCCCTCTTTCTAAGGAAGATTGGGAACGGATTGACAACACGGTAGTCGAAGTAGCCAAAAGGTTGTTGGTTGGGCGGCGATTCATTCATCTGTTTGGCCCACTGGGGCATGGCGTCCAGTTCGTCACCGTAGACCGACTGGATGGCGCAGCAGGTGATGTCGTCGCTGTGGACTTGAGCCAACGACAGGTCGTCCAGTTGGTCACCATTCAAAAGGATTTCAAACTGCTGTGGCAAGATCTCGCCAACGGTGAACAGACCGGCTTGAAGTTCGATGTGGGGCCGGTGGCTGTCGCGGCTGTCGCGGCCGCCCAGGCCGAAGACGAACTGATCTTCAAAGGTGGGAGTGGCATGGAGGGATTGCTGAGCGTCAAGGGCCACACCACTTCCCCATTGGGCAATTGGGACGAGGTCAATGCAGGTATCATGGCGGTAGCCGGCGCGGTTGGGAAGCTCATGGGCCGCGGCTTTTTGGGGCCATTTGCACTGGTCACCAACCCCGTGACCTACGCCAAGTTGTTGCGTCCCGTGCATGGTCAGGGCGCTCAGCTCGAAATCAAACTGGTGGAACAAATCGCGACGGCTGGCATTTTCCAGACACCAGCGTTGAAAGAAAATGAAGCGGTTGTGGTCTCCACCGGGCCGGAAAACCTCGACCTGGCGGTGGGACAGGACCTGGTCACAGCCTATCTGGGGCCGGACGGCCTGGACCACATCTTCCGCCTGGTAGAGACGGTCGCCCTGCGCATCAAGCGACCAGGGGCAATTTGCGTCCTGAAATAGAGACCAGTCCGTCTGGAATGAACGAGTGAAGGAGAGCGAAGATGACCATAATTCATCTTCGCTCCTTTTGTTTTTGATAGGCCGGTCAAATTCTAACAAATCTCTAGTGGAATTATCCCTCGATATGGTGTATAATAGAGTTGAACAAAGGGGAGCCGTTGGGTGGCCCTTACGGTCATGAATCGTGAATGAACTTGAAAGGCTGAAGCAAGATGTCGCACGGGATGTGGGAACTGCCCGACCTTTCGGAGAACTTATCTCGGCAGAGTGAATCGTTTGGAGAGGACCTCCGTCAGGTCTCCTACGCTGCGGGCGAGACAATCTACACGCCAAAGGCTGGCAGTGAAGCCGTGTATTTGTTGATCGAAGGCGAAGTACAGCTCTATCGGCTGGGCTCAGACGGCCGACGGTTCACGGTGGCGGTCCTGAAACCGGGTGCAGTATTCGGTCAGGCCAGCTTGTTGGGCAGCCTGGAGTCGGAAACGTATGCTGAAGCGACCGCGCCGTCCGCTGTGTGGTGTATTGCCGGACGCAGTGCTCAGGAGGTGTTTTCGCGCAGTCCCAGCCTCAGATTTGGCCTGCTCACCGGGCTGAGCCGACGCCTGGCCGATGCTGAGGAGCGTCTGGAGTGGATGGCCTACAAAAAGGTCTCGGCCCGGCTGGCCGGGCTGCTGCTGCAAATGATGGATGCAGAACGAAAAACGGTCACAGGCATCACCCATCAGAAGATGGCAGATATGCTGGGCGCGTACCGTGAGACTGTCAGCCAGGCGTTCAGAGAGCTTCGCGTTAAAGGCCTGGTCAGCCCTGGTCGCAAGAACATCAAGATACTGAACCCGGAGGGGCTCAGAAAAATGGCTGAGAATATGAATTAGGAGGTAACTTGTAATGTACAGCAAAATCGTCGTGACTCTCGACGGGTCTGCTCATGCCGAATGTGCACTCTCACATGCCGAAGCATTGGCCAAGAGCCTGGGCGTCGAGCTGGTGCTGCTGCAAGTAGTCCCTTACCCCGAGGTGAGGGATGAAGCTGTTGAGCTCGAATGGCAGGAAGCCGCCCGCAAGTATATGGACGACATTGCGGCGGGCCTCAAGAGCCTGGGAGTCGAATCCCGTGTCGAAGTCTTATGGGGAGATGTGGCTGAGAAGATCGTTGAATATGTGGAAGAAGACAAGAATGCTCTGTTGGTGATGTCCACGCATGGCCGGACAGGATTAGCTAAATTGGCATTTGGCAGCGTCACCGAAAGAGTGTTAAGAGAGGCAAAGACCACTCCAGTGCTTGTGTGTCGTTGCATGGACAGCGGCGCTGCATAGGTCGCTTTTCCCGACTTCATGGGCCACCGGGCAGGCTCTTCATCAGGCGGCACGCGCTGCTTGATGGAGAGCCTGTCTTATTTCACGGACTATGCAGCTTATGTTGCCAGTAATCCAAAGTGGTGTATAATCATTGTCGGGCGCACCTGCTGATATTCCCACCTTCACCGCGCTGGACATACAAGGAGGTCACGCAAATGAACGTACTGAACCGCATTATTGTGGTGATTCTGTTGTTGATTTTGGTGGTCCTTATGCCTGTGCTGATATTCTTTATCATGGCGATGCCAGAAACTTCCATCGCCGCAGTCGAACAGGCTGTTTCATTCATCAAGTCGCAAATGTCTTTCTTCAATCGTTTGATTTTCTCTATACTCGCGGCCGTGGTGTTCGTGGTATCTCTGTTCCTGCTCTGGGTGGAAGTCCGCCGGCCTAAGGCGCGAGTCGTCGCCGTCCAGGAAGTGAAAGTGGGAGAAGCGCGAGTCAACATTGACTCCATCGTTCAGCGACTGGAATACAATATTGACCGCCTGCAGGATGTCGTGAGCGCCCGACCGGTGGTGAAACCAAAGGGCAACGGCGTGGATGTGCTGGTTCACCTGGAAACCGCACCAGAAATTGACATTCCGATGAAGACCGAGGAGGTCGTCCAGCTCACCCGTGAAGTGATTGAATCGCAAATGGGTCTGAAGCTGCACAATGTCAGCGTCGAGATCAAACACGCGCCGTACCCTGAAGACACGGTTTTATAGACTGAGTCGCCTGATAATGCCGGGAACGCAGGCATCTGGCCCCAAATCAGCCCGAGACAGTGTGCGTGTGGGGAATAGAAGCTCGCACGCTTTACAGACAGCGAATTAGCCGGTACGGATGCGCCCGGTTAGAAGTATTTCAGACTCCAATATTTCGATGTTCATCACCTGAACATCCAACTGAGCTTCCAGGAGAGTCTCATTGATGGTTTGAGACAGGGCGTCCAAGACAAAACCAGGTACTGGAAAGGGGCCCGCAGAACTTTTCTGGATTTCGAATTGGACTCGGTCGTTGACAACCTGCGCCGAAGAGACCAACGTCACCCTGATTCTAAACGGCAGCACGCCTACCACGGTGACGGCTGCGAAAATTTTGCCTTTGGTGAAGCGGACCCGCGGGTCCGCTATCATCGCTTGTGGCTCTTTCGCCGCGCGAAGGGCCAACCAGGAGCTCATCTCTTCGTCGCTAATCTTTAGATTGAACTGGCTGCTCGGCCCTTGCTGCAACGCCTCAGCGACTTTCTTTTCCAGGCGGAGGGCCGCTTCTTCGGAGACAGATATAGGGCCGCCAGGGAGTTCTGAGTTCGGGTCGGTTTGTCCTGGCACACAGGCCAGGGTCATGACCACAACGAACAACAGGCATCCCAGCAGCAATACGGAACGACCTCCATTCATCGCGCCGCGTCCTCCTTTTGACGTTCGGTCAGAGTCTATATTGATAACAGGGACAAATCGGCGACAGTGATTATACCAAATACCCGACCGTCAGACAAAAACCGGGCGGGCGGGTTTCATCGGCAAGGTGCTGAAATCAGTGAGAAGTGAGACAGAATCCAAAGACATCAGCGAGATTAAGCTCATCTTGGAAAGCCTGCTGTTCGTTGCGACAGAGGCAATCGCTGTGTCTCGTTTGGCAGATGTGGCGGGCGTTTCTCCGGCGGAAGTAGAAAGTGCCCTGCGAGAATTGGAAGCGGACTATCAACAGCGTGGCTTTCGCTTGCAGCGGCACAGGGACATGGTACAACTGGTCAGCGCGCCCGAAATGGCCTCCTATGTGGAGAAATTTCTAGGTTTAGATTTGACGACTAAGCTGTCAGCGGCAGCTCTCGAGACCCTGGGGATCATTGCCTATCGCCAACCGGTGACCCGCGCCCAAATTGAGGCCATTCGCGGTGTGAACTGCGATGGTGTTTTGCGCACGCTGTTGAACTTCGGCTTGATAGAGGAATGTGGGCGCCTCGAACAGGCGGGCCGGCCGATCCTGTACGGCACCACTTTTCAGTTTCTACAGTACTTCGGCTTATCCAGGCATGATGAATTGCCACCGCTGGAGGAAATTGCCGGGCAAGACCCGCCGGACTCGTCGGCTGATGCGGAACGCGATGAGTCAGTCAAGTACCTTAAATCATGAGTCGAATGGAGACCCGACCTTGACTGCTAAAGAACGATTACAAAAAGTATTGGCATCGTATGGAATCGCCTCGCGCCGGGCGTGTGAGGAGATGATCCGCGCCAGGCGCGTGCAAGTGAACGGCCACATCATCACCGAACAAGGCGTCAAGGTTGACCCGGCTGTGGATGACATCCGCGTCGACGATGTTCCCCTGCCCAAGAAGATGCCGTTGACCTATATCCTGCTCAACAAACCGGTGGGGGTGGTTTCGACCGCAAGCGATGAGAAGGGACGCAAAACAGTTGTGGATTTGGTCCCCTCTACAGTGAGGGTCTACCCGGTGGGCAGATTAGACGCCGACAGCGAGGGCCTGATCCTGCTGACCAATGATGGCGAGCTGACCCATTATCTGACCCACCCCCGCTACGGGCATAAGCGCGAGTACCGCGTGTTGGTCATCGGCAGGCCAGAGGAGGAATCGCTCCAGAGAATACGACGCGGCATGATCCTCGAAGAAGGACCCACCGGCCCCGCCGTTGCCGAGATTGTTGGCCCAAAAGGCTGCGAACGGGACCACCTCCCCGCGCCCGAACGCGGCACAACCTGGCTGAAAATTGTCATCGGCGAGGGCCGCAAACATCAAGTACGGCGCATGTGCGAGATCATCGGCCACCCGGTGCTGCGACTTATCCGGGTCGGCATGGGGCCGCTTCGCCTGGGCAATTTGCCCATCGGCCAATACAGGTACTTGACTCCAGAGGAGGCCGCCGCCCTGCGCTCGGCGGTCAGCGGCAGTGAAAAGCGATCAGGGGGCGGACGAACCCGAATTGCACACCAGCCTGCTCTTCCAGCAGGCCGGCATCCTCAGACCGGTCGCAGCAATGCCGTTCCACGCTCTGTCGGACGAAACAGACCTGGCACACGGAGAGAAGAATAGCGCTATGAAGAAAATCTCTACTATCGCCATTGATGGGCCTGTGGCCTCTGGGAAAAGCACCGTCGGTCAGCGGTTGGCCCGCAAGCTGAACTATCTGTACTTCGATACCGGGGTCATGTACCGCGCTATCACCTGGGCTGCCCTCAAGCGGGGCATCCCCATCGAAGACGAGGCCGCGCTCAGCGCATTGGCCGAGGAAGTTGCCATCACGGTTACTCAACCAACTGTAGACGATGGGCGGCAATACGATGTATACGCCGATGATGAAGACATCACCTGGGCCATTCGCTCGCCGGAGGTCGAACGGTATGTCTCACCCGTCTCAGCTTATCCTGGCGTCCGCCGTGCCCTGACCCGCCAACAGCGGGCAATTGGTCTACGCGGCCATGTGGTGATGGTGGGCCGGGATATTGGCACGGTGGTGCTGCCAGATGCCGACCTGAAAATCTATTTGGATGCCTCGGTCAATGAGCGCGCCCGACGCCGTTACCAGGAAAAGCTGGCCCGCGGCGAACAGGCCGACCTGGAAGAAGTGCTGGTCTCCACCCGCCGACGCGATGAGATTGATTCGACTCGAGCCGCTGCGCCGCTACGCGCCGCAGACGACGCGGTGATCGTGCCGACGGACGACCTCGATGTGGATGGCGTGGTGGAGGTCATCCTGCGGATTCTGGCCGCACGCGAGCGAGAGGACCCGTGAAGCCAATCGGCGGGATGGTAGCGCGCGTCTTGCCCGGCAGTATCGCCGACGAGCTCGACCTGAAACCCGGCGACCAGATCATCTCGATCAACGGGCATGTCCTGCACGATGTCATTGATTACCGCTTCTACGGCGCGGAAGAACACATCGAACTGTTGGTGCGTCGAGGAGATGAAGAGCTGCTGTTCGAGGTCGAGCGCGACTACGGCGAGGAACTGGGACTGGAATTTGCAGAACCAACGTTCGATGGCGTGCGCCATTGCGTTAACCACTGCTCATTCTGCTTCATCAAGGGGATGCCACCGGGTCTGCGGCCCTCTCTTTATGTCAAAGACGACGATTACCGCTATTCATTTCTGTTCGGCAACTTCATTACGTTGACCAACCTCTCCGAGGCGGACTGGACGAGAATTGCCGAACAGCACCTCAGCCCCTTGTACATCTCAGTCCATGCGACCGACGATGCCCTGCGCCGCCGTTTGTTGAGTAACCCAAGGGCGCCCGAAATCCTGCCTCAGTTGTGCCGCCTGCGAGACCTCGGCATTGAAATGCACACCCAGATTGTGCTGACGCCCGGGCAAAACGACGGCGACTGCCTGCACCGAACGGTTTCAGACCTGGCAGGCCTGTGGCCCGCCGTGCGCAGCGTGGGCATCGTGCCGGTCGGCCTGACGCGCTTCCAGCGTGGCTGTGGCCGCGTTTACCGCGCCGATGAAGCAGAGCCGCTGCTGGACACAGTGGCTGCATGGCAAAAGCACTATCGTCGGCAGTTTGGCCTGAATTGGGTCTACGCCGCCGATGAATGGTACCTGCTGGCCGGGCGGCCTGTGCCCTCGGCCAGAGCATACGACGGATTCCCGCAGGTGGAGAACGGCATTGGCCTGGTCCGTATCCTGTTGGACGATTGGGTCAAGGCGCGTCGCAAGAAGCCGCCCACGGCCCAATCACCCATTACCCTGGTTTGCGGGATACTGATCGCTCCGCTTTTGAGCCAATTAGCCGATGAGTTGGCCGCATTCGTGGGAGTGTCGGCAGACGTCCTGCCCGTAGCGAACCGCTTCTTCGGCGAGCAGGTCACTGTCTCCGGTCTGCTGACCGGTCAGGATGTACGCACCGCTCTGCAACGCGCCCGCCCGACGGGCTGGGTTTTCCTGCCTCGCGCCATGTTCGATGACGCGGGCCGCGCCACCCTGGACGACCTCACAATTCCCGAAATCGCCCAGGGACTCGACGCGCGAATCGAGATAGCAGCGACGCTGAGTCAGGTTGTCCGAGCGATGAGCTAACGGTTTATCCACGGATCCCGGCCTTGCCCGCCAATTCGGCGGCGAACTTGCCAGAGCGAATAACCAACGGTACGCCACCGCCGGGCTGCACGGTCGCCCCGGCGTAGAAGAGATTAGGGAAATATGGTCATCGCTTCAAAATTGGCTGGCGCGACGAATCTTGACAAAGCACCCAGTATATTGTATAATTTGGCTAAATTATACAATATACGAA
>Ga0129299_1000174_pt1 | contig 38081 bp, 32 predicted proteins | sample ConPoolayeCmetaG_FD_94477 | JGI IMG/M metagenome (GOLD analysis project Ga0129299, IMG submission 94477) | Hot spring microbial mat communities from California, USA to study Microbial Dark Matter (Phase II) - Cone Pool mat layer C metaG ...
CGTATCGGCTTTTCGAACGGGTTTCCGAGAAGCAGGACCCGAAGGCGTGCAGCATATTCGACGCTTTTCGGCCATGGCCAATGTGTCCGCGCAACAACGCGACTATGAAGGTGTACCCGGCGCCCGATCCCGCGAGGCCGGATGAGGGGCCGAGCTGGGAGTATGCACAGAGCTGCATTCCCGCAATGAAGGCGGCGAAGCCTTGCGGGCACATCACGATGTATCTTTCGCGGGCGTGGTTCAGTTGCAGGGCTGGCGCTTACGATAATTGGGAATGGCGCAGCGGTGAGAATGGCGCCGTGTTATTGACGCCGTATTTCAACAATTACCTCTGCTGGGAGATGGATCAGTGGATCGGGCGTAAAATATGGGATGCCGTGTATCTTGACGAATGCTACGAAACTCCGGCAAGGAACATCGAGGCGGGCTTCTCGGTCAAGCTGCCGGACGGGACAGAGCAACCGGGCGTCCGCAACTTTGATTTCCGCGAGTTGATGAAACGCTGGCGCGGGATTTTTGCGCAGCACAACGTGCCTCCCATGCTGATCGCACATCATACCCACTCGTGGCAGTATGCGGGACTGGTGTTCTGCGAGGCCTGTCTTGACGGCGAGAACTCGCCAATTGTCTCGTTGCAGAGCAGGGACTGGATTGACAGCACGTCGAAGGAACGGTTTGAGACGCTGCAGAACGCCAGGCTGTGGGGCGTGGCGACGTTCTACATGCCGTTCATCGCGGAGGGAGGCTTCGAGAACAAGGAAAAGAGCCAGTATCCGCGGTGGCAATGGCGCATGGCCCGGCAGGCGCAGAGCATGTTCGCCCACTACGAAACCGCCACGGTTTATGAGGGGCAGGGCAGCCAGGTTTACAGGGCATATTGGAAGGACTTTCTCGAATGGGGCGGAGGGGACCCGGCAACCTGCTCTTTCCATCCATACTGGGACAATTCGCGCTTCCTGGATGTGCCGGGTCAGGGCACAGATGTCCTGGTCTCCTTCTACAGGAAGAAAAGCGGCGGAATCTGGCTGATAGCGAGCAACAGGAAGGCAGCCGATGAAGTCATCTCCATAACCCTTAAGCCAGGCGAGTTGGGCATGACTGGCGCGCCGGCGGTGAAGCAGGTTGACTCGACATTCGATCCGCCGCCAGGCGAGGACTATCGCGGGCATGCCGCGGTCGCCGAAGAGGCGCGCAACGAGATGGAGAAGAGCCTCGGCGGGGCGATGGAAGAACGTCCTGCTCAATCCGATGAGGATGTGGCAGCCCTGCTTGACGGCGCGGAAGCCATGGCTGAGCGGATGAAGGAGAAATGGAAACCCAGGCTGGAAGGGAACCGTCTCGAGCTCCCTGTAAGGGCGAAGGACTACCGAGTCGTTGCATTGGATTGGTGACCTGTGAGCGGGGTTCCATCGTTCGAAAATACTGATTGACCGCGCCGTTTTCAGCGTGTAGGGTCCCACCGCTTCGCAAGGAGAGACGCATATGTACAGCGCTTCGGATCTGAGAAAAGGATTGAGAATCGAGATAGACGGGGCTCCGTATCTCATTACGGAATTTTCGTTTGTAAAGCCCGGCAAGGGCCAGGCCATGTACAACTGCAAGCTGAAGAACCTCATCACAGGCGCGACGATCGCCAGGACGTTCAGGGACAACGCCCGAATTGACGAGCCGAAACTCGAGTCGAAGAAGATGCGTTTTTCCTACGAGAACGGCGACTCGCTGGTTTTCCTCGATGAGGAATACAACGAGATCGCGCTTTCCGCGCAGATCTTCGGCGAAAAACGCTTCTTCCTTGCCGAGGACATGGAGGTGACGGTTCTTTTCCACAACGGCAGGCCGATTGACATTACGCTGCCCACGTTTGTGGAGAAGGAGATCGTGCACACCGAGCCTGGCGTGAGGGGCGACACGGCGACAAACGTGCTGAAGCCGGCGCAGATACCGGGCGGATACACGCTTCAGGTTCCGCTTTTCGTAAACACCGGGGATATCGTTCGAATAGACACGCGCACCGGCGAGTACGTGGATCGCGTTCACAAGAAATGACCGCAGAGGCGCGGACTCTTCTGGATCGGAGCCGAATACTTCAGGCGGTCCGGCGTTTTTTCATCGAGCGCGGTTACGTTGAGGTGGAAACGCCGGTGCGAATTTCTCAGCCCGCGCTGGAGACCCACATCGACGCGGAGCCTTCGGGAGCGATGTACCTTCGGACGTCGCCGGAGCTTCACATGAAACGCCTGCTTGCGCGGGGGCTCGGCAGGATTTTCCAGATCGGACCCTGTTTCAGGAAGGGAGAGCGCGGCGACCGGCATTCGCCGGAATTCACGATGCTCGAGTGGTACCGTGCCGGCGCGGACTACCTCGACATGCTTGCCGAGACAAAGGCGCTTTTCGGCTTCGTGCTTTCCGAGGTCAGAGGCAGGGTGTCCGCTCCGTACCAGGGCGTCATGGTGGATTTCGGGCCTGTCTGGGATTGCCTGAAGGTTTCGGAATGTTTCCTGTGGAACGCAGGATGGGATCCGGTGGAGAGATTCGATGCCGATCGTTTTTTTGAGGATCTGGTGACGAAGGTGGAACCGTCGTTCGTGCCGTCAAGGCCCACGGTTCTGATTGATTTTCCGGCTCAGGCCGCTGCATTCGCGAGGTTGAAGTCGGCGGATCCCCGGGTTGCAGAAAGGTGGGAGCTTTATGCGGGGGGCATGGAGATAGCCAACGCCTTCAGCGAGTTGACAGACGCCGGTGAATATCGGAAAAGATTCGCCGCAGCCGCCGCCGAGCGGGCTGCGGCCGGACGGGAAGCGTATGCGATGGACGAGGATTTTCTGAGGGAGATTGACGGCAGGCTGCCGCCGGCCGGAGGCGTTGCGCTGGGCATGGACAGGCTTGTGATGCTGCTGTGCGATGAATGCAGCATCGAGAGGGTGCGCGCCTTTGGCTGAGGGCAGCGGGAAACGGAGCGCGACATGATGCGAACGAAAACGCTTGTGGCATGCCTCGGCCTGACCGCCGCGTTATGCGGCGGCAGGGCTCTTGCTATGGGATATGGCGATTACGGAGCGAGCGTGGGCCTGATTTCCTCGGAGGACCTTGCGCACACGTTCGAGGTGGGGGCGCTCTTTGCTCCGGAGGCCGACATAAAGGGGGCCGGTGACACCTCCATGATGGAGGCCGATTCCGACTGGGCTCTTGCGCATTTCAAGGATGTCGTGCGTAGCGACGTTGACATGGGCCTTGTAGTCAACACTCTGGTTTTCGGAGACGACGCCGGAATAGGGTTGCCTGGCGCAGTGGTGGAGGCGGCTCTGCGGATAGGGGCGCTTTGGAAAGGGAATGAAGCGGCAGTCGAGTTGCGCCTGTCTCCCGGATTGTATACGGACTTTGACGGTCTTAGCGGCCGGGATTTCGCCTGTCCGGTCGGGGGCGTGGCGAGCTACCGGTTTCATCCCGAATTTGCCGGAATGGCAGGGCTGGAAGTGCGACCCGGGTTCGATCGGAATGTGATGCCGCTCCTGGCGGTGGCGTGGAACCCATCGGATTACGTCAGGCTGTATGTCGGCATTCCTAGAACAAGGCTTCTGTTCCGATACCCCGATGTTTTCAGCTTCTATCTTGATGCGGAGTGGCGCAGCGTGACTTACGATATGACCGAATCCGGAGACAACGAGCGCGAGGCGCTGACCGTGGATGATACCAGGTTCGGCATGGGTTTCGTCTGGCAGGCCACCGACAATCTTCAGTTGGGACTCGAGGGGGGCGTGCTTCGCTGGCGTTCCCTGGAGTTCGAGCGGGGGCGAAGGCCTGACGAGGAGCACGAGATGGACGGCTCCTCGTATTTTCGCGCTTCGGTCGGCATGCCGTTCTGACGCTCGGAATTTGCGTTCAACGAGCTTCCGAAGTGCCGGCAGCCGAATGCAAGGACCGGCCTGAGCCTTGCCGGAAGCTCCGCTGGCGGCGTTTGCTTTCTCTGCGGAGGAGTTTCTTCAAGGGCTCGATTCCGGCGCCGGTGGCCGCGGAAACCGCGATCGGGCGTGTGCCTGTTTTTTCCGCGAAAATACGCAGGTTGGCCTCCGCGGAAGGAATGTCCATTTTGTTCGCTATCACTATGGCCCTGCGCGCAAGAAGGGCCTTGTTGTGCTTTTCAAGTTCTTCACGCAGCGAGAAATAATCCTCCCACGGATTCCTTCCATCCGCTCCGGCCATGTCAATGACATACACGAGCATCCGCGATCGTTCGACATGTCTGAGGAAAGCATGGCCGAGCCCCACGCCGCGGCTTGCTCCGGAAATCAGGCCGGGCAGGTCCGCGATGGTCAGCGAGGTATAGTCTTCAAAAGCGAGGGTTCCGATTACTGGATTCAGGGTGGTGAATGGGTATGCCGCGACCTTTGGCCGGGCGCCTGTTAGGGCGCGGAGGAGAGACGACTTTCCCGCATTGGGATAGCCCACGAGCCCGACGTCGGCGATGAGCTTGAGTTCTAGCCGCAGCGTCACGGCCTCGCCCTCTTCGCCGGGCGTGCTTTCCCTTGGAGCCCGGTGCGTGGACGTGAGCCAGTGTCGATTTCCCTTGCCGCCGCGGCCTCCTCTGGCTGCTATGTACTCCTGGCCGGGCTCCACAAGATCCGCCACTGTTTCGCCGGATTCCAGGCGCACCTCGGTTCCGCACGGCACCAGAACCGTGAGATTGCGGCCGTTTCGGCCGTGCATGAGCTTGCCCTTGCCGTGGCCGCCGGATTCCGCCGAGCGGTGCGGCTCGTAGTAGATGCTCACAAGGGAATCAACCTGAGGGTCTGCCCTCAGGATTACGCTGCCTCCGTCACCGCCGTCGCCTCCATCCGGTCCGCCTTTTGGGACAAACTTTTCGCGGCGGAAGCTCACGCATCCGTTGCCTCCTCTTCCGCCGACAGCGTAGAGGATAGCGGAGTCAACAAAGATGCGGGATTTCACAGCGCTTCACGACGAGGAAGATGTCGCGGCTGCTGCCTGAGGCTCGAGCACGGACACGCTGCGCGAGTTCGGGGAGAAGCGGACAGTGCCGCTTTTCAGGGCGAAGAGAGTATAGTCTCTTCCCCTGCCGACGTTCACGCCGGGTCGGATCCGTGTTCCGCGCTGGCGCAGCAATATGGCTCCGGCGCTGACGAACTGGCCGTCAGCGCATTTCACTCCAAGCCTTTTCGAATGGCTGTCGCGTCCGTTTTTGGCGACGCCTCCGCCCTTCTTGTGTGCCATGGCGTGTCAACTCCTTTCGCCGATTGTGGGCGCGCGCCCTTGTCAACGGCGCCTGAATTCTCAGTTCGAGGATATGTCGCAGATTCTGAGCACCGTCAGTTCCTGCCGGTGTCCCTTCTTGCGCTGGTACCCCTTGCGCCTCTTCTTGCGGAACGAAATGACTTTCTTTCCCCGGATGTGCGAGACGATTTCGGCTGTCACTTTCGCGCCAGGCACAGTCGGGGTCCCGATCGTGGTCTGTTTTCCGTCCGAGACGGCCAGCACCTTTTCGATCGTTACTTTTTCGCCCACCGTTCCCGAAAGATGTTCAACCTGTATCTTGTCCTTGCTTCTCACAAGGTACTGTTTTCCGCCGGTTTCAACTACAGCATAAGGTTCCATGAGCCACGTTCCTCTCGGTCCTGACATTTGTGCGCCGGACCACAAAGCAGGGCATACTACGGCGTTGCACGAATCGCGTCAAGCCTCGCCAGCTTGATTTTGCGCCGCCGACGGAGCAGAACGGGTGCCAGTGTAAGATCTCATCGCGAACTGCGCATCTCAGCATGCGGTCGGAGAACTCACACAATTGTCGAGGAGTCATCCCGGCGACTACAAAAATGTCAAGAAATTCTGAACGCCCCGTCATCGCGTCGAGATGCATAACAGCGCTCTGCCACTGGTGTTATGGCGTTTTTCCCTTCCCTGGCGCAGAGTTGGCACAGTCACTGCGAACAGATATGGCGGTTTGTTGTTCGGGGTCACTGAATCAGGAGACTGCACGCTTATGAAAACACTGATGATGTTGCTGATAGGAGCGATTCCATTGGCGTCTTTTGCCGAAACCGGAACCGGTGGGGAAACCCCGGCAGAGATTGCCGCCGGCATAAAGGTCACCATTGATACGCTGTGGGTGCTGATGGCGGCTTTTCTTGTTTTCTTTATGAATCTCGGATTTGCGATGGTGGAATCCGGGCTTTGCAGAGCGAAGAACACTGTGAATATTCTGGCGAAAAATTTCATCGTATTCGCCATTTCCAGCCTGGGCTTCTGGTTGCTCGGATGGGGCCTCATGTTCGGCGATGGCAACAGCATCGTAGGCCTGAAAGGTTTGTTGTTCGCCGCAGGATCCGACAACAGCCCTGCAACAGGGGAGGGCTACTCCGGAGTGTATTCATCCCTGAGCTGGGCGGGAGTGCCTTTCTGGGCCAAGTTCATCTTTCAAACGGTGTTTGCCGGGACGGCGGCGACCATCGTTTCGGGGGCTGTGGCCGAGAGAATAAAGTTCGGTTCGTTTATCGTGTTTTCCCTGCTGATGGCCGCGGTCTTCTATCCGATTGCCGGGCATTGGATATGGGGAGGCGGATGGCTTCAAAAAATGGGCATGTGGGATTTCGCCGGTTCCACGGTGGTCCACTCGGCCGGAGGGTGGGCTGCGCTTGCAGGCGTGCTGCTCCTTGGGCCTCGAGCGGGCAAATATCGTTCGGATGGAAGCATCAAGCCGATCTGCGGCCACAACATGTCAACCACCGCTTTGGGCGTGTTTGTCCTCTGGTTCGGCTGGTTCGGGTTCAATCCCGGATCAACAATGGCGGCGAACTCTTCGGATATCAGCCGCATTGCCGTGACCACCAATATGGCGGCAGCCGCGGCGACTATAAGCGCAACCATATTCTCATGGCTGGCGTCCGGGAAACCAGACCTGTCAATGATACTCAACGGAGCTCTCGCCGGGCTTGTCGCGATTACGGCTCCGTGCGCCTTCGTCAGCGTGGGGGCTTCTGTTATCATAGGGCTCATAGCCGGCGCTCTGGTCGTGGCGGCTGTTCCGCTGTTTGACCGCGCGAAACTTGACGACCCGGTCGGCGCTCTTTCCGTGCATCTGGTGAACGGTGTGTTCGGAACGCTGTCGGTCGGCCTCTTTGCGAATGACGCGGTCATGCCTGGCACCACAGGCAACGGCCTTTTTTACGGCGGCGGATTCAGGCTTCTCGGGATACAAGCTCTTGGCGTGGCGGCGGTCGGAGCCTTTGTCTTCGCGGTTGCGTGGAGCGCATGGGCGCTGATCAGGGTCGTGGCGGGAATGCGGGTTGGTCGGGAGGAGGAAATAGGAGGGTTGGACGTCGGAGAGCACGGCATGGAGGCGTATCCCGACTTCGAGACGTTTGTTACCAAGTGACAACACGAAAGGGGAACAGACCTATGAAACTCATCATAGCATACATACAGCCCGAGAAACTCACGGACGTGAAGCAGGCTCTTTACGCCTCGGAGGTCCACAAGATGTCTGTTATGAACGCGCTCGGGTGCGGGCAGCAGAAGGGTTATCGTGAAACCTACAGGGGCGCAATGGAAGAGGTGAATCTTCTGAAGAAGGTGCGCATAGAGATTGCCGTGAATGACAATTTCGTGAAACCTACCGTTGATGCCATCATCAAAGGAGCCAGAACGGGGCGGATCGGAGATGGAAAGATATTCATTCTGGATCTGCCGGAATGCATAAGGATCAGAACCGGCGAGACGGGCTCGGAAGCCATAGGATGACAGAAGGGAAGCTGGCACGTGATGAAAAAGAAAACAGGTTTGATGGCAATATATTGGTTGTTGGCTGGCGCGGGCGTGATGCCGTGCGTTTCCGAGGACAGCGCGGCTCAGTGTGCAGCCGCAGTTCAGGTCTCCGCGTTATCGGCTTACGTCTGGAGGGGGCAGGTTCTGAACGACGAGCCTGTGATGCAGACCTCTCTTGCTCTTGAAAAATCCGGCTGGGGAGCGTCTGCGTGGGCCAATTTCAATCTGACCGCCAATCATGCGGGAGATGCTCCTGAAGCATCCGAAGTGGACCTTTCTCTGTTCCGCAAGGATCAAGTCCGCGGCATGACAGTCAAATGGGGATTGGTTGAATACTCCTTTCCGAATCAGACTGTCTCCAACTCGGAAGGGAGTGTCGAGGCGACTCCCTCCACGCGCGAGGTTTTCGCCGAACTTGGATACAAGATCGGACGGATAGCGCCCGGCGTAGGCGCATACTATGATTTCGGGGAGGCGGACTCGTGTTACGTCTCGATGCGGTGTTCTGCGGACATTGCAGGAGGGATCTCGGTCTCGTGTTCCGCAGGCTACGGTCTGTCGGGTTACAACTCATTCTATTTCGGTGTGGACAAGGCAGGCTGGAATGATTTTTCGTCAGGGGTTTCATTAGCTCTGCCGGCCGGCCAATCCGCAACGTTGACTTTGATGGTGCAATACTCAGGCGTTATTGATCCGGAGTTGAGAGATACCGCTGGCGCAGTGTATCGTGATGATGCCGAATGGTTCGGCGGCGCGGCATGGGACCTGGTGTTCTGAGCCCGGATTTTGCTGTTGAGTCGAGTGCGCCACAGGCGAGGGGGCGCCGCTGTATGCTAATGCTGGTTATGCCTGAACACCGTATTTCTTCTGGTGGGTCATGCAGGCCGGTCATTTCTCAAACGCAAACCCCCGCATCATCCTTTCCTGCCTGAATCGTGCTGCCGCGGTTTTGAGTGTTTGCCGGAATAGAAGGCAAGATGGCGGAGGATTTCCTCCTCGTCGAACGGCTTGATTATGTATCCGCATGCGCCGAGGGCGAACATCCTGTTGATCACTTCGCGGTTGACGTAACCTGTCATGAGGACAGCCTTGGTCCTGCGGGGAAGCCTCGCATTCTTCATGAACCATATTCCGTCGTTTTCGGGCATCTTGTAGTCCACGAAGACGAAATCGTATTCGCCGGTCCCGACCATGGCTACGGCATCCCGCGCGTTGTCGCAGCAGTCAACGGAGTGACTATGTCTTGCCAACATGTCCCTGAGGGCATTGAGCAGGTCCTGATCATCATCGAGCATGAGAATTTTCATCTTTGATTCTGCGTTTTCATGAATGTTCCGATTGCATAACGGGGGCATGCCGAAAAATCTTACTGGAAACCGCTGCCAGCATGCATTCTGCTCATTCTCAGGTGCAATGTTACGCCAGGAAACCACGCCGGTCAACCCGGATTTTCTATTCCCAGGCAAGCCGTTCAGTCCCGGAATACGCGCCGGCCTTCCATTCAAGATTCCAGGCCATGTGCATGTCGAAGTGGAAGTATTTTGTCCCGGCGATTTCGATGTCCAGAGCCGTGGCCTCCCATGGGTCAAGTGTGCGGCCGTCGCACAGGATCGGAATGCGGGTGACGCGTATGTTCGGCATTCGGCTGTCCTCGAACGGCACAAGGAGGCAGGCCATCAGCGTCCTTCCGGAGACTCGGCGTCTGTACGACAGATGGTCCGGATTGTGGTAGCCGTCAAGGGGATGGGGGCATGGCTCACAGGAAGCGGTCCAGAACTCGGGATCCACCGGGATTATCGCCAGATTCCCGAATTTGCCGGTGGTGACGCAGCGTCCGCCAGGACCGAGATCGGCCGGTTTTGCCAGATGGAAATGAATTTCGTATTCGTGCTCAGCCTCTGTTTCAGGCGTGAACCGGTCTATCATCACCCAGTACAATCCTCTTCTGTAGAAAACGATTCTTCTGGCCGAGGCAATTCCGTGCCGCAGACGCCTGTATCCTTCGTGGGCCCCGTTGAAGTAAGCGAAACCGCGTCTGCTGATCCACTCGTTCACGTGGGGCATGACCACGCTTCGCCACCGCCATTCGTTCTCGATTTCGGCATGGTCCTGCCCGTCAACCGTGGCAACATTGTGGGCAGCGCTGCTCTCGCGCCACATGCGGGCAGGGGAGTCGCCGTAAGGACCGCTGCCGTTGTCCACAAGAATCGGCGTTCCGCGGCTGTAGAGCTCAATGTTGAAACAGTGGGTGTGGTCGTGACTTGTCACCACGTTGCCGATTGGACCGGCTTCGATGGAAACCCAATCTGCATCTCGAGACCACCCACTGCGCATGAAATAGTAACCGGACACAGGGAGGGATGTGTCGGGGAGAGATGGCGCCTTGGTGCGCAGGCGGCGGTAAGCGGCAAGACGATTTTTGCCCCAAGAGGGAAGAAAACCCTTGTACGGCGGTTTCCAGCGCCCAGAGAGATGTTCGGCGACATGCTTGCCTTCCGGTATCCCGAACATCGCGGAAATCGCCCTGAGCCTGTTCAGCGAATGATCAGGAACATGCCTGGCGCCGCTGTCGCCCATCAGGGGGAAGCTTCCGTCCGGAGGCATGACCTTCCATTCGGCCGACGCAATGGCGCGGGCCCGTTCATAAAAGGCGTCGGAGAATTTTATTCCATTCGCATCGGCGAGTTGCAGCAGATCGTAGATATGCGAAGCCGTTCCCCACTGGTATCCGGATCTTTCCCTTGTGAATCCGTCCGGTTCGAAGAGGAGATTAATTTCCCGCTCAAAGTAGTCGGGGCACAGCGCCCTGAAACTTCGAAGGCAGGCGAATTCCGGAAACCAGAGACCGGATTCGAAAAATCCGATAAAGGTATGCAGCCACCAGTTGTGTCCGGAATTGCCCAGCATAGCTTCGTCCCATCGTTTTGCCCATGCCCATTCGGCCTTGCTCTGTTCTGTCAACCACGCCGCAAATGGAACGAGGCAGACAGGATCAACCTCCGGGCACAACAGCATCCACGACATCAGCTCCGCAAGACTTCGCGTTGTGCCCCATGCCCCCTTTGTCCACGAAGGCTTCTCCCTGAGTGCACTCTGCGCCATGAGCCATCCGAGATCCGCAGTGATCCCCAGGAAGATGCAGTCTGCTCCAAGCCTGCCTATTGTGATTGTGTGCTGACCGGTAACCTGCGGCTCTGAGCAGGCCTTCCGGATCTTTTCGCTGGCTTCGGCGGCCTGGGCACGGGTTGCGGCGCGGCGAAGGGCAAGCACATAGGCGGAGTCGAACATCAGAGCGGGTATGCGGCGGCGCCTGTACCATGCGAAGAGTTGCCTGAGCGATTCGAGCGGGCTGCCCGGATGTTTCCGGAGTGCGCGTCGAGCCGCCTCCCAATCAACATTTGTGTACGCCATCTCTGCGACATCGTCGGGTATTCTGATCATCGTACGCTCCTCCTCTGGAAAGTTCTTCGTCTGACGAGCACGTTAATCCAATCGTGCTCAATGCGCAATGTCGGCCTTGCGCCTCCGCTTTCGGCTTCAGGCGGAAATGCACAGGCGGCTCCATGCGGACCGCTTCCGTTGAGGCCGGCCGATGCGGGTCAGGCTGTCGCAGGCGTATTGATTTGCAATGGCGATTGGGGTATTAGTGAGCTGCTTGACCTGATGAACACGTTTCAGCGGGGGAAACATGGGGCAACACGCGCGATTCCATATACGGTCCGAAGAACAACTCCTGAATCTTGCCTCGTCGCTCAACGTGAGGCTTCCTTTTTCAGGAAACATTAAAAAGCTGTCCGAGCCGGTGACCATCGGGAGCCGGAAAGCGCCGAACAGATTTGTGGCGCAGCCCATGGAAGGGTTCGACGCGAAATCAGACGGCAGTCCCGGCAACTTGGCCTTCAGGCGTTATCAGCGTTATGCAAAGGGAGGCTTCGGCCTGATCTGGATCGAAGCGACGGCCGTTGTTCCCGAGGGTAGATCCAACCCCGGACAATTGTGGATACACAGGGATAACATGGGTGGTTTCAGGGAACTTGTCTCTGCCATCCGACGCGCCGCGCGCGAGGTTCACGGCCGTGATGTGGTGGTGGTCATGCAATTGACTCACTCAGGCCGCTACAGCAAGCCGACTGGCGTTCCGAAACCAATAATTGCACACAGAAGTCCCATCCTCGACCCTCTTCACCAATTGGATGCCGATTATCCTGTAATCTCCGATGATGAACTGGACAGGCTGCAGGATATTTATGTGCAGGCCGCCAGACTCGCGCGGGAGGCGGGCGTGGACGGCGTTGACATCAAGAGTTGCCATCGGTACCTGGTGTCTGAACTGCTGGCATCGTTCACGCGCGCGGGAAGGTACGGCGGGTCATTCGAAAACCGGACCCGTTTCCTGCTGGAGACTCTCCATCGCGTCAAGGACGCTGTTCCCGATATCTTTGTGGCCACGCGCATGAACGCGTTTGACGCCATTCCCCATCCGTACGGATTCGGCGTGGACCCGACGGATGCAGGCAAGCCCGATCTGGCCGAGCCGGTCGAACTGGCCAGGCGACTGTCGCAGACCGGAATTTCAGTGCTGAATGTTTCCATCGGTAACCCGTATTACAATCCTCATTACGGCAGGCCGTTTGATTTTCCCATATTCGGCGCGCCGGTTCCACAGGAGCATCCTCTGGCGGGTATAGCCCGGTTCATCGGGATAACGGCTCAGATTCAAAAGAGCGTTCCATCAATTCCTGTCGTCGGATCAGGGTACAGTTGGCTGCGGCATTTCCTTCCGAATGTCGGCGTCGGCGTAATTGAGGAAGGGGGCGCTTCTCTTCTTGGCATCGGGCGGGGGGCATTCGCTTATCCGGATACGCCGCGTGACGTGATCGAAAAGGGACGGATGGATCCGGAGAAATGCTGCGTGACGTGCTCAGCCTGCACCCAGATCATGCGGGACGGCGGAATGACGGGGTGCGTTGTCCGGGACAGCGAGATTTACGGGCCGCAGTACCGGCTCGGCCGTCGCTTTGCGGTGGACAGGCTGAAGGAAGAGGCGCGGCGTTGCAGGGAGTGCGAGTTCCCCACCTGCGCGCGCGGATGTCCGGCGGGAGTGCCGGTGCCGGAGTTCATCAAGGCTTTTGCGGACGGCGACATTGCCGGCGCATACCGCGTTCTCAGAAGGGCCAACGTCCTGCCGGAAATGTGCGCACATGTCTGCCCTTCGGAAGTTCAGTGCGAAGGAAAGTGTCTCGAGAAAATATTCTGCGACAGGCCCATTCCGATACGCGACATTCAGCTTGCGGTGTGCAGGCTCGCGAGGAGAGCAGGCCTGACAGGCGTGGTTCCCGGCAGGGAAACCGGGCGCAGGGCGGCTGTTGCGGGCGGCGGACCCGCCGGAATTGCCGCGGCGATCGTTCTTATCGAGAAAGGCCATAGTGTGTCACTGTTCGATGCCGGCGAGAAGTTGGGAGGCACGCCGCAGGCCATCATCCCTGAGGATCGCTATTCCGGCGACGAGACGGAAGTCGAGGCCATTCTTGCGCCGGCTGTCAAGGCGGGTAGGCTCAAGGTGCACCTGCGCAGCAGGCTCGGCAGCGGCCTGAGCATCGAGGACCTGCGTCGGAATTATGACGCTGTTCTGCTGGCCATGGGGCTCGGGAAGGGTTCCGCGCTTGGTTCGAACAGCGGTGCGCTTGACGCTCTGACGTTCCTGCGCGACGTGAAAAGAGGACGCATCAGGGAGATTGCCGGACCCGTGGCTGTTCTTGGCGGCGGTAACACGGCTCTGGACGCTGCGACTGCCGCATTGGAATTGGGAGCGAGGGACGTGTATCTCGTTTACAGGCGTTCCTTCACGGAGATGCCGGCCTGGCCTGATGAGAGAGACAGGTTCCTCGCAAAAGGCGGCCACATTCTTATACTGACCGAGCCGCTGGGGAATGTGGCGGATGCGGACGGCAGGATTGCCGGGCTGAGGATAAGGAGGACCGAACTCGGCGAGCCTGACAGTTCCGGGCGGAGGTCTCCAAGGCCCGTGCCCGGCACGGAAAGCGTTCTGGCGGTCCGGACCATCATCGAGGCGATCGGCCAGGAAGTTCCGGATGAAATCAGGCAGGCACTTTCCGGCGTGCAGTTCACGCGAAAGGGCCTGATACAAGTGGCGGGGAATGGATCGTGGCGCACAAGCCTTCCCCGGGTCTTTGCGGCCGGAGACATCGTGAATGGAGGCTCGACCGTTGTTCAGTGCGTGGCGGAGGGGATGGCTGCCGCCTCGGAAATGGATGGAATGCTGAGGCAGGATTCGAATTGAGGCGGCTGCACTCTGAGAAGGACATTCAACATGAGCAGACTCAAGGGCGCGTATGTGCTGAACCCTTCGGCTCTTGAAGAAATCTACGGACCCGAAGAGAGGGCGCGCATCGAGCGTTGCGTTGAAACGGTTGTTCCTCCGCAGACTGCGGAGTCTGTTTCTGCAGGGCCGGAAATTCTGGAAGATGCGGAAGTGATCATGTCGGGTTGGGGGGCGCCCAGATTCGATGGCCGCCTTCTGGCAGGGGCGCGGCGGCTTCGCGCGGTGTTTTACGGGGCGGGCTCGGTGCGAGGGGTCGTCACTCCGGAATTCTGGGACAGAGGCATCATCATCTGCAGCGCCTGGGCCGCGAACGCGGTTCCTGTGGCTGAATATGCTGTTTCCCAGATAATCTTCTGCCTCAAGAAGGGATGGGCTCACGCGCGAGAGACGAGGGAGGCAAGGCGATTCGTTCGCCTCAGGGTTCACGGCGCGTACGGCAGCACGGTCGGCATAATTTCCCTCGGCATGATCGGCCGTCGCGTGTGCGAATGGCTTAGGAACATGGAAGTCAAGGTCATTGCCTGCGATCCCTATGTGAAGGAGGAGGCTCAGAACCTCGGCGTTGAGATGGTGTCTCTGGACGATGTCTTCAGGCGTTCGGATGTGGTGTCTCTGCATACGCCGTTGCTGCCTGAGACCAGGGGAATGATCCGTGGGCGGCATTTCGAGATGATGAAACAGGATGCGTCGTTCATCAACACTGCGCGGGGTGCTGTCGTGCAGGAAAGCGAGATGATAGAAGTTCTGGCTCGCAGGCCGGATCTGACTGCTGTGCTTGATGTGACTTTTCCCGAGCCGCCGGCTCCAGATTCGCCGCTTTACACTCTGCCCAACGTGGTTCTCACTCCCCACATAGCCGGCTCGATGGGAATGGAGTGCAGGCGCATGGGGAGATTGATGGCGGAAGAAGTCGAGAGGTTTGCGGAGGGCAGGCCCCTGAAGTGGCGGATCAGCAGAGAAATGGCGCAGCTGATGGCATGAGACAGGAGGAATGCACGTGAAACAGAAGAAGGTGGCTCTGATAACTGGAGCCGGAAGGGGAATTGGGTTGGGTATAGCAAAGGCTCTGGCTTCGGAAGGCAGCGATATCGTCATAGCCGACATTCACGAGGAACAGGCTGTCGGGCCGGCACTTGAAGAATTGAGACGTCTGGGGGCCGCAACCCTGTATTGCCGCGCCGATGTGTCGGACCGTGGCGCCCGGGAGAAGATGCTGGAGGCCGTCAGGAACCGGTTCGGGCGGCTCAACATTCTGGTGAACAACGCCGGCGTTGCGCCAAAGGTGCGGGCTGACGTGCTAGAAGCCACGGAGGAGAGTTTTGAGTGGGTGATGAAGATCAATCTTCAGGGGCCGTACTTTCTGACACAGGCTGTCGCCCGATGGATGATAGAACTGAAGAGAAACGATCCTTCTTTTGAAGCCTGTATTGTGAACATATCATCCATCTCGGCCACTGTCGCTTCGCCGAGCCGCGGAGAATACTGCATCTCGAAAGCTGGAGTCAGCATGGCGACGCAGCTCTGGGCTGCGCGTCTGGGCGAGTTCGGGATTCCGGTGTATGAAATCAGGCCCGGCATAATCAGGACCGACATGACAGCGGCAGTCCAGGCCAAGTACGACAAACTTATTGCCGAAGGTTTGCTCGTTCAGTCCCGCTGGGGTCTGCCCGAAGATATAGGCAGAGCGGTGGCAATGCTGGCCAGAGGGGACCTGGCTTACTCGACCGGCCAGGTGATCATGGTTGACGGCGGGTTTTCCGTGCGGCGGCTGTGATCGTGGCCTCGTGCTTTGTTGCGGGACGTTTGCAGCATGTGGGGCATACAGCAGTGAGCCTGAAGCCTCGCATGTGCCGCACTGGGGCCAGTCGCAAGATGCATGTTCAGTGAGCCAGACCATGACAATGTCGGAGCGTGATCGCAAATACGGGCAACGCCATGCAATTCTTGCTTCCTGTCTTGTCCTGTCTTGGCGCGATCCCTCAGGTGATGGCCAATGGCAGCGGCGTGCTCATCGTTTTCGGTGGCTTGCCGGGCGCCGGAGAGACAATCGAGGTTATGACTACAGCCCCAGCGCAATTGGCGACCTCCCTTTTGATGATGCCGTTTGCCTAGTTGTCTGAACAGACTGGAAAGAAAGTAATGATTCTCGGGGCGGCTTTTATCGGGTGCGTTGCGTTTCTGATCACCTCCTCCGCGCCGTGGTTCGGTCATTATGCGCCAATCGTTCCGTTGATTCCGCTGGCATTGTTTGCCGTGACGGTGAGCGCAAATATCGCTGGCTGGTTTCCTTCGTGTTGGAGACTCCCGGGATATACATTACGGGGGCAGCCGAGGTGGTTCGGCGCTACCGCGCCATGGCTGGCGCAAAATCGAAAGTAACCTGATCGAGTATCACACGACAGGCTGGTCGGCGCCACCGGAGTCATTCCCTTCAACGCTGTTCAATTGGTCAGCTGGCCTGCGAATCCATCCGAGAGAAACTGATGAGCGATCATGGCTCAAGGCGCTCTCGCAGGACGGGATCTCCGCCTGAGTCGCCCAGGAGCCGTTCTCGTATCGCCGAGGCTGGCATGGCGCGCAATTGGATCCGTTTTTTGCAGGCCAGCGCCGCCGCCACACCCGCAGCCTGTCCCATAAGGCAGCATGTCGGCATGATGCGCGCTGAGGACAGGGCGACGCGCGTTGCTGAAAAACAACGGCCTGCGATCAGGATGTTCTCAAGTCCCCTGACGATCAGCGACCGATACGGAATCTGATATGGAGGCATGGGATCCTTGCTGAGCGCCGCCGAATCCAGCGGGAAACATCCGTGTGCCACCGCGTCCTCGAAACGCCGTCCGGCGCGTAGATCTTCCTCGGTCAGTACATAGTCCCCCGCGATCCGTACGCTGTCCCTCAGGCCGAACATGGGCGCCGAGCAGGCGAAGACAAAGTCCCGACCCTGCGGCGTGGATTGGAAATGGCGGACGAACTCGGGAATGCGGCGCCGGAAGGCGCGCGCGGCGTCCGAAAAGCCTTTGCCGGTTGATGTGTCGAAGTCGCCGTCCGGCCACCACATCTTCAAGCCGATGCGCTCCGGCTCTGGCCACACACTGTATTTCGGAGGGAGCAAACCGGCTGCCGGAGGACGCGCGGGCTGCAGCCGTGGGCGCGCCGATTTCTGGAGGAATATCATGTGGCTTGGTGGGATGGATTGGGGATGTTCAGGATCAGGCGGCAGCTCTTCTGCGCCGGCGTGACGGGCCAGGATGCCGTCGCCCGAGCAATCTACGAATATCTGCGCCTCGACCTTCCGGCATAAGGAGCGGTTATGGAGCACGGCGGATGACACTGTGGGGCCCTCCCGTTCCACGCAGATCACGTCAGTGGCGAACAGGAGTTCAACTCCGTCCCGTTCAGCGATTTCCTGCAGCGCAATCGGCAGCATGTTGTGGTCGAAGGTGTGATTGAAGAAAGGCGGCTGGCGATGCGCGCGCCATCCGTATTCCTCGCCGATCGCGCCATAGAATCTCAATGCCTCCCAGATGTCATCGAAGACCTTGCCGTGGCCATGCGGCAACGAGTCGTCGCCGAAGCAGAAGTTGCCGACTCCGCCGGCGGCGCCCAGGCCGCCGAGCGTTTCTAAACGCTCCACGAGCAGCACCCGCGCTCCCTGCCGTGCGGCGGCGCATGCAGCGCCCACGCCGGCCATGCCTCCGCCGGCCACAACAATATCATAGACTCCTGCGCAGGGAATGGGGCTGGACGGGTTCATTTTGTGACTTTAGTTCATGGCAAATAGGCGCCGTGGCTGCGCAGCCGCGACCGCAGATTGGAGACATCCACCTTGTGGGTATCGGGATTCGGCATCGCCGCTGCCATGGCCGCGGCCGCGCCGGCCCAGGCGGCGAGGTCACCGTCGCCCGTACAGTCCACGTAAACCCTTGCCCGGCAGGCGCTGAGTCCGGCCTTGTTGGCGACCAGAATCGCATTCACGCTCCCGTCTCTGTCCCGTTCCACGCCGCACATTGCCGAAAGAAACAGGACGGTGGCGCCGGCTGAGGTCACAAGATCGTCATAGATGCGCTTGAGCAATTCCGGGTCTATTGCCGGCCACCACTCCTGACGGACTTTCAGCGAACGCGCAGTGCCTGCGAGCAGTGCCAGGCGGACCTGCTCGGCAATGCCCCGGGCGATCACCTTCTCGCCGTCCGCATAGCCGCAGAACCACGGCACCAGACCCAGCGTGCCCATGCCGCCTAACGCGCCCATGCGCTCCAGAAGCAGCATGCGCGCCCCTTCCCGGGCTGCTGCCGTTGCTGCCGCACACCCGGCCGGCCCGCCTCCTACGACAATGACATCCCATGAGTCGCTGAGGGGAATGGAACGGCCGCTCAAACGATAGTCATGGCTTCCTCCCCTATGGCTCAAGCGCCGCCAGCGGAAAACGAATTGCCTCCACCGCCTCCTTGCTCCGCGAAATGATAACGTGCAGCCAACCCTCGTGAACGAGCGTATGCGGATACCCGTAGTCGCCGCCCTTGTGCATGCCTTCGGCGCGGCAGATATAGGGGGAACGGTCATCGGCCAGGATCCAGTGCCTGTTGAAACGCAAGCCGTCCTCGGACACAGACAGCACCAGCGGGCAGCGCCGCCAGCGGGGCTCCGGGTCCGGGCAGCCCACGTAGTAGAACCGGCCGTCGGGGAGCCGTCCGAAATGGAATTTGGAGGCGTTGTCCGTAAACCGCGTGGGGCGCGGGGCGGACCAGGTTTCGCCGTTATCGCGGCTCTCGGTCAGCCAGAGCCTGTCCGTGTTGCTGCGCAGTATCATATGCAACACACGATCTTCGGTTTCGTAGAACGAGCCTTCACACAAGCCGACCGGCCAACCCATTGCGTCCTTGACCCTCCAGAATGACTCCGAGTCGTCCACGATCTCCGCGGCCATGGTGGCCGGATAGATGCCGGTCATGCGCCAGCCCGCCAGACCGGTTGGATCGTCCGTGTAAGGAAAGCTGATGTTGCCGCTGATAATGAGGCGCCCGGACGAGGTGGGCTGCGGGCCATGGTTGGGGACGATGGGCAGCCCCAGGTCCACGGGGCCTTTCCATCGCCAGCCGTCCGTTGTGGTCATGGCCAGCAGGGTGGTGTTCCTGTGTCCCTTGTCGCCGGGCCGGCGGTTGCCGTTCTCGTCGAGAAACTCAGGACGATATTCGTAACTGCCGACATAGACCACGAGGCATCCGGCATGCTGATGGAAGCCGGCGGCGGTCAGCACCAGCTCGCCGTACTTTCCGCGTTGCGTATCGAGGAGATGAACCGGTTCGGACCAATTCCGGAAATCGGACGAGGTCGCCATCAGCACGCGCTGTCCCGGCGCGTCTTCGTCGCGGCGGCCGTTGGACCAGATGGCGTGGTAACGGCCCTTGAAGAAGGCCAGACTCGGGTGGTGCGAGTAGGTCCATCCAGACTCCGGCCTGTAAAGCCATGCCCGTTCCACCGCAAGCCGCGGCGCAGAGTGGGGATCATAATCCGGGTTGCCAGGAATGGACTTATTCATGGGTGGAAATCGGGCGGCGCGAAACAGAACCGGGTTCCGCGCGTCGGCCGGATCCTTTCGTGGCTGGGTAACCATCCAGATGCCGGAACAGAAAATCAATTCCATCGTCGGCCTTGTCCAGCTCGTGGCCTTCATCGTGTTCCTTGTACCGGAACCGTTCAGGGATTCTCAATCTGCGGTAAACTGCCGCGAGTTTTTCAGCCTCGGGCCGGGCGAGGCGGACATCGAAGATCTCGTCCTTTTTGCTGACCTCGATATAGAGGGGGCGCGGACAAACCATGGCGCCCACCTCCGCGTCGAGGAACCGGTTGGCCGCCCCGAACCATGACCAGTCAGGAAAATCGTATGTCTTCCGGTCATTGAAAAAGCACGAGGAGACGGCCGCGCGGATGCGCCTGTCCAGCGCGGCTGCAAACAGGGTGTAGAAGCCTCCGTAGGACAATCCGATCATCCCGATACGGTTCGGAGCGATGTCCTTTCGAGTGACGAAGTAATCCAGGGATCGGATGATTCTGTGAAGTTCGAGAGCGGCCAGAGACCCTCCAATCTGCTTGAAGCGCCGGTCTATGGCGTCCTTGTCATACTTGGGTCCGAATTTGTCGGGACTCCAGAGGAGGAGCTGGGGCGCAAACACTGCCGCGCCTCGCCTGAGGACCCGCCGAGTCATGTCGTTGTAGTTGGCGGAACCGAAGAAGCCGGAGCAGAGTTCAGGGGTTCCCATTCCGCCATGCTGTGCGACCACGAGCGGGAAAGGACCTTTGCCGTGGGGAAGAAAGAAGAGGCCGTAGGTGTGCAAGCCTGGAAGGGTCTTGATCCATATTCTATAGATTCTACCGAGATCATCTTCTCCCACGGGTTTGATCACTGCGGAGGGGACATCGTTGCGGAGCGGCTCCGTGAGGGGCCATCCCAGCATCCGCGCGAGCTCCTTCCGGTATTCGCGAAGCGACGATTCGTATGCGGGGATGGATCGGAAATCAGGGGCAAAGAAACGCGCGCGCCGTTTGTCTGCTTTCCGCTGCTCGCGCCGGAGAAGCGTATGGACTTCCCTGAGCATCCGGCCGCGGTGTTCATTGGCCGCGTCTGGGGACTCTGAATACATTCTCAGAGCTCTTGTCTCTTCCCGCACGGGATCTCCGGTCCGCTCGCGACATGCGGCGGAAACTGATCTTGCGGGTCTTGTAGGCGGTTCCTGCATGGACTGCAATCGCAAAAGGCCGGCTTTCCGCAGTTGACGGGACGGGTTGTCGTGTGGAAAGAAATGCGGACTGATGCGGTTTTGAGTGGAGGATCAGAACATGGGACTGACGATTGTTGAAAAAATTCTTCAGGAACATCTGGTCAGCGGGACTTTGCGGCCGGGCGAGGAAATTGGAATCAGAATAGACCAGACCCTGACCCAGGATGCCACCGGCACGATGGCCTTTCTGGAGTTCGAGGCCATGGGAGTGGACAGGATAGTTGCCAATCCAGCGGTCAGTTATGTTGATCACAACACGATCCAGACCGGGCCGGAGAACGCGGACGACCATGCTTATCTTCAGTCCGCTGCGGCCCGGTACGGCGCGATTTTCTCCAAAGCCGGCAACGGGATCTGCCATCAACTTCATCTGGAGAGATTCGGCGTTCCGGGCCAGACCCTGCTCGGATCGGACTCTCACACTCCGACCGGCGGGGGCATCGGGATGCTGGCCATCGGGGCCGGAGGGCTGGATGTGGCGGCGGCCATGGGCGGGGCGCCGTTCTATCTTGAGGCGCCGCGCGTGATACGGATTTCGCTGAAAGGCAGCCTGAAGCCGTGGGTGTCGGCGAAAGATGTGATCCTGAAAGTCCTGGAAATATTCACAACCAAGGGAAACGTGGGCTGCGTGTTCGAGTACGGGGGCAGGGGTGTGAGGAATCTCGAGGTGCCGGAAAGGGCGACGATAGCCAACATGGGCGCTGAATGCGGAGTGACTGCGTCGGTGTTTCCGAGCGATGATGTGACGAAGGCCTTTCTGGAGGCGCAGGGGCGGGGGGCTGCCTGGCGGGAACTCCTGGCCGATCCGGACGCGGAGTATCACAAGAATGTGGAGATAGACCTTTCCTCCCTTGAGCCTCTTGCCGCGGCCCCGCACTCGCCGGGGAATGTGGTCACGGTCGCATCGCTGAACGGAATGAAGGTGGACCAGGTGATGATAGGCTCCTGCACCAACTCGTCATACCGCGATCTGAAGATGGCGGCTAAGATTCTGGAGGGACGGAAGGTTCATCCATCCGTGACCCTTGGGATAGCTCCGGGGTCGCGGCAGGTGGTGAGGATGCTCGCGAAGGAAGGGTTGTTGAGCGCGCTTCTCGACGCAGGGGCGCGGATTCTCGAGAATGCATGCGGTTTCTGCATCGGCAACTCCATGGCGCCCGCGAGCACCGCAATATCGCTGAGGACTTCCAACCGCAACTTCGAGGGCAGGTCCGGCACGCCGAATGCGCGGGTGTATCTGGTAAGTCCGGAGATTGCAGCGCTCGCAGCAGTGTACGGACGCATTGTTGATCCGCGCGCCATCGAGGGGCTTGCGTACCCGAAGGTTCGCCAGCCGAAAAAATACGATGTTGATGACTCCATGTTCATCATGCCCCCCGAGGATCGGTCGAAGGTGACGGTCGTGCGCGGTCCTCACATGGGTCCAGTGCCGAAGAACGATCCGCTGCCAGATGCGCTCGATGGAGTGGTAACTATAAGGGTCGGCGACAAGGTAACTACGGATCACATAATGCCTGCCGGTGAACGGCTGAAATACAGATCCAACGTTGAGGCGTACTCGCGGTACGTTTTCGAGAGGGTGGATCCTCAGTTTGCGGAGCGAGCCCGCAAGAACAGGGAAAACGGCATACAGAACATCATCGTTGCCGGCGAGTCGTACGGTCAGGGATCGAGTCGGGAACACGCGGCGTTGTGTCCCATGTTCCTTGGCGTGAAAGCCGTGATTGCCCGTTCATTCGAGCGGATTCATCTGGCAAATCTTGTGAACTTCGGAATAGTGCCTCTTGTCTTCTGCCGCGCGCAGGATTACGAGGCCGTCTCACAGGGCGACCGCCTGAAGATGGCCGGATTGCGCGAGTTTGTAAGGGCGGGCGGAAAGGGGACGTTGCGCAATGAAACAAGGGGCGTTGACATATCGATCAGGCTTGACCTGACCGAGCGCCAGCGGCAGATGGTCCTGGCCGGCGGTTTGCTGAACATGGTAATGAAATCGTAGGGGTTTGGAGACGCAGGAAATTCGCGGAGGGACGGGATGGCATACAAGCGCATAAGAGTTCCTGAGAGGGGCGCAAAGATCACGGCGCGCGAAGGAGGCGGGCTGATTGTGCCGGACGAGCCGATTATTCCTTTCATAGAAGGAGACGGCACGGGCCCGGACATTACGCGCGCGGCGATGCTGGTTTGGAACCAGGCCGTGCAGACGGCATACGGTGGAAAGAGAAAAATAGCGTGGATGGAGGTGTACGCCGGCGAGAAAGCGACGCGCGTTTACGGGGAGGGAGCGTGGCTTCCTGACGAGACTCTGGAGGCAATCGCCGAGTACAAGGTTGCGATCAAGGGGCCGCTGACTACGCCCGTGGGCGGAGGGATAAGGTCGCTGAATGTCGCCCTGAGACAGCAGCTTGACCTTTACGTCTGTTTGCGACCAGTGAGGTGGTTTCGCGGCGTGCCATCGCCCGTCAGGCGTCCGGAACTTACGAACATGGTGGTGTTCAGGGAGAACACGGAGGACATTTACGCCGGCATAGAGTGGGAGGCGGGCAGCGCGGAAGCGCGCAGGGTTCTTGCCTTTCTCATGCAGGACATGGGCGTCAGAAAGATAAGGTTTCCCGAGACGTCCGCAATAGGGATCAAGCCGATTTCCCGCGAGGGATCCGAGCGGCTTATACGGGCGGCCGTGAGATACGCCGCGGAGCGACGTCTGCCGAGCGTCACCCTTGTGCACAAGGGAAACATCATGAAGTTCACCGAGGGCGCATTCATGCGTTGGGGTTACGAGCTTGTGCGGCGCGAACTGGGAGATGTCGCCGTCGCGTGGGAGGACTGCGGGGGAAAGGCGCCGCCGGGCAAAGTGCTGGTGAAGGATGTCATAACTGACGCGTTTCTGCAGCAGATACTGACAAGGCCTGACGAATACTCGGTTATTGCGACGATGAATCTCAACGGCGATTACATATCGGACGCTCTTGCGGCATGCGTTGGCGGAATCGGGATGGCGCCGGGCGGAAACATCAACTACGAGACAGGCGCGGCCGTATTCGAGGCCACCCACGGTACGGCGCCCAAGTACGCAGGGCTGGACAAGGTGAATCCCGGATCGTTGATTCTGTCCGGTGAGATGATGTTCCGGCACCTGGGTTGGGCTGAGGCCGCGGATCTTGTCATTCGCGGGATGGAGTCCGCGATAGGCCGCGGGATTGTGACTTATGATCTGGCACGGCTGATGCCCGGCTCCAGGGAGGTCCGGTGCAGCGAGTTCGGCCGGGCTGTTGTGGAAGGGATTTGCGGCGCTGCCGACTGACTCGCGCTCACCGATGCCTTCCTCAAACGGCGGTGGCGCTGCCGGCGAGGGGAGTTGCACGCCATTTTCCACATACGCAAGCAACGTGCATGCTCCTCAGCGGCGCCGGCCGCCCCCGCCATTCTTCACGAACCGTTGGCATTTGCCGCCAGGCCCGCCTCCTCCTATACCCGCAGAAATCCACGAGCTGCTCCACCGTCCGAGAAAAAACTTTGAGTAAGATGTTGACGGATATTTTTTTTCTGATAGATTGCTTCGCTTGCTTTCCCGGCTGAAGAAGCGGCGGGGAGGCGCGGGCCCAAGATAGAAGAGAGACAACGCTTCTCCCGGCAAGACCAAGTGATCGCCTGGCAAATGGGAGAGGGGTTGGTTTTTTTTGTCTTGTCAGGGCGTGTGGCCCATGTAGCTCAGTCGGCAGAGCACGTCCTTGGTAAGGACGAGGTCAGCGGTTCAATCCCGCTCATGGGCTCCAGGCTGAGCGCTGGGCTGCGGAGCATGGCGGGCTGGTGAACTTGGACAAAAGCAGGCTGGAGGAACGACCATGGCAAAGGAAAAATTCGAGAGGACGAAGCCTCACGTAAACGTCGGCACAATCGGACACGTGGATCACGGCAAGACCACGCTGACAGCGGCCATAACTCGCGTGCAGTCGCTGAAGGGTCTGGCCCAGTATGTGACATACGACCAGGTGGCCAAGGCGTCGGAAAGCGCTGGCCGCAGGGACGAGACGAAGATTCTTACAATCGCGACTTCGCACGTGGAGTACAGCACGGATAAGCGGCATTACGCTCACGTTGACTGCCCGGGCCACGCGGACTACGTGAAGAACATGATCACCGGCGCGGCGCAGATGGATGGAGCCATCCTTGTTGTTAGCGCAGCCGACGGCAAGATGCCCCAGACCAGCGAGCACGTTCTGTTGGCGCGCCAGGTTGGCGTGCCGGCCATAGTCGTATTCCTGAACAAGGTGGACCTCGTTGACGATCCTGAGCTCATTGACCTTGTCGAGATGGAGATCCGGGAACTGCTGTCCAAATACAATTATCCCGGGGACAAGGTCCCGATTATCCGCGGTAATGCGCTCAGCGCCTCCAAGGCCACGTCGGTTGACGATCCTGCGTGCAAGCCGATCGCCGAGTTGATGAAGGCTCTGGACGAATTCATACCGGAGCCTGTGCGTCCGATAGACCAGCCCTTCCTCATGCCGATAGAGGACGTGTTTTCGATTGAAGGGCGCGGCACGGTGGTGACCGGCAGGGTGGAGCGAGGCATAGTGAAGGTGGGCGACGAGATCGAGATAGTCGGCCTGCGTCCCACCCAGAAGACCGTCGCGACCGGAGTCGAGATGTTTCGCAAGACGCTTGATGAAGGGCGCGCGGGCGACAACATCGGAGTGCTTCTGCGCGGAACCAAAAAGGAAGATGTTGAACGAGGGCAGGTCGTGGCAAAGCCCGGTTCGATCACGCCGCACACGGAGTTCACCGGCGAGGTTTATGTTCTGAGCAAGGAGGAAGGCGGAAGGCACACGCCTTTCTTCAACGGATATCGTCCTCAGTTCTATTTCCGGACAACGGACGTCACAGGGGACGTGACCCTTCCGGAGGGAGTGGAGATGGTGATGCCGGGCGATCACGTGACCATTCGCGTGAAGTTGATCCAGCCTGTGGCGATGGAGGACAAGATGCTGTTCGCCATACGTGAAGGCGGCCGCACGGTGGGGTCCGGGACGGTTGTGAAAGTGTTGAAGTGAGAAAATAATGCTGCAATAGCCGTTCATTCGGCATCGCAAAGGTTTTAGGGAACATGGCCAGGGATCAGGTGATACTAGCTTGTACTGAATGCAAGCGTCGCAACTACATTACGACGAAGAACAAGCGGCTGACGCCCGACCGGCTTGAGAAGAAGAAGTACTGTCCGTTCGAGCGGAAGCACACTGTGCACAGGGAGGTCAAGTAGGGCCGGTCTTACAGGCCAGTAGCTCAATTTGGCAGAGCACCGGTCTCCAAAACCGGCGGTTGGGGGTTCGAGCCCCTCCTGGCCTGCCATGGAGCGACATGTTTCCGAGCCGACGGTGCTGGAGATTTGTGTGGTGTGATTGAGAAAGTCAAGAACGCTGTCAGGTCTGTGCGTATCTTCTTCGACGAGGTGGTTGAGGAGACGAGGAAGACAACATGGCCGCAGCGCCGGGAGCTCATGGAGTCAACGGTGGTGGTGCTTTTTTCCCTGGTGATTCTGGCGCTTTTTGTGGGACTGACGGACAGGATACTGGTGGTTTTGCTGAGGCTTCTGACAGTGCGGGGTTGATTCTCCATGGACAAACAGTGGTTTGTTTTGCACACGCTGACAGGTCAGGAATACAAGGTCAAGGAGAGCATCCAGCGCCGCCTCAAATTGGAGGAGATGGAAGAATATGTGGACGAGGTGATCGTTCCGACGGAGAAGGTGTCGGAGGTCAAACGCGGAGTTCGATCCACGCAGACCAGAAAATTCTTTCCTGGTTATGTTCTGGTGAACGTTGCGCTCTATGATGAAAACAAACAGTTGAGGGAGAAGGTTTGGTTTTTCATCAGGGAGACACCGGGCATCATAGGATTCGTGGGCGGCGATCGGCCGGTTCCACTGCGGCCCAGGGAAGTGGATATGATTCTGCAGCAGGTGGAGGAGAAGAAGGAGAAGGTCAAGCCGAAGGTCGTTTTCGAACCAGGGGAGACGGTTAAAATTATTGACGGGCCCTTCATGAATTTCAGTGGCGTTGTGGAGGAGGTTGATCCGGATCGGGGCAAATTGAAGGTTTCCGTGGCGATATTCGGAAGGTCTGCTCCGGTGGAGCTTGAGTACTGGCAGGTGGAGCGGGCTTGAGGGGGTGATCGGGCGATGGCCAAGAAAATAACCGGCAAAATAAAGCTTCAGATTCCAGCTGGACAGGCCAATCCGGCTCCGCCGGTGGGTCCTGCCCTCGGTCAGCATGGCGTGAACATCATGGAATTCTGCAAACAGTTCAATGCAGCCACGAAGGACAAGGCGGGCCTGGTGATACCTGTTGTTATCACCGTGTACCAGGACAAGTCTTTCACGTTCGAGACCAAGAGTCCGCCGGCATCCGTTCTGTTGAAACGGGCGGCTGGGCTTGCCAAGGGATCCGGCGTTCCGAACAAGGAGAAGGTTGGGAAAGTCACAAAGGCGCAGGTGCTGGAAATCGCCCGTATGAAAGCGAAGGATCTGAATGCTGTGGACGAGGCGGGCGCAGTGAGGATCGTCGAAGGGACTGCGCGGAGCATGGGCATTGACGTTGTGGATTGACGGAGCGTGGTTCGCGGGGGGTCGCAAATGGCGAGGCATGGGAAAAAGTACAGAGCCATAAAGGAGAAGGCGCCCAAGGGGCCGGTTGAACTTGAGCAGGCGATAGAATTCATAAAGCAGAACGCGGCCGCCAAGTTTGACGAGACCATGGAACTTGGCATACGGCTGGGCGTGGACACGGGCAAGTCGGATCAGACCGTGCGCGGCACGGTGAGCCTGCCGCACGGGACCGGGAAGAAGGTCCGCGTGGCTGTCTTTGCGACTGGCGCCGCCGCCGAAAAGGCCAGGGAGGCTGGGGCGGACTTTGTTGGATTCGAGGACCTGATCGAGAAGGTGAAGGGCGGCTGGACGGATTTTGACGTTGCCATTGCGACAAACGAGGCCATGAAGGAGGTTCGCAAGCTTGGCAAAGTGCTTGGACCCCGCGGCCTGATGCCGAACCCCAAAACGGGAACAGTCACCGACGACATTGCGACCGCCGTGGGGCAGTGCAAGGCGGGCAAGGTGGAATTCAGGATGGACAAGCATGGCAACGTTAATGTGGCGTTTGGAAAGAGATCGTTCGACACCGCCAAGCTTGCGGAGAACGCGCGCGCGTTGATAGCGGCCGTCAAGGCTGAGAAGCCTGCGGGGCTGAAGGGCGTTTACATAAGGCGGTGCACTGTGAGTTCCACGATGGGCGTTGGAGTCAAGGTTAACATAACGGACTGAGACGACGGGCGGGCTGCCATGAGACCGGAAAAAGCGGCGATACAGCGCGAGATAGGCGAGGTTCTGGGCAAGAGCCGTTATGCGATGCTTGCGGATTATCGAGGGATGAAGGCCGATCAAATGGCGTCCCTGCGCGCACAGCTGCGGCAGGTCGGAACCAGGATGATGGTCGTGCCGAACAGTTCGTTGAAATACGCGGCCGGAGCCGTTGGATGGCAGGGCCTGGACGGCATGGCGCATGGTCCGACGGCGCTGGTTGCCGGCGCAGGCGATGTGACGGCTGTGGCCAAGATTCTGAAGGCATTTGCGGCGGCGAACAATATCCCCGTCGTGCGGGGCGGGATGATGGAGGGAAGGGTACTGACACCGGAGGACATTGAGGCCCTTGCGATGATTGAGCCCCGGGAGGTTCTCCTGGCCAAACTTGCCGGCGTCCTCGCAGGGCCGATGAGCGGGCTGGTGAGCGTTCTCAAGCAGACGATGTCCGGGATAGTTTGCGTTCTCGGCGCAATCGAACAGAAGAAGAAAGGTCAGTAGGCGCTGTTTGGCGTCAATTGTGGAAGGAGAGGATAGAATGTCCGAAGAACGGCAGGCGACGGTTGAGAAGACCGGGGAGAAGGGGTCTCCGGCGGTTGAGGGGAAGATGGCCGAGTTCATCTCCTGGATAGAGAATATGACTGTTCTTGAGCTTTCGCAGCTTGTGAAGGCTTTGGAGCAGAAATTCGGCGTGACTGCAGCGGCGCCCATGGCCGTGGCCGCTGGTGGTGGTGGCGGAGGAGGCGGAGCGGCTGCTGCTGCGGCTGCGGAGAAGACGGAGTTTACCGTTGTGTTGAAGGCCGCCGGCGCTCAGAAGATCAATGTAATCAAGGAGATCCGCGCGATCACAGGGCTGGGGCTGAAGGAGTCCAAGGACCTGGTTGAAGGCGCTCCGAAGACCGTGAAGGAGAATGTGACCAAGGAGCAGGCTGCGGAGATCAAGGCGAAGCTGGAGGCAGCAGGGGCTACAGTAGAGGTGAAGTGAGCGGGGGGAGTGGGCTGTTGTTTGACGGGGGAACCTGTCAGCGAGGTGCCGAATGGCCGAAAGAATTAATTTCGGTACGCTGAAGTCGGTTATCGAGCCGCCGGACCTGATTGAAATACAACTCAAGTCCTACGCCGATTTCCTGCAGAAGGACGTCAATCCTCTGCGCAGAAAGCGGCAGGGGCTGCAGGCTGTTTTCAAGGAGGTCTTCCCCATCGAGAGCTACGACGGCCGCTATGTCCTTGATTTTGTCAAGTACGAGTTGTCTGAGCCGAAGCTGGGGCCGCTGGAGGCCCTGCGTGAAGGCCAGACTTATTCAGCGCCTCTCCACGTCACATTCCGCCTGAAGGACGGAGACGAAGTCCGGGAAGAGAGTGTGTACATGGGCGAGATGCCGCTCATGACGCTTGACGGCTCCTTCTCCATCAACGGCGCGCAGAGGGTGATCGTCAGCCAGCTGCACAGGTCTCCCGGCATATGTTCCGAGCAGGACGTTCATCCCAACGGCACGATCCTGTACTCCATGCGGATCATCCCCGACAGAGGCTCGTGGGTGGAGATACAGTTCGACACAAGCAACCAGTTATGGGTGTGCGTGGACCGCAGGAGACGAAGAAGGAAGTTTCTCGCTTCCACGTTTCTGAGGGCTCTGGGATACGGAACAGACGAGGAGCTTCTCTCTCTGTACTACGCATTCGAAAAACTGGAAACAGGGAAGACCGGCGGCGATTTAGAAGACCGGGTTTTCAAGGATGACATCATAGACGTTGAGTCAAAGATTGTTTTCGCCCGCAAGTACGATCCCGGTGACCTCCGATGTCTTGAGCCGCATTCGTGAAGCGGGAATAAAGTCGGTTGAAGTCGTCAACGTGTCCTGGGACGGCGGCATTTTCCTCACGACCGTGATGTCGGACAAGACTCATTCGGCGGACGAGGCGTTGAACGACGTGTATCGCAAGCTGAGGCCTGGCGATCCTGCGACTCCGGCGAACGCGCGTCAACTGCTCAGGAGGCTCTTCTTCGATCCCAAACGGTATGATCTGGGCAAGGTCGGCCGCTACAAGATCAACCAGAAACTCGGATTGTCGGGCAAGCTGGACGACGATCTGAGAGTCATGGACAAGCTGGATGTGGTCGAGGCGATTCGGGCGCTGATCAGAATCAAGAAGGGCGAGGAGCCGGTGGACGACATTGACCATCTGGGCAGCCGCCGAGTGAGGACAGTCGGAGAGCTGCTTGAGAATCAGTGCCGGATAGGGCTTGCACGCACGGAGCGGCTGATCAGAGAGAGGATGACTCTGTTCGATCCTTCCAAGGGGCCGATGACTCCGCAGAGGCTTGTCAACTCGAAATCTCTGTCTGCCATCATCCAGGATTTCTTCGGCCGGAGCCAGTTGAGCCAGTTCATGGATCAGACCAATCCGCTGTCCGAGCTTGCGCACAAGAGAAGGCTGAGCGCGCTTGGTCCGGGCGGCCTGAGCCGCGAGCGCGCCGGGTTCGAGGTGCGCGACGTGCACAGCAGCCATTACGGGCGGATATGCCCGATAGAGACGCCCGAAGGGCCGAACATCGGATTGATCTCGTCCATGAGCATCTACGCCCGTGTGAACGAGTTCGGATTCATAGAGTGTCCGTACCGCAAGGTGCATAAGGGGCAGGTCACGGACGAGGTGGTTTACCTGACTGCGGACCAGGAGGAGAAATACGTCATAGCCCAGGCCAACTCGCCGCTCGACGAGAAGGGTAGGTTCATCAAAGAGACCGTTTCAGTGCGGTGCCGTTCGGAATTTCAGGAAGTTCCCCGCGAGAAGGTTGAGTTGATGGACGTTTCGCCTAAGCAGGTGATAAGCATTGCGGCCGGGCTTACCCCGTTCCTGGAGCATGACGACGCGAACCGGGCCCTGATGGGCGCGAACATGATGAGACAGGCTGTTCCGCTGCTGTCCACAGAGCGCCCCTTTGTCGCGACGGGGCTCGAGAGCAGGGTAGCGCGCGATTCCAGGGTGGTAGTCGTCGCCGAGAAGCCGGGCAAGGTGGCTTATGTGTCGGCAGACGAGGTGATTGTGACCCCGGACGGCAGGATGCCGGCGCGACGGGCGGCGGGCGATAATGTTCAGATTTACAAACTGCAGAAGTTCAGGCGCACGAACAACGGCACATGTTTCAATCAGAAGCCGATCGTGAAGGTGGGACAACGTGTTCAGGCCGGAGACGTGATCGCCGACGGGCCTGCCACGTGTGGCGGCGAACTGGCGCTGGGGAAGAATCTGCTTGTGGCTTTCATGCCGTGGTGCGGCTACAACTTCGAAGACGCCATTCTGATCAGCGAGCGCGTATTGCGGGACGATGTGTTCACCTCCATCCATATAGAGGATTTTGAAGTCGGAGCGCGTGACACGAAACTGGGCCCCGAAGAAATCACGCGCGATATACCGAATGTCAGCGAGGAGGCGCTGAAGAATCTTGGCCCGGACGGCGTTGTTCGCGTCGGGGCGGAGGTTCGTCCCGGGGATATTCTTGTTGGAAAGATCACGCCGAAGAGCGAGACCGAGCTTGCTCCGGAAGAGCGTCTTTTGCGGGCGATTTTCGGCGAGAAGGCGGCGGAGGTCAGAGACACGTCTCTCACGGTGCCGAGCGGAACCTACGGAATCGTGATGGACGTGAAGGTTACGGCTCACAAGGAGGTAAAAAGGGCGGAGGTTTCGCCCGCCGACAAGAAACGGCAGCTCAAGGCCACCAAGGAGGAGCACAGGCTGAAGCGGCAGAAACTTGCAGAGGAGCTGACCGAGGCCCTCAGCAACATTCTTCTTGGCGAGAAGATTCCGCTGGACGTTGTGGATACGCAGGCTGGCGAGATAATCATTCCGGCTAATCGAAAGATCACAAAGACGCTGCTGAGGCGGATGGCTGCGGCGTACGACAGCATAGAGATCGAGAGCAGCCCGATTCAGATCAAGATAGACGAGATCATAGACGAATTCCGTCCCCGGTTCGCGGAATTGGACATGGAATATGAGCGCGGGCTGGACAGGATCGAGAGCGGGGATGATGTTGATTCGGGCATCATCAAACAGGTGCGTGTTTACATCGCCACCAAGAAGAAGCTTGCGGTCGGCGACAAACTGGCTGGACGCCACGGGAACAAGGGCGTGGTATCCAAGATAGTGCCGGAGTGCGAAATGCCGTTCCTTCCGGACGGGACGCCTGTTGACATTGTTCTCAATCCGCTTGGCGTGCCCTCGCGCATGAATTTGGGGCAGGTTCTCGAGACTCATCTCGGGGCGGCGTGCAAGGTTCTCGGGATGGAGGTTATCAGTCCGGTATTCGACGGCATATCTGAGAAGGCTATCAGGGAATATCTTTCGAAGTCGGGGCTTCCGGAGGACGGCAAGATGACGCTCCGGGACGGGCGCACAGGCGAGCCGTTCGCGCAGAGGGTTGTGGTGGGCCAGATCTACATCATGAAGCTGCACCACCTCGTCAGCGACAAGATACACGCCAGGGCAGTCGGGCCGTATTCGCTTGTGACGCAGCAGCCGCTTGGCGGAAAGGCCCAGTACGGCGGGCAGAGATTCGGAGAGATGGAGGTCTGGGCCCTTGAAGCTTACGGGGCGGCCTATGCGCTTCAGGAGCTGCTGACGGTCAAGAGCGACGATGTGGCTGGAAGGACCAGGATTTACGAGTCTATCGTCAAGGGAGAGAACTCCCTTGAAGCCGGCGTGCCGGAATCTTTCAGCGTGCTTGTTCACGAGCTGCGCGGGCTGTGCCTGAACGTGCAGATGAACAAGCTTGTGAAGAACGAGTAGGGGTTGGGCCGGATTGAGACGCGGGAGGCGTGCTGTGAGCGACAATGAAATGAGAGAAGTGGCGATGTTGTCGGACGTCGAGCATTTTGACTGTCTGAGCATTACGCTGGCTTCTCCCGAAACTATTCGTTCATGGAGCCGTGGCGAGGTGAAGAACCCGGAGACGATCAACTACAGGACGTTCAAGCCGGAGCGCGGCGGCCTTTTCTGCGAGAGGATATTCGGCCCGACGAGGGATTGGGAATGCAGTTGCGGGAAGTACAAGCGGATCAAGCACAAGGGCGTGATCTGCGACAGGTGCGGAGTTGAAGTGACCGTGTCGCGGGTGAGGCGCGAGCGCATGGGGCATATTGAGCTCGCCGTCCCTGTTTCCCATATCTGGTTTTTCAAATGCACCCCCAGCCGCATAGGGCTGATGTTGGACATACCGACTACGGCTCTCGAGCGAGTGCTTTATTATGAGGACTATCTTGTCACCAATCCTGGGAATACGCCGCTCAGGGAGAAGCAGCTTTTGAGCGAGATGGAGTACCGGGAGGCGCAGGACAAGTACGGCGAGGCTTTTGAGGCAGGGATGGGCGCGGAAGCTGTCAGGGACCTTCTCCAGAGGCTGGACCTTGACCGGGCGATAGCCGAGGTCGAGGAGGAGATGCTCAGGACCAGGAGCAAGCAGACAAAGAAGAAGCTTTCCAAGCGGCTCAAGGTAATAGAGGGATTCCGCCGTTCCGGGACGAGGCCGGAGTGGATGATACTTGAAGTGCTGCCGGTCATTCCGCCGGAGCTCAGGCCGTTGGTGCCTCTTGAAGGCGGCCGTTTCGCCACGTCGGATCTGAACGATCTATACAGAAGGGTGATCAACCGTAACAACCGTTTGAAGAATCTCCTGCAGCTGAAGACGCCGGACGTGATCATAAGGAACGAGAAGAGGATGCTGCAGGAGGCTGTCGACGCAGTTTTTGACAACGGGCATCACGGCAGGGCGGTGACCGGCACGGGGAACCGTCCGTTGAAGTCGCTGAGCGATATGCTCAGGGGCAAGACGGGCCGGTTCCGCCAGAACCTGCTGGGAAAGAGAGTGGATTATTCCGGACGTTCTGTTATCGTGATCGGTCCGGAACTGAAGCTCCATCAGTGCGGGCTGCCGAAGAAGATGGCGCTGGTGCTGTTTGAGCCGTTCATAATAAAGAGGCTCAAGGACCTCGGCGTTGTACACACTGTGCGCAGCGCGAAGAAGCTGATCGAGCGCCAGTCCGACCAGGTGTGGGACATAGTTGACGAGGTTACGCGCGGCAAGACGGTCATGCTGAACAGAGCGCCGACCCTTCACCGGCTCAGCATTCAGTCCTTCGAGCCGGTGCTAATTGAGGGAGAGGCCATTCAGATTCACCCGTTGGTTTGCACGGCGTTCAACGCGGATTTTGACGGAGACCAGATGGCTGTGCACGTGCCGCTGTCCGTTGAGGCTCAGATGGAGTCGAAATTGATTATGATTTCGACGAATAACATCTTTTCTCCGTCGAGCGGCAAGTCGGTGATGACGCCCACGCAGGACATCGCGTTGGGGATATACTATCTGACATCGCTGAAACCTTCGGATCGCGGCAAGGATAAGGCGCGCTCCGAGAAGGGACACCTGCCGCTGCTCGGGGGGACTGACGAGGTTCACATTGCGCTGGACGACAGAGCGTTGGGACTTCACGATCTCATAAGGTTTCCGAACCCGGATTATCAGCGGGAGACAGTTTTTGGTAATCCGAGGGAAAAGACGCTTGTGACCACGCCCGGGAGAGTTATCTTCAACGAGATCTGGCCGCAGGCGCTGGGCTTCGTGAACCGTCCGGTGGACAAGAGCTTTCTCGGACAGATGATCTGGCAGTGCCACAGGAAAGCCGGGCACGCACGTGTGGTTGAGGTGCTGGACGCGCTGAAGAGGCTTGGTTTCGAGCATGCGACGCTTGCCGGGGTTTCGATCGGAATGGACGACCTGATCGTTCCGCCGGAAAAACCTGCCATCATCGAGGCTGCGCGCAAGCAGGTGAAGGAAGTCGAGCGTCAGTATCAGCAGGGCATCATAACCGAGGGCGAGCGATACAACAAGATAGTGGATGTCTGGACGCAGGCCACCGAAAAGATTTCGGACGTAATGTACCGGGCGCTAGAGGAGAACCGCGGCAGCGATGAAATAAATCCGGTTTATATGATGGTGGATTCCAAGGCGCGCGGCAGCCGTCAGCAGATCAGGCAGCTTGCCGGAATGCGTGGTTTGATGGCTAAGCCGTCCGGCGAGATAATTGAGAGACCGATCACGGCCAACTTCAGGGAGGGATTGAGCGTGCTGGAATATTTCATCAGCACGCATGGAGCCAGGAAGGGTCTTGCCGACACAGCCTTGAAGACGGCCGACGCAGGATATCTGACTCGCAAGCTTGTTGACGTGGCTCACGATGTGATCGTTGTTGAACAGGACTGCAACACGGTGAACGGCATCGAAATCGGCGCCATGACCGAGGGCGACGAGGAACTGATCCCGCTTGAGGTGAGGGCCCTCGGCCGCACGGCTCTCAATGATATAGTCGGCCCGACATCGGGCCGGCCTATTGTCAGGGCCGGCGAGGAGATAAACGAGGAAGCGTGCGACCAACTCAGGCGCGCGGGCATTGACAGGATCAAGATACGCAGCGTGCTGACCTGTGAATCGAGGAGAGGCGTCTGCGCGAAGTGCTACGGCCGGGATCTGGCCACCGGCAAGCCGGTGGAGGTGGGCACGGCTGTTGGAATTATCGCGGCGCAGTCCATAGGCGAGCCCGGGACGCAACTCACCATGAGGACATTCCACATTGGCGGCACGGCCAGCGCCGTCTTCAAGCAGCCTGAGGTCGTGGTCAAGAACTCCGGCATTTTGCGATATCATGATGATCTGCGCGTGGTCAAGACGAGGGATGGGGCACACGTTGCGCTGAACAAGAACGGGGTCATATCCGTGCATTCGAGCGATGGCGCGGAGCTCGAGCGTTACAGCCTGCCTGTCGGGGCGAGGCTGTCCGTTGAAGACGGCGGCGCTGTGAAGAAGGGCGATGTGGTCGCAACATGGGATCCGTACAGCGTTCCGATCCTGGCTGAGCAGGAAGGAACGATCAGTTTCCATGACTTTGTTGAAAACGTCACGGTGAAGAAAGAGATGGATCCGGCCACGGGGCTGATGGGCACGGTTGTGCTGGAAACGAAGCAGCAGGAGTTGCACCCTCAGATTGTCATCAAGAGCGACAAGGGCGATACGCTCGGATACTACAGCATCCCGGCAGGGGCTCACGTGATGGTGAAGGAGGGCAAGCGGGTTGAGCCGGGCGAGACTCTCGCCAAAACGCCGAGGAAGGAATCCAAGACGAGGGACATCACCGGCGGCCTGCCGCGCGTGGCCGAGCTGTTCGAGGCAAGGCATCCCAAGGATGCGGCCGAGATCGCCAAGATTGAGGGGATAGTGGACTTCGGCGAAAACCAGCGCGGCAAGCGATGCCTCATTATCCGCGATGAGGCCACTGGCGAGGTTGAAGAGCATCTCATTCCCATGGGCAAGCACATCATCGTGTTCAAAGGAGACAGGGTCAGGAAGGGACAGCCTCTTACGGAAGGTCCCGTGGTTCCGACTGAGATTCTTGAGGTGTGCGGGCCGCAGGAGCTTCAGCGGTATCTGGTGGACGAGATACAGCAGGTTTACCGGCTGCAGGGCGTGGAAATAAACGACAAGCACATAGAGATCATAGTGCGCCAGATGCTCAGGAAGGTGAGGATAACGAATTCGGGCGACACGGAATTTGTGTGGGGCGAGCAGGTCAACAAGCAGAGATTTCTGGAGGTCAACGAGGCGGCCATTGCCGAAGGCAAGCGTCCTGCTGAGGCCGCGCCGGTGCTGCTGGGGATTACGAAGGCTTCTCTGGAGACGGAGAGTTTCATTTCTGCCGCCTCTTTCCAGGACACCACGCGCGTGTTGACCGATGCTGCCACCCTGGGCAAGGTGGATTATCTGCGGGGGTTCAAGGAGAATGTGATCGTCGGCCATCTCATTCCCGGCGGGACAGGCTTCCCGATGCACAGAAACATAAAGCTCGTGCCTCTGGCCGAGCCGATACCGGAGGAGAAGCCCGAGGCGCAGAAAGAGGCGGAGAAGAAGCTGCAGCAGGTGCTGGGCGAAACTTGATCTTGCACAATGTGACTGCCGGGGCTAGAATAAAAGATTTACTGTACTTCAGCGAAGGGGAAATGGAATGCCAACGATAAATCAACTGGTGAAAAGGGGGCGAAGGGCGGCCAAGAGCAAGAGCAAGGCGCCTGCGCTGCGCGGGTGTCCTCAGCGCAAGGGCGTTTGCCTGCTTGTCAAGACCGTTACGCCTAAGAAGCCCAATTCCGCGCTTCGAAAAGTGGCGCGGGTGAGGCTGACCACCGGTTACGAGGTTACCGCTTACATTCCGGGCGAAGGGCACAATTTGCAGGAGCACAGCGTTGTTCTGGTCAGAGGCGGACGGGTCAAGGATTTGCCGGGTGTCCGGTACCATATTATCCGGGGCGTTGCCGATGCGTCCGGCGCGGGCGGTCCCAGCAACACCAACAAGCTGGAGAGGCACCGCAGTCGATCCAAGTACGGGGTCAAGCGGCCTCAGCCGCCGAAGGCGGAATAAGGAGCGGGGCTGGTCATGGCAAGAAGGCGAGAGGTTGCAAAAAGGGCTGTCACGCCCGATCCCAAGTACAACAACGAGCTTGTGGCTAGGGTGATCAACTGCGTGATGCGCAAGGGAAAGAAGTCCATCGCGGAGAAGATCGTTTACGGAGCGATGGACGAGATCAAGTCCAAGATGCCGGAGACGGATCCTCTGGAGGTGCTGATCAAGGCCGTTGATAACGTGAAGCCGAGGGTGGAGGTGAAATCGCGGCGCGTTGGCGGTTCGACGTATCAGGTGCCGACCGAGGTCAACAGGTTCAGACAGCAGGCGCTCGCCCTGCGGTGGATAACGCAGTTTGCGAAGGAGAGGAAGGGCGTTGCGATGAAACGCGC
>Ga0129299_1000175_pt1 | contig 38067 bp, 31 predicted proteins | sample ConPoolayeCmetaG_FD_94477 | JGI IMG/M metagenome (GOLD analysis project Ga0129299, IMG submission 94477) | Hot spring microbial mat communities from California, USA to study Microbial Dark Matter (Phase II) - Cone Pool mat layer C metaG ...
ATTTAATTAACAATTAAAATTTCAAAATCTTACATTTCCTATTCTTATTGGTATAGGATAAATAAGATAAAACTTTGTCGTTGAGCCAAATTCGATTGCAGGTGAAGGTAGTTTGAAATAGTTTAATGACTGTCTGAGCCAGTTCCAAAAATTACCCCCATCCGGAAGTAATTTAACAAGGTCGTAATCAAGAGAAATAATAAACTTAGGATTTCCATAAACCAGTTCAGAATATTTTTCAGATTCAGGAGGACAATTAAAATTTACCGGATCACATAAATTCCTGACTGCATATCCAAAACTGATTTCCAACCAAGATGGCCAATAATTCTTTAAATCTTCCGGCAATAGGTTATGAACATTGACAGAAAGCCATAAAGTATGAGAGCTATAATCATCAATAAACATTTCTGATGGGATTCTATGGTTATTTCCAGTCCATGGTGATGGAATATACATAAATTTAGGGGTAAAATTTTGTAAGAAAGGAAAATAATATTGTGCTAAAAAAAAACCTGCTCCAGCAATATCTGCATAAAAGTCAGACATTGAAAACCCCCAGTTAACAGCTAAGCCATCGTTAATTTCGACATAAGTTGTGTAAGCCAGACCAAGCACAGCACCCCAAATTGAAGCCGCTTCCCAGCTAAAACCAATAGTCATCATTGTTTCAGCCAGAACATAAGAAGAAAGATACGTCCCAAAAAAATGCCCAGCTTTGTCAGAATACAACGCATAATAACCATCTTCCTGAAAATGAAATTTTCCGGTTTCCTTCCAGATGGTTTTCATCTGTCCAATATGTTGAAGTATAAATATACCTGTATATCCCATCCCAAACAAAAGTGCAGGTATTGGCTTGATTTTTGTGAATTCAAGTGGTTGGGAACCATCAATGGTGTATCTCTGTTTGTCAGCATAAGTAAAATTCTTTATCTTGACAAAAACTCTGTCATCATTGATTATTTCAGGATGGTTAGAATTTTCATGAATATTGTTATCAACTGTGTCATTTGTTAAATTTACTGTTGAGTTTTTATTTTCAGCTAATTGCTCTGATAATATATCATTTTCGAAAGCAAATATCTGATTTAAGCTTGAAGATAAAAAAAAAGAAATTATAATTGCTAAAATAATCTGTTTTAACATTTATCAAAAACAATTGATTTAAAACATTAAAAATAATGAAAAGTATAATATTTATTTCAACTAAATATAATTTACAGAAAATTAACTGTTTTAGTTTATATTATTTATTGATAAGTTCTTTATTTTTAGTATATTTGTAATGATATTCAAATAAAGTTTTATGGAAAAACCTTATCTTCCTTTTAAAGAGTATCGTCAAAATTTAAATCTGACGATTGAAAATGTATGCGATAGAACTAAAATCCGCACACATATATTATTGGCTTTGGAAGAAAATGATTACAGTTTTTTACCACCTGTTTATATGATAGGCTTCCTTAAAACTTACGCTAACTTCCTCAAAATACCAGATAATCTTGTTAATGACGCTATTGAATATATCAAGAAAACAGGCAAAAAGGAAGAATTACCTGTTTATTCAACAAGCCCCGCAGGAATCGAAGACTCAAAGAAAAACACACAACACTCTGAAGTTATTAAACTTTTGAACAGAAATCAATCAACTCTTGTTAATTATTTAATTTACTCTGCTATCGGATTGGCATTGATAGCACTAATTTACTTTACTTTCTTTTCGTCCAACAGAAATGATAGTATTATTAATGATAAACTAAAAACTCCTGATACAGCTGTCATTGGAAATACAAATCGAGTTAATCTCCCAAAAATTTTCGAGGGGGATAGTTTAGTGCTCGAAGCCAGATGTATTGAAAAAACTTGGCTAAGAATAATTATTGACGGAAAATCAAGCGAGGAAGTTGATATGTTGCCCGAAATGGAAAAAAGATGGTCTGCAGCTGAATATTTCGTTCTTACAATTGGCAATGAAGGTGGGGTTATTTTCACCAAAGATGGTCAACAACTTCCTCCTTTTGGAACAAAAGGTAGTGTTATCAGAAATGTCAGAATTACCAGAGAAAAGGTAGATGTATCGTCTTCACCTTGGTCTGTTCTTGGTGATACAAGCCTGAAAAAAAGATTGAAGAAAAGCGAGGAAAAACCAGAACCTATTCCTTTGTTAGAACCTTCTCCTGTTATTCCTTCTTTCAAAAGTATTGAAGAAGAACAAAAAAAGAAAAAGCCAAATTAATTATATAGTGCTTCTTATAATATCATGAATTCTAACAACTCCAATACATTTGCTTTCCTCGTCAATAACAGGAAGGACAGAAATCTGGCTTTGTCTGTTTTCCATTATGGTCAGAGCTTCCCCAATATAAGCCTCAGGTGAAATAGAAACCGGGGATTTTGTCATAACATCATCTACTTTATAATTTCTTATATCATCAATTTTTTGCAAAGCTCTTCTGATATCACCATCAGTAATAATTCCAACTAATCTTTCTAATTCATCAACAACACAAACGCAACCCAAACCTTTGTTTGTATTTTCAATTATTGAATCTCTGAAAGTTGAACCAACTTTAACTTTTGGTAAATTGTTGTTTTTATGCATTATATCCTTGATTCTCAAAGTTATATTTTTACCAAGCTGCCCGAGTGGATGCTGTTTGGAAAAATCAACTTGAGTTACATTTTTTTCAATCATATAACATGATGCAAGAGCATCTCCTATTGCTAATGCAACAGTAGTACTGGATGTTGGTGTTACATTCAAAGGGCAGGCTTCTTTGGTAACGGAGGCATCTATTGAAGCATCTGCATTAGTTGCAAGAAATGAGTGTCTGTTTCCAGATATGGATATAATTTTTGCTTTTCTGCTTTTTAAATATGGCACTAATCTAATTATTTCTTCAGTGCTTCCGCTTTTCGATAACATAATAACGCAATCACCACTTTCGACCATTCCAATATCACCATGAAGAGCCTCAACTGGATTTAAGAAAACAGCAGGTTTGCCAATACTTGAAAATGTTGCTGCGATTTTTCTGCCAATCAAACCTGATTTTCCCACTCCTGTAACAACAATTTTTCTTGCATTAATTATTATCTCAACAGCAATCGCAAAGTTTTCATCAAGTTTTTCCCGGGTATTACTGATTGAATTAATCTCCTCGGATAAAACCCTCCTTGCCTCATTTAGCATTTTTGAACAAAAATCAGTGTCCATTTCTTATAAAAATAAATATGTCTCAAATTTAATTTAAAAAAAAATTTGAGACATAAAATAAAAGAAATTATTATTTGATTAATTAACTAATTTCCCAGAAATCAAAGCCCCTCATTAACTTTTCAACATCTCCTTCACCCTTAAGTTCAATCTCTCTTTGAATCTGATATTCAACTTTTTCCTCATAAGTTGGTCTCTCAATATCTTGAAAGACGCCCATAGGTCTGGGCAAAGCATCATTATAAGTCATATTGGCTAAAATAAATGCAAGAGTTGAATCCTTTTCGTTATGTACCAGAAGATCATTGACTGACCATGTGCTTTCTGTCAGAGAAACAACCTGTGGAGTAAATCCATCAAGTCTTATTCCTTTATCATTATTAGCTCCGAATATTAATGGTTTGCCATGCTCTAAGAGGACAGTTCTTTCCTTTCTGGTATCAACAGCGGTAAAGAAATCAAAAGCTTTATCATTGTAAATCACACAATTAGTATAAATCTCAATAAAAGATGAGCCTCTGTGCTTAGCAGCTCTTTCAAACATAGTCTGCATATGCTTAGTATCTCTGTCAAATGTTCTTGCTACAAAAGAAGCACTGGAACCTAAAGCTAATGCCGCAGGATTGAATGGAGTATCAAGAACACCCAGAGGAGAGGACTTTGTTATCTGTCCTTCATGAGAGGTTGGCGATGCCTGTCCCTTGGTTAGACTGTAAACTTCATTATTGAACATTAAAACCTTGATATCGAGATTACGTCTTAACATATGAATAAAATGATTTCCACCAATACTCATACAATCCCCATCACCGGTTGCAATCCAAACGGATAAATCAGGTCGGGCAATTTTCAAACCTGATGCTATAGCAAGGGCACGACCATGAATCGAGTGAAAACCATAAACATTCATATAATATGGAAAACGACTTGAACATCCTATCCCAGAAATGAACACAAATTTTTCTTTTGGAATGTTTAACTCGGGTAATATCCTTTGAACCTGCGAAAGTATAGAGTAACCACCACAACCGGCACACCACCTGACATCTAATCCCGATTTGAAATCCTTTGGTGTATATTTTTCAAAAGTTACATTACTCGGATTAATTATATTTTCTAATATTGTTTCCATTATTGAATTTCTCCTAAATGTTTAAAACTTCTTTAATTTTTGATTCAATCTCATAAGCTCTGAAAGTTTGACCCTGAATTTTATGCAACCCCATAAGCTCTTTCAAGTACTTAGCTTGAAGAACAAATTTCAACTGCCCCATATTATTTTCAGGAATAAGTACTTTAGGAAATTTGTGAACATATCCACCTAAATTTTTTGGAAGTGGATTAAGATATTTAAGATGAATATAAGCAAGCTTGACACCTTCTTCGCGTAATTTGTCAAAGGCTGTTTTGATGGCGCCGTAAGTACTCCCCCACCCTATTAATAAAAGCTCGGCATCTTCATCTCCCCATAATTCAACATCAGGTACATCCTGAATGACTCTTTCGACTTTCTGGGCTCTTAGCTCAACCATTTTTTGATGGTTCAAAGGATCATGACTAACAAGACCGGTAATATCCTCCTTTTCCAAACCGCCAATGCGATGTTCAAGCCCTTTTGTACCGGGTAATGCCCATAATCTTGCCAAAGTTTCAGGATCTCTTCGATATGGTTGATAATCTAAATCAGTATAAAAATTCGGAACAATATCAGGCAACTCTGTTAGTTTGGGAACTCTCCATGGTTCAGAACTTTGACCAAGATATCCGTCTGTTAATAAAATTACTGGAGTCATATATTTTAGAGCCAATCTTGATGCTTCGAATGCCATCTGAAAACAATCAGAAGCTGTTGTTGCTGCAATAACCGGAACAGGTGCCTCGCCATGCCTCCCAAATAGAGCTATAAACAAATCAGCCTGTTCGGTCTTTGTTGGGAGCCCGGTGCTTGGACCAGCTCGCTGAACGTCAACAATTACTAATGGCAATTCAAGAATAACAGCCAAGCCAATTGCTTCAACTTTCAATGATAAACCCGGACCACTTGTTGATGTAAATGCAAGAGCACCACCATAAGAAGCACCAATAGCGCTACATATACCTGCAATTTCATCTTCGGCTTGAAGATGCTTGACTCCATATTGTTTATACCCGGAAATATGATGTAAGATTTCTGTTGCAGGTGTTATCGGATAAGAGCCGAGAAACAGAGGCAATTTTGCTTTCCTTGATGCAACTACCATACCAAGAGCAACAGCTTCATTTCCGGTTATATTTCTGTAAGTACCAGGCTCGAGTCTGGCTGAAGTGATTCTGAACTTAACTTTGAAATCAGGACTATTTTCGGCATATTCCCAGCCAAGTTTTAAAACTTTTAAATTTGCATTTAGAACGTCAGGTTTTTTGCTAAATTTCTTTTCAAGCCATTTCTGAGTGTAATCCAGTGGCATATTAAACAACCAATAAGATATTCCAAGAGCAAAAATATTTTTTGTTCTATCAATATTTTTTGGAGTTAAACCGCTTCCAGCTAATTCTTTTTCTACAATGGAATTAATATCAATAGCATGTAGCTCATAATCTTTTAAAGTACCATTTTCCAAAGGATTGGTCTCATATTTCGCTAATTTAAGATATTTATCCGAAAAGCCAGAGGTGTTTGCTATTATTATCCCACCCTTTTTTAAATGAGGTAGATTCACTTTTAATGATGCAGCATTCATTGCTATCAAAACATCAATTTTATCTCCGGGAGTTTTAACTAACTTAGACCCAAAATGAACCTGATAGGCACTTACTCCGTACAAAGTACCTTCAGGGGCTCTGATTTCAGAAGGATAATCAGGGAAAGTATTAACATCGCTACCGGTACTTGCCGAGGTATCGGAAAACTGAGAGCCGCTAAGCTGCATACCATCTCCCGAATCGCCGGCAAATCTGATTGTAACCTCATCGAGATATCTTATTTGTTTTTCCATTCTGTAACTTTAAAAAAACTAAACAATATTATTATAAAAAGATAATTAATTTATTTTCTACAAACTTTCAAAATTATATCTTTTTTCTGTAACAGTAAAGTTTTAATCAGATTAATTTTGAAATATCTTAAATAATTTATTTATGATATTTGAAAAGATTGATAAAAAACAACACTCTTGTTACATCACACCTTAGTTTAATTTTTTAAATTTAAAATTAAATGTTATTTTGTAATGTTAAATATTTCAAAATATTTGATATTATAAAAGAAAGAGGTAAAAATGGCAAAGTCCAAAGGTGATGTTATCATAGATATAGAAAGGTGCAAAGGGTGCGAACTCTGTATAGTTGAATGCCCGGAAGACACCTTAGCTCTTGCAAACGCTATAAATCACAAGGGTTATAGATATGCTGTCAAAATTAATACTAACTGCACTGGTTGTGCTGTGTGTGCTATTGTCTGTCCCGATGCAGTTATAACTGTCTATAGAAAAATAGAAAAGAAAACAACAAAAGAAGTAGCATAATATATTAGAATTGGAGAATCACCCTGTGATTGTTTTCACAAAATGATATCTTTAATTCTTATTAATGATAAAAGGAGAGATTATAATGGGCGAAAAAAAACTAATGAAGGGTAATGAGGCTCTTGCTGAAGCAATGATTCGTGCAGGGTGTGATGCATACTTTGGTTATCCTATTACTCCTCAATCTGAAGTACTTGAATATTTATCCAGAGAAGCAACTCAAAGAACTGGTATGGTTCTTATTCAGGCTGAAAGCGAAGTTGCTGCAATAAATATGATTTATGGAGCCGCCGGCTGCGGTAAAAGAGTTATGACAACATCTTCAAGTCCGGGTATAAGCTTAATGCAGGAAGGTCTGTCCTATATTGCAAGTGCTGAGCTTCCCTGTTTATTAGCAAATATAAATCGTGGTGGTCCCGGTCTTGGAACCATCCAACCTGCTCAGGGAGATTATTTCCAGTCAGTTAAAGGTGGTGGTCATGGTGATTATCATTTAATAGTATTAGCACCTAATAGCGTTCAGGAAACAGTAGATTTTGTTAAACTTGGATTCGAACTTGCTGAAAAATACCGTACACCAGTTATGATTCTTTCAGATGGTGCTATTGGTCAAATGATGGAAAAAGTGGAGCTCTTTCCGCAGATGGAAAGGGTTGCTGACAGAGGTTATCCATGGCAAACTTCAGGAAAACCATTAAACGGTGAAAGAAGGTATATAACCTCACTCCATATTCAACCCGAGAAAATGGAAGAAATCAACTTAAGGCTTCAGGCAAAATATAAAAAAATGCAGGAAGAGGAAGTCAGATATCAGGAAATGTTTACTGAAGATGCAGAGTATTTACTGACTGCTTTCGGGCTCGTTTCACGTATTTGTATGAAAACTGTTCAACTTGGAAGAGCTAAGGGAATTAAATTAGGAATGCTAAGACCTCAAACACTTTTTCCCTTCCCTTCAAAGCAGTTCGCTGGTCTGGCACCAAGATTGAAAGGTATCTTAGATGTTGAAATGAACTCTGGTCAAATGGTTGAAGATGTTAGATTATCTGTTGAAGGTAAGACAAGGGTTGAGTTCTACGGTCGTATGGGTGGTGTTATTCCAACACCTGACGAAATTCTTGAACATTTTGAAAAAACATTTCTTTAAAGGCTAATTATGAATCAGGAAATTTTAGATAAAAGTTTAAATGTAGTTGAAGAAGATATCTGTATTCGTGAAAACCTCGTTTATGAAAGACCATCCACACTTATAGATATAGAAATGCACTATTGCCCCGGATGTGGTCATAGTACAGTTCACAAAATACTTATGGAGGTGGTTCAGGAATTAGGAATTCAACACGAAACTATTGGAGTAGCTCCTGTTGGTTGCTCTGTTTTTGCTTATCATTATCTTGATGTTGATATGCAGCAGGCAGCTCACGGAAGGGCTTGTGCAGTTGCCACAGGTATCAAAAGAGTATTACCCGATAGATATGTATTTACTTATCAGGGTGACGGAGACCTTGCCGCAATTGGAACCGCTGAAACAATTCATGCAGCAAATCGTGGGGAAAACATTACCGTTATATTCATAAATAATGGAATTTACGGAATGACCAGCGGTCAGATGGCTCCAACAACTATCCCCGGAATGGTTACTACAACTTCCCCTTATGGAAGAGATGTTGTAACACAGGGTTATCCATTAAAAATCGGAGAGCTCCTGGCTCTTCTCCCAGGTGTATGTTATATAACCCGACAGGCAGTTAATTCTGCAGCTAATGTTCGAAAATGTAAGAAAGCCATAAAAAATGCATTCGAGTATCAAAAACGCAAACTCGGTCTTTCTATGGTCGAAATTGTATCAAACTGCCCTTCAAATTGGAAGATGACCCCTGTCGAATCTAATAAATATGTTGAAAATACTATGATACCTTTCTATCCACTCGGTGATATTAAGGTTCCGGAGGTGAAATAATATGACACAAGAAGCAATCTTTTCTGGTTTTGGTGGTCAGGGTGTCCTGACTATGGGTATGATTTTAGGATATGCTGCTATTATGGAAGACAAAGAAGTAACATGGATGCCTTCCTATGGTCCTGAAATGCGAGGTGGAACAGCAAATTGTATCACAATTGTTTCTGATGAACTAATCAGCTCACCAATTATATCAACTTTCGATTCTGTAGTGGCACTCAATCAACCCTCTATTGATAAATTTGAAAAAGCAGTCAGACCCGGTGGAAATATTTTTTACGATAGTTCCAATACTTTAAAACCACCTACAAGAACTGATATTAATATTTATGCCTGCCCTGTAAGTGACGAAGCAATAAAGCTAAAAAATACAAAAGTGCTTAATATGATTATGCTTGGTGCATTTATTAAAGTTACAAATGTTGTTAATATTGATTCTATCTGGAAAGCTCTCGGATTGATTCTTCCAGAAAGATATCATAAGCTTATTCCTCTGAATCAGAAAGCTTTCGAAGCTGGAATGAACTTAATCGGATAAAATCTTTTTTTCTTATTTAACAGAAGATTCTATCTCAGGAATCTTCTGTTTTTTGTTTGTAATCGGGACAGTCAATTCTCAATTCATCGGGATGTAGTTCTTTTTCGAGCAGATTACAGTACATCTTATTATTTATTATTTGATAAAATTTGCAGGAAAGACACATTCTTTGAACTAAAAGATGGTCCGAAAGAACTAATTGTTCAATAATCCTTAAAAGGGAATTGTATAACACAATTTTCTCTTGATTATCCATTTTCTTTGTTATATCAATCAAGGGTAGAGAATAATCCTGAATTTGAGAGATAATTTTTTTCCCCTTGGGAGTGATAACAATTTCTTTTGTCCTTTTATCAATTGAATTTTGTTTAAAATTTGCATATCCTTTTAAAACCAATGACTTTATTGCATCGCTTAAAGTTGCTTTTGTCAGATTAAATTCTTTTGCCAAATAGCTTATATTCCGTTTATCCCCCGAATGAGAACCAAGAAATAACATAATTTGAATCTGAATTGGGCTAATATTATGAAGTTTTGCTTTTTCCCAAAGCAAAACACGGAAAGCATTGGATATCCTTTCGAGAGAAATTACAATTTTTCTTTCAAGACTATTAGACTCAATATTGATTTGTTTTTTATGTTTCAATGAAAAATTCCAATTAACCAATCGTTAGTTAACGATTGGTTAATCGGCGATATTTTATAAAGTTTAAAATTGCCCCTCTCTTATATATGGATAAGACCAAAGAATAACAGAAAGAGTAACAGCTTTGAACCACGCATTATACATTTTTTCAACTTCTTCAGGGGTATTATTTTTGGCAGACAGAAAAGACTTTATAGTGATTGTGATAGGAAAAATAAATGCAACCATATATCTAAAATGAACGAATGGCACACTGTTAACACCATCTATGACATTTTTTTTGGATAAATGATGTCTTTTTGCTATCTCATATTGATAATTCAGCCAATCCTGATCATAATTCTTAGAGCATAAATCGATAATCCATTGACCAAAACGTTTTCTAACTGAATTTAGATATTCAGTAATAGGCTTATCATCTTTAGTAAAGTAATAGAGTAAGTGCTTATGATTACCAACATAGCCATACCAAAGATCCAGAATCTGGTCAATTTGATCTATCAATATTGACCCTGCCATTTTAAGATATTGATCATCCTCGTTACTCCAGAGTAATGTTTGCTTTAGCAAATTTAAATCTTCTATTGTAACCGGGGATTCTTCCAGTTCGGATGAACCATATTCATAGCCGTAAATTTTATCTGAATTCATATTTTTAACTCCAAAAATGAAAAAAAACTCATTACAAAAATAGTTAGGAATCCTAACATTTGCAAATTTTTTAAAAAAATAAAAAAAATATTTAAAATTTTGTTTTAAACATTTGTTTAATTATTTTGTAATTGTTACTTGAAAAAATTATTTTTTTTTATGTATACACAAAAAACAGAGGAAAAAATCAAGGACACCGCAAGAAAACTCTTCACCCTTAAGGGGTATTCCTCAACAACAATAAGGGAAATTGCAAGGGAATCCCAAGTGAATATAGCCCTTGTTAACTACTATTTTCGAAGCAAAGAGAACCTTTTTAAGATTATAATGGAGGAATCATTCGAGAAACTTTTCAGTCTTATTGAACCCATAATCAATAACAAAGATACTACTCTGGAGTCAAAAATTCAATCTTTGGTCAATCATTATCTTGATTTTTTACTACAATTTCCGGATTTACCATTATTCATGCTTAACGAGATTAAGAACAACCCTAAACACTTAGGATTGAAGATTAACATCAAAAAGAAAATCAAACAGTCATCATTAATTCTTCAAATAAGACAAGCTAATCCTGAAATAAATCCTTTGCATATCATTTTTAATCTTCTTGGCATGTTAGTTTTTCCTTTTATAATGAAGCCGGTGATTTCTTCTGTTAATTTATTGAAAAATGAAGAATTTAGATTGATTATCAACGAAAGAAAAAAATTAATTCCACTTTGGATAAATGAGATATTATATAATATAAAATGAAAATAATTTGTTTCAATACTGTCAAAGATGAAATGAACAAAAAGCCGAAATACCTTGTCTTGATTCTTATCTTAATAGGTTTAAATAATTCCTGTTCCGACAAGAAAAACGATTTTGATGCCTCGGGAGTATTCGAATCAGATGAGATTATTATATCATCCGAATCTGCTGGTGTTATTCGTGAATTCAAAATTGAAGAAGGTATGGAACTTGATTCTGGCACATATATTGGCTTTATTGATACAACACAATTGCACCTTAAAATAAGTCAAATAGAAGCACAAATCAGAGCCATAAACTCAAAAAAACCCGACATAATCAAGCAACTTGCCTCGATGGAAGAACAGTTGAATTTTTTAAATAGAGAAAAAATTAGAATTAAAAATTTATTAGAAGCTGGTGCTGCAACACAAAAACAATTAGATGACATAAGTTCTAATATTGAAATTCTAACCAGACAAATTGATGCCACTAAATCAAACCTTGAAATAACAAGTAGAAGTATTGATTTAGAAACAGCACCATTAAATATTCAAATAAAACAATTAAATGATCAGATAAAAAAATGTATTATTATTAATCCGGTCAAAGGGACTGTTCTTACAAAATTCGCTTACGAAAATGAATTAGCAAATGTTGGAAAACCTTTATATAAAATTTCAGATCTGTCCTTTATCACTTTAAGAGCGTATGTAACTGGTGGACAGCTGGATAAAATTAAATTGAATCAATCAGTAAATGTTCTCGTTGATAACGATAACGATAATTACAAAAAATATACGGGAAAAGTTGAATGGATTAGCAGAAAAGCTGAATTTACTCCAAAAACCATCATGAATAAAGACGAGAGAGCCAACCTTGTTTATGCCATAAAAATCAGAGTCAAAAATGATGGTTTTATTAAAATTGGTATGTATGCAGAGGTAAAGTTCAGTGAATGAAGTTATAATAATTGAAAATGTATCAATGAAATTTAACAAGGGAAAAGTCAATGCCCTTAATGACATTTCTTTTAATATTTCCAGTAACGAAATTTTTGGATTGATTGGTCCTGATGGTGCTGGAAAAACAACACTTTTTAGAATAATGACAACATTAATCTTACCATCTAATGGAGAAGTTAAAATATTAGGTCTAAATACTACTAAAGATTATAAGCAAATAAGACAAGTTATTGGTTATGTTCCCGGTAAATTTTCTCTCTATCATGATTTGACAGTTTTTGAGAATTTAAATTTTTTTGCTTCAATTTATAAAACTTCTATCGAAGAAAATTATGACCTCATCAAAGATATTTTTGTTCATCTGGAACCATTCAAAGATAGAAAAGCCGGCAAATTATCAGGTGGTATGAAACAAAAATTAGCCTTATGTTGTGCATTAATAAACAAACCAAAAATTCTTTTTCTTGATGAACCTACAACTGGCATAGACCCGGTTTCAAGAATTGAATTCTGGGAAACTATAATAAAACTGAAAAAAAGCGATATCACGATTGTCGTTTCAACGCCTTATATGGATGAAGCTAAGCTCTGCAATAGAATTGCTTTGATTTTTAACGGAGTTATACTCAATATTTCAAGACCCGAAGCACTTATCAGTAATTTTAAGGATAAGGTTATTAAAATCAAATCAGATAGCAACAGTAAATTAAAAAAAGTTCTAAGTGATTTTGATAAATCAATTAATAGCTATTATTATGGTGATTCCATCCATCTGGTTATTTCTGAGGATTCAAATATTACTCAAGAAGATATTTTTACTTTTTTGAATCAAAAGGATATCATTATAAATGAAATCAGCTTAATTACACCTACAATTGAGGATTGTTTCATTAAATATCTCACAAATGGATGATATTGTTATAAAAACGGAAAATCTGACAAAAAGATTTGGAGATTTTATTGCAACAAATAATCTGACCATTGAGGTATATCGTGGAGAAATTTTTGGATTTCTCGGTGCTAATGGAGCAGGAAAGACAACTGCCATTAGAATGCTTATTGGACTACTCAGACCATCTTCAGGCAAAGCTACTGTTGCTGGTTGTGATATTTATAAAGAACCTGAAAAAATCAAAAAAAATATTGGCTATATGAGTCAGAAATTTTCACTTTATGAAGATTTGACTGTTCTTGAAAACCTAAGATTTTTTGGAGGTATTTATGGACTAAAGTCTTCGACAATTAAAGATAAAAGTGCCGATTTAGTTGAAAAGCTGGGTATGGAAAGTATTTCACGAAAGTTAATAAAAGAATTACCTATTGGATGGAGACAAAAAGTAGCTTTCACAGTTGCCTTATTTCATAACCCAAAAATTGTATTTCTTGATGAACCGACAGGTGGAGTTGATCCGATTGTTCGCCGTCAATTCTGGGACATGATATATGATGCAGCTGAAAATGGAACTACTATTTTTGTAACTACTCATTATATGGACGAAGCCGAATACTGCAATAGAATCTCAATTATGGACGAAGGTATTATTAAAACTCTCGGCAAACCAAGCGAACTGAAAAAGAATTTTAACGTTGATTCTATGAGTGACCTTTTTTATTTAATAGCCAGAAAAAAAATATTATAAGATATGCGAAGATTACTAATTTTTATAAAGAAGGAGTTTAAACATATAATTAGAGATCCAAGGGTTCTTCTAATTCTTTTTGGAATGCCGGTCGTTCAGGTTCTTATTTTTGGTTTTGCCCTAACTAATGAAATAAAAAACTCGAAAATAATTGTGTTAGATTATGCAAAAGATGATTTATCAAAAAAGCTGATAAATAAAATTGAAGCAAGTAAATATTTTGAAATTGTTTCTTTTGTTCATTCAAAAAGAATAATTCTTGATTATTTCAGGCAAGGCAAGATAAAAGCTGCAGTTATAATTCCCGAGAAAATAGCTTCAGATATCATACATGACGGTAATGCAAAAATTCAAATTATAACTGATGCCACTGATGTTAATTTTGCAAATAGTATCAAAAACTTTATCAGGGCTATTATTAATGATTATCAATATGAGCTGTTCTCCAAAGAATCCTCAAAAATAAATATCATAACCGAGATGAAAATGCTTTATAACCCACAATTAAAAGGTGCTCCAAACTTTGTCCCCGGCGTAATGTCCATGGTAATGTTGCTCGTTTGTGTTATGATGACTGCTATTGCTATCGTAAGAGAAAAAGAAATGGGAACTATGGAAGTAATTCTAACCTCTCCGGTTAGTCCTATTTTCGTTATCATATCTAAAGTTGTTCCTTATTTTGTAATTTCCACAATTGATTTAGCCCTTATCTTATTGCTTAGTGTTTATGTCCTTGACCTACCAATTCAGGGAAGTTTATTCCTTCTGTTAGCGGAGAGTCTCTTATTTATTATCACCTGTTTAAATATTGGTATTCTTATTTCGATAAGAACATCTTCCCAACAGGTTGCAATGTTAATGTCCCTTGTAGGTATGATGATGCCGACTGTGTTTTTGAGTGGTTTTATGTTCCCAATTGAAAATATGCCTTATGCCCTACAACTTTTATCAAATTTAGTTCCTTCAAAATGGTTTTATATTATTGTAAAAGATATTATGCTCAAAGGTACAGGTTTGGAGATAGTATGGAAGGAAACTCTGATTATTGCTTCGATGATGTTGTTTTTCCTTATTATAAGTTTAAAAACATTTAAAGTCAGGCTTAATTAATGAAAATACTATTTTATATTCTACAAAAAGAGTTCAGGCAGGTATTCCGAAACAAGCCAATAATTGCAATAATTTTTGTTGTTCCTATCGTTCAATTTCTTATTCTTCCTCTCGCGGCAGATTTTGAAATAAAAAACATTAATATATCAGTTATAGATTATGATAAATCTTCAACAAGCAGGTTGTTAATAAATAAAATCTCCGGTTCTGGTTATTTCAAAATATCATCTAATGAGAATTCTTTTAAAAAAGCCCTAAAAATAATTGAATCCGATAATGCAGATATGATTATTGAAATTCCAGCTAACTTCGAAAAAAAATTGTGGAGGGAATCTAACCAGAAACTTCTGGTTGCTATTAATTCAATAAATGGAATTAAAGCTAATTTAGGTGGATTTTATATATTGAATATAATAAATGAATTCAATAATGAACTTCAACTGAATATGAAGCCAATATTTCAGACTAATAAGGGAATTGATATAACAACTTCAGACTGGTTTAACCCTCATTTGAATTACAAAATATTTTTAATTCCCGGTCTGCTTGCTATTCTTGTTACAATGGTTGGCGGATTTCTAACGGCATTAAACATTGTCCGAGAGAAAGAAATAGGAACGATTGAGCAAATTAACGTAACTCCTATAAAAAAATGGCAGTTTATTTTAGGCAAATTAATACCTTTCTGGATATTAGCAAATGTTGTTTTTTCAAACGGATTATTACTTGGATATTTAATTTACGATATTTTTCCAAGAGGGAATCTCTTAACATTATATGCTTTTATTGATATCTATTTACTTGCTGTTCTTGGATTGGGTCTGCTAATTTCGACCTTCAGCGAAACCCAGCAACAGGCAATGTTTGTAATGTTTTTCTTTATGATAGTTTTCATATTGCTTGGAGGTCTTTTCACACCTATAGATAGCATGCCTGTCTGGGCGCAATATTTTGCCCGATTAAATCCTGTCAAATATGTTATTGAAGCTATAAGATTGGTAATGCTAAAAGGAAGTGATTTCGAAGATATTATTCCCCAAACTATTTCTATACTTCTATTTGCTATAGTTCTAAATTTTCTGGCGGTTTTAAATTATCGAAAAAGGGTATAAGAATATTATTTTATGAGTGTTAGAGTGCCTCTTCTAATATCTCCGTTTATTTTTATTAAATAGTAATAAATCCCCGACGGTAATTCACTTGCATCCCAGATAAAAGTGTATTTTCCGAGATTTAGACGAGAATTCAGCAATTCCTTTATCAATATACCATTAATATCATATATCTCAATCGAACAATTTGTTGTTTTTTCTAAAGTTAATTCAAAATAGCTAAAGTTACTAAATGGATTTGGATAATTTATTAAACTAAATTTATTATCTTCTTTATTATCAATGACATGGCTAATGTTTTTTATAGAAAATGGTCTTCGGCTTAAAGAATAAATTTCTGGATTTCTATGGCTTGTAACTTTGATTTGATACGATGAATCTTCAGGAATATCCGATGGAATTATCCAATGGAATGAATCAAATTCTGATCCTACTGTATCTATAACAGTTCTAAAAAATTGACCATTTCTAAACAAACTGATATTTACAGCACTATTAATTTTTCTATCCCATTGAATTATTTTTGGGTCGGAATTCTTAATCCAAATCTCTCCGCCGTTGGGAACAATCAATGATAAATAAGAACTATTAATAATAAATTTATATATTTTGGCGTTTAAACTGGAATTTTTTTCGTTATGAGCTGAAACACTCCAGTAATATTCTCCGTTAGGCAGTTGCTCTGGCAGAATTTTTTGATTATCATTAATATTTTGTAGATTAAAAATAATATCCTGCTGTTCGAAATCTCTTGAAATTACTAAATTATAAAAATCTGCTCCCTGAACCAGATTCCATTTGAATATCAATTCTGAGGGAACAAGCACTTCATTATCAATTGGTTGAATGATTTCAGGATTAGCCAATTGAGTTGTAAATTGAAAAACATCTGACCACCTACTTTTATTACTGGTAATGGCACGAACTGTCCAATAATAGGTTTTATTTGGCGTAAGACCACTTACAACATACGATGTATCTATTATATTTGTATAATACTTTGTGTTCTTTGAAAAGTCTATATCCTCTGAAATTTTCAAATCATAGTAACTAAATCCAATTGTTCTATTCCAGATAAATCTCACATTAACAGGCACTTTAAATTGGTCGAATGTAGGATATACTAATTCTTCAATGGTAGCAAAATTTCTTATTTCTGACCATTGGCTTTCGATATCAGCTAAAAATGCTTTAACTCTCCAAAAGTATTGTGTGTTGAAATTCAGATTAAAAAGATTAAAAAAGTTACTGGTAGTATATTGTTCATGAAAGATATTGTTAAAGTCGTTACCATAGGATAACTGAACAAGGTATTTTGTTGCTTTTGGAACTTCAGACCAAATAAGTGAACCATTAACAGGAAAATGAAGAGAATTGTTTGAGGGAGCAAGTAATTTCGGCGTTGCAGGAACAGTTGAAAACGACCATTTCTCTGACCACGAAGTTGTAGTATCTTTGAAAAAAGCTCTAACCCTCCAGAAATAAGTTGTTGTATTTTCAAGTTGAGTGAGCGTGATTTCGCTTTGTTTGATTTTATTAGTATCAATTACTATATCCTCAAAATTAAAATCCTTGGCTAACTGAAATTGATAATAATTAGCACTATTAATGGGATACCAGTCAAAATGTTGTTTTACATTTGCCTTATTGTAAAATTTTGATGGCTCAAAAAGTTTAACGATGCCATTTGATGTTGTAAAGCTCCAAATATCAGACCAATCAGTTACAAAACCATCTCTAATTGCTGCTACCCTCCAATAGTATTTAGTTAAAGGTTTTGAGAAGAAGTATTCAAATTTGTTAAGTGAATCAATTGTCCTTTCGAACACAAAATAATTAAAGCCAGGGTATTCACAGATTTGAATTTTATATTTTTCTGCTCCTAAGACTTCGTGCCATTCCAGACTTCCATCTAAAGGCTCATTTTTTGAAAGATTTTTCGGATATGTCTGTTCAGGAGTAGCGATAATAGTTGTAAAAGATTGCGTTTGAGTCCATTCGCTTTGACAATTGAAGGAATATTTTTGTATTCTGTAATAATAAGTTCTGAAATTCTTTAAAAATCTCACTTTAAATTCAGTAGTTGAAATGTTCGAAGTATCAATAATAATTTCATCAAAGTTCGGATCTAAGGCAATTTGAATTCTGAATTTTTCATATTGTGAACCAGCCTGCCATTTTAATATTGGTGAAAGTGGTAAATTTTGAGCATTATTTGAAGGGCTTTTAATAATTGGAGGGTTTAGAGTAGTGAAACCCAATACAAATTCCCCGAATTGTGTAATATTTGCTTCAAGAAGATGCTTTTGAGAATTATAGGTTGTTTCAAGTAAATTAAAACTCCCAGAGGCTTCTTTTGGACGATAAAAAATCTTTAGATTATCATAATCACTTAAATTTTCAATCTCATTTAAATCAAATGAAATCTTTCCGCTAACCGAAATTATGTCTCTGCTATTAATAACCCATCTGAAAGGTAATAATATACATGATTGCTGACCAGAATATGAAATATTAGTAGGTGCATAAAAATGTTTCTCAACAGATGTATAGCCTCCGCCTGTAATACTATTCAGATTTAGAGAAATGCCTGTGTTTTTTGATCCATCTCGAAAATTATAAGTCCCGGTTGAATTAATATCATTGCTCACAGCAATCATTTTGAAAACCTCACGAAGCACCTGATAAACAGCTTGATGATACGGGAGTTTAATCTCAAAAACTTTTTCACCATCAGGAGTAACTTCCGTAGCTACATAGTCGTAATTCGTTTGAAGATTCATTCCCCATCCGATTAAAGTATTTCCATTGGGTAGCCTTTGTGCACTTCCCATAAATTCTGAATTTATATATGGGTTATGGATATATTCCCAAACTTTTGTTGCCCTTTTTGTAGATTCGTTAATTGAGTATTCAACAGCTCTTGCAAAATGTCGTGGTCTTGCATTTCCATTATCAAAAAGTAAAATGTTACCATTACTTAACCTTTTCGGGTCGTGTTGTCTTGAGAAACCCCAAAATCCATCAATTTCATCGTTGACAAAAGTAAATTGGTTCACTTTTGAGGATTTCCCCCCCATTATCCACATAATTTCACCGGTTGAACGATTAATTTTGTAGAAAGCATCAAGATTTCTAAAATTGGCTAAAATATTGCCATCAGAGTCATATCGAACGCAATTAACATGATATGGATCAACATTAGATTCAGTTAATGATATCCCATTGGCTGCATCTGTGATTGCGATATGTTCAAGGCAATTCCATTCAAAAACCAGATTTCCGTTTCTATCAAATTCCTGAATAATATGATTTTCAAGCGTGGCATCTGTTTTGCCACCCTGAACATATCTACTCATATCAATTTTTCTGAAATCGTTTGCAACAAGCAGGTAATTTCCTTCAGGAGATAAATACAATGTATGAAAATTTGTTATATATTGTGGAGAACAAGATACGTATTTAACAATATTTAGGTTTTCATCACAAATAATCCATTTTGTTTCGGCAAAGAAAGCTATGTATCCATTTTCGAGCAACCGAAGAGCCATAACCTGATCGGTTATCCCTGACAGATCTCTGTAGTATGCTACCTTTCCTGAATTGTCATATATTGTCAGATAATGATCGTTGAATGGTCCTGTCAAAATATAGCCGGGAGCAGGATTATCAAGAACAGATACATCGAATTCTGTGAATTTAATACCTATTGCTTTATAAACAGTTAAAAAAGCAATAAAAGTAACAAAAAGAATATATCTAAATGAATAATATTTTTTCATCATCATTTATATTATATCTTAAACAAATAAAATATTAACAAATATTTTACAGTTATTAATATATAAAATAAATTCAATATAAACAATAAAAATAACTATGTTAAACAAAACCTTATATTTTATTAGCAATTTCAGTTGCTATTTCAAGTGTTGTTGAATTACCTCCCATATCATAAGTTCTGGCTTTACCCTCACTGATTACCCGGGCAGTGGCTTTTTCAATTAAAACTGCTTTTTCAGTTTCACCAAGCCATTCAAGCATCATTTTAGCAGCAAGGATTGTTGCTATAGGATTCACTTTATATAGCCCAGCATACTTGGGAGCAGAACCATGGGTTGGCTCAAATACAGCAAGATCCTCTCCAATATTACCTGAGCAGCCAAATCCAAGTCCTCCCACCATTTGAGCGCATAAATCGGAAATAATATCACCATAAAGGTTTGGAGCAACCAGCACATCGTAATTATATGGATTTTTAAGTAACCACATAGTCATAGCATCCACGTTTGCCTCATCAAATATGATTTCAGGGTAATCTTTCGATACTTCTTTTGCTACATCAAGGAATAAGCCATCACTGGCACGAACAACATTAGCTTTGTGAACAATTGTAACTTTTTTTCGATTAAACTTTTTTGCATAATCAAAAGCAGCCCTGATTATCTTTTCAGAACCTTTTTTTGTATTTATTTTGCAGGAAATGGCATATTCCCCTAGTGATAATGATGAGAAAGCAGAAAAAGGTTTGGAAATTTTTCTCAATGTCTCTGACAATTCTTCCGGAACAGGATTGAACTCTACCCCAGAATATAAATCTTCGGTATTTTCTCTGAAAACAACAAGATCAATATTTTCTTTATAATTTAATGGATTTCCCGGATATGATTTACACGGACGCAGACAAATATAAAGATCGAACATCTGACGCATTCTAACAATCGGTGAACGATAAACCAAACCCTTCCCACGTAATTCCGGAATTAATTCTTCTTCGGCAAGTTTGACAGGTTTTGATGTAATAGCACCAAACATTGCTGCATCAACATTCTTCAACAATTCAATAGTTCTTTGAGGCAGGGCATCCCCTTCTGTTCTCCAAAATTCCCAGCCAATATCTCCATGAATATATTCTGCATTTAAATTAACCCTGTCTAAAACTATTTTAGCAGCTTCAAGAACTTCTATACCTATGCCATCGCCCGGTAACCAAGCAATTTTGTAACTATCCTTTTTTTGATTTTCTGACATATAAACCTCAATTAATTAAATTTTAACATAAAAAAAATTCAATTTAAGCGAAAAATATCAAATTTTTCGATTGTTAAATTCAAAGAATTAAATATTTTTTATAATCCATTAAATACGTGTTGCTGGGGGAAATTTAAAAGAACAAAGCTATTCATCTCTTTTGGTTTTTTGCAGACTTAAACCTGAAAAGAGCTAAAAAGATTCATGAATACTTATGATTCTTTTCAATCATATTTTCTTTTTATTTAAATAAAATTCAACAGACCATGGGTAATAATCAACAAATTATTAACTGTAGATAATTTTTTCAAAAAGATTCTCTGAGTTATAATAAGTTCCGTTTGGAGGGTTGATATGGAACAAAACTTTTATACTTCATTTATTAATAATGACAGAATTGAAATCTGTTCAGGGCTTTTTTCCGTAGCCACAATTATAAATTGTGATTTTTACATCAAAATTCAGATAGATGGCTATTCGGATGCATTTTTTAACTACTATGATTTCAAAGCAATATCTAATTATCTTGCTATGACATTGTCTGGTAAGCAAAGTGTGAAAAAACAACAAAAAAGGTTAAATACAAAAGACAATGAAGAAAAATTACAGATTGACGATCTTCATGCAAACTGGTTATCATTGATAAATAAAGTTGATGAAGAGGTTTTAGCTGTTCATAAAATGAACCTACACAGCACAGGTTTCAAGAAATATACCAATATGGAGGAGCTTGGAAAAGTGAAACTTATTTTTCTTCCTGAATTTTACAATAATAAATTTCTTGTTCAGGATGCTAAAAAATACAGAGCTGCCAATATTGCGTTCAATAACATCGATTATCTTATCCACAGAAAGATAAATTTTGATATGAGTTTCTATACAGTTCATCAATATTTTAATTCTGTCTTGATAGATCACCTAACTAACCCTACAAATCAAACAGATATTGATTATTTCTCTGAGCTGATTAAAGAAAAAAATATCTCAGAAGATATTTTTGCACCTATTGTCGAACTTGACCATCATTATAGGTTAGATAATATTTTTAAATACTGTGAGAACTGGATGTGCCTTTTTTCTGATAATGGAAAAACTTATAGGGCATTAAACAAGACATTAATGAATTTACCTCCTCAAATTTCCGAAGATATAGTGTGCCAATTACCCAAATATCATTTACATAAGCCTCTCACTGAAAGGTTGAAATTTTTACTATATTTTCTCTCTAACGAACCATATCATCAGAGAATTTACAGAAACTCAAGCTCTGAACAGATTAGGAAAGCTTTTAAATTATATTGCGAACATTTCAACCAAAAAATAACATACGCAACAACGAAAATCTATGATTTTCTTCTTTTCCTTGATGATTACAGAAGCGAATATAATGGGAATATAGTTGATTTAACAAAAAGAGCAATCAAGTGGCATAATGAAAATTTAATGGATTTTGATAACTTCACTGATTTTAGCTACACGGGAAATCTTGATGAAAAAACAGCCCAACCGCCAATTCCTCTGCCAGTTAATGATAATATCAGATTTTTATCAACAGCAAAAGAAATAATAGATGAGGGCAGATTGATGAGGCATTGTGTTGCTACCTATATTGATCAGGCTATTACGGGACAATCATTTTTATTCCATATTGATTTCAATGGAGAAAAAGCAACTGCGGAAATTGATAGATATGGTGTCATCAGACAAATCAAGGGGGTTGAAAACAAGCACAATATAGCTTGTGATTATGGAATGCTTGTATTTAACGAATGGTGTAAAAAATTTCGTAATAATATTAACCCCTTCAAATATTTAACTGTTGACTATAAACCGTTCTAACATTAATAAAATATTATTAAATTTGTTTTTTTAAGTTTGGAGTTAATCAAATGGCTGAATCAATTTTTTCGAAAATTATAAAGCGAGAAATTCCGGCAGAGATTGTCTATGAGGACGATGAAATAATCGCAATAAATGATATTAATCCACAGGCTCCCGTTCATATTTTGATAATCCCCAAAAAAGAGATTCCAACACTTAATGATTTAGAAGAGAATGACTCTCGTCTTATTGGAAAAATTTTTCTGACTGCAAAAGAGCTTGCCAAAAAAAATGGTATTTCCGAGGATGGTTATCGGTTAGTTGTAAATTGTAATAAGAATGCAGGTCAGACTGTATTTCATATTCATTTTCATTTACTTGGTGGAAGAATCTTTAGCTGGCCTCCCGGATGATTTTAGTTGAATTATATCTGTTTACTTTATGATTTTCACTCCAGACTTCTCAAAAAGTTTAGAGCAAAGTTTTTTTTGCCGGGATACAGTCACGGTAGCAAAAGATTTACTCGGGAAAGTTATAATTAAGAAAGAGCAGAATGATTCTTATCTGGCATCAATCATAACAGAAACTGAAGCATACCTTTCCGATAATGACTTAGCAAGCCATTCTGCTGTTGGTAAGACCGAAAGAAACAAAGCAATGTTCGAAAAAGGTGGTATTGCTTATGTTTATCTTATCTATGGTATTCATTATTGTTTCAATATAGTAACCGAAGAAGAAAATATAGGTAGTGCTGTTCTAATCAGAGCTTCTATTCCTATTCTTGGAATAGATGTTATGAAAGCACGTAGAAATTGTAGTAACCATAAAAAATTATGCTTAGGTCCGGGAAATTTTGGCAAAGCTTATGGTTTTGACCTGAGCTATAATTTCAAAAAATTATACGAACCATCACTCTTTATTCAATCACTTGATTCTGATATTAATCTATCTGATAAAATAATAAATACCCCCCGAAAAGGAATTACAAAATCACCTGAATTACCCTTACGGTTTTTTTTGAAAAATGATTTGTTTCTTTTTCAAAAATATTTGCCATTAGTATAGTAAATTTTAAAAAATATTAGTATTTTAAAAAAATATTAAAGGATTTATTAATAGTAGATTTTTTTTGTTTTGACGATAGTATTTATTGTGGAAATTGTAATTTGTTAATATTATGGAAAGAAAGAAAATAAAAAGGAGTTATTTATGCTTCGTTTAATAATAATTATTTTTTTTATTTTTAACATTCAATTTTTTGGCTTAAAGGCACAAAACTTCATCGATAGTCCTAATTCCCCAAGACCAGCTTATGGAATATTTTTTGACTTGAACTTAAATCTTTTAAACCCAACTTCAAACCTCATAGGCGTGGATTACCCAAACAGACCAAGTTGTTGCCCGGGCTTTGGAACAGGCTCTGGAATAGGTTATACTCCGGGTTTATTTTTTTCTTTTCCTGTTAGTGATGACATTGATTTAATGTTTAGGGCAAGTTATAAAGACCTTTCCGGAAAATTATCAAAGACCGAACCAATACCAGTTTATAATCCCTCAACTCAATCTTCTACAAATGGAGAGTTTGAACACAGTATAGATTCTAAAGTCTCCTCTGCAGGATTGGGAGTATATGGCAGTTATAAATTGTCAGATGAATTTCGAATAAACGCCGGATTACAGGGTGGTTATTTATTACAGAAAACTTACAAGCAAAAAGAACAGATTGTTAATCCATCATTTGGAACCTTTGTTGGATCTGGCTCAAGAATAAGAAATTCCCACGAAGGAGATCTCCCTAATGCTTCTGGTATTGAGCTATCAATCTCTTTAGGTCTAAGTTATGATTTACCGCTAAACGCTTCTAATACATTTTTTTTAGTGCCAGAAGTATATTATCATCATGGACTGACTAATCTTGAAAGCGGCGAATCATGGAATGTCAGTTCTTTGGTTGGTGGTCTGGGATTAAAATATGCCCCGAGAAAAACCAAGAAACCGAAACCCCCTGCAATACCGCCACCACCACCGCCATTGCCACCACCTCCTCCACCGCCAAGTGTGCCACTACTTGATGCTTCAATATTGGCTGTTGGAGTGAATCCCGATGGTAGCGAATCAAATGTATCTTTGTTGAGGGTTGAGGAATTCCTTTCCCAAAGAATGCACCCATTATTGAATTTCATATTTTTCGAAGAAAATTCATCGAACATTCCTGATAGATATAGATTATTGAAAAAATCCGACGTGAAACAATTCACAGAAAAGCAGCTTTATAACCTCCAGACAATTGAGGTTTATCACAATGTATTGAATGTTATAGGCAGAAGAGTTGCTGCATTTCCGCAAGCTGAACTAACTTTGATAGGTTGCAATTCAGATGAGGGCTTGGAAAAAGGTAATCAACAATTATCTCAAAATCGTGCATTAGCCGTGAAAAATTATCTAACATCTGTCTGGAACATTGATGAATCAAGAATAAAAATACAATCGAGAAATTTGCCCGAGAACCCATCAAATTTAAAAGATCCTGATGGAATTCAGGAAAACAGAAGAGTTGAAATCAAAGCTAATATACCTCAGATTTTTGAACCGCTTGTTGTGCAAGATACATTAAGGGAAGCAAACCCACCGGTATTTAGATTCAAACCAAAAGTAAATACACCAATCGGTATTGATAACTGGAAAATTTTAACCTCTCAACGTGGAAAGTTCCTAAAAACTTTCTCTGGAACCGGAAATCCACCTCAATCAGTTGAATGGGATTTGTCGAAAGATGCCACAATCGTTCCAAGATTTGATGAACCACTTGATTATAAGCTCGAAATTATTGATAAAGACAACAAGGTCTGGGAATCTCCTGTTCAGCAACTGCCAGTTGAACAGCTATCAATTGAAAAGAAAATGATTGAAATGATAGCAGACAAGGAAATTGACAGATTCAGCTTGATTTTGTTTGGTTTTGATAAAGCTGACCTTGGTCCTGAGAACTTAAAAATCGCAGAAATAGCAAAACGCAGAATCAGACCGAATTCTACAGTTAAAATCGAAGGCTTTTCTGACAGAGTAGGAGATTTCAATCACAATTTAGATCTATCTCAGAGAAGAGCAATTGCTACAGCAAAAGCATTAAATGTTGATCCGAAATTCGCCACCGGTCTTGGTGAATCAAAATTACTATATGATAATGATTTACCCGAAGGGCGTTTTTATTGCAGAACAGTCAATATTGAAATTGTTACACCCATTGAAATTATTCCATAAAGTGTTTTTTTTGTAACATTTTTTTAATTTTAGTGTTTATAAAAAATATTTCAAAAGAGTATTAAATTGAAAATAAAATTGGGAATATAAATATGAAAACAAAATTTTTACCCTTTATTTTTTTAATCTTATTTCCAAGCATAATATTATCTCAATCTCTGGTGATTAATGCTGTCGATCCATCAAAATATCCTACAATCAGAGCTGAGATTACTATCAAAGATGCTGCCGGCAAATATGTCAGATTATTCAATCTAAATGAAATAAACGTTAAGGACGGCGGCAAGGACAGAGTTGTAAAAAGCATTTATTGCGAACCAAACCTTTCAAGATTTTCAGCTATTTTAACTTTCGATAGATCGGCTTCGATGAGGTTGAACAAGGACGGCAAGGAGTCACCCGGACCATCTTTGATGGAAATAGCAAAATCAGCTGCAAAAGCTTGGGTCAAGGCTCTGGATACAACAAGAGCCGAAGCTACAATTACTGCATTCAGCAATGATGCTGTTTGGTTGCTTAATCAAAAATTTGTCAACAGTAAAGTGGTGTTAATTGACTCTATTAATGGCAGCAGGCAGCTTGAACCTGTTGGAGGCACAAATTATAATTCAGGTTTTTTAAGGGATCGTTGGGGTAATCCCGGAGCATTAGAGGTCGCAAAATTTGCAAAATACAAACCCATTGTCATCTTTTTAACGGATGGCGAGCACGACCCGAACAATGGTCCGGTAAAAAGTGCCGAAATATTACAGCTTGCAAATGAACTAAATGCAACGATTTTCTGCCTTACCCTCGGTCTGCCAATGCCCGAAATTTTAAAATCTATTTCAAAAAATACCGGTGGTTCTTATTATGAAAATTTAACTACTGAAGATGAAGTCAGAGGGATATATCTTGATATTTTGGAAAAATCTGCTAATCTCGGCACGCCTTCACCTTGTGATTTAGTTTGGGACTCAGATTGTGATGGTGGTAATCTGACAGTAACCTACACTAAACTTAATTTATCAAGAGATACTACTTACATTATACCTTTGACAGTTAAGCCCTATCTGGAAGTTGAACCAAGAACAGTAGTTTTTAATAATCCAAAACCCGGGAACAACGATACACTAATTACTATAACGGCAAAATTTAACTTCGTTGATTTTACTCCACCCGGATTTACGGCTTCAAAGCCCGGCTTTTCTGTGATAGACTGGGGAGGTCCTAATCCGCCATTTACCTTAAAAAAAGATGAATTCCGAAAGATAAAAATCAGATATGTTGCACCAGCGGGTGATTCATCCTATAATCCTGCATCATTAACCTTTGTGGGAAGTGCTTGTGATGGTCTCACTATGAATCCATCTGCTGAATGGATTTACGTTCGTGATATTGATATGGGAACCACTCTCGTTGGCCAAGCTTCCAGAAAAAATATAAGCGGAGTTTTTTGCAACAGAACCGGGAAACCCATTAAGGTAAAAAATTTCAAAATAGAGGGTGGAAATCAAAACTATTTCAAAATTATAAATGCTCCGGCTGATTTCGAAATTCCTCCTGATACATGTATTACGTTAACTTTCGAGTTCCTTGCTGATTCTCCCGGTGAAAAATCCTCTGAATTTATAGTTGAAGCAGAGAACGGGAAAATATACAGAGCAAAAATTAAAGGGCTTGCTACAGGAAAAGCTGAGCTGAGTACTGTTAATCAGATTGATTTTCCATCAATAAGATGCAACACATTTTTTAAAGATACTACAATTGAGCTTTCAAATAATGGCGCTCTTGATTTAAATATTTCAAGTTTTACTATTACCGGAACGAATTCAACAGATTTCAGCTTTATTCCCTCCAATCCCGGAGCAATGGTAATTCCGAGGAGCGATAAAAAGACAATATCCATAAGGTTTGAACCAGCCACCGCCGGACCAAAAACTGCAACTCTAACAATTTTAAGCGATGCAGGAAATAGCCCAACTTACAACATCAATCTATCTGGTAATCGTGACAGTATAGGCTTCACTTTGAGTCAGTCTTCGCTTGATTTTGGCTTGCTTTGTCCTAATCAGAAGAAAGATCTTAAAGTAATTATGACCAATACAGGTAATGTTCAGAGTAATTTTGTTGCAGCTTCACTACAAGCACCTTTCGAGCTACAAGAAACCAACTGGACTTTGGCACCAATAGCAACGAAAGAAATAACCATTTCATTTGTTTCCGCAACAGAAGGTGATTTTACCAAACAACTGATTATTACTGATGAATGCAATAACCAAAAAATCATAAACCTAACAGCTAAAGTTCAAGAAGCAAATTTGCAGTCTGAGAAATTAACTCTTTCTGCTACAGTTGGTTCTACTATTGATGGTATAATCAAAATTAGAAATACTTCACAACATAACATTACTGTTACCTCAGCAATTCCTCAGGATGCCCAATTTACTATCGTTACGCCACCTTTGAATTGGAATATTCCGGGCGGAGGATCTATTGATGTTACAATAAGATATGCTCCAAATGTTGATAACATAACAAATTCAACAATTTTGATAACTGGAACTCCTTGTAATTTAATATATTCAGCCCCAATAACCGGTAATCCATCACTTGCGTCTGCTGACATTGTGATTGAAAATCATGAAGCTTATGTTGGAGAAATAATCACAGTTCCTGTATTTCTTCGCAATATGTTTAAAGTAACTGAATCAGGAACAAAAAATATAAACACAAGAATTAGTTACGACCAGACATTGTTGAAATTTCTTGGAACAGAACCTACAGGCATAAGCTCAACACTCGGCTCCGGGTATATTGATTTTTCAAATGTTCCTTTATCAGGCTTGGTAGGAGATATTCTTTTCAGAATTAAATTTGAAGCTTTAAATAGCACTAAGGATGAAACAGATTTACAAATAACTGATTCACGTTCAGTTGAAAGCAAGGTAATATTTAATGAAAGGTCTGGAAAATTCAAATTAAAAGCAGCCTCCGCAACAATTAAAATCCCATCAGTTTCCGCTGAGCCCGGAGAAGAATTTACATTGCCTATTTTACTTGAAAATATTAAAAACATTAGTCAATTCAATGAATCTATTAATACAACTATCGAATTCAATGCTACATTGATTGAACCTATCGGAATTACCCCGAAAGGAACAGTTAACTCTGACAGAAGGTTGATAAATCTTAATTCCCTTCCATTAATACCCGATAATAAGTCCTCGATTGCAAATCTTCAATTCAGAGCAATGCTCGGAAATCAAGAATCAACTGATATCATTATAAAAAACACTGAAGTAAAAACCGGGAAGGTAATGTTTGAAGAAATTGCAGGTAAATTTACTCTTTCGAAGGTATGTAAGAGCGGCTCTGTCAGACTTTTTGATCCTTTTGCAAGTGCTGTTGGATTAATTAACTTCAATCCAAATCCTACTAATGGCTCAACAGAGATTGAATTTGCCACAGCAGAAGAAGGTTTTACAAATATTCAGATAATTAGCTACACTGGTGCAGTTGTGATGACAATAGTCAATGAAAACTTAAAAATTGGAACTTATAAAAGTGTCTTCAATGCTTATGAATTGCCAGACGGCTTATATTTTGTTGTAATGAAAACACCAACAGATTATTTTATTAAGAAACTGTCTGTAATCAAATAATATTGTATTTCAGTATTACTGAGAGGTTAGAATCATTATCTAACCTCTTTTTTTGTATTTGTTTAGAAGATTATGTTTAATTTTTTTATTTTTGCAGGTTAATTATTAGAATAGGATATAGTTTTTCAAGATGGTGAAAAGATGGCAGACATTAGAAGCAAAAGAAGGCTCGGATTTAAAAATATTTCGGGTTAATTGGTTCAAACGCCAAAATCAGGAGATTGGCAAAACCGGAGATTTTGTTGTACTTGACTCCCCTCTCTGGGTAAACATAATTCCGATAACCAAAAACAATGAAGTTGTTTTAGTCAGGCAGTACAGACATGGAATAGATGAAATAACATTAGAGGTCCCGGGAGGACTTGTTGACAAGTATGAAGAACCACAAGATGCCGCTGAAAGAGAATGCTTTGAAGAAACGGGTTATAAATCAAAAAGCAGAGCAATACTTTTAGGCGAAAACCATCCAAATCCGGCTTTTTTGAATAATGTTTGCTTTTCTTACGTTTGGTTTGATTGCGAACTAATGGGAAAACAAAAACTTGACGGAAACGAAGATATTGATGTTTTACTTGTTCCATTGAAAGACATACCAAGAATGATTTTAGATAATGAAATAAAACATTCATTAGTTCTGACGGCATTTTTCTTTTATTCACTCAAATATGGCTTTTAGAGAAAATGGGCAGAATAATAGCAGTTGCTAATCAAAAAGGTGGGGTTGGAAAAACAACCACAGCAGTCAATCTTGCTGCCTCTCTCGCTGCAGCAGATTATTCAGTTTTGCTTATTGATATTGATCCTCAGGCAAATGCTACAAACGGTTTAGGTATTGATTCAAAAAAAGTTGAAACAACAATATATGAAGTATTAATTAATAATGCTGATATTAATTCTACAATCCTTGAAACTGAAATGCCCAATCTAAGCCTTATTCCCTCTCATATTAATTTAGTTGGTGCTGAAATCGAGATGGTTAATCAAAAAGACAGAGAAAAATTTCTGTCTAAAGTAATTGTTGAAATAAGAAACAAATATCATTATATAATTATAGACTGTCCCCCATCATTAGGACTTTTAACTTTGAATGCTCTTACTGCTGCGGATTCAGTCCTTATACCCGTGCAATGCGAATATTATGCACTTGAAGGACTTGGACAATTACTAAATACAATTTCGATTGTTCGTTATAGATTAAATCCAAAACTCGACATCGAAGGAGTCTTATTAACAATGTATGATTCACGATTAAGGCTTTCCAATCAGGTTGTAGATGAGGTTAGAAAACATTTTGAAAAAAAAGCATTCAAAACAGTTATCAATCGAAACGTAAGACTGTCCGAATCGCCAAGCTATGGGAAACCTGTTTTGCTTTATGATGCACTAAGCGTTGGGGCAAAGAATTACCTTGAACTTGCACAGGAAATTATTAACACTAATAATATTTCAAAAATTAAAAAATCCTGATTATGTCAAAACCAAAAAAATCAATAGGACTTGGTAGGGGCTTGGAGGCATTGATTCCAACTACAGTTGAAATCACTGAAAAGGGGTTGAAATTTAAATCAACAGACGAAAATAAGAATCAGATTGATTTTATTGATATAGAAAAAATCGAACATAATCCCTACCAGCCGAGAGTTGATTTTGACGAAACCTCCCTTGAAGAGTTGAAGAATTCAATAATAGAGCATGGTGTTATCCAGCCGATCACTGTCAGAAAATCTGTTTATGGTTTTGAAATTATCTCTGGTGAAAGAAGGGTGAGGGCTGCAAAGTTAGCTGGATTGGAAAAAATTCCTGCTTATATTTTGCAGGATATAACTGATGTTCAGATGCTTCAGTTAGCCTTAATTGAAAATCTTCAACGTGATAATCTTAATCCAATTGAAGTTGCAAATGGATATAGCCGACTGATTGAGGAATGCAAACTAACTCAGGAAGAAGTCGCACAAAAAGTAAGTAAAGACCGAACAACAATCACTAATTTTTTAAGGTTATTGAAACTTCCAATTGCAATTCAGGACAGCCTCAGAAACCGTGAGATTTCTATGGGTCACGCACGAGCCTTATTAAGCCTCAACGATACAGTAAAAATGATACATTGCTGGAAAGAAATTATTGAAAAAGACCTTTCTGTTAGAGCCGTTGAAAAATTAGTTAAAGAAATTCAAAAAATTGATGAAAAACCCCCTGAAAATAAAACTACAAAAGAACCCAATATTGATAAAGATGTCCATGCATATATTCAATACACTGAAAACCGCCTAAGACAGATTTTCGGAACAAAAGTGAAAATTCATCCAAAAAATAATGACTCTGGCTCAATTACCCTTGAATATTTTAACAAAGATGATTTTCAGAGAATTTTGGAAATAATTGACAAAATTGATAATTAATCTGTTAGTCCATAAAAAAATAATTCTTATTTTTGTTCAAAACGCTAAATAAAAAAAGGTTCATTTATGAAATCTTTATTACTTTTGTTTCTATTTTGTCTTTTTGCTGAGTCTGTTTTTTCAGCAAATTATTATGTTTCTACTAATGGCAACGATAACAATTCTGGGTCCAAGCAATCACCTTTCAGAACTATTCAGAAATCTGCCAATGTTGTGGAAGAGGGAGATTCCGTATTTGTTCTTGGAGGAACTTATAACGAAATTGTCAGATTCACAAAATCAGGAAAAGAAACAAAACCGATTGTTTTTATTGGTGAAGCTAACAAAACTATTATTGACGCAAACAATATCAATGACAAATACAACGGGATATTTCAAATTGAGGGCATTAGCTGGATTGAAATTCATAATTTTTTCCTAAAAAACTCCTCTGACCAAGGTTTTTACATAGACCACTCATCTGATATTACCTTAAAAAATAATAAAACCTTGAATACATATTCATCTGGAATTGGTTGCTGGGGTTGTAAGAGCATTTTAATTGACTCAAATGAAGTTGAATTAGCCTGCAATGGCGGTCCGCAGGAATGTATTTCAATTGCTGATTGTGAAAATTTTCTGGTAAGATACAACAAAGTTCACAACAGTAATAACGGTGCTTTAGGCGGGGAAGGCATTGACGCAAAAGATGGTTCCCAAAATGGAATAATTCATAATAATACGGTTTTTAATCTTGCCAGACTTGGTATTTACATTGATGCTTGGGATAAATATACAAGTAACATACAAGTTTATAACAATATAATTTATAACTGCCCTGATGGGATTGTCTTAGCCTCAGAAATGGGAGGCATCCTCGAAAATATCTGGGTATTTAATAATTTAACATTTAAAAATAAATTTGTCGGTATAAACATTTCTTCGAATGGTGATGATCCGAATGTTAAAATTAAACCTATAAAAAATATTTATGTTATTAACAATACTTCCTGTTATAATGGCGAAACTTGGGGCGGAGGTATAGCAATTGGCAATCCTGATGCTGATAATATTTTTATAAGAAATAATCTATGCAGTTTTAATCATTCATTTCAAATCTGTTACGAGGGAAGAAGTTCTAAGGGCTTATTTTTTGAAAATAATCTGGTATATCCATTTATGAACTATCCCGAGGAAACAAGAGGAGAACAATATGTTGAATCCGACCCACTCTTCTTCAATCATTCGGTTGATGATTATCGTCTTAGTGAAGATTCTCCTGCTATTGATAAAGGAAGTTCCAATCAAGCACCTCGATTTGATTTTTTGGGAAATCGAAGACCCATGGGAAAAGCGATTGATATTGGAGCATTTGAATATTATATCGAATCATCAATATTTGAAAATATACTCTCTGATAATTCTATAGTAGCTTATCCAATACCTTGTTCAGATTATTTGAATTTTTTAATAAATGATGAAAAACCGGATAAAACCAATAGTTTTAAAATCGAAATATTCGATATATTAGGTAATCCTATAATTAGTTTTAATATTAATGATTTTCAATATAATTACATCTCTGATCTTGTTAATCTAAGAATCCCTGTTACAGAATTATCAAGTGGAATATATTTTTATCGGATATCATTATCCGAAGAATTTATAACGGGTAAAATGTCTGTTCTAAGATAATTATTTTTTGAAAAAGAATTTATAATCTCAGTATTTTTATAAAATAATTTCCATGTGGATATTTGAGCTTTTGGCACTATGGGTTAATGATCCTGATGATATAGCATTAATCCCGGTATCAACATAAGATTGCAGATTATTAAGATTGATACCGCCTGAAGCCTCGATAAAAATGTCATTTCCGCCGGGATAGGCTCTTATCATTTTTACAGCTTTTATTATGGTATCTGGATTCATATTATCAAGCAGAAACCCATCAACTCCTGTCTCAAGAGCCTCTAATATCTGCTGGAGGTTATCAACTTCAACTTCGATTTTCATCGGATAGCAGTTTTCGAATGCCTTTCTAATTGCTTTACTAATGCTGCCCGCCGCAGAAATGTGATTATCTTTAATCAAAATTCCTGAAGAAAGGTCAAGGCGATGATTAAAACCACCCCCACATCGAACGGCGTATTTTTCGAATAATCTAAGTCCGGGGGTTGTTTTTCTTGTGTCAAGAATTTTAACATTATATGGACGTGCTATTTCAACAAATTTAGAAGTCAAAGTAGCTATACCAGAAAGCCTTTGAATAAGATTGAGAATGACTCTTTCCCTGTTAAGAATTTCGATTGAATAACCAGAAATTTTTGCCATCTGTCTATTGGAAGGAACAAAATCACCATCTTTAAAATAAGTTTCTATTTTAGTTCTTTCATCAAAAAAATAATTTAGAAAATTCAGACCGGAAACAACCATATCTTCCTGCGATTGAATAATTGCAGAAGTCTTTTCATTTGCTTTGAAAATTGCCAAAGAAGTTTTGTCGCCATCCGGGGCATCCTCCTGCAAAAATTCCCTGATCTTATTCTGAATATAATGTATAGGCAAAGATACAATTTGAGGATATTCAATCATAACGAATCCTGATTTATTTAACTTAGTTCAAGCATTCTTTCGAGGGGTTTCAAAGCTCTTAACCTTATATCTTCAGGTATAATTATTTGAGGTTGAAGAGTTTCCAGAGCATTAACCATTTTCTCAAGAGTGTTCAATTTCATATGAGGACAGTCATTGCAGCTGCACCCATTTAAATTGGGAACAGGATAAAACTTCTTTTGAGGAGCTTTCAATTGCATCTGGTGAATAATTCCGGTTTCAGTCAGTACAATAAATTCCTTGCTATTACTTTGAATTGCATAATTGAGCAAACTTGTTGTTGAACCAACGAAATCAGCATAGTTAAGGATATTTTCTGGACATTCCGGATGAGCAATTACTTCCGCTTCTGGATATTTATTTGTAAGTTTAATGACTTCAAGTTCGGAAAATATTTCATGAACCTGACACGAACCATCCCAGAGAACCATATCCCTGCCAGTTTGCTTGATAATATATTTACCTAAATATTTATCTGGAGCAAAACATATTTTTTTATCAGCAGGAACAGAATTAACAATTTTGACTGCATTGGAGGAGGTACAAATTATGTCAGACATAGCCTTAACATTTGCAGTGCAATTGATATAAGAAATTACAACATGATCAGGATGATCCTCAACCCATTGTTTAAATTTATCAGGAGGGGCACTATCAGCAAGAGAGCAACCTGCATTTAAATCAGGAATAAGAACAATTCTGTCAGGGTTTAATATTTTTGCAGTCTCAGCCATAAAGTGCACTCCACAGAACAAAATTACATCCGCTTCGGTCTTTTTGGCTGCCTGTGCAAGAGCAAGAGAGTCTCCAAGAAAGTCAGCAAGATCTTGTATTATTGAATCCTGATAATAATGAGCAAGAATGACTGCATTTCTTTCTTTTCTTAATCTATTTAATTTTTCAATAAGTTTATTCATTTTTATTCATTTTTTGAATTAATCTAATATTTTGACGGCATTTTAATTTATTTGTTTTTTGTTAAGTTACCAAGAGTAGATAATTAGAACAAAAAAAGATTAATTTATGAAAGAAAATTAACATAAAAGATATTACTTTTGAAATTTGAATAATTTATATTATCGAGGAGAATTGAGTTATGATAAATCTTAAGAAGATTTTTTTGCTGCTTTTTTTAATTGCATATACTTTATCTGGACAGCCAAAGAAAAATGTTATATTATTTATTGCCGACGGTTGTGGCATAGCTCCAAAAACAGCTCTCAGACTTGCTCTCGGTCAGGGCACTGAAGGAAGCAGAATAAGTTCCGATCCAAAATTCCAGATTCTGGCTCAGGATAAACTTAAATACACAGCTATAATAACCAGCCATTCTTTAAACAGCTTAATCACAGACTCAGCACCGGGTGCTTCTGTTTATGCATGTGGAAAGCAGGGCAAGATTGACAATGAATTTTTATCATTAGATCCCGTTAGTTTCGAACCGATACCAACAATTTTAGAAGAAGCAAAAAAGCAGGGATATGCTGTAGGTTTAGTTTCAACTGCAAGGATTACACATGCAACGCCTGCCGCTTTCGCTTCACATATCTGGAATCGTGATCTTGAAGATTACATTGCCTGTCAGATGATTTCAAAAAGTCAAAAGGAATATGAAGACATTTTCAACTCCTCAAAAAACTCTGCTTATCATTATTCCGAAGAAAAAGACTGGATACTACCGAAACCCAAAATTGGTGTTGAAGTTGATGTGCTACTTGGAGGAGGTGCCTCGAAATTTTTACCTAAAAACGAACCCAGTTCAAACAAAATTATTAAAAACCAAAATGGAGATCCAATATCATCAAACGGGAAAGAAATCACATTATCAGGAGGAAGAAAAGATGATATTGACCTGATTGAAATAGCAAAAAGCAGAGGTTTTATATATGTTAATTCCAGAGAAGCTCTTCTTTCAATTGATCTATCACAATTTAAGCCAAATAACAATAATAAATTATTAGGAATATTTAGTTCATCTCATATGGATTATGAACAGGACAGACAACTATTCAGCAATGAACAGCCCATGCTTGCTGAAATGGTAAGAATTGCAATATCGGTTCTTGAAAGAAAAAGCAATAAGGGATTTTTTCTGATGGTAGAAAGTGGCAGAATTGATCATCTTGCTCATGCAAATGTTGGTGGGGTTGATATTTCTGGGGATGGTAAAGATTATATTGTTGGTTCAGATAAGAAGCCAAAGTTAAATATTGGAAGCTACGCCGATGGCAAAAATCCACCCGACTATATTTTTGGTTCTGATTACTTCATTAAGGAAATGCAGGCTTATGATTATTCCGTCGAAGAAGGAAGAAAATTTATGAATGATTCCAAAAAAGGAAAGACATTAATTATTACTACTGCAGATCATGAAACCGGAGGCTTCTCGGTAGTAGGGCTTTATGACTCTGAAATAAATGGAGTAAGAAGCTACGCCAGAGAACCCAGAAAAGCGGATCTTGCCCCTGTACCAAAAAATATCAAACGGGGTGATGCGGAAATAAATGGATGGTTTCCGGATTATGATTTAATTGATTTTCAAGGCTGGAAATGGCCTAAACCAAAAAATGATGGCAGGAGAATTGTAATTGCTTATGCTTCTAATCCTTTAACAAATGGCAATGGAACCGATATATCAAGCACTCCGGGGAATCATACTGCTACTGACTTGATTGTTCAGGCTGATGACAATGATGGCGGTAAATATGCCTCTAAAATAAGTGGGAGGGGTTTACTGGATAATACAGATTTGACTCCGATAATCGAAGAATTTCTGAATGTGAAAATTCCACTAATATCCAAGAAACTTAAATAAGATTTAAATAATAATTATTTGAGTTTATTTACTTTTTAGAGAAAAAACTTAGGATATTATCAAGTTGTTTTTTTGAGAGGAATTTTTTTAACTCTTCTTCGGGCGCATTTTTTATCTTTTCAACTGAGCCAAATTCGATTAGTAATTTTTGAGCAGTTTTTACTCCAATACCTTCGATTTCGGTTAACTCGGTGTGTAAAGTCCTTTTTTCACGCAGTTTTCTGTGAAAAGTAATTGCAAAACGATGGGCTTCATCTCTGATTTGTTGTAAAATTTTCAAACTGCTCGAAGTTCGTGGTAGTAAAATGGATTCCGATACATCTGGTAAAAATATTTCCTCGAGTCGTTTTGCCAGACCAATAATGTTAACTTTTTTATCAATCTTAAGTTCTTTGAGAACACTGCAAGCGGAAGATAACTG
>Ga0129299_1000177_pt1 | contig 37769 bp, 30 predicted proteins | sample ConPoolayeCmetaG_FD_94477 | JGI IMG/M metagenome (GOLD analysis project Ga0129299, IMG submission 94477) | Hot spring microbial mat communities from California, USA to study Microbial Dark Matter (Phase II) - Cone Pool mat layer C metaG ...
ACCTGGGGCGGGTGGCGGCGGGGGGGAATTTGGGCGGCCGGGTTTGACTGGCACCAAATGTTCGGTTATAGTTAGGTATATCGTACGGGGCACGAGGCTGCCCGACAGGGAACGGAGACATGCTCCCGGTGGAGGAAAGACAGTCCGATGGTGCGCCCGCGGTGCGCGCTGCGGGGCCGCCCCCGACGAGGAGGGCGGCCGGGGGCGACTGGCAGCGAGCCCTCGGGGGCGACGGCACGGCCCCGAGCCGGAGAAAGTCGGAATGGGACCCGCACCCCGTGCGGGCGGTTGGGGAAGGCCGTAGGGATCTGCATCCTGCCTCCGTCTGCGCGGTCCGCGCGGGACCGATTCAGCAGACCCCTCGCTCACCGGGGCTGGTGACCCCGCCTACGGATCCCCGCCCCCACGGGGTGCGGCGAGTGGATACTTCGGATGTGATCCCGCCCGTGGCCGGCACCGACCGGGATCGACCGGCTGCGGCGGGGCTGCTTTCGCCTGCCGAGCGGGCGATCCGTCTGGCGCAGGTTGCCGAACGGATTCGACAGCTTGAGCTCCAGCATGGTCGCGGCGGGCGACCTGCGTGTTCGACGGGGCTGGCGGAACTGGATGCAGCCCTGGGCGGCGGCTTGCGCGCGGGGGCGGTGCACGAGCTGGTCGGCGAAGTGGGGGGAGCGGCCGCGCTGGTCGTGGCGCTGGGTGTGGCCGCCCGCGCCACATTTCGGTCGGGTTGGCTGATTTACGTGGACAGCGCCGGCGATTTTTATCCGCCGGGGGCGGTGCAGCGGGGCGTGGCGCTGGGGCGGCTGCTGGTGGTGCGGCCGACCGGCTCGGCGGATGCGTTGTGGGCGACGGAGCAGGCGTTGCGATGCAGAGCGGTGGGGGCGGTGGTATTGCCGGTGGGGCGGCTGGAGGCGGCCATGTCGCGGCGGCTGCAACTGGCGGCCGAAAGCGGTGGCGGGCTGGGGCTTATCGTGCGGCCCGATCCGCAGGGCGAGCCGACGTTCGCCGCCACGCGGTTGCGGGTGACGACGGGGGTTGGGCGGCCGGGGGGCGTGCGGTTGCGGATCGAGGTGCTCAAGCAGGTGGGTGGCCGGCCCGGGGCGGCGGTGGAAGTGGAGTGGCCCGATGCGGCGGATCCTGTGTCTGCATCTGTCGTACCTGCCGACGGAGCGGGCGCAGCGCGACGCTGGCTGGGCTGAGGGTGGGCGGCCGCTGGCGCTGACGCGGTCCGTGGGGGCGTCGCAGGTGGTGGCGTGGGCGTGCCCGGTGGCGGCGCGGCGGGGGGTGCGGCCGGGGATCACGCTGAGTCAGGCGCGCGCGCTGGTGCCGGACCTGGCGGTGCTGGGGCACGATCCGCTGCGCGACCGGCTGGCGCTGCGGCGGCTGGCGCGTTGGGCGGTCCGGCTCAGTCCGATCGTTGAGCCGCGGGAACCGGACACGCTGCTGGTGGACATCACGGGGTGCGCGCCGCTGTTCGGGGGGGAGCGGCGACTGGCGCACCAGGCGTTGGCGGGGCTTGCGGCGCAGGGCTTTCGGGCCCGTGCGGCGATTGCCGACACCGTCGGCGCGGCCTACGCGCTGGCGGTCAGCAGGCTGGGGACGTTTTCGGCGGCGTCGGCGGAGCCCGACGCGCCGGACGCGGCGCTGCACATTGTGCCGCCGGGTGAGACGGTGGCGCACCTGGCGCCGCTCGCGCCTGCGACGTTGCGGATCGATCCGGAGGTCGTTGCGCGGCTCGACGCGCTGGGCGTGCGGACGATCGGCGACCTGCTCGCGCTGCCCCGCGCCGCCCTGCCCGCCCGCTTCGGGGCCGGGCTCGTGCGGCGTCTGCAAGAGGCCCTGGGCGAGACGGCCGAGCCCGTGGCGACGCACACGCCCGACCGGGTGCCGGCCGCGCGCGTGCGGTTCGAGGGGCCGGTGGCGGACCGCGCGGTCCTGGCGGCCGCGCTGGACCGCCTGCTGGCCGAGGTCCTGGAGCGCGTGGTGCGGGCGGGCGGTGCGCTGCGGCGGATCGATTGCGTGCTGTACTACGAGCGCTGCCCGCCGCAGGTCGTGACGGTGGAGCTGGCGCGGGCGGTGCGCGCGGCGGAGCGCGTGCGGCCACTGCTGGCGCAGCGGCTGGAGACCGTGGGGCCGGTGGTCGACGAGGGGGTGATCGGCGCGGCGCTGGTCGCGCGGCAGACGTCGCGTTGGCGGGGCACGCAGGGCGAACTCTTCGATCCGCGTCCGCCCGACGATGACGAGGCGTTGGCGGACCTGCTGGACCGGCTGGCCGCGCGGCTGGGGTCCGAGGCGGTGCTGCGGCCGCAGCTTGTGGATGACCACCAGCCGGAATGGGCGTATCGGTACGTGACGGTGGCCGAGGCGGGCTGCGAAGTGCGGGGCGAGGAGGGCGCGCCCACAGCCGCGGCGCAGCCTTGCGTGGCCGTGGCGACGGCCCCCCGCGGGACGGCCCCGCGCTGCGGGCCCGGACCGGCCGCCTCGCCGGCCCCGTCGCTCCATTCGGCGGTAGCGTCGATCACGTTGTCGCTTTGGGTCGGGCCGCCGGGGCCGCCGGCGTTTCCGGCCGGGCCGCACGCCGCTCCGTCGCTTTCAGGGCCGGCGGTCCGTCCGCGGCCGGTGCGGCTGCTGCCGCGGCCGGTGTCGCTGCGGGTGCTGGCGCTGGTGCCGGACGGGCCGCCGACGTGGCTGGCGCTGGCGGGGCGCGAGTATGCGGTGGCGCAGGCGGAGGGGCCGGAGCGGATCGAGACGGCGTGGTGGCGCGGGCCGGACGTGCGCCGCGACTATTTTCGGGTGACGACGACCGACGGGCGACGGCTGTGGGTGTTTCGCGCGCGGACCGACGGGCGGTGGTATCTGCACGGGGTGTTTGCGTAGCGGACGGGGTCGATGCGGGCCGCCGAGGTCCCGGCGGGGGTTCGACACGCTGCGGGTTCTCCACCGGCCGTCAGGCGCCCATCACGATTTGCCGGGCCAGCCGCACGAGGGTCAGGGGAGCCGAGCCTTCGGCCTTGTTGTTGGCCGCGACGAACGCCGGCCGGCCGAGCCGCAGCGCCCGCCCGCAGAGGTCGGCGAGGGCGGCGCGGCTGCGGGGGTCTTCGTCCACGAGTCGATCGAAGGGCGCGTAGGCGGTCCGCGCCGCGTCGTAGTCGTAGCGCGCGTTCAGCATCCAGCGCGCGACGAGCGCCGGGTTCTGCTCGACCGGAACGTGCTGCGCCTGCTCGTCCGGCGGCGGCATGGCCGGATGCACGTTGTAACAATGCGCGACGCCGGTCGCGGCCAGCGCGGCGGCGTAATCGGGGCCGAGCAGCGCGGCGGTGCGGAGCTCCACGGCGTACAGCGGCCCGCGCGGCAGCGCGGCCAGAAACGCGTGCAGGCGCGCGATGAACGCGGCGGGGTCGTGCCGGCGCGTTTTCGGCTGCGGCGTGAACTGGAACACCAGCGGCCCGGCGTGCGGGCCGAGCCCGGCGACAAACGGGGCGACGAGCGTGTCGGCGGCGTACGTCGCGTCGAGGAACCGCGGGTTCGGCGTCCGCCGACCGGCGTGGCCCGCTGCGGCGCGCGTCGGCGCGGTGACGGCGTCCGCCGCCTTCACGAGGAAGCGGAAGTGCGCCGGGACGGCCGCGGCGTAGCGGGCGAAGTCGGCGGCGGAAAGCGGCGCGTAATAGGTGCGATCGATGCCGACGGCGCGCAGCAGCGGGTGGCGCGCGTAGGCGGCCAGGCCGTCGCGGGCCAACTCGGCGGCGGGGGCGGGGCGGTCGTACACCAGTCCCGCCCAGCCGGGGAACGACCACGACGACGTGCCGAGGTAGAGCAGCGGCGGCAGGGCGGCCGCGAGCGCGGCGATCTCGGGCGGCTGCGGCGCGGGGCCGACCGGCGTGCGCCCGCGGGAGCCGCGCGCCGCGGGGCGTGGCGGGGCGGCCGGTGCGGGCGTCGCGGTCGGAACGTCGCCCGGGAAGAGCTCCAGTTGGCGCGGGTCGGCGCGGGTGCGGCGCGGCATCTTTGAATTCTAGACGGGGAGCCGCCGCGGCGGCGGACATTTTTCGGTCGGGCAGTTGCCGACGGCCACCGGACGGGCTAGACTCCCGCGTGTGCGTGAACTTCTCTGATCCTGCCTCTTCCTGAGGGTCGGCCCGCTGCGGCGGGTGTCTTCTCCCGAACTGGTTTGATCACGGAGGCTCGCCAGGCGCGCCGGAGTGGTAAGGCGCTGCGGCCATGTGGGTCGCGCCGCTGCGACGTCGGGCGCCGGACCGCGGCTGCGGCCGCAAACAACGTGGAGAGCCCGCCATTTCAGTCTCCATTCGACGGCCCCGCGGTCGCCGCACCCTCGCCCCGTTTCGGCCGGATCGAACGCGTCGCCGCGCACCTCAGCCGGTGCGGGCGCGCGGCGTTCCGGCGGTCGAGCAGGGCCGAACGCGGCGGCCACGCGGACGCGTCGAACGAAGCCCGGTCGGCGGGCGCTCGGAGTTCAGGACATGGGTAGAAAGCTGTACGTCGGAAATCTGGCCTTCGGTGTCACCAGCCGGGAAATCGAACAGTTGTTCGCCAACCACGGGACGGTGACCAGCGCGACCGTGATCGCGGACCGCACCACGGGCCAGAGCAAGGGGTTCGGGTTTGTGGAGATGAGCAGCGAAAGCGAGGCCCAGGCGGCCATCGCGGCGCTCAACGGCCGGGACCACGGCGGCCGCGCGCTGAAGGTCAACGAGGCGCAGCCCAAGCCGGCCGGCGGGCGTCGGTGGCGTCGTTGACGCAGCGCACGGTGGGCGGCGCGGAGCATGAGGTCGCGGCACGGTGCGGCGCGCCTGCGTGCTGCGCGGCGGATCGGACGCGAGGAGGATCTGAACCATGGAGCTGCCACGCCGCACGCGCGGAGAAGAGTTGTTGCCGCCCGGCGCGTTGCGGGCGCTGTTGCAGCGCTTGCGGCGCGTCGCGCCCGGTCAGGACGTCACGAGCGTCGTCGCGTGCGCGTTCGATGAGCGGACCCGCATGCTGCCGTTCGTCTACGCGGCGCGGCGCATGGCGCCGGCGGGGGTCCGCGCCGTCGGCGCCGCGCTGGTCGACGCGGGATTCGAGAAAACCCGCATCGTCTTGCAGCAGTGGAACCCGAACTTCCGTCCGTCCCGGATGCAGCTCGACGGCCGCGTGCCGGACCTGTTCCTCATCTCGAGCATGCAGCTCCACACCGCGGCCTGCCGGGCGCTGGTCCGCGATGCGTGCCGAATCGAGCCGGCGCGGCGGCCGCTGATTATCGCGGGCGGACCGAAGGTCATCTACGAGCCGTGGGACGTGTTCGGCGCCGAGCCGGGCGATCCGTGGGGGGCGGACGTCGCGGTGACGGGCGAGGAATACGTGCTGCTCGAACTGCTGGCGGTGCTGCTGGAGCTGCGGGGCCGGGGCGAACCGCTGCGTGCCACGTTCGGGCGGGCGCGGGAGCGGGGCGCGCTGGACGGCATTCCCGGCCTGGTGTACGCGCACGTGGACCGCCACGGGGTCCCGCAGGAGTTGGTGGACACCGGCGTGCAGCGGCTGCTGGGCGACCTGGACGAGCTGCCGCACCCGGTGCTCGGTTACCGGCTGCTCGAGCCGCCGAGCGCGCGGCCGACGCTGGGCGCCCGGGCCCTGCCGGCCGACCGGGTGGCGCGCTACAGCCCGATCGCCTCGCTGGTGCTGACGTTCGGCTGCAAGTTTGCCTGTCCGTACTGCCCGATTCCGGCGTACAACCAGCGGCAGCACCGGGTGAAGAGCGGCGCGCGCATTGTGGACGAGTTCCGGCGGCTGTACGCCGAGTTCGGTCTGCGCAGCTACTTCGGCGCGGACGACAACTTCTTCAACAAGCCGGAGCGCACGCTCGAGATCGTGGACGCGCTGGCCCGCACTGAGCTGGACGGGGTGCCGCTCCGTAAGCGGGTACGGTGGGGGACCGAGGTCACGGTCCACGACACGCTGCGGATGCGCGACCACCTGCCGACGGTGCGGCGCGCGGGCGTCCGCGCGCTGTGGCTCGGCGTGGAGGACATGACCGCCACGCTGGTCAAGAAGGGGCAGAGCGTGGAAACGACGCTGGAAGCCCTGCGGCTCCTGCAACGGAACGGAATCTGTGCCATGCCGATGATGATGCACCACGATTCCCAGCCGCTGCTCAGCCGCGGCCCCCGGCCGTACGGTCTGCTGAACCAGGTTCATCTGCTGCGCCGGGCCGGCGCGGTCGACCTTCAGGTGCTGATGCTGGTGCCGGCCACCGGCTCGAAGCTGTACACCCGGACGTACACCTCCGGCATGGCCTACGAAAGCGTGGCGGGCCGGCGGGTGACGGAGGCCATGCTGGGCGGCAATTTCGTCGTGGCCTCGCACCATCCGCAGCCGTGGCGCAAGCAGCTCAACCTCCTCGCGGCCTACCTGTACTTCTACAACCCGCTGCGGTTCCTGCTCGCGCTGGTCCGACCGAAAAGCCGGCTCTACCTCGCCGACGCCGTGCTTCAGGTGATGGGCATGCGCGGCGTGCTGTTGACCGCACGGCGCACGCTGGGCTGGACGCTGCGGCTGATGTGGGGCCCGATCCGGCGTAAGTCCGCGCCGCCGGCGAGTCCGATCCCCATGCGGGCCGTCGACGGCGGCCCGGCCGCGCACGCGCTGCCCCCGGCACCTCGCCACGGGCCGCGCTCCGCGCTGCCGACCGTCCCGGCGACGCCGACCAGCGGGCCGCGGCGGGCGGACGCGGCTCGCGGCCTGTCGCTGCCGGTCGTCTCCTGACGACCTCCGCCTCTGCGGGCCGACGCGGCCGCACGCAAGCTGCCACGCCGCCGCGGGTGGGTTTCCGGGCGGCCGGTTCCAGTCGTTAGACTACGCCGCGGTCAGCAGGCGACGGGCGGCCGAGCGCCGGCGAGGGCGAAACGCGATGGCATTCTGGCTGGTGAAGTCGGATCCGGACGATTATTCGGCGGCCGACCTCGAACGTGACGGGCGGACCGTCTGGGACGGCGTGCGGAACGCGCTTGCGCAGCGGCACCTGCGCGGCATGCGGCCGGGGGATGGGGTTCTGGTGTACCACACGGGTGCGGAGAAGGCGGTGGTGGTGGCCACGGTGGTCGGCGTGCCGCGGGAGGCCGCGGACGGGAGCGGCGCGACGGTCGAGCTCGAGTTCGCCGGGTGGCTGCCGCGGCCGGTGCCGCTGGCGGAGATCAAGGCGGACCCGGCGCTGGCGGGGCTGGCGCTGGTGCGGCAGGGGCGGCTGTCGGTCATGCCGGTGACGGCGGAAGAGTGGCGGCGGCTGACGGGCGGCGGTGAGCCGGCGTCGGCGGGGGCGACGTCGGCGGAGCGCCCGTTGCGGCGGCGCGCGGCGGAAGCGACGTCTGCGCAGCGGATGTCGCGGGCGCGCGCGCGCGGCGCGGGAGCCGTCCGCGGGGGCGCGCGCGGATCCGAAGCCGTCCGTGGGGGCGCGCGCGGGACGGAAGTCGTTCGAGGGCACGCGAGCGGCGGAGCGGAGGGCATCGCGGAGGCCATCTTCAGGCGCGGCGGGGCGGCAGGCGGCGCCCCGCCGAAAACGAAAGCGAGGGCGACCATGAACACGGCCGGGAACGTGACGGGCGCGTCGGTCGGGGTCGGGCGCGGAGTCCGGCGGGCGTGGTTGTGGCTGGGTCGGCGAGGCGGCGGCTGGGTTTGGCTGGCGCTGATGCTCGTGGTGATTGCGGGGGCGGCGGGTTGTCGCGACCGCGACAAGGAGGTGCGGGTCGAGCGTCCGTCCCGCGTGTACGACGCGGACTATGACGCCGAGGACGACGACGAGGATGACGACGAGGACGATGACGACGAGGATGACGACGAGGACGATGACGACGACGATTGAGCGGGGACGCGACGGGCCGCCAGGAGCATCTGTCCCGCGACGCCCGCGATGATCAGGACTCCGCCCGGGAGCACCGCCGCGGGCGGGTGCTCGCGGACCGCCACCCAGGTCCAGATCGGGTTGAGCACGACCTCCAGCAGCAGCAGGGCCGCCTTGTGGGCCTCGATCCGCTGGAGGGCCCACGCGAACAGCAGATACGGCAGCGTGAACTGCACGATGCCGAGCACCAGCAGCAGCGCCCATTGGCGCGGCCCGAGGTCGGGCGTGCCCCAGAGCAGCGCCGGCCCGAGCAGCAGCAGGCCCGACCCCAGCGCGTTCAGCGCCGTGACGACGCGGGCGTCGACGCGCCGCAGGCCGCGGAGCGTCAGCGTGACCAGCCCGTAGCCCAGCCCGCTGCCCAGCGCGACGATCAGCCCGCGCAGGTGCGTCGGTGGACTGCCCAGCACGATGACGGCGATCCCCGCCATCGCCAGCAGCAGGGCGAGGCCCTCCGAGCCGCGCGGATACTCGCGCAGGAGCAGCGGCGCCAGCAGGAACACCCAGAGCGGCGCCGTGTATTGCAGGAGGATGGCACTCGAGGCGGGCGCCAGCTCGTTGGCGATCACGAACGCCGCCGTCATCCCCGTGAAGCTCAGCACCGCGGCGAGTGGCCAGCCGCGGGCCGCCGCGCGCAGCGTGTGCCGCCGCGGCCACGCCAGGGGCAGAAACAGCAGCGCCCCGATCAGCGAGCGGTAGCTCGCGATGGTGATGCCCGCCACGCCGTCCTGCACGAGCAGCTTGATCAGCGGTCCGTTGAGGCTCCAGAGGGTCGCCGCCGCCACCAGCGCGAGCAGTCCGGCGGCGCGGCCGCGACCGGCAGACGGCGTGGCGGGCTGGCGCGGGGGCGGCGGAGGGACAGCGGTCATGCGGCCGGCATCTTCCCACGCGGGGCAGGTTCGTGCACGCGGCCGCCGGCGGCGCGCGGCGCAGACGGGGGCCCGACCGACCGGCTATCATCGCCGCGTTGCGGCCGTGGCTGCGCGGGGGCGTGCGGCGCGGCGGCGGTCGGGCCGGACGCGGAGATCGGTGGTGGCCATTCCGAAGACGCTCAAGGACCTGCTGACGTTGCCGACGGCGCCGTTCGCCGAGGGCGCGGTGCTGCGCTACCTCGCGCGGGCCTGCGCGCGGCTGGCGGATGTGGACGTCGCGTTCGACGCGCACGGCAACCTGCTGGTGCGCTATCGTCGTCGGCCGCGGCGCGGGCGCGTGGCGCTCGCGCTGGTCGCGCACACGGACCATCCGGGCTTCGTCGTGCGGGAGCGGATCGACCGCCGCACGGTGCGGGCGGAGTTCCGCGGGGGGGTGCGGCCGGAGTATTTCCCGGGCGCCGGGGTGCGGTTCTGGACCGCGGCGGGCTGGGTCCGCGGGCGGGTGGCCGCGCTGGCTGAGGCGCGGCAGGTGGCGGACGTGGCGGGCGCGATGTGGCGGCCGGAGGACGTGCGGATTCATGTGCCGGAGCCGGTGGCGGCGGGCGACCTGGGCATGTGGGACCTGCCGGACCCGGAGCTGCGGGACGGGCGGGTGTACGCGCGCGGGTGCGACGACATCGCGGGCGCGGCGGCGCTGCTCCAGATGTTGCAAAATCTTTCCCGGCGGCGCACGGCCGGCGAGATTTACGTCTTGTTCACCCGGGCGGAGGAGGTCGGGTTCGTGGGGGCGCTGGGGGCCGTGCGCGCGGGGACGCTGCCGAAATCGCTGCCGGTCGTTTCGATCGAGACCAGCAGCGCGCTGCCGGGAGTGACGCCGGGCGCGGGGCCGATTCTGCGTGTCGGCGACCGGGCGGCGGTGTTTCACCCGGGGCTGACGGCGTATCTGGACCGTGTGGCGCGGGACCTCGCGCAACGGCAGAAGACGTTCGCATATCAGCGGAAGCTGATGGACGGCGGCACGTGCGAGGCGGCGCCGTTTCTCGCGTACGGCTACGTGGCGGGCGGGATCTGCGTCGCGCTGGGCAACTACCACAACATGGACACGCGGCGGCGGAAGATCGGTCCGGAGTACATCAGCCTGGCCGACTGGCGGCGGATGGTCCAGTGGTTCGAGGCGCTGGCCGGCGACGAACGCGGCTACGAGGAGGCGGCCGACGTCGGGCTGTTGCGGCCCCGGATGGAGGAACGCTGGACGACGTACGCGGAGTTGCTGGCGGAGACGCGGGCGGCGGTGCTGGGGGCTGCGGCGGGCGATGCGCACCGCGTCGGACGCCGGCCAAGAGGCTGACTCGGCGGGCGCTGCGGGCCGAGGGTGAGCAGGGATGAGCGGTCGGGTGGTCAAGTGGGTTCCACCATGCCGGCTCGTGCCGTTCGAGGCGGCCTGGGCGGAGCTGGTCGCGAGCTGGGCGCAGGATGCGCGCGAGGCGTACTGGCTGGCGCCGCGGAATGCGCCGCCGTTGACGGCGGCCGAGGTGCTGCGCTGGCACACGCCGGGACACACGCCGTACGCGTTGCTGGAGGAGGGGCGGGCGACGCCGGTGGGATACGGCGAGTTGAACCGGCTGTCGTCCGGGCGGCGGCGGTACTGGCTGGGGCATTTGGTGATCGACCCGGCGGAGCGCGGGCGCGGACTGGGCGCGGCGTTGACGCGGAAGCTGCTCGAGGAGGCGTTCGTGCGGCGGCGGGCGCAGGAGGTGTCGCTGGTCGTGTTCCCGGACAACGTGGCCGCCATCGCGTGTTACCGGGCGGCCGGGATGCGGGAGGACGGGTACGAGACGCATGAGTTTGCGGCCTATCGGCGGGTCGAGACGCTGCTGCGGATGGTGGTGCGCGCGGGGCCACGCGGCCAGTGGCCGTGAGCCGGGGCCCCGCGGCGGGGGGTGTCGGCGTCGTCCGGCCGGCGCTCGCGCGCGGCGGGTGGCCCGGGCGCGGCGGCTCAGCGGCGGGCGAGCTGGTTGCGGAGCACGTCGAGCAGGGTGCCCGGCTCGAGCAGGCGTTTCGGCAGGCGCCAGTGGATGGTCTGCGGGTCGGGTACGCGCGGCGAGCCGGGGCCGTCGCTCAGCAGCGGCTGCACTTTTTGCAGGTCGTCGACCGAGAAGATTACGTCGGGATCGACGCGAACCAGGGCGCGAATGCCCCACGGCTGGGCCAGAATGCGGATCTCCGCGAGCTTCAGCAGGGTTTCGACGTCGGGCGGCGGCGGGCCGAAGGCGTCACGCAGGTCGTCGCGCAGCACGGCGACGTCGGCCAGCGAGCGGCAGGCCGTGAGCCGCTTGTACACCTCCATCCGGCGGCGGTCGGCGCGGATGTAGCTGCGGGGGATATGGGCGGTGACGCCCAGATCGAGGTTCACGGGGCGGAAGTCGGTCGCGGGCTCGTGGCGCAGCCGGCGGACGGCCTGCTCGAGGAGCTGGCAGTAGAGTTCGTACCCGACGGCCTCGATGTGCCCGGACTGTTCGGCGCCGAGAATGTTGCCGGCGCCGCGGATCTCCAGGTCGCGCATGGCGATCTGGAAGCCGGCGCCCAAGTCGCTGTAGTGCTTGAAGGCCTTCAGCCGCCGCGCCGCGGGCTCGCTCAGTGGGTGCCGGGGCGACAGCAGCGCGTAGGCGTACGCCCGGTGGCGGGAGCGGCCGACGCGGCCGCGGAGCTGGTGCAGGTCGGCTAGCCCGAAGCGCTCCGCGCGGTTGATGAAGATCGTGTTGGCCGTGGGCACGTCGAGGCCCGACTCGATGATGTTGGTCGAGACGAGCACGTCGGCCTCGCCGCGGAAGAACCGCAGCATGACATCCTCGAGCGCGTGGGCGGGCATCTGGCCGTGACCGACGACGAAGCGCGCCTCGGGCACCAGGGCGCGCAGGCGGTTGGCGACGGCGTCGATGTCGCGGACGAAGTTGTGCACGAAGTACACCTGCCCGTCGCGGTTCAGTTCCCGCAGGATCGCTTCGCGGATCAGCGCGTCGTCCCACATCCGCACCTGCGTGACGATCGCCCGGCGGTCGACCGGCGGCGTGCCCAGCGACGAGATGTCGCGGATCCCGAGCAGCGCCATGTGGAGCGTGCGCGGGATGGGCGTGGCCGTCATGGTCAGCACGTCGACCGTGGCCCGCAGACGCTTAAGCCGTTCCTTGGCTTCCACGCCGAAGCGCTGCTCCTCGTCGATGATCACCAGCCCCAGATCGGCGAACTGCACGTCGGGCGACAGCAGGCGGTGCGTGCCGATGAGAATGTCGACCTGTCCGCGCCGCGCGCGGTCCAGGATGCGCTTCTGCTCGGCCGGCGTGCGGAACCGCGACAGCACCTCCACCGAGAACGGGTAGTCCGCCAGCCGTTCGCGGAAGGTCTGATGGTGCTGCTCGGCCAGCACCGTCGTGGGCACCAGCACCGCCACCTGCCGGCCGTACTCCACCACCTTGAAGGCGGCCCGCAGCGCGAGCTCCGTCTTGCCGAAGCCCACATCGCCGCATAGCAGACGGTCCATCGGCTGCGGGCGCATCAGGTCGGCGCGGATCTCGGCCAGCGCGCGGAGCTGGTCCGGCGTTTCCTCGTACGGGAACGAGCCCTCGAACTCCCGCTGCCAGGCCGTGTCAGCCGGGTAGGCGGTGCCCAGCTCGGTCGCGCGGCGGGCCTGCACGGCGAGCAGTTCGGCGGCCAGATCGGTGACCGCCTCGGCCGCCCGCTCCTTGGCCCGTTTCCAGCCGCTCCCACCGACCTTGCTCAGCTTCGGCCGGCCGCGGGCGCTGCCGATGTACTTCTGCACGAGGTGGATCTGGCTCACGGGGACGTGCACGACCGTGTGGTCGGCGAACTCGATCGCGAGGTATTCCTCGGCGCGGCCGGCGCGCTCGAGCGTCTTGAGCCCGAGGAAGTGTCCGATCCCGTGCAGCAGGTGGACGACATGGTCGCCGGGCTGGAGGTCGAAGAAGCTGTCCAGCGGGCGGGCGGCCTGCACGCGGCGCAGCGTGCGGCGCTGGCGGTACCGGTGGAACAGCTCGTGATGGGGGACGAACGCCCGACGGCCCCATCGGAACCCGTGATGCAGGATGCCCAGCGCCGTCTGCACGCGAGTCAGGTGGCGGCACACCGCGTCGTCCCGGGGCGGAGCCGCGGCCGCCGACGTTTCAGAGCCCGCCCCCGGTCCGGCCGGGAGCTGGCCGGCCGCGGCCTGTCCCAGCAGCTCGCCGAAGCGCTGCTCCTCCGCGCGGTTGTCGCAGAGGACGAGGACGTCGTGTTCGGCGGCCAGCTCGGCGAGCGTGAGCAGGGCCTCGGCCGCGCGGGGTTCGAAAGGTGGCAGGCTGCCGGCGTCGAAGCGCACGGCGCGGGCCGCGACGCCGGTGAAACGGTGCAGGTGGAGTTGCGCGAAGTCGCCGGCGCGGCGCAAAACGTCCTCGACCGGAATCAGGCCGGCCCGCTCGCCCAGGCGCTGGAGGAACGTGCGACCGAGCTCCTGAATTTCGGTCGGCTCGAGCAGCGCGACGAGCGTGTCGGGCGGCAGGTGGGCGAGGAACGAGTCGGTGCCGGACGCGTCGCCGGGGTCGCCGGGCGCGCTGCGCAGGGCCGGGATCTGCACCTGGGGGAGGGTTTGGGACGAGCGCTGGGTGCCGGCGTCGAAGCGGCGGATCGAGCCGACCTCGTCGCCGAAAAGCTCGATGCGGACGGGGTCGGTGTGGCCGCCGGGGTACACATCGAGGATGCCGCCGCGGCGGGCGAAGTCGCCGGGGACCTCGACCGCGTCGCAGCGCTGGAAGCCGTGCTCGGCGAGCCAGTGGACGAAGGCGTCCAGATCCAGTGCGGCGCCGACGGTCACCGTGAGCGAGCGTGCCGCCAGCGTTGCGGCGGTGGGCACCGGCTGCATCAGCGCCATGATCGGCGCGACGATCAGCCGCGGCGGCACGGGAGGCATGGACGTTCCGGCACCGGGCCGCAGTTCGAGACACAGTCGCAGGCGCTCGGCGGCGAGCTCGTCGGTGCCGGTGGTGTCGGGTCCGAGCGTCTCGAGTTGTGGCAGCAGGTCGGGAGCGGTGCCGACCGCCGTCTGAACCTCGTCGCGGGCGTCATCCGCGTCGTCGGCGTGGGCCGTCACCAGCAAGAGCGGGCGGGCGAGGGCGTGCGCAGCCAGCGCGGCGAGAACGGGCGCGGCGGATCCCCAGAGACCGTCGGCCGCAACCGCCCCCCCTCCGTCAGCAAGCAGCCGGGTCAGTTCGGCGAGTCGCGGATCGGTGCGGATGCAGTCAAAGACATCCACGCCGCGGATTGTAGCGTCGGAGAGCGCGCGCACGGCGGCTGCGGCTACAGCGGCGGGCGGCATGGGGCGTGAGGAAGGCGCGCGCCGGGACGCGCTCGGAGCGACGGCCGACCCGCGGGCCGGGAGCGCCCGGGGGCCGGGAGCGGCCGGGCGGACCGCAAGCAGCCGGGGGCCGACCGCGGGGCTTGGGCGCGCGTCTGCGGCCGGCGCTCGGGCCGGTGGGGCACCGCGCGGCCGGCCGTCAGACGGCTTCTCCCCTCACCCTACAGGGTCAGCGGTTCGGACAAGGCGAACCGATCAGCCCGACGAATGGGTCGATGTCGTCGAAGTCGACATCCCCGTCGCCGTCGCAGTCGGCGTTCAGCCAGCGGCACCACGGGTACTGCGCGAGGTACGCCGCCTCCCCGCTGAGCGCGGCCACGAACGGGTCGATGTCGTCGAAGTCGACGTCATAGTCGCAATCCGTATCGCCGCGGCAGGGTGGCGGCGGCGGGAACGGTGTCAGCAGGGCGAAGGCCGTGTCCCACGAGCCCTCGGGCGTTTCGATCGGCTCGCCCGCGCGGAACGGCAGCCGGAACAGGCGCGGCGGCGTCGGCTCGAACACCCGCACCGCGGCGTCGTTCCAGTGCGGCTGGCGGGTCTTCCAGCCCCAGAAGTGCTCGACGATCACGATCGGGCTCTGGCAGCAGGCCGGGTCCGGCCAGCCGCGCAGGAGCTGGCAGTTGAAGATCGCCAGGTCGGCCGCGTTGATGAGCCCGTCGCCGTCCAGATCGGCGCGCCAGCAGATGTATGCCGGCGGCGGCATCAGGCAACTGATCATCACGTCTCGATCGGCCAGATCCACGTCGCCGTCGCCGTCGAAGTCGCCGTTGCACGGCGGGCCGTAGCCGGCGCTGACGCTGAGCCACAGCACGCGCCGCGTGTCGCCCTGCCAGAACCACTGGTTTTCCGGCAGGTTCAGGTCGTAGCGGAAGCAGGTCTCGCGACCCCAATCCGGGTGGAAGTCCATCCCGACGGCTCGCTCGTTGAGTTCTCTGCGGAGCACGAACCACTCGCGGATCATGATGCCCGGGTGGCTCCACATGCCGCCCGGTTGCGCCGGGACGTCCGTCCACAGACCGACGTGGAACCAGGCCGGCGCATCCGGCGGCGGTTCGAGGCCCTGCCAGCCGACGTACGAGCCCCACCAGGTGATTCCGCTGACCGGCCGGCTGTCGTGGCACTTCCAGTCGTCGGCGACCAGTCGCGGGCCCCAGTACGCGGACAAGTCGTTCCAGCCGTAGAACACGCCGGGGAGGATCGGGGACTGCGTGGGCGGCTGGTGCCACTTGTGGTAAGCGGGGACCGGCGGCTGCGGCGCGTGGACGCGGTAGCCGAAGCCGTCCGGCTCGCCGGCATGATTGGCCGCGCGGTCGATCACCCGGTGATGCGGGTCACTGGTGCCCGAGATGGTGGTCGTCCAGTTGCCCCAGGTGCTGGGGCCGGGGTGATCGAACTGGAACCGGAACGTCGTTAAGATGGCGTTGTCGCAGTCCGGATCCCACCACGACGCCCACCAGTTGCCAAGCAGGTCGGGATGGACTGCGAACCGCCATGTCGGCGGGGCGACCACGTTGGTGTAGTGGGCCGGATTCGGGTCGAATACCTGCACGTGGAAGTCGCAGCGGCCGAACGCGCCCGGAGTCACGTCGTACCAGGACGTCGGCGGATGGAACGGGTTGTTCAGGGCGCCCTGCGGCTCGCACACGACGGTGTCGCGGACGGGGCCGGTCGGCTGCGACGTCAGCTCGAACGCCAGGTCCCACGACTGGTTCGGCGTCGGCCAGTGGAGCGGCGCGCCGCTCACCCAAACGCTGCCGGTCACCGGCGCGGCCGGGTCTTCCAGCCGAACGGGTACGGCGGCACACCGATGTTGTAGACGGCCGCGATACTCACCCAGTAGATGTGCTCGCCCGGTTCCTGCCAGAACCACTGTGAGCGGTCGAGGAAGCAGGCGAACTCGAACGTGGTCTCCGGCGCCACCGCCGGTCCGCCGCGTGGGTCGATGTCCCAGCCCGCGAAGGCCCACTGGTAGTCGGTGCAAAGAAGGTAATGGATGCAGGTGCCGGCGTGGCTGAAGTCGGCCCCGCCCACGCCCGCGGGCACGTCCGTCCAGATCGTGATCGCAAACGCGTCGGGCAGCGGCGGCGGGTACGGCTCGTGCCAGCCGATGAAAGAGCCCCACCAGCGCAGGTCCGTCACCGGCCCCGCGTCGTGGCAGACCCAGTCGTCGGCCGCGAGCTTCTGCCCGTACATCGAGATCTGGTCCCAGCCGTTGAAGAGGCGCGGGGACGAGTACGGGACCGGCGGCTGCGACCACTTCGGCGTCGACGGGCCGCCCCAGACCATGATGAGGCCCTCGGGCACCTCACCGCCGCCCCCGCCGGGCTCGCCCTCGTACACGTAGAGTTGTGCGGGTCGGAACTCGGTCGCCGGGTATGGCTCCCCTTCCTGCGTGAACTGGGCCCACTGGTTCATGTACATCGACCATTCGGTCGGTTCCAGCGGCAGCACCCGGCCGCCGCCACCCCCGCCACCCGAGGCCGTCTGCCACTCGCCCGGTGTCTGAAGCGCGAATGTGGGTCACCCCGGGCCGACGTGGGCAGCGCCACAAGCGCGGCAAGGCTCACGAGCAGCAAGAGTCGTCCGCGAGGGATCATGGTATGCTCCTCAGGCAGTGCAGGTGGCCCACCGTGGTCGGCTTGCAGAAACGCAACGTCTCGGGCAAGAAAGTGGAAGGCCCCATCCGGCGCGCCCGGTGAAGAATTGGCGCTTCTCGCCGGGCGCGGCTCACGCTCCCCGAACAACGGCGCGTTGACCGGCTGCACGCGGCGCTCCTCCGAACGGAGCGGCCGGTCGAGGCGGCGGATGTCCTTGGTCGGACCGCCGGGGGACTGGCACCGTCGGCACCGCACCCCGCGGCCTCTCACCGTTGAATATGGGCCTGCTTAACGCGGATGCCAAATCGCGTCGCCGGAGTGGGTGACAGGGTCGCGGGCGGGGTGTGTTGCAGCGCCGCGACCCGCGGCGAGCGACCGCCGGTTCAGGGCAGCTCGGCGAGGCGGCGGCGGGCCTCGTCGGCGTGCACCGTGTCGCCGTGCTTCTCGATGATGATCAGGTAGAGCTCTTTGGCCTTGTTCGGCCGCCCGGAGCGCTCGTAGCCCCGGGCCTGCGCGAGGAGCGAGGTGCACTCGGCGGCGGCCTGAAAGTCCTTGACATGCAGCATCATGTCCTGGTTCTTTTTCATGCGGTCAAGGACGGTCCGGGCCTTGGTGGCGCTCTGGGTTGAGGAGTAATCCGCGAGGATTTCCTCCAGTTTGACGTAGGCCTCGCCGAACTTGCGAGCCCGCAGGTCGTCCAGCGCCGCCGCCAGGAGGTTGTTGGCCGTGACCTCGTCTTCCTGCTCCTTGATCAGGTCGGCGACTTCTTTGTGCTTTTTCTGCACGAGCTTGAGCCAGCGGGTGGCCTCGCGGGCGACCTCCGAGCCGCGATAGTCGCGCTGGACCTCGCGCAGCAACGTGACGACCGTGTCGAATTCCTTCTCATCGACGGCCTGCTCGGCGCGGGCCACCTTGTCGCGGCCGAGGGCTTCGATGAGGTCGAGCATGTCCTGGCATTCGGTCTTGAGCGGGTCGCCGGTCAGCGCGCGGTTAAACGCGGCCATGGCCTTGCGGTAGGCCTCGCGGTAGTTCTCGTCGCGCAGGGCCCGGCGGGCTTCCGCGAGGTTGCGGCGGACTTCGGCGGCCTCGATCGGATGGGTGCGGGTCGGCGGCGTTTCGGCGATCACGCGCTGGACCTCGCGGAAGAGCGTTTCCCCGCCCTTGTCGCCCGGCCAGCCGGTCCAGGCGACGCGGCCCTGCGGGTCGATGATCACGACGCGGGGGAAGCTCGTGAGTTTGTATTCCTCGTAAGACTTGGACTCCATCCCGACGGGGAACAGCACGCGCTCCTTCTCGAGCATTTTGTCGACGCGGGTCCGGTCCGCGTCGGTCAGACCGATGAGGAAGACGCCCTGTGACCGCCCGAATTTCGAGTTAATGAAGTTCATCATCGGCATGACATGCTCGCCGCCTTTGTGCCAGGACACCCAGAAGAACAGCAGCACGACCATGCCCCGCAACTCGTGCAGCGAGAGCGGTTCATCGGTATTCTTCCAGTCCTTCGCCTCGATGTCGGGCGCGTACGTGCCCTTTTCGAGATCGGCGAGGGCCCGCGGCCCGCACAGGTACAGGACGGACAGCGTGATCGCGATCCAGACACGCATGGCAAGCCTCCGGGAGCCGTCGCGGCCGGGGCCGCGTCGGCTCAGCGGTATTTTACGCGCCCCGCGAGGGGCGCGGAGGGGCGGGGGAGGACTGCCCCGCGCGGCTCCGGGGGGGTATGCTGTTGCCCACGCGGCGCCGACTAACGGAACGCGGGCGCGCTTGTCCATGCGGTGTACGTCCCGGGTCCGCGGCCGGGGCCGAAACCGGGTTTCTGGAGGAACGTTGTGATGCGCAAGCGAAGGCTGACGATGCTCGGAACGCTGCTGCTGGCCGGCGGGCTGATGGCCGGGGCGCAGGATGCCGCGCGGGAGCAGACGAAGCTGCTGGCCCGGCGGGCCGCTGAGGCGGACGCGTACCGCAAGCTGGCGGAGGCGGTGTACGGTTTGCAAATCAACAGCCGGACGTACGTGCGGGACTTCGTCGCCGAGTCCGACGAGATCCGGACGGACGTGGACAGCTTCGTGAAGGGCGTCCGGCTCGGCACGCCGACGTTTTACGATGACGGCTCGTGCGAAGTGCCGGCCGAGGTGACGGTCGCGAGGGTGGTCGAGACGCTGCGGCAGGCGCACGAGCGCTATTACAAGGGCGAGGACGTCAAGACGGAGGACTTCGAGACGCTCACGCGGCGGATCGACAAGAAGGTGATCAAGGTGGTGGGCATGGGGGCGCCGCGCCCGGACCTGCCGCCGAACCTGCCGACCGGCGCGGCCGAGCTGCTGCCGCCGGCGCCGCCGTCGGCCCCGCCGCCCGCGGTGCCGGCGATCTGGAACCGGGTGGGGCCGCAGGCGCGGCTGATGGCGATTCGCGCGGCGCGGGTCGATGCGCTGCGGCGGCTGGCCGAGCGCATTAAGGGGCTGCGGCTGACCTCGCGGACGCAGGTGCGCGACTTCGTCGCGGAAAGTGACACGATCACGACGGAGCTGAACGCGCTGCTGGTCGGCGCGGAGGAGGTCAGTACGTACCTGCACAGCGATGAGCTGATCGCGGAAGTGACGATGCGGGTCTCGACCGAGCAGGTGATCGAGACGATCAAGACGCTGCACAGCCGGCACTACAAGGGCGACGACGTGCGCGGCCACGACATCGAGAGCGTGGTCAAGACGGTGGTGAAGCGGGACTTCGAGGCGACCGGGCAGGGAGTGCCCCCGCCCCAGTACATCCAGAAGTTCGCCGCCTCGCTGGGCATCGAGCTGCCGGAGTGGACGACGCAGCCGATTGAGGCCGAGGGGCAGGGCACCGATCCCGACCTGGGCTCGCCGCAGGGCCGTCTGCGCGCGGCGCGTGCGGCCGAGCTCGACGCGCGCCGCAAGCTGGCGGAGCGCATCGCCGGGCTGCGTCTGCGGGGCGAAACCACCATCCGCGACGCCATCGTGCAGCACGACGAGCTGTCCGCCTTCGTCGATGCCATCATCGTGGACGCCGTCGTGACCGAGACGAGGTTCACCGACTCGACCGCGGTCGTGCGGGTGAGCGTGCCGGGCACGCGCGTCTGGCAGGTTTTCAGCCGTGGCCTCGGTCGGGGCAGCGGCTCGACCCCGGTCCCCGCCGCGGCGCCCCCGCCGTCGGCCGAGTGACAGCGCCGACGGGCCGTTGCCGGCCGGGCCGGGTCTGACCACTGGCCGACGCTCCGCGCAGCGCGGTTGCGATTGGCCGCGGCTGCCGCGGAGCGTCCTGGGAGTGAAACCGATGTTGGGCAGCTTTCGTTGGATCCTCTTCGTCTTCGTCGGACTGGTCGTGTTGGTGGCGGTGCTGGGCTGCGGCGAGCGCGAACACCGCAAGGTGCGCGTGACGCAGGAGGAGCGGCCGGGCGAGGTCCGCGAGGTGCCGCCGGGCGAGATGGTGGTCGAGTAGGGCCGTCGTGACCGCGCTGGAACAGACCGCGCGAGAGCGGATCCGCGGCGCAGCGCCCGCCGTTTCGTCGGCCCGGCGTCGCGCGCGGCGGTCGGCGCTGGTCCTGGCCGCCGCGTGGCTGGGGCCGGCGCTGGCGCACGACCCGGGGTTTGCGCAGCGGCGGGCACTCGCGCAGGGGCCGGCACCTGCGCAGGCGCCCGTCGCGCCGCCGAGCAGCGAGCAGCGCGGCAGCCTCGAACAGCTCGCGCTGGCCGCGGCGCGGTCGGCGTTGCTGGACCGCGTGGGGACGTTGCCGGTCGGCCCGAACCTGACGCTCGCGGACTGGATGACGCGCGACCTGGCGCTGGATCGCGCCGTGCGGCTGTGGTGCCGGACGCAGCCGCGGCACGGCGCCGTCCGGCACTACAGCGACGGTGTCAGCGAAGCCGACGTGCAGGCCTGGCCGGCCGAGCTCTGCGAGCGGCTGCTGCATCTGCTCGGGGAGGATCCGGCCGCCGCGCGGCAGGCCGGCGTCAGCGCGAGCGAGCTCCGCGCGGCCGCCGCGGAATGGCCGACGCTGTGGGCCACGGGCCGCGTGTCGCTGACGGCGTCGCTGGGCGGGGACCGGCCGGTCGGGTGGGAGAACGTCACCCGCGAAGGGATGGAGCTGGCCCGCCGCGCCGCCGGGGCCGACGCGGTGGTGGCGTTGCTGCACGAGGCGGGCCGGCTGAGGGTCGGGGCGTCGCGACGGCTGAGCGAGTTCCTCCAGTCCGGCGAGGCGGTACGGACGGCCGTGATGCGCGGGATCGAGCAGGCCGCAACGACCCGGGTGCAGTTCGCCCCGGACCAGGTCGCCGTGGCGGAGGCGCGGCTGGACCTGCGCGAGTTGCTGCGCATCCTCTCCCGGGCGCACGCCGAGCAGTACTCGGGCGACGAGTTCACCGTCGCGGACTTCCGAGAGATGGTTCTGGCCGCGGGCCGCACGGAACTGGTCGGGACGGGCCTGGCCGCACCGCCGAGTGCGACGGTGGTGCGGTCCACGGGCGTTTTGGCCGAGTACGACCTGCCGGCCTGGGTCGAGACGAGCCTGCGCGCGACCGGGCGGGTGCGGTCGGAGGACGCGGGCGGGACCGCGCTTTCGCCGACCACGGCCCCGGGCGGCGCGCCGGTCCCGCTGGCGGAGGCCGCCCGGGTACTGGCGATCGAGCAGCTCGCGCGGCAGGTCGAGGCGCTGGTCATCCAGCGGGACGTGACGGTGGGCGCGTTCGTCGCCTACCACCAGGACCTGAAGGACGACATCGTGCTGTTTCTGAGCGGTGCGCGGCCGGTCGGGCCGGCGCGTGTGCTGGCGGACGGCAGCGTGGAAGCGACCGTCGAGCTTCCGCTGCGGCGCTTGTGGGAAATCGTGCGCCGCAAGATGCGGCTGGAGGAAGCAGCGCCGGCGCGGCCGGCGGAAGGGGCGACACCGTGAAGCTGTGGCGGTGGGGCGCGTGGATCGTGGGGCTTGCGGCCGGGGTCGCGGCGCAGCCGGTGGCGACGGTCGGGTCGCCGGATGAGCCGCCGCGCGCGGTGCCGGGCGTGCGACCGGGCGAGCCGCCGTCGGAGGAGCTGCGGCGGGTGACGGTCACGGCCGAGGGGTACAACCGCGACGATGCGGTCAAGCAGGCGCTGCGCATGGCGCTCGAACAGGGGGCGGGCACGCAGTTGGCCGGCTACTCGACGGTCGCGAACTACGAACTGATCCGGGACACCATCTACAGCCGGGCGGCGGGGGTGGTGAGCGAGTACCGGGTCCTGGGCGAGCGGCCCGGCGCCGGGGGCACGGTCGAGGTGACGGTGGAGGCCCTCGTGCGGCCCAGCGCCGTGGCCGCGGCGTGGGGCGAGGTGCAGAACGTGCTCGACCAGATCGGCCGGCCGAAGATCATGGTCTGGATCGACGAGCGCATCGACGGGCAGCTCGCCGAGCAGTCGGTGGTGGAGTCTCGGATCGAGGAGCTGCTGGTCAAGGCCGGGTTCGACCTCGTGGCCCGCGAAGGCGTGGAGGAGGCCCGGCGGCGGGAGGCCGCGGCGGCCGAGGCCGAGCAGGACACCGGCAAGCTCGTGCGCCTGGCGAAGGAGGCCGGCGCGCACATCCTCATTCGCGGGCGGGCGAACGCGGACCGGGCCGGCATCGAAGATCTGTACGGCGTTCCGGCCGCGTTCTACAACTGCGACGTGCAGGCCAAGGTGTACTACACGGACACGGGCCGCCTGCTGGCCAGCGAGTCGATCCCGGTGACGCGGCGCGGCGTGCGCTCGCGGCACGAGTACAGCCCGCAGGCCGCCCGGGCGGCGCTGGTCGACGCGACGTTCCCGCGCTCCGACCGGCGGCGCGAGCCGACGCTGGCGATCCGCCTGTACGAGGCGGTCATGGAGCAGTGGGCCACGCAGATCACGGCCGGCGGCGACCTGACGCTCGAGGTCGAGGGCCTCGACTTCCGGGGCTACGTCCAGCTTCGCAAGGCACTGGAGCAGATCGACCGCGTGCGGGCCGTCGACGGCGATTTCGCGAAGGGCACGGCCACCTACCGCTTCAAAGCGCAGCTCAGCGCCGCCGTGCTGGCGGAGCGGCTCACCGAGCCTCCCTTCGACAAGCTGGTCGAGGTGACGGACTTGAAGCTCAACCGGATCCAGGCCCGCGCCGCCGGCGCGGCCGCCGCGCCCGCGGGGCCGGCCACCGCCCCCGCCAGCCGGCCCGCGACCGAGTCGCAGCCGGCCGCGGAATAGGACCGGTCTACAGTCCGGCCGCGGCTTTCGCCCGGGCGACGAGCGCCTCGGCCGCGGCCTCACTCCGGGCCTCGGCGATGATCCGCACGATCGGCTCGGTGTTCGACGCGCGGACGTGCAGCCAGCCCTCCGGCAGATCGACGCGCACGCCGTCGGCCGAGTTCGGCTGGTGGTCGGCGAAGGCGCGCGTGACGGCGGCGACGGCCGCGTCGATGCGTTCGCGGGGCGCCTCGTATTTTTGCTTGACCTGCACGTAGCGGGGTAGGTCGGCGACGAGCTGACTGAGGCGCCAGCCGGTGGCGGCCATGAGCTGGAGCACGAGGCTGATGGCCGACAGGCTGTCGCGCACATAGCAGATGCGCGGGTCGATCACTCCGCCGTTGCCCTCCCCGCCGATGACGCATTGCTCGGCCAGCATCGTGCGGGCGACGTGCGCCTCGCCGACGGGCGTGCGCAGCACGCGAACGCCGAAGCGGGCGGCCACGTCATCGACCAGGCGCGACGTGCTCAGGTTCACTGCGACCGGCCCGGGCCGACGCGACAGGACGGACCACGTCGACAGCGCCAACGTGTACTCCTCGCCGATGTACTCTCCGTGCTCGTCCACGAGCGCGAGCCGATCGGCGTCGGGGTCCTGGGCGAAGCCGACGGCCGCCCCGTACCGCCGCACCGCGTCGCAAAGCGCCGTCAGGTTTTCGCGGACCGGCTCGGGCCGGTGGCCGAACTGCCCCGTCGGTTCGCCGTTGAGGTGGACGACCTCGAGCCCCAGCGACTCGAGCAGCTCGGGGGTCGCGAGGCAGCCGGCCCCGTTGATGGTGTCCAGCACGACGCGCGTGCCGCGCAGCGGCGTCAGGTCCACCTCGATCGCGGAACGCACGGCGGCGGCATGGCGGGTCCCGGCGCTGGGGTCGTCTGAGGGGGGCGGCACGGGCGCCGTGGTGCAGGTGCGGGCGGCCGAGGTCCGCAGCTCTGCCAACTCGCGGGCGCGCGCCGGGTCGGGGGCGACGCCGAGGTCGTCGAAGAACTTCAGGCCGTTCCACTCGATCGGGTTGTGGCTGGCGGTGATGCTCACGCCGCCGCGGTATCCGCCGGTGCGGATCGCGTAACCGACGGTTGGCGTCATCGCGACGCCGAGCCGCGTCACACGGCAGCCGGCCGCCAGCAGCCCGGCGAGGGCCGCCGCCTCGAGCATGGGGCCGCCGTGGCGCGTGTCGCGGGCCAGGACGACCGGCCCGCCGCCAAGGATGCGCCCGTACGCCTGCGCGAACTCGAGAGCGACCGTCGGCGTGAGTGATTCGCCGACGATCCCTCGCACTCCCGACACGCTCACCATCAGCGCCGCCGTCATGCTGCCAACCTCGGCACCCGGGCCGTGTCCAGACCGGTTGAGGCGCCCGCACCACCGCGTTACAGTGCGCGGGGCCGACACGGTCGCCCCAGAACGGAGAACAGTAGTATGACGCCTCGACCCAGCCCCGCAACGTATCCGGCTCGGCGCCCGTTGATCCTGTTGATGGCGGTCACCGTGTTGAGCGCGGCTGGCTGTCCCGGCGTCACGATCGAGCTTCCAGGCGGGGGCGGCATCTTCGTCCCCGGGATCGGCACGGTGGTCGTGCGGGTTTTCAACGACACCGACTTCGAGGTCGACCCAGATATTCGCTTCGACGACGATTCCGGATTCTTCGCGGGTCTGTTCCCGAGCGAAACGCTCGCCACCGGCACGCTCGCGCCCGGTGAGGTTTTGACCTTCACGATCGACTGCGACCGGATCGGTCTGGTCCGATCGGACAGCCCGTTGCAGTACTTGGACTTCGGGCTGGTCGCCGAGAGCGACGGGTCGGCGACATTTGAGCGCGGCGACGATTTCGACTGCGGGGCAGTGATCGAGTTTCGATTTATTGGGACCGGGAGCAGTTTCGGAGTTATCGTCTCAATCAACGGCGTGGTCGTCGACTAACGCTCAGCACTCACCGCCGAGAAAAAATCGGTAGAGAACGTCTCAGTTTCCTGCTTTGCTCACCGGGATCGGTTCCGCGTTCGCCAACAAGATTTGAACTGAAACCGCGCACAGTTTTCAGTTGCACCGTGCGCGCACGGGGCATAGAATTCGCCGCAAGGGATCGGAGGAATGAGGCGGTCGGCGTAAGTCGGTCGCCCCATGTCAGAAAACTGAAGATCGCATAACGGCCTCATCGGAAGGAAGCCCGGACGCCCGTCGCCATGGAGGGCCGGCGTAACCGTCCCTTTTTCTGCCTTTGGAGGGAGCAGGCCGTGGTGAACGTGCGCAGGCACGACATCTTCGTCGACGTTTGTACTCAGCGGGACTATTTGATGGCCGAGGGGGCCCGGCCAGCGTTGAACTCCGCGGCGGTGTTGCCGAATTTGAAACGGTTGGTGGCCCTAGCTCGCTGGGGTGGAGTGCCGGTGCTGTCGTGCGTGGATGCGCAGCGGCCCGACGATGTGCGGGGGCTGCCGAATCCGCAATGCGTGATCGGCACGCCGGGGCAGCAGAAGTTGGGGTTCACGCTGTTGCCGAACCGGGTACTGATCAACTCCGACAACTGCCTATGCGTGTCGCTGGAGGTGCTCCAGCAGCATCAGCAGGCGATCCTGACGAAGGAGCACCGGGACCCCTTCACGAATCCGAAGCTCGACCGCCTGCTGACGGAGATGCCGGGCCGGCGGTTCGTGGTCTTCGGGGTTTCGCTGGAGAGCTCGATCCGGCTGCTCACGCTGGGGCTGATGCTGCGGCACCGGCCGGTCACGGTCGTGTACGACGCGTGCGGGTACTGGGATGAGGGCGAGGGGGCGATAACGCTGCGGCAACTGAGCGCCAAGGGGTGCGAACTCCTGACGACCGCCGAGCTGGTGGCGTCGATGACCGAGCAGTTGCGCCGCCACAGCAAGCGGCATCTTTTCCGGCGCCGCTCGGTGGCGTAGGGGGCGGGGCGGACGGCGTGCGGCGGGGTGCGGCCGGACCGGCGGGGACGTATTATCGCGGCATGGCGCTGCCGGTCGTGGTGATCGTGGGGCGTCCCAATGTGGGGAAGAGCTCGCTGTTAAACCTGCTCGCGGGCGAGCGGATCAGCATCGTGGATCCGCGGGCGGGGATCACGCGCGACCGGGTGGCGACGGTGGTGGAGTGGGAGGGGGGTTACTTCGAGCTGGTGGATACGGGGGGCGTCGGCGTGGTGGACGCCGACCATCTCGAAACGCACGTCGAGACGCAGATCCGCTACGCGATCGACCGCGCCGACCTGGTGCTGTTCGTGGTGGACGTGACCGCGGGCATCGCCGCGCTGGATCAGCGCGTCGCCGACCTGTTGCGCCGCCTGGACCGGCCGGTCGTGCTGGTTGCGAACAAGGTGGACCATCCGAAGCACGAAAGCGCGGCGGCGGAGTTCGTGCGGCTGGGGTATGGCGAGCCGTTGTGCGTGTCGGCGCTGCACGGCGTCGGGCGCGAGGCGCTGCTGGCCCGCATCCGGGGCGTGCTGGGGCCGGGCGGGCCGCCGCCGGAGCCGCCGGTCATGAAGCTCGCCATCGTCGGTAAGCGGAACGCCGGCAAGAGCACCCTCGTCAACGCGCTGGCCGGCGAGCCGCGGATGATCGTCAGCGAGGTCCCCGGCACGACGCGCGACGCGGTGGACGTGCGGTTCGAGCGGGACGGCCGGCAGTTCATCGCGATCGACACGGCCGGCGTGCGGAAGAAGTCGCGCATGAACGACATCGACTTCTACTCCTACACGCGGGCGCTGCGGTCGATCCGGCGGGCGGACGTGGTGATGCTGCTGATCGACGCGCTGGTGCCGATCGCGGAGGTGGACCTGAAGCTGGCCGAGGCGGTGCTGGCCGAGTACAAGCCGGTCGTCCTGACGATCAACAAGTGGGATCTGGCCAAGGATCTGGCGACGGCGTCCGATTTCGGCGAGTACCTGGGCCGGGTCCTGCCGCAGCTCAGTTACGCGCCGATCACGTTCGTCACCGCCAAGACCGGCAAGAACGTGGATGCGGCGGTCGACGTGGCGCTGAGCCTGCACAAGCAGGCGCACACGCGGGTGCCCACGGCGCGGCTCAACGCGGCGCTCCAGCGGATTCTGGCGCTCCGCGGGCCGAGCGCCAGACGCGGCACGCGGCCGCTGAAGCTGTACTACGCGACGCAAGTGGCCACCGCGCCGCCGACGATTGTGATCTTCTGCAACGACCCCGGGCTGGTGCGCGACGAGTACCGCCGCTTCATGGAGCACCGGCTGCGCGAGTTCACGCCGCTGCGCGAGGTGCCCCTGCGGCTGTGGTTCCGCCCGCGCAGTGGCCGCCCGCCGCCCGACGGGCCGGACTGATGCCCAGCGGCCCGGTCGGGAGGCGATACAATGGGCCGGACCGGCAGGAGGCGCACGCATGGCGATCGAGTTCCATTGCAGCCAGTGCGGCAAGCTGGTGCGGGCGGGGGAGGAGCACGCGGGCAAGCGCGGCCGGTGTCCGCACTGCCACCAGAGCGTGTACATCCCCACGCCCAGCAAGGACCTGGAGCCGCTGCGTCTGGCTCCGCTCGATGAGAACGAGGAGCGCGAGCGGCAGCGGCTGCTCGAGGAGAGCCTGGCCCTGGCGCGCAAGCTGCGCCGCGAGCGGGACGTGCCGCCGGAGGTGGCCCGCGCACCGCGGCCCGAGCCGAAGGGCGACGTCCGCCTGCCCAGTGACATGGAGCACCTGGTGACCGAGTACGCGCTGGCCATGGCCGCGGGCCGGCTGGACGAGGCCCGGGCCCTGGCCGCGGACATCCGGGCGGAGCGGGCGCGCGCGGAGGAGGTGATGCAACGGCTGACCATGGACGAGCTGCTGCCGCCGAAGCTCGCGAAGATCCCGCGCCCGGTCCTGATCGCCTACTTCAAACAACTGCGCGAGGGCTGAGCGGTCGGCCCCGTGACGCGCCGGCCGGGAAGCCGACGGCATCGCTGACGCCGACGCCGGCGCCGACGCCGACGTTGGTGCTGACGCCGGCGCCGACGCGCAGCGCCTCAACACGGGTCGCGCCGCGCGCCGCAACCGGCGCGCCGCCGCGATCCGCCAGCGTGCCGCCGCGCCCCGTCAGTCGTGCGGGGGGGCCTCCCAGACGATCCGCCCGCCGATCAGCACCGCGCGCACGTGCGGCCGCCCGGGTTCGTACAGCCAGGCCGCGAGCGTGGGCACGTCGAGCACAACCAGGTCGGCGTCGTAGCCGACGGCCAGCGCGCCGGCGTGCGACTGGACTCCCAGAGCCGCGGCGGCGTTGGCGGTGCAGGCGGCCAGCACCTCGGCCGGGCGCAGGCGGAGCTGACAGACCGCGATGCTCATGATCCAGCTCAGGGACTCGATCATGCAGGAGCCCGGGTTGTAATCGGTCGCCAGCGCGACCGGCAGGCCGGCAGCGATCAGCCGCCGGGCGTCGGCATGGGGAATTCCCAGGAAGAACGACGTGCCGGGCAGTACCACGGCCACCGTGCCGGCGGCGCGCAGCGCGGCAATGCCCGCGTCGTCGATGTGCTCGAGGTGGTCGGCGGACAGGGCGGCCAGCTCGCCGGCGAGTTGCGACGCGCCGATCTGCGCGAGCTCGTCCGCGTGCAGCCGCGGCCGCAGTCCGGCGGCGCGGGCCCGTGCGAGCACGCGGCGGGCCTGCGCGACGGTAAAGGCGCCGCGGTCGCAGAAGACGTCGCAGAACTCGGCCAGCCCGCGGCGGACGATATCGGCGAGCAGCGTCGGGTCGGTCACCAGGTCGAGGTACTCGTCCGGGCGGCCGTCGAACTCGGGCGGGACGGCGTGGGCGGCGAGGTAGGTGGCGTGCAGGCGGACCGGCTGACGCCGGGCCAGTTCTTGCACGGCCTCGAGCTGGCGCAGCTCGGGCTCGGGGGCCAGGCCGTAGCCGCTCTTGCACTCGACGCGCACGACGCCGCCGGTCAACATGCGGCGGAGGCGGGGGAGGTTGGCGGCCACGAGGTCCGTGACGCCGGCAGCGCGCACCGCCTGCATCGTGACGCGGATGCCGCCGCCGGATTCGAGAATCTGAAGATAGGTTTCGCCCGCCAAGCGGCGGACAAACTCCGCGCTGCGGTCGCCGACGAACGGGATGTGCGTATGCGGGTCGATCAGGCCGGGGATCACCGTGCCGCCGGCGGCCGAGAGCGTGGCGACGCCCGCCTCGGTCGGCGCCGCGCGGTCCGGCCCGAACCAGGCGATCCGCCCGTCGCGGATCAGGAGCGCGGCGTCGTGCAGCAGGGGGTAGTCCTGCATCTGCGCGCCGCGCAGCGGGCCGGGCGGCACGACGGCGAGGGTGGCGATATCACGGATTAACAGCGCGTTGCCGTGAGCGGTGCGGTCGGTCATCGGGGGCTTCCCAAAACACGCTCAGCCGGTCGCCGGGGCGGGCGCCGGAGTCGTGGCCGGGACCGCGGGGGCGGTGGCCGGGGGCGGTACGGCGGGTGCCGCGGGCTTGCCGGGCGGGGCGAACCGCAGCCCCTGAATCCGCCATTCATGGTCGGGTCCCTGCACGCATGTGACCACGAGCTGCGCCGTGTCGCCGGGTGCCGTGAGCGGGACCACGACGACGGCCGAGGTCGGATCCGGTCCGGGCAGACGGGCCAGCGCGTCGCGCCCGAGCCCGTCGGCGTAGTAGAGGATCATCGCGGCCCAGTTGCCGGCCAGTGCGAGTAGCAGCTTCTGTTTCCGGTCCTCGGAGAGCTGGTCGCGCACCAGGGCCTCGCGGGCGGCGAGGTGCCAGGCGATCTGCTCGCGGGCGGTCTGAATCGTGGCATGGTCGCGGCGGGCGCCGGCGCGGCACTGTGCCTCGAGCAGGGTCAGCAGAGAGCGCGTTGCGGCTTCGGGCGAGTCCCGGGCGATGACCGGGTCGCGTGGCGGCGGGCCGGCCGGACCGCCGCGGTCGCAGGCCGACAGCCCCGACAGGCCGGCGATCAGCAGAACCAGCATCGCTCGCCGGCGGGCGGCGCGTCGATCCGTCATCGCATCACCCCAGCGCACCGGGTTCGAGCTTGGCGAAGAGGATGGCGGGCGGACCGAGTCGGAAGCCGGCCGGCAGCGGCGCGGGCACCTGCCAGCGCAGCAGCGTCTCGTCCGTGCCGAGCATGGCCGCCAGACGCCGGGCCGCCTGCGGCATGTACGGGCCCATCCCGATCGCCAGCAGTCGGCAGGCTTCCACGCACGTCGCGATCGTGGCGGCGCAGTCGGGCGGGTCGCCCTTGCGGGCGGCCCACGGCGCTCGCGCGCTGAAGTACTCGTTGCACGCCCGGGCGAAGCCCATCACCTCCTCGAGCCCGGCCCGGAAGCGGAATTCGTCGAGGCAGCGCCCCGCGGCCGCCAGCGCCGCCGCGCCGCGGGCGAGCAGCGCGCGGTCGGCGTCGGTCGCCGCGGCGGCGTCGGGCACAACGCCGTCAAAGTAGCGGGCCGCGAAGGTCAGCGACCGATTGATGAAGTTGCCCAGGGCGGCGACGAGCTCGCCGTTGTTGCGGGCGATGAACTCCTCGGGATCGAACGTGGTGCGGGCGGCCTCGGGGGCCTGCGTCGTGAGGTAGTAGCGCAGCGCGTCGGGGTCGAGGCCGCGCTTGAGGTACTCCTCCACCCAGACGGGCGCGTCGGCGGGGGTGGAGCTCTTGCTGATTTTCTGGATTTCGCCGCCCAGTCGGAGATTCATGAAGTTGTTCGCCACGACCTGCGTGGGGAGCTGGTGCTGCTTTTCGGCCATCAGCATCGCGGGCCAGGTCAAGGCGTGAAAAACGGTGTTGTCTTCGCCGATGAAATGGACGATGGCGGTGGCCGGGTCGCTCCACCAGGCCCGGTACGCGTCCGCGCCGCGGCCTTGCCGGGCGCACCAGGCGGCCGTGAAAGACAGGTAGCCGATCGGGGCGTCGAACCAGACGTAGAGCACCTTGCCGGCGGCGTCGGGGTCGTCCAGCGGCACCGGCACGCCCCACGTGATGTCGCGGGTCATGGAGCGCTCCGGCAGCCCCTGCTTGATCTGCCCCAGCGCGAAGTTCAGCACGGTCGGCCGCCAGAGTCCTTGTTTGCTCTCCAGCCAGGCGCGCAGCGGCTCCTCGAAGTCGCCGAGGCGGAGGTACCAATGCGTGGTCTCGCGGACCTCGGCGGGCTGGCCGGTGATGGCGCTGACGGGGTTCTTCAGGAGCAGCGGGTCGATCATTTGGGTGCACTGGTCGCACTGGTCGCCGCTGGCCCGCTCGAAGCCGCAGTGGTGGCAGATGCCGCGCACGAAGCGGTCCGGCAGGAAGCGCCCGGCCTGGGGATCGTAGAGCTGCCGCGTGCGACGCTTGGTGAAGTAGCCGCCGGCGTGGATGCGGCGGAAGAAGTCCTGGCTGAAGCGCTCGTGCAGCGCGACATAGTCGGGGTGGTGCGTGCCACCGTAGACGTCGAAGCGGATCCCCAGGCCGGCGAAGTCCCGGGCCTGGCAGGCGTGGTAGTGCGCAGCGATCTGGGCCGGGGTGCTGTGCTCCTGCAAGGCGGAGATTTCGATCGCGACGCCGTTGTCGTCGCTGCCGCAGATGAACGCGACCTCGCGCCCGCAGGCCCGCAGGTAGCGCACGTAGGTGTCGGCCGGCAGGTAGGCGCCGGCGATGTGCCCGACGTGCAGGCGGTTGTTGGAGTAGGGCAGGGCGGCCGTGACCAGGGTGCGCTGGGCCATCGCGGCAGACTCCGGGGCGTCACCCGGGGCATCCTACGGGCACGCTGCGGACACCGCAACGTCCGCCGGCACACGGCCCGGGGGCCGCGCCGGCGCAAGACAAACGCGCCGCGCGCCGCGCCTCACGCGCTGCGCCGACGCGTTCTTGTCGCCGACCGCCGCGCGAGCAGCCGACAGGCAGAATCCGGGGTCAGCTCCCGCCGCGCCCGAAGAGGAAGATGAAGAGGAACAGGGCGACGCCGCCGATCAGCAGGAAACTGAGCAGATTGTTGAACATGCGAGGCTCCAAAGGTCTGCGTCCACTCCGGGTTCCGCCCCGCCGCGCCGACGGGTCCGACGAAACCCAACACGCGATATTGTTGGACCGTAAGCGCTGCCCGTCAAGACGTCGAGCCTGCGCCGGGATCACTTTTTTGAACCCTGCCTGACCGCGCACATCAACGGTATTATCGCCGGCGATGAGGCCCGCAGCTCCGTTCGCCAGCCCCGATCCTCCGTCCGACGCCCCCGGCGGCAACCCCGAGCTCTCGGTCGTCATCCCGGTGTTCAACGAGCGGGAGAACGTCGACGCGCTCCTGGCCCGCCTGCGGCCGGTGCTGGCCGGGCTGGGGCGGCCCTACGAGATCATCTACGTGGACGACGGCAGCCGGGACGGCACGGCCGAGCGCATCGCGGCCTTGACCGCGGCGGACCGGTGCCTTCGTCTGGTGCGGCTTTCGCGGAATTTCGGGCATCAGGCGGCGCTGGTGGCGGGTCTGGCACACGCCCGGGGGGCGGCGGTCATCACGCTGGACGGCGACCTCCAGCATCCGCCCGAGCTGATCCCGCGCCTGGTGGAGCGCTGGGCGGCCGGGGACGACGTGGTCCAGGCGATCCGCCGCGAGCCGGCCGACGCGAGCGCGCTGAAGCGCGCGGGTTCGCGCGGCTTCTACCGGCTGCTGTCGCTGCTCACGCGGCTGCACATGACGCCGGGAGCGGCGGACTACCGGCTGTTGTCGCGGGCGGCGCTGACGGCGTTCCTCGCCTGCGGCGAGCGCTGCCGGTTCAACCGCGGGCTGGTGCAATGGATCGGCTTCCCCTACAGCGAGGTGCCGTACGAGGCCGAGCCGCGGTTCGCGGGACGGTCCAAGTATTCCTGGCGGGCGATGTTGCGGCTGGCGGGCGACGCGATCTTCTCGTTCTCGTCGTGGCCGCTGCGGCTGGCGGGGCTGGTCGGGGGCGTGGTCTCCGGGGCGGCGACGCTCTATCTGCTTTATGTGGTCGCGGCCCGGCTGTTCTACCCCGAGTACGTCGAGCGCGGCTGGAGCTCCATCCTCGCCACCGTGCTGATTCTCGGCGGCCTGAACCTGCTCGTGCTGTGGATCCTCGGCGAGTACGTCGGCCGCGTCTACGAGGAGGTCAAGCAGCGGCCGATTTACATCGTGCGGCCGACGCCGCGGGAGCCGCGGGCGGCGCGCAAGGCCGTGGATGCGACGCCTCCGGCGGCCGGCGACCGGTGAGAAGGGGGTGGGCAGCCCGCGCCGCGGGCGGTGTCGGGCCGCGCGTCGGACCCACTGCGGCGCGCGTTCGCTCCCGAAGGGTGAGACAGCGCGCACGGTTTGCTTCCCGGATCGGCTCGTGGTCCAATTTGCCGGTATGCGGCCTGACGGTCGGCGACCCGACGAGCTTCGTCCTGTCACGCTCCAACGCGGCTTTACACAGGTCGCGCCCGGGTCCGTGCTGATCCGGGCGGGCGGTACGCACGTCCTGTGCACAGCCAGCATCGAGGAAACCGTGCCCGCGTGGCGCGCCGGCAGTGGCGCGGGCTGGGTCACCGCCGAATACGACATGCTGCCCGGCGCCACGCCGCAACGCCGCCCGCGCGACCGGGCACGCAGCGACGGCCGGACGCAGGAGATCCAACGTCTCATCGGCCGCTCCCTGCGGGCCGTCGTCGATTTGACCCGCCTGGGAGAGCGCACGATTACGCTCGATTGCGACGTGCTCCAGGCCGACGGCGGTACCCGGACCGCGGCCGTGACCGGCGCCTACGTGGCCCTGTGCGACGCGCTGGCCGAGGGCCGCCGGCGGGGTTTGTGGGGCGATGACGTGTTGCACGCGGGCGTGGCGGCTGTCAGCGTCGGCCGCGTGGACGGTGCGTTGCGGCTCGACCTGGACTATCGTGAGGATGTGGCGGCCGAGGTGGACTGCAACCTCGTCATGACGACGCGCGGGGAGTGGGTCGAGGTGCAGGCGACCGGCGAGCGAGCGTCGTACACCGACGCGGACCTGACGGCCATGCTGGCGCTGGGGCGGCGCGGGCTCGAGCGGCTGTTCGAGCTGCAGCGGGCCGCGCTGGCGGAGCGGGTCCCATGACTCGGAGGGCACATCAACGGAGGCGCGGCGTTGATCCGTTCGGCCCCCCGACCGCGGGGCGGGCGGGGGAGGCGCTCGTGGGCGGCCTCGGGTTGCGCGTGGGGGTCGAGTGGGGGCTGCCGCTGCCGACGGGGCGTCGCGCGTCGCGCCCGCCGCGGTGGCGCGCCCGGGTCGTGCGGGAGCTGCCGCGGCCCGGCCGGCTCTTGACGGGCCTCTTCCTGCTCGGCCTGCTGACCGGCTGTGAGGCGGCGGGTCCGGCGGGCGGGGCCGGGCTCGGCCCGCGGGGCGACGAGGACGTCTGGGCGATCCGCTGCATGACGCTGCCGGGCGGCGGGCGGCAGCGCGAGGCGGAACAATACGCCGAGGCGCTGCGGAAGGTGCCGGGCATCAAGCCGGAGCTCGTGCAGGTTTTCACCGACGAGGACGGCACGAGCGTCTTTTACGGGCGTTATGAGCGTTTCGTCGCGGTCAACGGTCAGATTCGCTACCGGCCCGACCCGGCGCCGGATCTGGACCTCGTCCGGCGGCAGAAGCTGAACGTGCCCGGCGTGGACGTCTGGCCGTTCATTCTCGCGACGCTCGACGTGCCACCCACGTTCCGCCCCTCGCACCCGGAGTGGGACCTGAGGGGGGTCGATGGATTCTGGGGGCTCCAGGTCGCAGTGTTCTACAACACCGAGACGTTTCGGACGCGGCGGGCCGCGGCGGAGGAGTACTGCCGGCTGCTCCGCTCGCAGGGTGAGTCGGCGTACTTCCACCACGGGGCCGCGGCCAGCTCGGTCGTGATCGGTCCGTTCCCGGAGACGGCCGTCATCACGGTGCGGAGCGAGAACCCGCTGTCGAATCGGGTGACCGTCACGGAGCGGATCGTGGACCCGGCCATGCTGGAGGCGCAGCGGCGGTTCCCGCACAATCTCCACAACGGTCACATCATGTACGAGGTTCGCCGCGACGCGCGCGGCGCCGTGACACAGCGTGAACCGGCGCCGTCCTTCCCGGTCGTGCTGCCCAAGGCGCAGCGGCTGTTGGATGAGTTCGGAGAAAGCGGCGGTGGTCGACGTCCTGGTCGCGACCGGTAATCCCGGGAAGCTGCGCGAGATTCGCGCGCTGACCGCGCGGCTGCCGGTGCGCTGGCGTACGCTGGACGAGTTTCCGCAGGTGCCGCCGGCCGTCGAGGACGGCGACACTTTCGCCGAGAACGCCCGCCGCAAGGCCCGCCACTACTCGCTGGCCACCGGGCTCTGGGCGCTGGCTGACGATTCCGGCCTCGAGGTCGACGCCCTGGGCGGTGCGCCCGGCGTCCACTCGGCCCATTACGCCGGCGTGCCGCGCGACGACCAGGCGAACAACCGCAAGCTCGTCGCCGCGCTGGCCGGCGTCACCGCCGCGGCGCGCACCGCCCGCTTCCGATGCGCGCTGGCGCTGGCCGACGGGGCGCGAATCCTGCTCGAAGCCGATGCCTGCGTCGCAGGCTGCATCCTCGACGAGCCCCGCGGCGCCCACGGCTTCGGCTACGACCCCCTTTTCCTGCTGCCCGAGCTGGGCTGCACCCTCGCCGAGCTGCCCGACGCCGAGAAGAACGCCCGCAGCCACCGCGGGGCCGCGCTGCGCGCTTTCCTGCCGTCACTGGAGGCCCTGCTTCGAGCCCGCGGCCTGTGGCCGGACTGACCCGCCCGCCCACGTTGCGCCGCGGCGGCCGCGGCGCCTCCCGCGTTGCGCTGCTGTTGTCCGCTGGCACGCTCGTTGCGGCCGTCGCGCTCAACCAGTCGGCCGTGCACTGGCGGGAGAACCACGCCGACAGCGACCTGTTCGCCTATTTCGGCTGGCTCATCACGCATGGCGCGCGCCCGTACCTGGACTTCTGGGACAACAAGCCGCCGGGTGTCTGGTGGATGAGCGCGGCCGCGATCCGCTTGTGCGGGCCGGGGCCGGCGGCGGATGTCGCGCTCGGGACGGTGCTGCTGGGTGGGACGCTCGTGTCGGTCGTGGCGGCCGCGCGGGCCGGGCTGCGCCGCGGCCTGGTGCTGCCGGCGGCCGTGGCGGCGGCTGTGCTGTTGACGGACGTGCGGCTCGAGTGCGGCGCGGTGCGGACGGAGACGCTCGTCGTGCTGTTGGAGTCGGCGGCGGTCGCGGCGTACCTGCACTGGCTGCGGCGCGGACGGCCGGGCGCGGCCGTGCTGGCGGGGTTGCTGGCCGGGGCGGCTCCGTTGGGGAAGCAGTCGGGCATCGCGGCCGGGCTGGCGATCGGCTTGCACGGGGCGTGGCTGGCGTGGCGTGAGCCGCGGCGACGGCGCGGGGCGGCGGCGGTGCTGATGGCGGCGTGCGTCGCCCCGGCGACGGCCGCGGGCGTGCTCGCGGCACACGGCGCGTTGGGCGAGGCGGCCTACGCGGTCGGCGGGTTCAACCGAGCGTATTTCGCGGTGGGGGACGCCACATGGGTGCATCTATGGCGCGCGGCGCGGGTGTACCGGCCGGTGCTGGAGCCGCTGGCCGCGGTGTTCGCGCTGGCGGCGGCGGGCCTGCTGGCCGGCGGGCTGGCGTGGCTGCGGAAGCGCGGCGCCGGGTGCCGCTGGCGGCGTGCGGTGCCCGGGCGGCCGGATACGGGCGGAGACGGCGGGGCGAGTCCGCGCGGCGCGGCACCGGCGGCCGAGGGGCACGCGCCGGCTTGTTTTCGGGACCGCGCGCGCGGTTCGCGCGGGTGGGCGTCGGCCTGGACGTCCGCCGTAACCTCGGCGGCTCCACCGCGGCGCGGAATCGGCGTCATGGTCCTCTGGTTCGTGCTGGCCGCCTATCTCGCGCTCGTGCAGGCCGGTCGGCAGGGATACCATTTTATGCCGGTCGTCGCCCCGCTCACGCTGCTGACGGTCTATCCGCTGCATCTGCTGGCGGGACGGCGCGGGCTGGCGCGGACGCTCACCGCCCGGCCGGTCGCCGCCGTGGTGCTGGTCCTATGGCTGTGGGCGCTGGGGACGACCGCCGCGGGTGCAGTCGCCGCGGCCGGGCGCTGTTGGGCCGCGCGACGGGCGTGGGCGGCGGCCGGTGCGACGGCGACGCCGGGGACGGACCCGGTGCTGGCGGCCGCGGTGCGCGCGGCGTGTCCGCCGGGCGAAACGCTCTATGTTTGGGGCTGGGCGCCGGGGGTGTACCGCAACGCGCAGCGCTGGCCGGCGTCGCGCTACGCGACGCTCGAGAAGCTCGGACAAGTCGGGCCGCATGCGCGGTTCATTTTCGACGGGGCCCGGGCGGACCTGCGGGCGCGGCCGCCGCGCGTGGTGGTGATCTCGACCGAGGACGCGGCGGGCTTGCGGCACCCGGACCCGTTCAACGAATGGTTCCGCGCGACCTACGCGCCGCAGGCGACGGGGGGCGGCATGGAGATTTGGGTGCGGCGCGGGCGGGAAGCGGCGAGTGGCGAATAACGAATCGTGACTCGCGGATCGCCCGCCGGGCCCGCCGCCCTGGAGCAGCGGGCGCGCCTCCTACCAGCACTGGCATGGGCGGGGAGCTGTTCCGAATCAAAGGGGGGGCCCGGCGCGCTGGAGCAGCGGGCGCGCCTCCTACCTTCCCCATTCCCACTCTCACCGCCTCTTACCGCCCGCTTCCCTTACTTCGCCTTCCCCTCCGGCGGGCTGGTCGGCCCGCTCGCCGGCTGCGTCGTCGCCGGCCGGCCGGCGGGTTGCGACGCCGCCTTCCTGCCGGGCGCGCGGCTCACTTCGCCAGCAGGTCGGCGGTGAACGCGTCCAGGCGCCCCGCGATCTTCCAAATTCGCAGTTGCTGGGTC